>Ga0315910_10000296_pt1 | contig 53329 bp, 36 predicted proteins | sample EdamamesoilMG_FD_204470 | JGI IMG/M metagenome (GOLD analysis project Ga0315910, IMG submission 204470) | Garden soil microbial communities collected in Santa Monica, California, United States - Edamame soil | ecosystem: Environmental > Terrestrial > Soil > Garden | place: USA: California... | reverse complement strand
GGTTGACTCATATTTATTGTTTCAGACTTGTTTTCTGTTCCTTTTCGAATACTAGAACAACTGTTAGTTTGTTCCATACCTTAAAAAATGAAACCGTCCCGATGGTATTTCGGGACGGCTACGTTTGCTTTCGATATTTTATGATCATCGCATAGATGATTCTCTAAAAATTCAACTTCGTTTTTTGAGAGGAGGATCTTAAGGCACGAAGATGACGAAACTTATGGCGTACATCAACGAATTGTTAAAAAATTTTTACCCAAACTGACAAGTGTTTGGTTGTGATGAGATGTAATTTTTGTTGCATTAAATGCTACAGGTCACTGCTGGTTGGTCGGCCCTGTTTCGATTGTGCAGGCCTCAGGAATAAAAGAATGAAGCACACCCTGGTGCTTCATCATCGGTGGTGTCTTGTATGATTCGTTTGTGTTCTTCGTAAAATCACGCGCTTAATTTTTCGGCTTTATACCCTGCCTTATTAAGGATGTCGTTTACTTGTGCTTCGGTAACTTCGGCCGATACCGAAAGTTTTCGTTGAGGATCAGTCAGATCAACCTGCCAGTTGCCGGCACCAACACCTTCATTTAAATGAGGTGTTACTTTATCGACACAAGCCGAGCATTTAATATTGGTTTTAAAAGTTGAGGTCTTCATACATCTTCTGTTTTATATGCAAGTATACCCGGAGTAGCTGTGGTTTGTTTTACAGAATTACCGGTTTGACTTACAGATTTTCATGGAGCACGCTACTCCAGGTTTACACTCCACTTGTCGAACAAGGTTTGTTGTTCGGTGGTCATGGTTTCGGATTTGGTGAGGGTAATATTGACGGCATCGTAGGTGATGCCGATTTTGCCAAAGTACTCCTGGAGCGGCAGCGGATCTGTACCTTTTACATACCGATCAAAAAAGTCGTCAATCTCAGGGTAGGTCATGTCAACCAGATCATCGAAGAATGTTGTTTCTGAGAAAGCATTTTCTGGGCCGTAGGTATCAATCAATTCAAGGATGAGTTCGCGTAAGCCACGTTCGCCATTGGAGAGTTCAAGCAACCGGATGTCGAGCAAGGCAGCAACGAGCGCGCCTTTGTTATAAACATTTCCGAACTGTGAACCACCTTCGGGTGTGTAACACGTTAGGCTCATGGTGCTGAGACTCATGTTCTGGTTGTACAGATCGGCATAAAGTTTTTTAGCACGAAAACGGCTGAGTAGTGAATTCAGGGTGATGGATTCATTGCGGTATTGCATCATGTCGGATGCCCACTCGGTAACCCCTTCGTACAACCATAAATGTTCTGAAGCAGTCGGAGTGGCAAAGTTGAAGTCTCCAATAATTTCGCTGTGAATGTTGAGCGGAGTAACAATGTGAAAGAACTCGTGCGCTGAGATGTCGCGCAGGTAATAACCAAAGTCAGTCGAATATGGTTTTTCTCTCAGCACGTACACAGAGCTATACGAATGCTCCAACGCGCCCGCATCGTTGTCTTCGAAGAAGTAAAGAAAATTGTATCGATCCACCGGAAGTCCTTTTAAAAATGCGCGGGCATCCAGCAACACTTGCTCCACATCGTTGAGAACCTGCGATGATGTAATCTGGTTTGTCTTTGAGTAAGTGGTGATGCTGATTTCGGTTTCGTCAACCGTGGTGGAGGCAACGGTGGTCTTTCCGAACAACAACGGAGAATCTACTAACTTGTCGTAATCGCTAGCATAATAATAGCCGCTCTCATTTTGTAGTAATGAAGTACCGGTTTCCCAAGTAGAAGGTACTTTTATGTTGAGGTAGAAGTCGCGTTCTTTTAGCCCGGTAGGGTAGCCCAGCACATTAAACGTGTTGAGCAATACATGATCGTTTTCCATGGAAGTGCCGGCCATCAGATAGATGCTGTGCGAGGAAACCGGGGTATCAAATGTTTCTTTTACTTCGAACTCGATGATGCGCGTATTTTCCGGATCGCTCAGTACCCATTGATTGGTGGATGGATGGGTAACGGTAAGCGTGTTGTGGTTTTCATCGTATGCCCTGAAGGTCGTAACAAACCGGCCAATGTCGAAGATGTCGTACGTACCCGGAACGGTAGCCGGAAACTGATAAACCTTATTGGCTTCGGTGAGATCATCCACAAACATTCTTACTTTAAAGGTATCGCCCGACCGGTCTTTGAGATCGATTTCATAATAGAACGATTCGGCAAGATTAATTTCCTCAGGGGCGGTTGGAATGTGCGATTCAGGCTCATCGCAGGCAACGGCCAGCAACAACACAACGGATAATACTTTAGCGTAGATTTTCATAAACACGAAATTGGCCTGAAAGGTAAGAAAAAGCGGATATTCAGTCACTAACGAACAACGTGGTATACTCCCCGTTATTTCAATTGATCGAGGGGAGTTCGGCTTTGATCCATTGTTCGCGACTTCTTAAGTGCTGATGGCGTTAGCCCGGTAACTTTTTTAAATTGTGACGACAGATGGGCCACACTACTGTACCCCATCTGGTAGGCAATCTGGCTAAGGTTGAGTTCATCATAAAAAAGCAATTCTTTTACCCGTTCAATTTTTTGTTTGATGATGAATTGCTCCACTGTTATTCCTTCAACGGACGAAAAGAGACTGCTCAGGTAATTGTACTCGTAGTGAAATTCATCGGCTAATACGGATGACCAGTTAAGTTTACGATCGGGCTGGTTGGTGTGATGAATCAGTGTGATGATTTTATTTTTTATGCCTTCGATCAGTTTCGCTTTTCGGTCGTCCAGGCGTTCAAAGCCTACCGCGAGTAATGCCGTATCAACCGCTTGAAGTTGTTCGGGCGACAGGTCATGTTCAGTCAGCGTAACTTCTCCTAACGTAACCTTGTCGGGGTGAAGTCCTAGTTTCTCCAGTTCCTGTATCACCACCATCTTACAGCGGTCGCAAACCATGTTTTTTATAGCGAGAGTCATTGTTATTCAGTTCTTCGGTTGAAGTAGAACGACCTTTAATCAACGATCGTTCCCGGAAAATCCGGATTGAAGTTAGCTTTTGTTGTGCCCTGTGCAAGACTTCGGTTATAGAAGACCGTAACGTGAAAAAGTTTGCTTTATTTGTGGTGCTAACCACCTATGTCACTGCGATTATTCCGATCCCTCGTATTCTTGCTGCCCCTGATGGCCAACGGGCAGAGTAAGATTAAACTGGATAGTCTTGAATTACGATTGAAGAACGCCACCACCGATACAGCCCGCATAAAAACGCTCCTCAGCATTGCCGATTATTACGGCAAGTCTAATTACATGAAGGCCCTCGAGTCGGCACGTGAAGCACGCACAATTGCCATCAAGGAAGAATTGAAAATGCATGAAGCCGGAGCCGACAATACCATAGCCAATTATTTTTTGGCCATGGGCGATTACAAAAATGCTTCTGTTCATTTTTTTAACGCCTTCAAGTTTTACGAATCGGTAAACGACTCTGCACGCATGGTTAATGTGTGTAATAACCTTGGAGCCGTGTACGATCGCCTGGCTGACTTTGACAAGGCGCTTGAATATTATCTGCAGGCGCAGACATTACTCAACCGGTTGAAGCTTGATAAAAAGGCGAGCCCGTTATCATCGCTCTATAATAATATTGGCAATGTGTACCAGGCCAAGGGCGATACAACCGCTGCCCGTCAGTACTATGAAAAAGCTCTGGCGTTGGCAATTGAGAGTAATAAAAAGGATGTGCAGGGGATAGCCTATAACAATCTTGGCAAGTTGCACTTTACCGATCTGAAAGATTACAATAAAGGGCTTGAGTATTTGCAAAAAGGCCTTGCCGTACGACAAGAAACAGGCGATAAGGGATCCATTGCAAAATCCTATAACGCACTGGCAAATTTCTATTTGGTAAGAGGAGACTTGCAGCTAGCCAAAGAGGCAACCCGTCAGACCATCGCGTTAAGCGAAGAGACTGGCTCGGTTGATATGCAGAAGTATGCATATGCCACACTTTCGCAGATTGAAGAAGAGTTAGGGCGATACCCGGAATCGCTCCGGGCTTTCAAGACTTTTAAGATGCTTAATGACAGTATTCAGAATCAATTGGCCTCCAGCGAAATTACCCGGCTGCAATTGCAATATGATTTTGAGAAAGCCGAGCAGGCTCGCGAAAAGGAAGAGCAGGAAAGCCGGTTTCGGTACATTACTACCATTGTTATCTTATCGGTAGGGTTGATCATTGCCGTACTCATTGTGGTGATTGTGCGCAATAAGGCGAAGCAAACAGAACTAACGAAAAAGAATCTGTCGCAGGATGTAGAGATAAAAAACAAGGAACTCACCACCAACGTGATGTACCTGATCCGTAAAAACGAACTGATCAACAGCGTGGCCGAGCGCTTGCTAAACCTGCAAAGCAATCTGAAACCCGAGAATCATAAAGTAGTGCACGACATTATTCTGGAACTGCAGAAAGAAGCCGACAACGACAGCTGGAAAGAATTTGAAATGCGCTTTCACCAAGTGCACAGCGAGTTTTACAAGAACCTGCGCCAGTTGTACCCTAACCTTTCGCCAGCCGATGAAAAACTTTGTGCGTTTCTTCGCCTCAACATGAGCTCGAAGGAAATTGCCGCCATTACCCAGCAAAGTATCAAGAGCGTTGAGGTAGCGCGGGCACGGTTGCGCAAGAAGTTAAACCTCACCAATACTACCTCTAACCTCGTTACCCATCTTTCCAATTTGTAGGGTATCTGGTAAACTTATTTTTTAAAGGTCAGCTTCAATAGCAACTCCCTGTTCCTGCAAAAGCCCATCACCCCGCAATTCTGATTGATTTAAGGCCTACTGACTTGGCTTGCTAAGGTACCGTTAAGGTGCGGGAGGTAGAAACTCTAAGGTTAAAAAGCCTTAAAGTAGTGGTTATTCCAAGGTCTGAAATTTCATTCCAGGCCAATACAAAAGTTCATTTGTTCTTCATCTGAATAAACCAAATTATCCAAATGGAAGATGCTGTTAACAACGAAGAATCAATTGAAAATCTCATTGCCAGGCGAAAGCAGGAGAACGAAGCTTTTCAAAAAATCCTCAATGCCATCAGGATTAAAGAACAAATCAATTTGGAGAGCCCGCTGAGGCAAAAGCAACGGAGAACAAAAAAGAAAGGCGAGTAGTCAACGCCATCAACGCATGTAAACTCATTGTATAACTCAAATAACCTAAACTCTATGCACAATTATCTACGAAGCATGATCAGAAATACGCTTCTGGTCACGGTGTTTGTTCTGAGTGCTTATTCAGGATGGACCCAGGTATTCCAGGATGGGGTTCGCAAAGGTGTGGTCAAGGTGAAATTTTCACCCGCAGTGACCGCTTCCTTAAGCCGCGTCCAAGTAAATGCCCGCAGCAGAAGTATTACTACCGGAATCGCCTCCGTGGATGCCGTGGCCAAAGCTACATCGGCTTCCAATATGTACAGGCTCTTTCCGGGTAATCCAACGAACGAAAACAAACTCCACAAGCACGGTCTCGACCTTTGGTATATCGTGGAGATTGATGAAAGCGTTGATCCGAAAATTGCTGTGGCCCAGTTCAAGAAACTCAACGAAGTACTTACGGCCGAGGTAGACCATGAAAAAGTGTTGTCGCCTTTTCAGGCTACGCCTTATACTCCGGGAGCAAGCCCAGCCACTACACTGCCCTTTAACGATCCGCTGTTGAAAGATCAATGGCACTATAACAATACAGGCCAGGCGGGTGTTGGCGATGATGATATCAATCTGTTTGAAGCGTGGAACAAAACGGCAGGAGCCAGCGATATTATTGTATCGGTACACGATCAGGGTATCGATGTGGCGCACAAAGATTTGAGAAGCAACATCTGGGTGAATACAGCCGAATTGAGTGGCGTATCGGGTGTTGACGATGATGGCAACGGCTACATCGATGACATTAACGGCTACAACTTCCAGAAAAACAAAGGCGCGGTGGATGCTGAATTTCACGGCACGCACGTAGCCGGTACCATTGCTGCGGTAAACAACAACGGCATTGGTGTTTCGGGTATTGCCGGAGGTACAGGCAACAACGATGGTGTGAAGGTGATGTCGCTCCAGATTTTTGGCGGCTTGTTCGAAAACTCCTACATCTATGCAGCCGACAACGGGGCGGTGATCTCACAAAACAGTTGGGGGTATAATTCTCCGGGTTACTTCGATCAGTCCGTGAAGGAAGCTATTGACTACTTCATTGCAGAAGCCGGTAACTATCCGGGCAGCCCGATGAAGGGAGGCATTGTAATTTTTGCAGCCGGTAATGCTAACTCAGATTATGAGTGGTACCCGGGATACTATGATAAGGTACTATCGGTGTCATCGCTTGGTCCGGAAGGTAAGCGCGCCTACTACTCTAACTATGGTGCGTGGGTGGAACTGGCAGCACCCGGTGGTGATCAGGAGTATGGAACAAAAGGTGGTGTGCTAAGTACGGCACCGAAAGATCAATACGCTTACACACAAGGTACTTCTATGGCCTGTCCGCACGTGTCGGGCATTGCGGCATTGGCATTGGCCAATCGGAAGCAACAACTTACCAACACGCAACTTTGGAATCAACTGGTTACCGGTGTAGTAAGTCTGGATGAAAACAATCCTGATTTTCTCAACATGCTGGGAAGTGGTGCTGTTGATGCAGCGCTGGCCATTCAAAATGATTTAGGCATTGCTCCGGTGGCAGTTTCTAATCTCGATGTTACGGGTGTTGCCCAGGAATTTGCTACACTATCGTGGTCTGTTCCAACCGATAGCGATGATAAAAAGCCAACTGCCTTTCACCTTTATTATTCTACACAGCCCATTACGGCCGGCAACCTAGCCTCGGCCGCGAAGGTCGTAATCAGGAATGCAAAAGCAGCCGGTGAAGTAATGGAGCATGAAGTTAATGGTCTCCTGGGATTAACCACTTACTATTTTGCCATTACCTCGATCGATCGTTGGGGAAATGTTTCTGCACTATCCAATGTCGTTTCAGAAAAGACCAACGAAGGTCCGGAAATATCGGTTGATGAAAACAGTCAGGCTATTGATTTGATCATCGATGCAAGCAACAGCACAATTGCTACGCACCAGATAACCATTCAGAATGGTGCTACGGGCATTCTGCGCTGGAATCATTTTCTGCGGCACAAGAATACGGAGTTGTCGTTCAATGCGGCTACGCTTCATTACCCTGCCGTAACAAAGAAGGCAACGGGTAGTATACACCTTGGCCAGTTGAGTTTGCCGAAGGGTACTGCACCATTAAGAAAAATTGAACCGGCAACATCGGCCTTTACTGAAATTACAAAGACGTATGCTTCGTGGGCGGAGTATATTGTTGGTGATACCGATCTCACCCTCACCAATTCATCAGCAACTAAATTTTTCGTAACCGAAGCAGAAGGATTTAACCTCACGCAAGTGCGCGCTTATATCAAGCACGATCCTGCAAAAGGTCCGGTAATTTTTGAAATTTATAAGGGAGCCTCACCGGTAAAAGCTAATCTCGTGCTCGCACAGGAGTATAGCATGTGGAGCAAGGAAGAAGGATGGGCGTATGTAACGTTAGATGAGCAACTCTATTTTGAAACGGGCGAAACGTTCTGGGTGGTACTTCATGTGCCCGCAGAAAACTTGTATCCGCTCGGTATGGGTTCTGAAAGTGAAGAGGATGGCTCGAAGAATTGCTTCATCTCTTTTAATCTTGGCGCAACCTGGATTCCCATGGAAGAAGCCGTTAACGACAAGCGGTTTGCCTGGGTAGTATCTGCTGTAAGCGGAAACGAAACCCTTGGAAACTACATAGTTCTTGAACCGGGTGCAGGCGATGTAGAAGGTATGGGCACTGCGCAAACAACGTTGATTGCGGATGGCGCTAGACTTGTTAATGGCTCGTACAGTGCCAACATGGTGATTGCTTCCAATGATGTCAGTCAACAGGAATTGCGCATTCCGGTTAGCGTTACGGTAAGTGGCCAACAACCCAATATTAAGCATGTTGATATTGCTGATTTCGGAAATGTATTTCTGGGCGATACCAAAACACTGGAGTTTGTGCTTGATAACCAGGGCTACGGCAACTTCAACGATCCTTCTTTCGAAGTGAGTGGAAATGATTACGCGTTGGATGGGTATGCACCCTGGCAAATCACGGCACGTTCGGAGGTGATTGTAAAAGTGAAGTTTACACCAACTCAAGTCGGCAACAATAATGGTGTATTGAAATTCACCAACGGTACGCAGACGTACGAGATTTCGTTGTTCGGTATGGGTGCGGAAACTTCGCACATTGTGATAGCTCCAGAAACACAAACAAAAAATGATGTTGGTATTGGCGATGAAGTGTCGGCCACCATTACCGTTCAAAATCAAGGAGCCTATCCGCTGAAGTATTTTGTGCCAGGATTCGACACCAAAGGGGTCAGCAACAACTGGCCCGGAAGCTATCATGCTTACGGTTATAACGTTCGCACCAACAGCGTTGAGGAACCCAATCCTCTTCCGTATGAATTTGAGGATATCAGCGGAACAGGCATTGACATTACCAGCGAACTGAATACACAGTATGAGTACTATGCCGTTGATATGGGGTTTGACTTCCCGTACTACAGCCGTATCATGAACAAACTCTACGTGGCACAGAAAGGATTTACCACATTCGATGACTCTGTAAATCCGATCAACACCCCCAGGCTCAATGGTAGTCCGTGGAGTCCTAAAGGATATATCTCTCCCTTGGGCAGCTTCTTCGCTTATGAATTGCAAGGCAAGATATTCTATAAAGTAGAAGCCGACCGTGTTATCGTACAGTGGGATAATGTTTGGGATGGGTATTCTTCCGGACCGATCACCGCGCAAATGGTATTGTTTGCCAATGGCGATATTCGTTTCTACTACGATACGATGGGGCTTGCTTCGTATGAACAGCAATACCTTACAATCCTGATTGAAGATTACGATCAGCAAGACGGAATCTTGATCAACGATTATCAACAGCCCATTGAACTCTTCAGTGGTATGGCCATTGGGTTGGATTATCCGGGGCCGGATATTATCACTAGTATTGAAAACGGTTCAGGTATCATTGCTCCCGGCAATTCAGCCGAAGTGAACATCACCATGAACACCACTACCCTGGCGGAGGGGTTGGTGAAGCGGTACATAAACTTTGTTAGCAACGATCCTTCATCGCCAACCACCAATGGACTGATTGAGTTGCAGGTAACGCACGGTGGAGTTACCAAACCAAGTGTTTCGGTTGATACCATTGCCTTTGGTAATGTGTTTCAGGGTGCGGTGAAGTCAAGTGTGTTTGTGGTGAAGAACAACGGAACTAAGAATGTGAACATCACCAGCTTCACGTTTGTCAACAACGACTTTAGTGTTACAGGCGAGCAACCCACCACGGTAAAGCCTGGCTTGTATGCTAGGTATGAAATGGTAGTACCCACCAATACCCTGGCCGATCTTGAAGACTGGTTGTCTGTCAACTATGCCGATGGTACACACGATACTATTTATGTTACGGCAACCATAGTAGATGCGCCAGGTATCAATGTTGATCTGTCAACCCTTTCGCAAATCCTCAACTACGGAGATTCAATCAGCATTCCGTTTTCTATTGAGAATACAGGGTTGGGCACATTAGAAGTAGCGGCCACCGGTAAACAGTGGTTATCATTTGAGGCACCATTGGCAGCGAATGACATTACCTACCTCTATGAAAAGGAAAACACAGGGGGTGTGTATCAGTGGATCGATATTCGCAAAACAGGTACTCAACTTCCCTTTTGGACGTTGGAAAGTGATGAAGGATTCTGGAGAGAATTGCAATTGCCTTTTCCGATTGAGTTCTATGGAAAGAAGTATACATCATTCAAGATTGGCGACAACGGATTGATTTCATTTGAAGAAGATCCCCAGGCAACTTTTTTTACCGATAAGATTCCATCAGTCATTCATCCGGGGCCTTGTATTTACCCGTACTGGACGTTCAGTGGATTCTCGGATTACCTGTACTCCATTGACGACATCGGTATCTTCTACCAGTTCTATGACGACAAGATCATCGTTACCTGGAGTTACTTCATCAATAACTTTGGTGGTATGGGCGATCCGGTATCAGCACAAGTAATTTTCTATAAGAATGGAACAATGAAGTTCCAGTATAAAGCAGAAGAAGGCGGTGCAGATGCTACATCAAGTTTTACAGCTATCGGTTTGCAAAAGGACAGTGCTAATGGTGTTTACATTTCCGATCACCAGGCAATCGACCATGGAAAAGGATTGGCATACGTTATTGTTCCGGCCAAGAAACTTTCCATTGCGGCAAATACAACGTTAACAGGCGCCATCAACCTTGATGCGCGCAATGTATACGGTGGTGTGTATACTGAAGTATTGAAAATTCAAACGAACGTTCCCGGCAGTGAAAACCTGGAGAAACCCGTTGAACTAACAGTAACCGGTGATGCAGAATTCACCATGGCCGACAGTGTGAAGTTTGGTACGCGTATGATTGTATTGGAAGAGTGGGGCTCGCCTAAAGCAAATACCCTTGATGTTCAATTTCAGAATGAAGGTGCAGCACCTTATGAAATTACCTGGGCGCAAATGGCCGATGGTATGCAAGGCTTAAGCCTGCTACTGGAAGTAGACGGTTTCTGGGGTAAAGAGTGGACAGACATTTCAAACATCTATTCACCGTGGGCATGGGAAACCCCTACGTATACGCTGATGCCAGGTGATGTCGTGAATGCAAAAGCAGTATTCTACCCAACCATGGTAGGAGACTTTGCAGATGAGTTGGTCATCACCACCAGCATCGGTGAACAGCGCATCGTGTTAGCCGGTTCGGCCATTGAACCTCCGGTGTTGCATGTGGGTCAGGATTCTATCGTAGTAACGTTGAACCTCTCGACAGAAACCAAAACACGCACGCTTGATTTTGATAACATCAACGGTGCCACGGACCTCACGTATGTTGTTGGTGTGGAATACACGCGCGAGGCCACTGCCATTTCACCTGCAGCCGAGACATTGTCGGCACGTGTAAGCAGCAAGTCGTTGAAGTCGGTAAAGGCCAGTAGCACCGTTGGAATTCGAACGCAAGCTACATACAACCGAATCAAGTCGCATACAAACAAAACCACACCAGATACTTTTATTGGAAATGGTGGTCCGGCCATTACACTGGCAACCAAGTACAATGCTGGTGCCGATGGGTTTAATGTTACGCACATCGAAACCTTTATGCGAAGAGAAATGCTGCAGGCAGGAATGCTGGAAGTAGCGGTTCGTGCTGGAGGAAGTGCGATTTCAAATTCTCCGGTGGTGGCTACCGGTACGTTGAGTTTCTCCGGAACCGGAATGGATGAAACAGGATCGTGGTACCAGATTAAACTGGATCGATCCGTAATGATTTATCCGAATGAAGATTTCTACATTTCTGTTACGTATCCGTTCGGCATTGAGTATGCGCAAGGATCCATCAATGATTCGGAAACCACACCTCGTTACTACTACGAAGAAGAAGGTTACTGGTATAATGTACAGGACATCGCAGACTTGAGTACCATTGGCTGGATGATGTATGCTGCAGAAGAACATGCGCTCTCGTGGTTGTCGGTTATAGCTGGCACCGAAGGAACGTTGGCCGTAGGCGAATCGAGTACAACAACCATTTCCATTGATGGTGCGTTGGCAGAACGGGGCGATCAGTTTGCTCATGTGGTATTTGCTACCAACGATCCTGTTAACCCAACCTTGAAAGTTCCGGTTACACTGCACTTCAATGAAGGTCCGTCATTTAATGGTGGCTCCACTACGGTAATTATGTCAGAAGGTGAAGTGGTTACTTTGAATTTCAAGGTGACCGATAAGGAGGGCAATACCTTTACCGTTGCACCTGCGCAAACCTACCCAGGGGTTACGCACACACTCGAGGGTGGAAATTTGAACATCACACTGGCTCCTGGCTACACTGCATCAGGCATATACACATACACCTTCAACGCTACCGATCAGTTTGGTGCCATTACCGAGCTTGTTATATCAGCCGAAGTAATGAACATGAACCAGGCTCCACTTTATGTTGGTGAGGCTGGTAAATCGATCGAATACAATTCGGTTGGCTACCTGTTTGAGTATAACCTGGAGGAATACTTTGCTGACCCGGATGGTGACGAGGTAACGTTTAGCGTGGTGAGTGAAAACACTGGCGTGGCCGATGTGTTTGCCTCCGCCTCTCAATTCCTGGTAAGACCAGTGGCTGAGGGCGAAACAACATTCACCTTCACAATAACCGATAGTAAAGGTGCCGTGCTAAAGGATGTGATTAGCGTAAACGTGAACGCTGTACTGAGCACTGAAGATGGTGTGTCGGGTGGTGTGAAGCTATACCCGAACCCCGTGGAGCGCGTAGCCAATGTTTACCTGAGCTACGAGTGGAAGGGCGCAGTGAAGATCGAGGTCATCGATGCAGCCGGCCGCCAATACCTGGCAGAGGAAGTGGATGCAACAGCGAGTCGCGACATTCATCTGAATGTATCGTCTCTGCAAAAAGGCTTCTACATTCTGCGCGCAGCTTCGAAAGACCGTGACGTATCCATTAAACTGATCAAAGAATAAAGAGGGTAATCCAACGGGTTGTGCTCAGGATTTTTATCCGGGCACAACCTGAAGGATTCTTTAAACCACCACGATTATGAAAAACTTTTTTAAAGCAACAGCCTTGTTGTGTTTACTCAGCTTCAGTGCCTGCAAGGAAGATGATGCGCTGAATGCACATGATCAAAAAGTAAAAACACTCACCGCCAATACCTGGGGCAATGCCACTGTAACGCATGCAGACGGAAACCTCTCCAGTCAGTATGAAGATTTTGCCATCGTATTTAACAAGAACGCATCCGCTGGATTTGATGGTACTTATTTAATTGCCAATGGCGGTTATGCATTTTCAGAGGCCAGTGGTAAATGGAAATTCAGCGATGACCTGACGCAGATCATTTTGGATTCCGGTAAGGAAATGGATGCTGAACTAAGCAGCACTCGTCTGCAACTTGATTTTACCGTCTCATCGGCTAGTGGGCGAGCTGCCGGGTTGAGCGGTCACTTTGTTTTTGATCTTAGTCCTTTATAGGAAAAATTTAAATTGCAGAAGAGGCCAGGCAGGTCCTGGTCTCTTTATTTTAAACCTGATGCACCTCGTTATGTTGGTTACTATGTTTATCACTGGTTCACCGGCCAGAGTAACAGAATTTAATTCGCAAGAGCCGTTAACCAATAAAGAGCTGGTCTATATGGTAATAGCCATCAGTTTGATTTTTGGACTGATGTTGTGGCGATCGTATCGTGAAAAGCAGCAGTTGAAAAAATCTGTTCAGGTCTTGATGGAAGCCCTGTCGAGAAAGGAAACGGCACTGGCTTGGCAACGATCAAAGGCTGAAGAAGCAAATGGAAATATTGAACGGCTACGGCAGCATATCGATGAGCAGGTAGTTGAGCGTACTCTGAAAACCCAACAGCATAGCATGAAGATCGTTGACTACACACGCTTGAATTCGCATAAACTTCGCGAACCATTGGCCAGAGTGCTTGGCCTGGTTATGTTGTTGGAACGCGAAGCTATGCCTGACAAACTATGCGACCTGTTGTTAAAATTGAAGCTCTCTGCCACTGAACTCGATGACATTGTTAAGGAGTTTATTGCTACCCTTGAATCAGACGAGTAATGGGATTTTATTTCAAACGAACTACTTCTAAATTCCAACTTCGATCTGGAAACGGAATATCCAGAAGTCGTGCGCAAAGGCATGATTGTTCGCAAGCTGATCTTGTTGATACGTGAGGTCAGTTTGAAGTTTTACACGATGACCTTTAAAGTACTTATTTACGCCCACAGTGTATTGTTGCTCGCGGTTTTCCAAATCCTGAATTTCCTTATCCGGATCAACCTCAGAGTAACGGGCAACAAACTCAAAATTGTTTTTGAAAATATACCTTCCCTGAAGGTTGAGGCCGTGACCAACGTAGACGTGACGTTCATCGCCTTCATCGTTGATTGAGACAGGAGCAGGAGAAGATCGGTTCATGTATTCGGCAGCAAATGCCCAGCCTTTATACTTGTACAGAAAGTCTGCGGCACTGGTGATGATATCTGTCGGTGTAAATAAAAAGACACCCAATTGTCCACCAGTGCGGGTGGCGTTTTGATTGCTGGAGTAGGTAAAGCCGGCCGATACTTTTGGCTTTGGTTCACGCGCCAGGTCGCCTTCAAAGTAATCGCCACCATTGGTAAACTGACCAAACGGAAGAAGCTCTATACGCCCGGTATAAGCCAATCCGTTATCGGAATTGGAAATGTTTCTTCCTTCGCCTGTGGAGATGGCACCGCGCAGGGTAAGCTTGGGTATTTTATAGTAGATCTGAAAGCCAAAATCACGATCGATGTTGAATGTACTGTTTACAATAGATCGGTCAACCAGTTGAAGATCGCCCGAAGAATTGACACGCTGACGGTTGCCCGGAAGTTTGGTCTGACCTAGACCGATGGATAAATTATTGTTTAGAGCATACTGCACAAAGGCATCACGAATAATGTTTGGAAAGCCCAGGCTTTCAAAGTCCATATCACCGCGCGAAAAAGAAAGCTGGATGAGGTAAGTAAGTTTAGGCGAATACACAAATCCATCAAAGCGCAAGCGAAGCCTCCTCACCCGCGCTTCTACCTGGTCAATAGAAAGATCATGCCCACTTTCGGTGCTAAAGGCTGCCCGGTTTTGTATGCGGAAGCGGATGTTCAAATGAAACAGACTGTCGGGGGAAGTAATACCAAGACCTTTACCATACGTGAAGTAAGGCGATGGTGATACATTAACCTGGGCAAAGGTGTTGAGGGAACTTACCAAAAGGAAGATTCCGAAGATCGACTTGCGCATAGTCTTTAATTTTTAAATTAACTCAAAGTTGGGGTGCAAAGTTATGCGTGTGTTTCTATTGCACAAACCAAATGCACAGCGGAAGAATTTAATTTCACGGTGTGATAGTACAGGTGCAGAAAGCTTCTTTGTAAGGTTGAATGGATATATTTGAGGAAATCCTGAAGGTATTGAATGAAGAATATCAAGATACAAGACCTGCACCTCTGGCAATTTGATCGGCTTGCAAAAGAATCTTCCATCAGGCATTTTGTTACAGATCGAAATTCGAATCGGCACGGAAAACCTTTTACCCTTAGCTACTCCAGTTCACCCGATCGGGCGGAAATAGTAACGAACCGAACGCTACTGGCGGCAGCCATGGAGATTGACGAAGCGGCACTGTATTTTCCTTCGCAGGTACATCAAACTAAAATTGTTCGGGTTAGTAAGGATACGCTGAAAAGCGAAGTTGTTGATACCGATGCACTGATCACCAACGAGAAAGGACGCTGCATTGCCGTGATGTCGGCTGATTGTGTTCCGGTTCTCCTTTATGACCCGGTTAATAAAGCCGTGGGGGCCGTGCATTCCGGTTGGCGCGGAACGGTAGCTAAAATTCTGAACAAGACATTGCAGGAAATGAATTTGCAATTTGGTACGAAGGGAGAAAATCTCATTGCGGCAATCGGCCCTTCGGTCTCGCAGGATTCGTATGAAGTTGGCGAGGAGGTGGTGGAAGAAGTAGCCAACGCTTTTGGAACACAAAGCGACTTGCTGATTCCTCAGCCGAACAACAAAGCCAAACTCGATTTATGGAAGGCGAACAAGCTTCAATTGCTGGCGTTTGGTGTGCAAGCATCGAACATTGAAGTTTCTAACTTATGTTCAGTTAAAAATAATCACCATTTTTTCTCTGCCCGCAAAGGCGATACCGGTAGATATGCTGCCGGTATCATGCTGGTATAACCTTGTGCCGAACTCCGTGTTGCTATGGTAAATTTGTTTTACGATCAGCAACACGGAGAAAATGCAACAGAAGATGACTATTCTGATCGAAGTATTTTTGCAGGATTAATGTTGGCTCCGCGCAGGATCTGCAAACTTACGGTGCCCAGTGCCAGAACGATGAGTATCACTACGGGCACTACAAACAGATCCCACTGCAACCCGATACGGAACGCAAAACTGCCAAGCCACGAGTCAATACCATACCACGTTACCGGAATAGCAATAACGCTGGCAATGAGTACCAGTTTAAAGAACTGCCACGACAACAGCGTCATAATACTGCTCACGGATGCACCTAGTACTTTTCGGATGCCAATCTCTTTCAGTTTTTGTGTGGTTGTAAAGGAAGCGAGTCCCCATAAGCCCAGGCAGGCAATAACGATGGCGAGCATAGCAAACAGGCTGAATATTTTTCCGAATTGCTGATCGTCTTTGTATTGTTTGTTAAAGAAGTCGTCCAGAAAATAGTAATCGAACGGATTGCCCGGAAAGGCTTCTTTGTATTTAGCTTCTACTGCCTGAATCGTTTCATTCATATTTTTTCCATCCAGGTGAATAGAGAAGGCACGCCACGAAATGGTGTCGGCTTTAAACAACCAGGGTGCGTGTTCGGTCTTCAGTGAATTCCAATGGTAGTTTTTCAACACACCAACAATAGCGGTGGTATCGCCACCCACAATAATTCTTTCTTTCAATGCATTCTCCGGAGTGCCCAGGCCAAACGCGGTGAGTGCCGCTTCGTTAACCAGCACCGATTCCATATCCGATCTGATTTCCGGATTGAATGAACGGCCGGCCAGAATCGTGATGTCATACGTGTTAATGAAGTCGGGATCAACCCAAACCACACTGCCGGTTTTGTCTTCTTCACGCTGCGCTCCGTCTCTGCGCATGCTTGTACCCCAATTGAAACCGCCACCGGGTATAGCGCCAGAAGTAGTAACACCTTGAACGCCATGAAGTTCTTTTAATTCATTCTTCAAACTGATCATCCGGCTGCGGGCTGTTTCCGGTTGTACGATCTTCGGCCCATTTACAATCAACATCTGATCCATCGTTAAACCTTTGTCTTGATGGCGCATAAAATTCATTTGCCGGTAAATGGCAAACGTTCCGGCAATCAGCATGAGCGATGATGCAAACTGAAATACTACCAATACTTTTCGCAGGGAGAAACCGCCACCAATTTTTTCTGATTTTCCTTTGAGTACTTCGGTTACGTTAAAGGATGACAGCACAAAGGCCGGATACGCACCCGAAATGAGTGAGCCTGCCAGGAACAGTACGAGGAGTACCAACCAGAATCGTGGATCAGCGAAGTTGAAGGTAAAATCTTTTCCTACAATTTCGCCCAGCAGCGGCAACAGGAATATGGCCATCAGAACGGCCAGCGTTACACCCAGAAAATTAACCAGCACAGACTCGGATAAAAATTGAGTAACCAACTGACTGCGAATGGCACCAATTGATTTTTTAATGCCTACTTCGCGTGCACGTTCCATGGCGCGTGCGGTGGAAAGATTAATGTAGTTGATCCAGGCAATGGCCAGAATGAAAATGGAAATGATAAGGAAAAAGTAAATGGTACTCATGCCCACGGTGGCACTGGACTCATTGGCGTATCCGGGATTAAGATGAATCCTTCTGATCGGCTGAAGGTTTAAAATATTCTTACTGTTCGATTCGGCCAACTCTTTCCCTTCATACTTGTCGATGAAAGCCGGCAGCTTTCCTTCCACGTTTTTTGAATCCGTATGCGGATGGAGCTCAACATACGTGATGAAATTGTACCATCCCCAGCCATTGTCGTTTTGATATTGTCCGTTGGTGAGTAGTTTGTGTATGGGGATGAGAAAGCCAAAGGTCAGGTGCGAGTTCTGCGGAACATCTTCAATTACAGCAGTAACCTGGTAATCGCCATCCGACCATCCACCAGAAACCTGCAGCGTTTTGCCCAGCACGTCTTCTGCTTTACCAAAGTAGCGGTCGGCCATCTTCCTGGTGATTACGATCGAGGAGGGATCATCGAGTGCTGTATTCAAATCACCTTGCACAGCTGTGTAGGTGAATACATCCAGAAAAGTTGAGTCCACAAATTGTATGTTGTCTTCTTTAAAGGTCTGCGGATCGTTGCCGTCCTTCTTGTAACTTACCACAGCGCCTCCATACATCGGATGCGTACGCACATAAGTCTTTACTTCCGGAATGTCTTCAAGTAATGCAGGCCCTTGCGCGTATCCGGATAATGGGCTAGTACCACGAAGTTCTCCGTTTCGGTAGCTGGTTGTGGTAGTGCGGTAAATGTTCTCTGCATTTTTGTGATAACTATCGTAACTCAATTCAAAGTCAACGTAGTTGAGAATAACCAGGCATACGGCTACGCCAATAGCAAGCCCAAAAATATTGATGAAGGAATACATCTTGCGCTTCATCAGGTTGCGGAAGGCCAGGGTCAGGAAGTTTTTAAACATAGTGCTGTAAGGTTGGAATGCTTTTCTACGATGGTTCTCTAATTCAAAAAGTTGAATCGATCAACTAAAAAAGAACTTACTGGAATACTTACGAAGTGTTACAAGGTTACAAACCGTCCGCTCATTTCATAACCGGACAGTTTTAAAAAATGCAGGATGATTTCTGCGCTTAGAATTGTTTAAGAAAACTAATCTTGGCAATGGCATGATCTTCTACCTGGCGATTTACCGGAATTGTTTCCGGAGTATTAAAGCCGCTGTGATTGTAAACAAGGTAGATGTACGACAGCGGTAAGTATTCAATCGACAACCGGATGTTGTAATTATCGAAATCGTTCTGCGAATTTTTTTGGTAGAACCCGATAAGTTGAATTCTTGGGTTCAGCGCAAAGCGACCTTCGATGCTATAGTAATCAACTTTAGTGGTGGTGTTGTTTTCGCCTACGTTCTTGAAATGATTTCGGTTAAACCGGGCAGTAATGGAAATGTGAGGTATCGGTGCGAATTGCAATTTCCAGTCGTGCATGATGAGTTGGCCATCAAAGTAAGTTCCCCATTCACTTTGCGTAAACAGGCTGATGAACCGCGAAGGATCGGTACTGAACCATACCGCCTGCCGAAAGTAATTATACGCACCAGCACTTATGGTGATATCAAGTGGTTGAAACGGTTCGGTTAAATATTGATAGGTTGGATTGAATGAATAACCAATGAAGCCACCTTTCTGGAAATTAAACCAGAGTGGAAAGATAGGAGCCTGAATTTCTATAAGCTTTCCTGTGGAAGCCTGATGATACATTTCCGGAAGTAAGCCAGGCTCGAATGCACGGATAAATTTCTTGAACGGCAGAAGCTTGCCGCGGTAGTACCAGTTTAAACCGGGAGTCGTGCCGATCACATCGTTGCGCGAAACAAACCCCATCTCGGGATTAAAATCTTTTGTCACGATGGATTCGGTCCACCAGATCTTAACCTGGTTGGTGAAGTATTGATATTGTGTAAACGCAGAGAATCCTTGCGTGCCCGTGTTGGTGGAGGTAGTATGAATAGCCATGGCATTGAGCGAATGCGCATCGTTTATCCTGATAAATCCATCAACCGTGGAGGTGATGTTGGTATCGTCTGGTTGGTTCTTGACTGACACCATTCCACCCACGCGATTTTGTTTTCCAAAATTTTCGGAGTATCGCGCCACAAAAAAGTTGGTGGCAGGTGTGTTGTCGGTTTCGCCCTGGCGCATCACCATGGCACCGTAGTTTCGTTCCAGCGAACGAAAAACAAAGCGACTACCAGCATGGATCGGCACTGGTTTCCCGGATTCATCGAGTCCGATTCTGCGACTGAAGAAAGGTTGAATGCGCATGTTGCCGCCCGCTCCATCTTCTTGCGGACTAGCGCCAACGCCAAAGAGCGAGGCGTTCTCCAAAAAGAACTGACGCCTTTCCGGAAAGAACACCGAAAAGCGTGTTACGTTATTTACTTGCCGGTCGGCATCGGCCTGTGCAAAGTCTGTATTGAAAGTAAGGTCAAGCACGGCATACGGACTGATGGCCCACTTGATTTCACCTCCGGCTTTATAGTTGGTTTCGGTTGGATTTCCTTCGGGGAAATTTTCATAGCGATCGCGTGATAGCAAAAAGTAGGGGACCACCCGGATGTTAGTAGTAGGCGGTGGTGGCGTTAAGTTTTTCAAGGTTCCGGCATACGCCATACGCAGCGAACTGTATGCTCTGGGAAAAGGTGAGAACGCGGTGATCTCATTGGTGAGCCTTCGGTTGCGATAAATGTTGAAGCCCCAGTGTTGCACGGAGTCTGTATTCTTCGGATACCGAAGGGTTTTCCAGGGCACTGCAATTTCAGCAACCCAACCCGAGTCGGTTCGTGAAGTACGCACACGCCACAAACCATCCCAGTCTATATCATAATAAAGATCATCGAACGACAGAAGATCGCGCTGCGTGCCATAGGCATTCGTAGCCATGGCGATGGCGTTACGGTTATCGTTAAACGCATCGAACGATAATGTTACCAGGTCGTGCTGACGATGATTGAAGTCACGCTTAAAATCGGTGGCACGTATGGCTTTTTTACCGAGCGAATCGCGCGAGAAAATTCCAACGTAGAGGTAGTGCTTGTTGTACAACACTTTTACATCGGTGGGGTGGTGCGGGGTGCTTCCCTGAAACGGTTCAACTTGAATGAACGCGGGTGAGGCGATTGCGTGTTGCCATGCCGCTTCATCTAACCGGCCATTTACCCGTAAGGAGGTTTCAATTTTGACGGCATCAATTTCTCTGCGAATAGAATCGGGTTCAAAGATTTCAGCATCCTGTGCGGCTAACCTAAAAACGCTAAAACAGAGCAAGGCGAGTAATCGTAACTTCATACACGTATGTGGCCATAGTCAATGGCGGGCAATAAATTAACCGAAAGGACCAGTTGTACAAAGGAGATTTATACGGCCAGAAACTTTTTTAGTTTCTGCTGCAGGGTGGTAGCATTAACCGGTTTTTTGATGAACTCATTAACGCCTTGTTTCAGGGCAAACGAAATTACTTCTTCTTCGGTATCCGAAGAGATCATTACAATGGGTGTTTTCTTTTTTTGTTCCTCGCGCACCAGTTTCACGATATCATCGCCATTGTGGAAGGGCATGTGGATGTCGGTGATGATCAGATCGAAGGTGTTGGTGCGTAGTTGCTCAAGGGCCTTGATCCCATCATTGGCGTAGGTGGCATGCGCTTTTTCATTTTCCAGTACTACCTGGATTACTTTCCGCACAACGATGTCATCTTCGCAGACGAGTACTTTCATGAGATTTTAGTTTGGTATCAAGGTATAAAATAGCGGTACAAAGGTCATGAGAAAGCTCAAAAGTTTTTCAGTGCTTTATGTTGCGTTTGAGAACTTGGTGTCTTTGTGGTTCAAAAAAAAATAGTTAGTGAGAATAAATTCTGAACCACCTAGCCATAAAGGCTCACAAACCATTCACAAAGAGCTTTGTGTAATTTTTTGTGAAAGGGTATGTTTTTTCGGCAAGACGCAGTTTCTAATAAAGCGAAGGCGCTGCATTCAACATCGGGAACTGGCGCTGGTGCCAGTATGGATACACCGGTGTAGTAGCACTTACAGCATCCAGGCGTTTCACCTGATCAACGCTTAGGTTCCAACCCACTGCTCCCAGGTTTTGTTTTAATTGTTCTTCCGTGCGTGCTCCGAAAATGATATTATCAACCGTAGGTCGCTGCAACAACCAGTTAAGCGAAACCTGCGCCACTGTCTTTCCGGTTTCGGCAGCAATTTCGTCCAGTACATCTACAATGGTATAGAGGAGTTCATCGGAGACAACGGCACCCGGCACGGGGCTTCCACCCTGGGCCACGCGGGCATCGGGGCGTGGTTGATTTCGTCTGTATTTTCCACTTAATAATCCGGCTGCCAACGGACTCCACACAATCGTGCCTACGTGTTGGTCGATACCCAGGGGCATCAGTTCCCACTCGAAGTCGCGATTGACCAAGGAGTAGTACGCCTGATGCGCAACATACTTTGACCAGCCATAGCGTTCGGAAACAGAAAGTGATTTCATCAAATGCCATCCTGAAAAATTAGAGCAGGCAATGTAGCGTACCTTTCCACTTTGCACCAGGCAATGTAACGCACTTAAGGTTTCGTCTATGGGGGTGTTGGCATCGAAGCCGTGCATGTGGTAGATATCGATATGATCAACACCCAATCGTCTTAAGCTTCCCTCGCAGCATTTAATCAGGTTGGCGCGCGATGATCCGAAATCATTCACACCATCGCTCATGGGGAAAGTTGCTTTGGTTGAAAGCAACACGTCATGACGTTTTCCTTTGATGACTTGTCCCAGAATTTCTTCCGAAATACCTCGCGAATAAACATTGGCAGTATCGAACAGGTTTACACCGGCATCAAGACAAAGGTTAACAAGACGCGTGGCTTCGTCTATTTGTTGCGAACCCCACGCTTTGAAGAAATCATTGCCGCCACCAAATGTGCCGGTGCCAAAACTCAGCACAGGCACGCGCAGTCCTGAGCCTCCCAGTTGTCTGTATTCCATTATACTTTATTTTTCTTCCTGCTTACCACATACTTTATTGTATCGTTTCACCACCATTTCAAGATCTTCTTTTTTGTACTCTTTGTCTTTTACCTTCTTAATAACATCCGGGCAATCGTGAAAGAATTCGGCTACATCTTTTTTAAACGACATGCCTTCCAAACGTACCAGCGGGCCGTTGCCGCGTTGTACTACAAAACGATCGGCCACGCGTGAGTTGTTGGCTGTGCTCATTCCGCTCTGATTGTTGTATGCACCAGGCGCGTTTGATACCTGGTAGTAGCGGAACAGGCGCACGGCTCCTTCTTGTTCCAGTTTCAAAAACACGTTGGTGAGGTTGGCAAACGGAGAGTTCAGCTTTAATTCATCGCGCACAGAAATCATGCGGATCAGTACTTCATCATAGGTGAACGCTACTTCAACGACCTGGTCGGGTGTTATACCAAAGGGGGAGTCGTCTTTAATGATAGTAATCTTCGACTGCATCTCCTGGTAGTCGGGCCTTTTACTGAACTGGATCAGCGGTACAGACACGAGCACCTCTACCTTTTCCTGGTTTCCATAGATTACGTATCCTTTGAAATTTTTGGCTTGCCCCTGCACAAGTGCCCCGATCATCAGGAGCATCAAAATCGATAGTTTGTTTTTCATAGTAAACGATAGGGTTGCAATATCCCAGAAAACCTATTGATGTGAAAGTAATGCGATAAGAATTCAATGTTTTTTTAGGGTGATGACAGACTGTTTTTCATAGGAGAGCGGGTGGCACAAGAGGTGCTTCGGAATACTTTTTCCTAGGGAAGACACTGTTTTTTCCTTCGTGATTGAAAATTTTTTCAAAATTTTTTAGACAATTTTTAGGCGTACGGACGAGGCGTAGATCGTACTGTCGCTACTTGCCAGGCGCATGCGCAAGTTCCTTCGGACTCACGCAATTACTTTCATCACGCACGCATTCATCCCTTGAAAAGTTATTCACAAATGTGTTTTTCCCTATGAAAACTCACATTTTTCAGACTTTATGATCGGCTGGTCTCAACTGAAAGACAACGCATGTCGTCAACAGTCTACCATGCGCGTGGGTGTATCACCATAAGGAAGAGCATTGATCGTACCTGCTTTTCTCCTATGAAAAATGGAAGCGCGATTGTAAATCGGGCGCAAGAATTTTGAAGGTATATACAATCATATCGAAGAGATTGTATATTCGCATCCATAGTGCTTTACGAGTGACTTCAATTATCACTTTAAGGACTTAAAAATTTAACCACTAAAACTTAAAAAACGCTATGGCAAAAAAAGCGAAAAAGGCAGCGAAGAAAGCTGCTAAGAAACCGGCAAAGAAGGCCGCTAAAAAAGCTGCAAAGAAGGTAGCGAAGAAGGCTGCTAAGAAACCAGCAAAAAAAGCCGCTAAGAAAAAGTCAGCCAGAAAACCTAATGCAGCCTTCATGGCTCCGCTTACGGTAAGTGCAAACCTGGCTGAAGTTATTGGAAACAAGCCGCTGCCAAGAACGCAAATCATCAAGAAGATCTGGGATTACATTAAGAAGAACAAACTTCAGGATTCCAAGAACAAGCGCATGATCAACGCGGATGCTAAATTGAAAGTGGTGTTTGGCGGTAAGAGCCAAATCTCAATGTTCGAATTGGCAAAAGTTGTAAATAACAACGTGAAGTAATTCGGTCGTTATTTAAACTTGAAGAAGCCTGAGCAGTTTTTGTTCAGGCTTTTTTGTTTTAGGCGCAGGCAATTTCGAAATCATGCGGTGGCAGGTATGGAATAGGTTTCTTACCTTCGGTAACTCAAAATTCAGACGCCATGAGAAAGCTTCAGTTACTTCTTGTTTTTTTTTCAATTGCCGTGATCATCGGGATGGATTCCTGTTCATCGGGTAAATCAGCCTATGAGCATGGTAATTACTATGAGGCCGTAATAACGTCAGTAGGCCGGCTTAGAAAAAATACAGATCACAAGAAATCATCCGAAACATTGCGTCAGGCTTATCCATTGGCGGTTACGTACTTTGAGGAGCAAGCGCGCAATGCCCTGTCCAGCAATGCACAATTTAAATGGACATCGGTTGTACAGGCATACACATCCATTAATTTGATGTATGATGAGATCAAACGCTCTCCTGGTGCCATGGCTGTAATTCCCAATCCGGTGAGTTATCATGCCAAACTGGATGAAGCCAAGCGAAATGCAGCCGAAGAAAATTATCAGGCTGGGATTTTAGCACTTTCTGCAGGTAATCGCGACAAAGCGAAGCAGGCTTACCGCTACTTCAAAACGGCAAATGAATTTGTTGTAGGCTACAAAGATGTAATTAAAATGATGGAGCAGGCGTTGTGGGACGCCACGGTAAAAGTGCTGATTACACCAATACCGGTTACGAAGAATGTTGCCTGGAGTGCCCAATTTTTTGATGATAAAGTATCTGAGTTTCTTCACGGGGCGCCAATTAACGAGTTTGTAAAATTCTATACCTACAGTGAGGCGCAAACCTTGAAGCTGAATCCCGATCAGATCATTGAACTGTCATTCGATGAGTTTATGGTAGGTCAGGTGCAACTTCACGAAAAGGAAATTCAGCTGGAGAAGGATAGTGTGGTGCTTGCAACTTACATAACCCAGAATGCAGGTCAAACTTCGCCAGCAACTGGGAGTAACGTGGCAGCGGGAAATACGAATTCAAATGCGGGTAGTACAACCACAACGGGTGGCGGCAACAATACCACAGGGTCTAACACTGCCAATAATAATACGAATACTGCTACGGGTAATTCCAGTGGAAATTCGACTGGACAGAATACAGGATCGGAGAACATAAACAATAGTCAAAATAGTCAGGCGAATTCCGGTAACACAGGGAACAATCAAAATCAAGGAAACAACGGTAATGAAGAAAAAACGGATAGCGAAGATAAAGTAACCATCTGCCATAAGCCACCGGGCAATACAGAGAATGCGAAGACTCTTATTATACCACGGTCGGCCCTTCAGGCTCACCTGGATCATGGAGATGCTCTTGGATATTGTGAAGAGACAAAAGAAAAGGGTAAACCTGAGGATAATAAAAAGCCTGAGGAGAAAAAGCAGGGAAGTAATAATGGGGGTAAGCCGCAAGGAAGTAGCAGTATTTTGTTGATCAGAAACGATCAGCTGGTTGCTTCTACATCTCGTGGAGTATGGTTCGCCAGTCTGTTCGCAACGGACACTACAAAAGTCTATGGAAAGGTAAAGGCCACGTATTATCACTTTCAGAAAACAACGACATCAAAAGGCATTGTGAGCTTTAGAATTCTGGATTCAAAAACAAAAGCGATACTCAGTGCTGAGAAAATGCCAAGCGAATACATATGGATATCGGAATGGGCAACCTTCAATGGTGATGAGCGCGCACTGTCACCGCTTCAACTTGAAATTGCCAGACAGCGCGAGAAAGTGCCTCCTCCGGTTCAAGATTTGTTTATCGAATTCAGCAAGCCTATTTATACTCAGATCACCACGAAGATTCAAGAATTTTATAAGGGGTATTGATTGCTGCGACTCCACGAGTATGGCTGCGGTTACGGTATTAATAGCGAGTAAATAGCAGCGGCTGTGCTCTCTGCCTGATCGGATGCGTAGATTTCCAGCGCAGGCTTAATCAAGTAGGTAGCATACGTAGCTGCATCATGCGTGATGCGATCTGGCTTCCATACAGCCTGACAGTTGAGCACATGGTATTGATCATCGCGCACATCAAAGACAACAACAGGGTTAACACCATCGGTTGACTGCTGCGAAAAAAACAACATTACCGGAAAATCAAAGAGTTCTGCTTCTCGCAAATCTGGAATCAGGTTAGCGTCAAAGTATTCATATTTTATCAGTTGGACATCCAGGCCGTCACGACTCAGTATTTCCTGAACAAGTTTTAACTTCTCCTGCATCACCAGCACCGGAATGAATGTTGGGGTAAACAGATCAATAGACAACCATAGTTGCGATTTCAGGTGAAGAAATTCAAGTGCAGACCGACCTATCGTAAGCTTGTAATCAAAGAAGGAATAACCAGGCACAAAGTAACCAGGGTAAAAATATGTGAGGTTTAACTGCTTGCAGTAATTGATTTTTTGGTAGATCAGGTACTTCCCCAGGCTGTACTTCCTGTATGCCGGATCATAGACAGAGGCAATTCCTTCTGCACTGATTTCACCAACGTCAAAGTAGCCCACGGCTATTAACCTGTCGCCATCATGAACGTTTACTTCATACGTATTGTATATAGAATCGGCAGGCGTTGGTTTACCCAGAAGAAGTTGGGTGAGTGATTGAGAGGGTTGAAAAGGAATCCCCGTTTTATAACGGTCGTACAATTCTTCTTTTTCAGGTGTAATGGTGGCAGGACCAATGGTAGTTTTAAAGATTGAATTCTGACGGAATAATTTAGCAGCTGTGCTATCGCCTCCGTAACTGTTCAGGACTATACGAAGCCAGATGGCACTATAGGTTTCATTTTTAAAATGAACAAAGTTGGTTGTAAAAATAGTTTGCCCCATTCTAAACCAACCACGTTCCAGGTACTGATCAAGTTCTTGTGGTAGTAACTGCTCAGGGGCTTTGGCTTGTGCGAACATACTGGATGTGCCGTCAAGTTAAAAATAAATCATTCATCATGGGGAAGGAATACAATAGTGTGGAATTATTTCCTCAGCGTTACACCTTTTCAATGGAATATGAGCTGGTATCCAGTTTTCTGATTGTGGTTGTTGAATTGCAGGGAGTACTGTGCAACATCATTTTATAACGTATGAAAACATTAGGTATCGTATTGGTGGCATTGGGTATAACCATGTCTGTAATTACGGGCTTTACGCTCATTACAAAAAAGGAAATCGTTGATCTTGGCCCGCTGGAGATCAATCGTGAAGAAAAGACACCCGTATATTGGTCACCGTTAACCGGTGGTGTGCTGGTAGTAGCTGGGTTGGTTGTAATGCTGGTGGCGGTAAGCAAGAAGAAGTAGAAGAGAAGGATTCAAAAACGAGTTGCTTGGTGATAATGTCATCGCTTCAGGATTTCTCTGTGGCTCGATCAGAGATTCCGAAGCGATGACATTCAGCATACAATTAAAGTCTTATAGTTACTCCAATTTTTCCATTGGAGAAGGCATGACCGCCACCAACCTCCAGGTTTAGGCCGAAGCGATTGTTGAAGTAGTAACGTCCGCCTACCTGAGCACCCAACTCCAGCCCGGTGGTGTGGTCGCCCGGATAATCATCATCTGAATTCCAAACGTAAAATCCCAGGTTCAGCCCGGCATAAAAATCCCACTCCGGGGGTATGTTCAACAGACTGTTAAAATGATAATTTCCATTGCCGGAAATTCCAAGTACGCTATGATGATAACGTTCGTTGTTCGGATGATCGTAATAAGAGCGGAAGGAGAGTTCACCGCCTACCGAGATGTCGCGGTGCACGCCCCAGTCCACTCCGGCATATACCGGTATTCCCCACGATGAAAGCCCAAGTCCTCCGTTGAATTGTGCTTCACCTTTTGAAAGAAAGTACTGAGCAAACGATGCCTGAGCTGCTGCAAGAAGCAGTAGCATGATTATTATTTTTTTCATGGTTTTGCTGATTGATTTAAAAACTAAAAATTACTGGGCCATAAAAGCCGAGAGCATCCAGTGATGCTTCTCTACGCTGCGGATATTTTTCTTTACCATTTCTTCGGTGCCGGAATCTCCTTGTTCAACAGCGATGTCAACAGCATCAGACAGGAATTGTGCGAGTATTCGGTAGTCGCTCAGCAATTCGCGGATCATGAGTTCTGCGGTTAGCTGGCCGCTTGTTTCCTGGAGGCTTGCAGCATTCAGAAATTCCTGCATTGTGCTGAAGGGTACTTTACCGAAAAAGCGAATTCGTTCGGCAATAGCATCCACGTACACCGTGGCTTCCTTGTATTGGTTTTTGAATTCCAGATGAAGGTCAAAGAAGTCGCGACCTTTTACATTCCAGTGATAGCTACGTAACCGTTGCTGGTGAAGGGCATAATTTGCCAGCAGCACATTCAATGTGTTGGTGATCGTTTCTGTTTGTTCAGATGTCCATCCGAATTTCAGCGGTTTAGCTTTGGCCATTCGATTGTCCAACTGCGTCCGCGCAATGTTATCGGGTTCCTTCCGGGTGTCGGGTTGTGTTTCTAGTATGGCTTCTTTTGTTTTCATACGTTCGCACATCAAAGTTCCGTGCCACGTAGTAAAAAGCCTGTTGGTTTGAGATTTCAACAGGTAGTACTGTGGAATTGCCTACTCAATCGGTATTCAATTCCACAGTGTAGCAAGGTTGCTATGGTTAACGGATAACCGCTGCCCAGCCGCCACCTTTACTAAGGTTGATGTCGATACCTTCTTCAGAATTAATTTTAACCGTATGGTGACGATAATCGGAAGCGTTCCGATTGGCATTTACACCATCTTCAAAAATATCGAGCGTGTAGATTCCTTTCGGCAGGAAGGAGAGATCAAGGTGTATGGTGCGCGCTTCCCAATTGGTGATGGCGCCAATATACCACTGATTATTTTTTCTTCGGGCAATTGCCACGTAGTCGCCAATCGCTGCTGTCAGCACGCGTGTTTCATCAAAGGTAGTGGGAACCGAAGCGATGAAGGACGTGCATTCCTGTTCGCGCTCATAGTGCGTGGGGCTATCCGATAACATGGCGAATGGTGATTCATACAGTACATACAACGCCAACTGATGGCAGCGTGTGCCCTGGCTCATCGGCTCGGCATAGATGGCGCGGAAATTTTCTTTGGTTGCATTTAGCATGGCGCCTGGCGTGTAATCCATCGGGCCGGCCAGCATTCGGATAAATGGCACCGTGCAGTCGTACTTCGGAAAATCAGGGTTCGACCATTTTACATTTTCCAGTCCATGTACACCTTCGAAGTTTAAAATGTTTGGATATGTACGTTGTATGCCGGTAGGCTTGTAAGCGCCATGAAGGTCGAGCATCAACTTGTGGTTGGCTGCAGTTTGCGCGAGCCGATAGTAGAATTGCACCATCTTCTGATCATCGCGATCCATGAAATCCACTTTAAACCCGGCTACACCCATCGCTGCATAATGCGAAACAGCTTTCTCCATGTGTTCATTCAGGCCAACCCATCCGGCCCATATCCACACCCCTACATGCTTTTCGTTCGCGTACCGGATAATTTCTTTCAAGTCAATCTCCGGAATGATCTTAAACAAATCATTGTTTTCAGCCCATCCTTCATCCAGTAAAATGTATTCAATCTTATTGGCTGCTGCAAAGTCGATGAAGTACTTATAGGTTTTTGTATTGACACCGGCTTTGAAATCTACCCCCGAAAGATTCCAGTTATTCCACCAGTCCCACGCTACTTTGCCCGGCTTTACCCACGAGACCTCATCAAGCCGCGATGGTGATGCTAACCGATACACCATATCGTTGTTCAATAATTTTTTGTCGTTATCGCTTACGATAAACGCCCGCCAGGGGAAATAACGCATACCCGAAGTGCGGGCAATGTAGGGAGCACGTTTGTCGATGATGGTTTGTGTATTTCGACTGCCGGCTTTGTGTTCCTGCAGCGGATAGGGTGCATGTACACTTCGAAACCCAACGCCCGTAGATTGAAGAAACATGCCGGGATACTCTTCCAGGTCGGCCTCTGTTATCGCCACTTTTATATGCTCTTTCGTATCAATTAATACAGGCATGAACGCAAGGGTGTCTTTTTTAAAGGCCGTGAGGTTGTCAACAGTGTATGTGTTTTCGAAAGAAGTAACGAAAATATCCTTGTTGCGTGGGCTGTTTACATACGGTACGTACGCCTTGTCTTCGGGCTGAAATGTAAAGCCGACATCTTCGCGTGAAATGATCAGCGAATCTTTTCGATCTGTTTTGAAGCGATAGGCAAAGCCATCATCGTATGCGCGAAAGATAAGGCTGAATTGCTGACGAAAGGAGAGTACCAACTCCTGATATTGATCAGAAATGATTTTCTTTTTGTAATGGATTGGTGTTACTGTTTTATTGTGATCGGCAATCTTGCCGAATGCCAGTGTTGCTCGCTTACCCAGCTTTTCGCCCGTACTAAGTTGCAGTTGTACGGTGTCGATGGTCATTACTACTTTTTTGTCGTACGAGAGTATTACGCTGATGTGATCTTTCGCATTTACCGTTACCGCTAATCGTTTATCGGGTGAGGAAATAACGTACTTACCTTTTTGGGCGTGCGCATAAAGGCTTGTTATAAAAATAAAAAGTAGGCTTACAGATAATTTCATCGGTATGAGTTGGGTAGAATTTATTTTTCTTGTTGAATACGGAGGATTGTTATAGACCAGGGCTTGAACGGATAAACGAAAGCTGGTGTATTTACTTTCACGGCTTCCGTCACCGGTACAAACTGTTCAGGATGTTCAAAAGAATTCTCATCATCTCCGCTGGTAGCCGATAGCGTTATGGCCTTTGCACGTGTTACCTTGGCGGCATGTTCCAGGGTAATGTTTATCGGATTTACTTCGTTGGTAGCGTTTACCACTTTGATCACCACTTCATTTGTTTTTTCATCCAGCCCGCCAATGGCAAAAACAGATTTTGGTCGTGTGTAGGTCATTAGCTGTTTTCCATCCATGTAACACACTACTTCAGTCATACCCACATGCAGTTCGATATCGTACCAGCGATTTAGTTCTATCGGTTTTTCGAATCGCACGGGTTGTGTTACAATGGCATCGGCACCTTTCGTTACCATTTCGAATGCAGCAATTCTGTTTACCCAGGCTCCGATGTGTGCCCGTAGATAATTTTTTTCATCCTGAATGGCAAATGGAATCATGAAGGCGTTGTACCCTCCGGTCTTTTTAGCTTTTAATTTCAATACATACGTATCCGGAAGTTGTTGTTTCAGAAATGCCATGGGCCAGGCACCATCGGTTGTCTGTGCAATCGTACCGTTGGCAGAGGTCCAGGCGCCACCTTCAAATTTCCAATCGTCAGGATTACCCGACTGGTAAATCGTGTTGTTACCACTGGTGATGGTGATGTCTTTGAATTCGGCTTGCGTATCCCACGTGCTGAGTGCGAGGCCACCAGTAAATTGTGGCTTGTCTGCAACCACGGGTACATCCACTAGCGTCTTCAGGTTAACCGTTGCCTTGTTTTCATTCAGCATTTTTATTGCATAGTACGAGATGCGTCCAAAACTTCGGGAGTTGTCAAACCTGATGAGGTTCACGGGCCAATCGGTATCATTCACGTTTTCCAGTAGCGGAGCATAACTACTCATGGTGATCATGTCAGCATTTCGTTCCATACCCAGAATATACGTAGCGTCATTGAGAGCGGCCGTCATGTTGCCACTGCCTACACCTGAGTTGCAAGCGTACTCGCCTACATACAGTTTCCAGTCTTTCCGTTGATACTTATCAAACCAGTCGTGGTAGGTCATGGCCCAACCGGCCGCTTTATACGCATGCTCATCCGCGAAATCCATTTTTTCAATTGCGCTGACGGTGGGTTGATGAAGGTGAGCGATACCCATGGCAGCCAGAATTTCCAGCTGCGGATATTTTTCTTTGATAGCTTTATAAAACCGGTTGAATCGTTTGGCGTACGCCACGCCTACCTGTTCATTACCAACTTCAACATACTTCAATGGAAAGGGCTCGGGGTGTCCGTGTTGTGCCCGTAAGGCTCCCCACTTGGATTCCTTTGGACCGATGGCGTATTCGATCGCATCCAGTACATCATTGATGATCGGCTGCACATGTTCATCGTCAACGTAAACTCCACTACGCATTTCGCAGGCGATACCAATGTTGAACACGTACATGGCATCGGCTCCGATGTCTTCACAAAACTGCATGAACTCATAGTAACCAATACCATCGTTGGACCAGTATCCCCATGGACTGTACGTGCCCGATCGTTTCTCCAACGGACCGATAGATCGCTTCCAGTTGGGTGCACTTTCTACACTGATTCCTTCTACGAAGCAACCCCCCGGCCATCGTACAAAAGCAGGTTTCAATTCTGCCAGGTAGGTGGCCAGATCAACACGCATGCCGTTCGGTCTGTTCTTGAATGTTTTTGTTGGAAACAACGAAACGAAATCGAGCCACACGGTTCCTTTCTTTGAAAAGGATAAATGAAATGTTGCTTTGTTGTCAGATGCTGTGGCTTTTAATGTGGTGGTGAATTTTTTCCACTCGTTGCCAATGCTGTTAAACTTTTGCTCGGATAATACCTTTCCATCCGCCCCTACAAGACTTGCCGTGATATCACCCTTGTACTTAGTGCCACGGGCATAAAAGGTAAGTTGATACGTTTCATCTTTTTCGATGTTGATTCCCCAGAACCCTTCGTTGATAACATCCACTTTATTTTTCGAATCGGCTCGTGTGATATCCACGCGTAAGGATCGTGGAGTTTCGGTATGTAAGGGGTTGGTAAGATCAAGGGTAATCGTTGCTGCTGCGGTTCCGGAAGTAAGCAGTGACCATGCCGGGTAGTCTGACTTCGCTTCAAAAGGCATCTTCCAATCGACTACGCGTTGTGCAGCAAAATGTGGTGTGCGTGGCGGAATGATCCACCCGGAATCCAGCGTACAGCCTTCGGGAACTTTGCTTTCTTCGAAGCTGCGGTTTTGAATAAGTTCGGCATACAGGCCACCTTCACCACCGTGACTGATTTCTTCAAAGAAAATTCCGTGCAGCGAATTAGAAATAGCCGCACCCGGTTGAGAAACATTCACATTGATTTTCGGAGACTGGGCATAGGCAAATGTGCCGATCAAACAAGCAAAAGTGTAGGCGATAAATCGTGTCATTCTTCAGGGTTGAGTTCGTCTAAGAGAAATATTTTCAATCAAGCTAAGCACAAACCTCGCAAAGGCGTTTTACCAATTTTGACGCGGTGCGATACTATTTTAACAAGCAATTGAGTGAGTTTTACTTTCCGGTGGGTAACTCAGTACCTATTTTACCCTGTATTGATACAATATTACCTTATATTAACGGTATATTTGACACTTATAAGTTAATTTCAAATATTCATGGAGCCTTAACATTTGCACCTATGAAAATTCTACCGTTTAAAATCCCGAAGACCTCGCAAGAGTCGTTCAGATTGCAGGAAGATCAGGAAACTCATTTTTATGATCACCTGCATCAGCATCCTGAAGTCCAGCTTACGCTGGTATTGAACAGTGAAGGAAAGGTTATTGTTGGTGACTTCATTGGTACGTTTAAGCCGGGCGATATTTTCCTGATCGGGGCAAACCTTCCGCACGTGTTTCGTAACGACAGTCGTTATTATGAAGCTCCACTAGACGGACAGGCGCATTCACTCACGGTATTTTTTGAGTGGCAGGCCTTTGGCGAAAAATTTCTTTCGCTGCCGGAACTGACCAATCTGCATGAGTTCATTAAACTTTCGGAACGTGGCTTGCTTTTACAGGAACCCGTAAAGTCACGGGTGGGCCAACTGATTCGGCAGATGTTTAAGAAGAACAGTATGGACCGGCTTATCGTGTTGCTAAAAATTCTGAACATCCTTTCGGAGAATAAAACGATGGAGCCGCTGGCATCGGCTGGTGTATACAGTGAGTTTGATGAACTGGATGGAAAGAAGCTTGCCGATATTTATCGGTTTACCATGAATGAATTTCATCGTAAGATCACGCTTGATGAGGTGGCATCATTGGCACACATGACTACCAATTCGTTTTGCCGTTACTTCAAGAAACGTACACGCAAATCGTACATTGATTTCCTTACCGAGATACGGATTGGCCACGCCCGGAAATTATTGCAGCGCGATGATCTGAGCATTTCTCAGATTTCATTGGAAGTAGGCTTCAACAACCTCTCGAATTTTAATCGGAAGTTCAGAGAAGTTTGTTCGATTACACCAACTGAATTCCGGAAGCTGCAGGAACACAACGTTGTTGCTGCGTAACACGCTTACTTGATAAACTTCCACTGTGTGGTGTAGTTCGCAGAAAGCGGAGCATCCGTCAGAATAGCACGTAGTATTTCGATCGGGATACAGTTTTCATGAAGCACAGCATCGTGAAACTGTTTCTCGGTCATCTTACCCGACTGAACAATTTCTTTTTTTAGTTCGTAAATCTGCAAGCCTCCAATCATGTAGGCGATCTGATACAGCGGGCCGTACCCACCGGTGAAGGATCTGCGCACCTCCGCTTCGGCATTGGCATACTCATGCCCCACACGACTCACCAGAAAATCGATGCACTGCTGCGGTGTCATTTTATTGAGATGATAGCTGAGCGAGAAAATAATTCGGGCACAGCGGTGCATGCGCCAGAACAACATGCCGATGCGATCTTCAGGTGATTTGGCAAAACCTTTATCCCACAAGTTCATCTCCCAGTACAACGCCCAGCCTTCAACCCAGAACGGAGTATCAAATACTTCCCGATAGGGTTTGTGCCGACTCTGCATAAATTGTTGCAGGTGATGTCCCGGAATAAGTTCATGATGAACAGTAGCTTTTGAAAAGTGCGGATTGTTGCCGCGCATGCTCATCATCTTTTGTCGGTGTTCCATGGTGTTGGTAGGATAGGAGATGATGATCTCTTCGCCTCCGAGAAAGAATGGATTTACTTTTTGCGCTTCAGGCGACATCATGCGCATGCGCCAGGTTTCTTTCGCCAAAGGTGGAATGGTAATCAGATCGTTACTTTCTAAAAAGCTGATGGCTTCTTCTGCGAGTTTGGTAATCAACGCTGGTTGTGCCCCGGGCTGCACATACGAATTTTTTACTTGCTCGAGTGCTGCTTTCCAGTCGTTACCGAAACCCATTTCCTGCGAGGCCTTCAGCATTTCTTTATCACACCACTCAAACTGTTTTTGGGCCAGTGCAATTAACTCTTCGGGGGTGTAGGGTATGAATTCGGTTTGCAGACTTTTGATAATCGCGTCTCTTCCGATTGGTTTGCCAATAATGCCGCTGCCATCATCTTTTACCGAAGTATTCTGATAGTTGGTTTTTAAGAATGCAGCATAGTTAGTGAGGGCAGTATCCAGCGAAGCGAATGGCTTTTCGTTCCACCAGGTAAAGAGCGGATCGTATCCATTATAAAACCTGAATGCTTCCCGAAGTCCTCTTCGCAAACTTATTACTACCTGCGAAGCTTTATCGCCTTTCTGCCAACTGGAGTAGGGTGTCTTTGCTATTTTTTCCTGGGCAGTCTTTATGTCGCGGGTTATATCATCAAATGTCTTTGCAGTTACTTCCCCCTTTACAGAAGTGCCGGTCTTTCGGTCGTCAATAAATTGATACAATGGCTTGGCAAACGCAACACAAGATGAAACTTCGTTGAATGCAGTCTGATCCAGTTTAAGTTGGTACAAATCTTTTTCAATCTGATTTCGCAGTAACACATAGTCAGCTTTTTCGCGTGCGGAAAGCAAACTGAAGTTGACTTGCTTTAAGGTAGTGTTAAACTCCGTATAGTATTGTGAAAAACGCTCGTAATACGTTGATGATTCAACTGTATACTTTCGGTACAAGGCTTCTCTGTCGCGACTATAAGCTGTAATGAGTCCTTCAACCTGTTGACTGTAAGCCGAACCCGAAACAACAAGGAGTAGTACAACTAAACGTTTGTGCATGATGTAGTATTGTAAGATTATGTTTGCTGCGGTTCTCTAGTAAACGGACCACTCCATAATGCCACCGGAATGTTCTTTTGTAAGCGTTACTTCCAGTTTAAGAGCTGATGTGGAAACAGACTCAAAGGTTACTTCCGAATATTTGTCTTTGAATGTTTCGTAATCTTTGATAGTTTTTACGGGCACCCACTCATCACCTTTTTTGTAGAGCAAGCGCCATGAAGCGGGCAGACGGCAATCACCAAACGGACTGTCTTCAAACCAGTATACTTTGGAGGAAGAAACGGTTTCTGTTTTCTTGAAATCGTATTGAACCCATTGCACGGTATCTTTCAGCGGCCACCAATGGTAGAAGATGATACTTTGATCATTTGAATTCTTGGGCTCCATTTGATCGTTGAGCGCCATAAGTGTTCTGGTTTTATGCGAAGCGGTAAGTTCGCTGGTCGAAGCTATGGTGGGAGCAGGTAATGGTTTTGCAGCAGACGCTTCACGCGGAATCCATACCATCATTTCGCCTGCACCACGATGCGCCCACGAAAAGTATGGTATAAGTTTTACCGGTACGTCTTTTGTTTTTAATTCGGTTGCCGAGGCGCGCATCGCTGCTTTGCCATTGGCTTCCAGCACATACATTCCGTTGAAGAAGGAGGAATCATATTTTGCTTTTACTTCGGTACCATCAGGAATAACTATGTTCAATACTTTCTTATCAGCATTATCAGGCCACTCAGCACAATACACCAGTGGTCCACGTTGGTAGGTGTACTTGTTTTGATCAGCTGCAATTTCAGCTTTGCCTTGTATGCGTCTTACCGGCATAGGAAAATGTACAGAGACTACATCACCCTTCTTCCATTTTTTCTTCAGCACAGCATATCCCTTCGCAGTGGTGTACTTCACGGGCTTTCCGTTCAGCAATACGCTGGGTTGTTCCTGCATGTTGTCGGCAAACGTGTAAAGTCCACCGGGCATTGGATTGTTGGTGGCCCATCCGGGTATGCGAACATGCACTTCAAACTCGGCTGCTTTTGCCGGAGTTACCTGAATGGTTACATCGCCTTGCCACGGATAATTGGTTTTCTGTTCGAGTTTAACGGCAGTGTGATTAACATCAAACGTTACTTCACTGGCTCCGAATAAATTTACATAAAGTTCTTTCTCTTTCTGGGCGTAAAAGTAACCGCCTACCGAAGGTACAAAACGTGTTACGTTGCTGGGGCAGCAGGCGCACATGAACCACGGACTTCTGGCGTGTTGGCCGTGCGACTCCAATGGATTCGGATAAAAGAAGCGATCACCGGTAAGGGCAACCCCGGAAAGAAAAGCATTGTAAAGTGTTCGCTCCAGTACATCATAGTATTTAGCATCACCGTGCATGAGAAACAGGCGATAGTTCCAGTACACATTGGCAATGGAAGCACAGGTTTCATTATAAGCCGACATGTTGGGAAGTTCATACTCCTTACCAAAGGCTTCACCGTGGCCGGTTGATCCGATGCCACCGGTTACATACGTTTTTTTATACACTGCGTCTTCCCAGATGTCATCAATGGCTTTGATGTATTGTGCATCGCCTGTAAGCGCTGCGATGTCGGCCATGCCGGCATACATGTAGGCAGCGCGAACGGAGTGACCAACAGCCTCATGTTGATCGACTACTTTCTTGTGGGCCTGGTTGTACTCATCGCCACCCGGGCCACGAACATCAAGGATATATTTTCCGGTAGTAAGATATTTTTTGTCGCCTGTAACAACATAAAGTTTAGCCAGTGCGAGTTCAATAATCTGATGGCCGGAGTACACGTGAAGTTTGTCTGGGCCGATGTCAGCGCAAACACGGTCTGCAGCTTTAATCGCAATGTTCAGCAACGTCTTTTTCCCGGTAGCATTGTAATGTGCAATGCCCGCTTCAATGAGGTGACCGATGTTGTAAAATTCGTGGCTAAGTTCTTCTTCTTTTTCCCAGCGTTTTGTTCCGGCCCACTCATGGGTGGGTACTCCTGCATGTTCACTGATGGTGCGGTTAGTGTAGATGTAACCATCAGGTTCTTGCGCCTTGCCGATGATTTCAATTAGTGAATCTACTTTAGCATCCAGCGCTGGGTCGTTGAAGATCTGCATGGAGTAACTGGCACCTTCAATGATCTTGTACACATCGGTGTCATCAAAAGTAAGTTCGGTGCAAAAGGTTCCGGTTTTTAACCCGGCTGCGATTTCGAAATTTTTAACGCGTCCTGTTGATTCGCATTTACCTAACGTAAACGGAATTGTTACTTCATGATTTGTTTTGATTCGTGGAGCCCAAAAGTTGTCTTCCAGTTTTACGGCCGTGAAGAGAACAGGTTGAATGGGATAGTCACCCGCCTTCATCGTTTCCTGTTGAGAAAATCCTTGTTGAATTGCCCCACACGATAAACTCAGCGCAAGGGTGGTTGTTGTGATCAGTCTTTTCATTACTATCGGATTTCTGATTTTATACCTATTCAAACCTAACCAGTATCAACGCAAATTGCTGGTTAGATTTTACCTGTGTTCTGTAGAATATTAGCTCACTACAAGAGCGGCATCAGGGCTTTTTGTCCGGGTAGGATTGTGTCCAGGCGGGAGGCTCAACATGAAGTAAATGCCGTACGAAAAAATCTCTGCGCTTGCGCTCTCCGAATTCGCCACCACCGGAGTGGCCCATACCGGGTACTACTACCAGTTCAAAATCTTTCTTAGCCTTGATAAGCGCATCAGCTACTTGCAGGGTGGAGGCAGGATCTACGTTATCATCCACCTCACCCACGATGAGTAACAGCTTTCCATTAAGTTTAGGAGCATTGACCACGTTAGACGATGCCGCATACTCCGGACCAACCGGATAACCCATCCACTGCTCGTTCCACCAGATCTTGTCGACACGATTGTCGTGACTGCCGCATGAAGCTACGGCTGCATCATAAAAATCAGCATGCAGCATCACCGCAGAAGCTGCGTTTTGTCCACCGGCCGATCCACCGTAAATGCCTACGTTGTTGATATCGAGGTAAGCATATTTTTGCGCCAGTGCTTTAATCCATCGGATGCGATCTTCGAAGCCGGCATCTTTCAGATTTTTGTAACACACATCATGAAAAGCTTTGGATCGCCACGAAGTACCCATGCCATCAACCTGTACTACGATAAAACCTAATTCGGCCAAAGCGTGTAAACTAAAGTAAGTACTGTTGAATGATTTCGGAGCATAGAAACTTTGTGGTCCGGCATACACCATTTCAATAACCGGATATTTTTTCTTTTCGTCAAAGGTTGATGGGCGGATCACCACACCCCAAATGTCAGTAGTGCCATCTCTGCCCTTAGCTGAAAAAACTTCAGGCATTGTATAGCCTTCCTTAACCAAATCGGCAATGTCGGCTTGGTGAAGCGTCATCTCTTCTACGCCCGTTCCGGTGTTGTAAAGTTTTACTACGGGTGCAAGATCCGGACGTGATTGTTGATCAACAAAGTATTTGAAATCATCTGAGAAACTTACGGTGTGATCGGCATTGGCGTGTGTGAGTCTTCGAAAGCCCGAGCCATCAAAGTTTAGAACACAGTAGTGCGACTGGTAGGGATCCTGATCGGCATCAAGTCCGCTGGCTTCAAAAACAAGAGTACGTTTTTGTTCGTCCACCTGCACAACACTGCGAACCACCCACGAGCCTTTTGTAATTTGATTGATCACCTTACCCGTTTCGGTACTGTACAAGTAGAGATGATTCCACCCGTCACGCTCGGAAGCCCAGATCAATTCTTTTCCATTTTTCAAATCGTAGCGATACCGCTTGCCACTGTAGTCGATAAATGTTTTACTGCTTTCATCCACCAGGATGCTGACTTCACCGGATGGCGCTTGTACCTGGAAAATCTGGTACCGTTGATGACCGCGCTCGTTATATTCAAAGGTAAACGCGCGACTGTCGGCATTCCATTGAATTCCTTCGAGTCCATATTGATTGGCAAACTGATCGTAGTTGATCGGCACATGTTTACGTTCATCAATCAAAAACAATTGGGGGTGGCGTTGCGGTAACGCATCACCAGGCTTGAGGTATTCGCGCGATTGAAGTTTGGGTTGAAGCTGATCAGTGGGTGATGATTCTACAAAATGAATCATTCTGATTTCGCCCGGCATTACTTTATACGCCATAAGCTTCTTGCTATCGGGCGACCATTGCATGTACGATGAGTAGTAGTGGCCGCCATTGCCTTCATAGCTTAGTTGTACTTCTTCCGATGTTTTGCGATTGCGGATAAACACATTGCTGTCGCGAATGAAAGCAGTCCATAAACTATCTGGTGATTTTACAGGTGTGTTTCCTGTCTCATCAAAATGGTTTCCCCAGTATGGATATTGCTTTTTGGGTGGAGCGATGACCTGAATAACGGAACATTTTGCGGTCGAAAGCTCAGCTTTGATTGTGGCACTATCGGCTTGAAAGGTTATCGACTTTAAATCGTCCGAATACTGGATTGACCGAAAAGGCAGAGCGGTGGCCTTGATGTTTTTACGTAGCAGCGTTGAAAGATTTTTTGCCAGCCGGGTATGATCGAATGCCGGAGCTTTCGATTTTTTATCAGCATCTACCAAGTAGAATACCGTGCCGGTGCGTTCGGTATTCAGGTACCAGAATTTGTGCTGATTCTTAATCCAATGGAATGATACCGGAGCATTGAATACTTTGTTTGAGTAACGTGAACGAACCGATTCGGCCCGCAGGTAATCCTCTACTGTTCCCTGACCGAAGGCATGAACAGAAAATAAAACGCTAATGATGGAGAGTATAATTCTGTTCATATTTTTTGTTTTTAGTTGAAGCGCTCCGGATTCAGGGCATCGAGTTTCATACTCAAGGGCCTTTCGTTGATGATCTCAGAAACCAGTTTACCAGTGGCAGGTCCCAGGCTCAGCCCCATCATGGAGTGACCGGTGGCAATGATTACATTGTTGAATTTTGTTGAGCGGCCAATGTACGGTAGTCCATCCGGTGAACATGGACGCAAGCCGCTCCAAATGTGTTGAGGTGCCGGTACTTCAACCTTCATTTCCGGGTAGAAAGCCGGAATCGTTTCGACAATTCCTTTCACACGATTCATGCTAATGGATCGATCGGTGCCAATGATTTCCATGGTTCCACCAAAACGAAGTGAATTGCCCATAGGGGTTACGGCTACGCGTCCTTCAATAAGAATAGATGGAACGCGAATATTTTTTTTCATGTCGTTCAGGGTGAAGCTGTATCCTTTTCCGGATTGCATTGGCAAATCAATTCCGAGTTTTGAACAGAATACGCCCGACCATGCACCGGTGGCAATGACTACCTCATCGAAGGAAATCAAATCGTTGGAGACACGAACACGTTCAACAACATTACCATTAACCACAAAATCATCTACACGACTTTGCGACTTGATGATAACGCCCTGTTGCCGCAGGTATTGAATCAGGTTCTTGACGAGCAACTGGGGTATCAGGTGGGCATCGCCCGGAAAGTAAACACCGCCTTTAGCGCTTACCTTTACTTCAGGTTCAAGTTTTTGTATTTCGGCTAGGGAAAGTATCTGTGCTTCTACACCGTGCTTGTTTGAGAGATGGGCGGCTTCAATTTCTTCTTTTTCAGTTTCACTGTTCTGATAGAGCATCATCAGCCCGCGTTCCTGGTAACCGAAATCAAATTGGTTTTCGGTCGCAAGTTGTTGGTAAAGTGATTTACTAAGTACGCTGATGTCTTTCAGTACTGGGATGGATTTTTCAACATGCTGTTTGTTGGCATGGGTGTAAAATTTCATTCCCCATTTAATCAAGTCACCGTTGAGGCGTGGCTTTACATAAAAAGGACTTTTTGAATTGAACATCCACCGGAAACCTTTGGCGATCATACCAGGCGAAGCCAGCGGAATGATGTGACTGGGTACCACCATGCCCGCATTTCCGATTGAGCAGGTGTCGTCCAAATTGCCATCATCAAAAATCGTTATATGATGGCCAGCTTTATTCAGGTAATACGCTGAGCATAACCCAACAATTCCTCCACCTACTATCGCAATATTTTTCATCTCCGGGTTGAATTCAAGAATTTAGAATATAGTATTTAGAATTTTAGGATGGTGTCTAAATGAATGGCATAGTTAATTTCTAATTTATGGTGCTGCCGTAGCTGCATTTTATTCTAACAAAAAAAAGGATGCTAACCATGATCAGAAGGAGCGATCAAATCTGAGCATCGAAAGCATCCAGAAAGTTTAGATGACCTGGAAGCCGTACGCGTACGGATCGTTGTCATCCATAATGATTGTATTGTATCCTGTTACTACAGCCCAGCCTTCAATGCTGGGAATAATAGCAGACTTGTTGTGTAAGGTAGTTTCTTCTTCCACCCGTCCGATAAATTTTGAGCCGATGATACTTTCGTGAACAAAGGGTTCGCCTTTTTTCAGTTTTCCTTTTGCATGCCATTGGGCAAGGCGTGCGGAAGTACCGGTGCCACACGGTGAACGATCAATGGCTTTGTCTCCATAGAAAACAGCGTTGCGCGCAGTGGAAGTAGGATCGATTACCTTGCCTGTCCAGAGTATATGGCTGCATCCATAGATGGTTGGATTTTCGGGATGGACAAAGGTGTAGCGTTCATTAATATTTTTTCGAAGCTCGCGGCTCCAGCCAATCAGTTGCTCGGCACGGAAATGTTCGAGGCCTGGAAAATTTTCCTGCACATCCACGATGGCATAAAAATTTCCCCCGTAGGAAACGTCTACTTTGATATCGCCAAGTTCCGGGCACGTAGCGGTTAATCCTTCGGCCGCCAGAAACGATTTAATATTTCTGATCTTCACCGACTTAACTTTACTGCCTTCCTGGTGATATTCAATGCGGATCAATCCGGCTGGAACTTCGATGTTTAAGATTCCCGGTGTTTTAGGAACGACCAATCCCTCTTCAATCGCGATGGTTACTGTGCCGATGGTTCCGTGCCCGCACATCGGCAGGCAACCGCTCGTTTCAATAAACAGTACGGCTACATCATTAGCAGGATCGCATGGGGGATATAGAATGCTTCCGCTCATCATGTCGTGACCGCGCGGTTCAAACATTAATCCTTTTCGTATCCAGTCATATTCGCGTAAAAAATGCTGACGCTTTTCGCTCATGTTTTTTCCTTCCAGCGTTGGCCCGCCACCGGCTACCAGTCGTACTGGATTTCCGCATGTATGTGCATCGATACAAAAGAAAGTCTTCTTCATGGTTTAAAGTTTCGCGTCAGTCCATACATTGTTTACGCAGCGCAAGATATGTAGCGGATTTTCATCCTGAAGTTCCGCTGGTATAAATTCGACAGGAGCATTCTGAAAACAAATGGGTCTTACAAAGCGGTAGATGGCATCGTTACCTACGGATGTAAATCGTGCATCAGTAGTAGATGGATACGGACCTCCATGATGCATGGCCTTGCACACTTCAACCCCGGTTGGCACGTTGTTGAAGATAAGTCGGCCACAATAGTCTTGAAGTGATTGGATGGCATTCGTATAGGTTGTGAAATCTTGAGCGGTGCCAAACACAGAAGCCGTTAGCTGGCCACTCAGATTTTTAATTACGTTTTGAAGTTCGGCTTCATCTTTACATTGTACAATGAGCGAAAACGGTCCGAATACTTCTTCGTGCAGCGAAGGCTTGCTGATGAAATCAGCTCCACTAACCAGGGCTAATGCCGGAGCTCCGGCTCCTTCATCCTCCGGTTCGTTTACTTGCGCTAGTGCCGTAACACCTGCGGTGGATAAACTTGCTGATTTTAATTTACGATAGTTAGCGGCAATGCCATCATGCAGCATTTTACCCGGAACACTTTTGGTGATTTCTTCAGCAAAAGAATCCAGGAAGGAAGGTAAAGTTTCGCAGTTTACAGTAAGAATTAATCCAGGATTGGTGCAAAACTGACCAACCCCTTGTACGACTGAAGCTGCCAGTGTTGCCGCAACATTTTTATTTTTCTGAAGTACATCTGGTAATACCAGCACCGGATTGATACTTCCCATTTCTGCAAAAACAGGTATCGGTTCTTTTCTGCTGGCGGCCAAATCGAACAAAGCTTTTCCACCTTGAAAGGAACCGGTGAAGGAGACACTTTTTGTCAGGGGATGCAGCACCAGTTGGCGTCCTGCTTCTATGCTTGAATCTTCCAAGTGTTGAAAGACAAATTCGGGCATGTTACATTCAGTACTACTTTGTTGAATGGCATTTGCTACCATAGCAGAAGTGCGCGGATGTGCCGGATGGCTTTTAACAATCACCGGGCACCCGGCAGCCAGCGCAGAGGCTGTGTCGCCACCGGCTGTAGAAAAGGCTAATGGAAAATTGCTGGCACCGAATACTACTACCGGGCCGACCGGAAAAAACATTTTACGAATGTCGGGTTTAGGCAATGGCTTACGTTCGGCATCGGCCGTATCAATAGTAGCCTGTACCCAATGCCCCGCTTCGAGTAACGAGGCAAACGATTTTAGCTGATTGGTAGTACGACTAATTTCGCCTTTGATACGCGCTTCGGGTAAATGACTTTCTTCAACCGCCATGGCGCACAAGGAATCGCTGATGGATTCAAGCCTGGTTGCGATCGTTCGCAGAAACGTAGCTTTTTGTTTGCCCGGTGTATTCTTGTAGGGATGAAAGGCAGCGGTTGCCTGCTCTAGTAACCGGTTTACAATGTTATCGCTCATTTACAATACTACGGCATGTTTTCCATTCTGGATGTATTGACTTACGGAAGGTCGTACAGCAACAGCATCACGAATTATTTTCAGGATAGCTTTACGTTCTTCACCTTCCAGGGTGAGGCGTGGTGCGCGCACTGTTTCAGTACCTAATCCTACCTCGGCTTCTGCAAGTTTTATGTATTGTACCAATTTACTGAAGGTATCCAGTTCAAGCAACGGCATAAACCAGCGGTTAATTTCGACAGCTTCTTTTATCTTACCAGCCATCACTAAATTATAAATAGCTACTGTTTCTTGAGGAAACGCACACACTAATCCGGCAACCCAGCCTTTTGCACCCACCAGCATGCTTTCCATGGCCAGTGTATCAACACCGCTCATAATGCTGAAGCGATCGCCAAAGCGGTTAATCATGCGGGTAACATTTACGACATCGCGGGTTGATTCTTTTACGGCATCAATATTTTTGCAGACTGTGAGATCTTCAAACATATCCAGTGTTACGTCTACCTTATAGTCTACCGGGTTATTGTAGATCATGATCTGCAGATCGGTAGCGGCTGCAACAGCTTTGAAGTAAGCTACCGTTTCACGATGATCGGATTTGTAGCGCATAGGCGGAAGTAGCATCAATCCGGAAAGTCCTTTCTTAGCGGCCGACTCTGCAATTTTTACCGCTTCTTTTGTTGTGCCTTCGGCAATGTTGAGTACTACCGGAACTCTTCCTTCTACTTGCTGAAGGGTGAAGTTGAGGAGTTCTTCTTTCTCCTGTGAGGATAGTACACTGGATTCGCCTAACGTACCACCAATGATGATTCCGTTTACACCCGCTTGCAATTGAGCCTGCAGGTTTAGATCAAACATTTTAAAATCCAGCTTATCGTCTGCTGTAAACTTCGTTGTTACGGCAGGAAAAACTCCTTTCCAGGTAATCATACTATTCAGTGTGTTAAATTTTTACAAAAATATTTTCAGATATGTGTTTATGTTTTCCTTTAATTACCATGTACTAGTACGATTTTATCCCTTAAAAATACATTAAGATAAGGTTAACCGAATATTTAGTACTAATCTCTACACTTTTTCAGTGGTTTGGATTACTGTGTTTCTGCGCATCATTCCATAATAAACCGGAATTCCGAGCAGGATAATGCCCAAGCCCGGCAGGGTATAGCTGGCTTCGAAAATGAGCAGCAATACAGCCAGCCCCAAGGCCACTATTATATATAGAGTAGGGAGCACAGGATATCCAAACGCTTTGTACGGCCTTGGTAATTCTGGCTTCTTTTTTCGCAATACAAAAATGCCAAGGATGGTTAGTGCATAGAAGATGAGCACACCAAACATGACCAATGCCAATAGTTCGTTGTATTTGCCGGTAAGGCACAGGAGCGAAGCCCATGCGCCTTGCATCCACAAGCTTTGAGCGGGAACATGATGCTTATTCAACTCTCCGGCCTTTGCGAAGAACAGACGATCTTTTGCCATGGTGTAATACACGCGTGCTCCGGCCATGATCAACCCGTTGTTGCATCCAAAGGTGGAGACCATAATCATGACAGCAATGACCATTGTTCCGGCTGGACCAAAAATTAATTCGGCAGCCACTACGCCTACGCGATCGCTCTTGGCAAAGGCGATGTCGTGCAATGGTATTACAGCCAGGTACATGATGTTGGTTAGTACATACACAATGGTAACGATGATGGTGCCCAACAATAAACTAAGGGCGATGGTACGTTTTGGATTTTTTACTTCACCGGCAATGAAGGATACGTTATGCCACGAATCGCAGGAAAACAGTGTTCCTTTCATGGCGATGGCAATGGCACCAAAGGCTGCCAGGCCAGTAAGACTGGAGACATTAATACCATCCCCGGTGTCAGTGATGGAAGAAAGTACCCAGGCGTCTTTCCAGTTGGCGTTCCATATCTGCTGATCGGCACCCAGGGCAAACCCGCATACGATTAGTAAAAGTATGGAGGCTATTTTAATCAACGTGAGAGTGGTTTGAACGAATACGCCATTTTTTATTCCTCGTGAATTGATGTAGGTGAGCAAAAGGATTACACCGATCGAAAGTAACTGCGATGCTTTAATTGAAAAACTTCCCAGTGTAACCAAAATGTTTTCTTCGCCTACAACCGGAAAGAGGTAGGCCGTGAATTTGGCAAAGGCTACGCCAACGGCTGCGATGGTTCCGGTTTGGATGATGGTGAAGAATGTCCAGCCATACAGAAAGCCCACTAGGGGACCAAAGGCCTCCCGGAGGTAAACATACATGCCTCCGGCTTTTGGAAACATAGAGGATAGTTCACCATAACTCAGCGCTGCAATGATGGTAACGACACCAGCCAATATCCACATGGATAGCAAAATACCAGCACCCCCGACATGGCGCGTTACTTCAGCACTTACAATAAAAATTCCAGAACCAATCATCGATCCGGCCACCACCATGGTAGCATCCAGTAAACCAACACCCTGTTTAAACTCCCGCGAAGAATCTTCCATGTATACCAACCAATTTTTAATCACATTAAAACTAAAACTACAATGAATCGATTGTTTGTTCCTTGCTAAAATTACCTTCCTTTGGTACGATTTACTCCTTTGCAGTTTTGGCCTATTCAAGGATTAGTTAACGTCTCCCTTCCGGGTTATGCCCAATAGATAAAAAAAACAGCGCCACCTATTTGGAGACGCTGTTCTGATTTTGTGATGCTTGAAAAGCGCTTTACTTGACCACCAATTGTTGAGTAGTATTGTTTTTTGAGTTGGTTATCTGAACGATATAAAAACCCTTTTCAAATTCTTTAGAATCAATCAGAAGATTCTTATCAGACGTTGATTTCTGATAGACTTTCTTACCATCAGTAGTCAGTACGGTAATTACGGTTTCTTCACTATCGGTGTTGATAAATTCAAGGGCAAGCGTTCTGCCCTGTGAAACCGGATTAGGATACATTTGGAATTTCTCTTTACCGATTCGATGCTTCACATCATCAACTTTGTGCGTGCAGTACTTCGACCAGTCTACACCAATTTCTCCAATTGAATTGGAGTTGCCGCGTGCGGAAGCCTGGGCAGCGCCCAGTGTATTCCACTTATACCATTTGGTTGTTGTGCTGGCTGTTCCGGTTACACCCGTTACCAACTGTAACCGGTAGTCGAAATGAGCCGTGCGAGTACTCTCACCATTGTAGATGTAATCTGTATTTGTTATCACGGCAATCACCACACCATTGGCAGGTGGAGTATCCAGTCGCAGGCTACAGTTACCGCTGGATACATATTGACTGTATACAGCAACTCCACTTGTGTTTTTGTACACCAGCTGACACGTCATGTTGGCACCGATCGGTTGAAAGTTTACTGTTACCATGTTGCCGGTTACCAGTAGTGGAATTTGATTTCCACCAGACCATCCTGGAGTTGTTCTTGCTTCTGGTGTGAGTGTGCCTCCACTGTTTGTAGTCTGTACATAAGGCGTGGCATTCCATACAGCCGGATTCATCCAGGAAGGTTGCCACTCCGCTTGAATGGCTTGCCCGAAGTGCGCATCCATCAGCGCGATGATGGCGTTGTTCCAATTACCAAAATCAACGGTAGCCTGCTTGGCGCGATACTCGGTAATGAGTCTGCGCATTTGTGTTGCGCCAATGCCGGATGCAATTCCTTCGAGCACGCGGTTAGGTGAGTTCCGCCAAATCCAGGGCACTGCTCCATCTCCCAATGTGTTGCCTAAGAATGTTGGAAATGAACTACTGTATTGATGTCCTCCCAGGTACGTTCTCCAGGTACAGATTTGCTGGCTACCATTGAACATGTTTACACCTTCTGCAGATGGGCCACCAAAGCTTCCATCCTGCAACCATCCAGAGTAACATTCGATGGGCATAAAGGGAGCGATGAAATCTGTTCCGTTAAGGTCACCCATCGAAGCGAAGTTATTGGTTCGTCTGGCATCAGCGGTTTGCTGTAACCACACGTTACCACCTTCGTGAAACCAGGCTGATTGTTTTACTCCAGGAAGATCAGCGAGCAATGAGTGAATGCCTTCATGCACCATAGCTCCCTGTTGTGCTACCCTATCGGAGTAAGTACATGCCGGATCGAAGCTGTAGATGGGATAATATGACGCCAACACCATGGGCCAGTTCTGGCCATTATAATAAATCGCACTTTGCCATCCCCCTAATGCTGTGTTAGAAGCATTGTCGGTACACAGTCCTGAACCATATAAATAGATTGCGCTGCGATAGCCATTCTTGGCGCGTAAGTCAGGGGGCCATCCCATCTGGTCGCGGAAGTATGCAAAGTCTGTATTCATACGAGCCAGTAAAGGCGTAACTGCGGCTGTTGTTACCAGGGCATTTGCATTAGGACCTTTTCTGAAACACCACCAGTTCGATGACTGTGTTGACACCACTTGTGGGCAATCATTCAACACATTAGTTGGTGTTGACAGGGCGGGGAATTCATCACGGAAATTATAGCTTATGGTAGGAGAGTACGAAGGCCATGTGTATGGATTACCGGACGTACCACCGCTCACCGTAATGGTAAAATTCTGTGTGGTTTGTGTACCGCAGCTGTTTGTATAGCGTGCTACGTACGTTCCGGCATTGGTTGATTGCACATTGCTGATGGTGATCTCACGGGTTGAAGCCGTGTAACCATTAGGTCCAGTCCAACTCCACGATCCGCCACTGGTTGGCTGTGGGCCAAATTTTACTGACGCTCCGGCACTGACTGAAGCGGCTCCGGTTTGGCTCCATGTACCACCATTGACTTGGGTGTAAGGAGTAATGGTAGTGCCCGGACAATTACTTACCGGAGTTCCGTATACACGGAACTCAAGCATACCGGTGGATTGTGTGGTATTTAGCATCTGCACCCGCAGACGGTTGAGACTCACAGAGCTTACATTTAAAGTATTGAATGCATTTGTTGCCAATGGAACATTTCCAAGATTAACCCATGCAGAGCCATTCCAATACTGAGCAGAAGCTGTAGTTGGTGTGAGTACACCACCACCATCATTAAACCAATACACCTGAATAGATGTCACTAGATAATTTTGAGTCCAGTCGTATTGAACCCATTGTGTGGAATTCGGATTGTTCCAGTTTCCATACGCGCCATGCGATTTGTCATTGGAGTTTGCTGGAGTAAATCCATCGTTTACAGCAGCAAGCGTTTCCCAAGACGACACGTACGAAGTTGAAGCGGTTGCCGATAAGGCAATGTTTGTTTGTGCTTTCGCTTTGGTTAGCAGCGCGAAGCATCCCAAGAGCAAAATCCATTGATAGATTTTTTTCATCGTTTTAGCATTTAGAGTTAGTTTATTGTTAGTCATATAAAGTCCAACCACTCCTGCGAGTAGCCTTCATGAGAAGACAATACGTAATCCCTCAGCACAAAACAGCGCATCAATTAATTCAATCCTTCCTCGATTGTGGAAAGACAACAGTCGACAGTACGAAAAGAGAAGTGAACGATTTCGAAAATCACTTCTGCTGGAATAAGCAACTTCATTCTCCAGTCGCTCTAGTGGAGATCAACAATCACTGAATAAAAATACATAACACCATGAGCGAATGCTTTACGGATTTTAACTGGTCGTGGTAGAATTTTATCTAGGAATTCAAGTAGTACCTGATTTATCAGGTACTACCGGAGGGTATTAATCTGTGTTTAACCGTATAGACGTCTCGATACGAAATAGATTTTATTTGCGATGAAGCAGTCGTAACGTCTATAAGTGTATTAGTAATTTTTGATGACCTGCGTATAATTGGCAGCACGTACTGTCAACCAATTTTTTAGTTTTTCTATTTCTGTAGTATAATCTTTTCCGATAGGCCATCGCTTCGCATTTCTTTCCATGGCTTCATGGCTGTGAAGTGCATAGTCATCCAATCGCTGAAAGCAAAATTTGAGCAGGTCAGGTTGAAGCTCATTCCAGCGCTTTTTGTAGGCCGCTAAAAATTCAGGTTGGGCAAACATGTTGACAAAAAATCCAGAGAGGTAATTATAAGCATCGCCAGGGTGACTTGCCGGATTACCGCTGCCCATTAACCACGTCTGACTTCCAAAGTAATTATGACCTGTGCTCATCGAGGCCCAATCAAATGCAAAACCTCCATCAAAGTCCCACACAGGTCCGAAGTGATACAGGTTGTTACCGTCTTTATACATATACATGCTTCGCGGACTTACCAGTTCAACATTCCGGGTTAATTCCTGTATGATGAGGAAGTCAATCAACGATTTGATGGCAAGTCGTTGGGATAAGCCAGTATAATTTTTATCCTTGATGTGTTGTTCGATCAGGGCAAAATCATCTCGGATAGCATTCAACTGATCGGCCGATAATCCTTCCGGATGTTTTATGGCAACCGGAAGGTTATAAACTTTTGAATAGAAATTGTCGCCTGCAACCGGAGCGTAGTAAGGCCCATCATCCAGATCAAGATTAAGGAGCACGCCAGTTTGTTCATCAATAGCAACCCGGTTTTCTCCCTGCTGAATCTGCTCGGTAAGTTGATACATGCCGATGTATTGATTATCCATGTATACTTCTACAAAGCGATTGGAATTTGTATAAGGCATTTCCATATAGCGGGCCATGTCAAACACCACAGCATTCATGAAATAACTTGGGTCGCGGTAGTTGGCTAGCAGCACCCAGCTTTTGGCAGCGCCCATTCCGAGTAGCGACTTTTTATTTTTAAGTTTTAGCCGATATGGTTTTTTGTTGTAGTACTTCCAGGTGGAGTTGCCTCTTCCTCTTATCTCGGCAGAATCTGTCTGGGTGGTGGAAAAATCTTCAAACAAATTTTTACTATCAAGTTGAATAGAGCAGTTAATGTATTCTTCTTTGGAGGTTACCCCTGCGCCATCGGCTGTGTTGATGTACAATGTAGGAATGGTATAAACCCGGTTGATCCGGAAGATAACAGACTTACCATCGAATGTCAGAATGAATTGATCCGGAAATGCAGATTTAGTTTTGCCACTTACCAGTTTTAGTTTTTTTTGTTTAACCTCACCGGCATAATCAAACGTTGGAATGATGCTCTGAAGATTAACGTCATGGGCCACCATTGCAGCATAACTGAAGTCGGCCTGTTTGGTGAATGAAATATCCTGGAAGAGTGATGGATTGAGGGCAGCTTCGAAACGAAAGTATTTAAGTCCGGTAACATTCTCGGATGTTGTTACGGGATCTACTTCTTTCTCATTACATGAAAGTATAAATCCTATCGTGAGAAAAATAAAGTACCTACGAATTCCAAAAAGCCGCATCATGTTATTAAAAATTTTAAGATCAATAAAGCAGAGAGGTTGTCTGTTTTTAGACAACCTCTCTAATCATAGATTTAACACTAGTAATTGTAGAACGATTACTGAACTGTGATATTAAATACGAACGTAACCTGAACAGTTTGACCTACGGCATGTTCATATACCAACGCCTGCTTAACGGTATAGGTAGTACCCGGTGTGCAGTGCCCCGGATATTGCCCCAGTGTGAAAGTCCAATTTGTATTCGCAAATTCTGAGTAGACCATTGCAGTGGTACCCCAGCCAATCACATCACCCGTGCCGGAGAACCAATGGCCATATCCGTTGGCTGTTGTGGTGGCGTTTAACGTACCGTTACTTTCAACAGCATAGAACTTGACATCCGAACCCAGTTTAGCGTTGATCTCACCCGGTTGCAACACAAATGCTTTTGCCACTTTAACCAAATCTTCAGCAGGAAGTGTTAGTGTGGTTCCAGGATATGTGCTGGCACTAAAAGGGAAGTTTACATTGTAAGTAAGCGTAGCATTGTGAGGCACCTCGTTGCCATCGAATACAATATTTCCTAAGATGTCTGTGTTGGTGATTTTTATGTTATAAGGCCACTGATCATCATTTGATTCATTTTCATCCCAGGGATGAGCTTCATAGGTATTGGGCGCACCCGTTACAACAAACCAAAGCTTGCTGCAATTTTCGGGTACCATGAATGACACATTGTTGGTAGATCCCTGATTCATATCGCTGTATACGCGAGCTCCATTATCCAGCAATGCAACGTAGCCATAGCGCCAGCCAGAGCGCTTAGCATCTACTTCATTGAAACCTGCGGCATTGGGTGTTCCTGTAAAGGCGATTGAAACTTCGGTGCCCGCGTCAGGAACATTTAAAGGGATAACATTATAGCCAGTTGTTCCTGGGCAGCGATCATACGACACCTGGTAGCTTCCATCCTCAAGGGTTGTGTACTTGAATGTTTGTTTGCCAATGTAGTCAGTACCCAGGGTGCGTAGTGCATCTAAGTCCCAGGTTACAAGCTTTGATGCCGCATCATAAATTTCATCATTAAGTTGACTGACAGTGATGCCGGTAATGCGCATGTATGCCTGAACAGGATCTTCCGGTG
>Ga0315910_10000295_pt1 | contig 53362 bp, 51 predicted proteins | sample EdamamesoilMG_FD_204470 | JGI IMG/M metagenome (GOLD analysis project Ga0315910, IMG submission 204470) | Garden soil microbial communities collected in Santa Monica, California, United States - Edamame soil | ecosystem: Environmental > Terrestrial > Soil > Garden | place: USA: California... | reverse complement strand
CCAGCGCAGCGCCGCGAACGCGGCACACGCGAGCACGAGACCGAGCTTCAAGCCGACGCCGCTAGCCTGGATGGATCGCATCTTCGGGAGTGGTGACGCCTCGCGACCGGGACCGAAACCGCGGCACGAGGATAATCAACCACGCGAGCGGGCCGCCGTGCGTCTCCTGGACGGCCCGTCCGGGTCCCGACGGACGAGTTTTCCGATGCCTGAGCCGGTGCCCGAGCGCGTGAAGGTCACGAACCTCGCGACTGCCCGCTTCGACTGCGTCTACCCGACGTGCGGCGGCCTCTGCTGCATGAACGGCCGGCCCGCGGTCGAGCCGCGCGAGCAGGAGACGATCGCGCGCGAGCTGCCGAAGTTCCTGCCGCACCTGCTGCCCGCTGCCCGCAAGCTCGTCGAGAAGTCGGGCTTCCTCTCGAACGAGGAGAAGGAGGGGCTGCCGACGCTGAAGGTCAGCAAGGGGTGGTGCGTCTTCTTCCACGACGGCTGCGTGCTCCACCAGGTGGGCGCGACCGAAGGGGACCGCTTCAAGTACAAGCCGTGGCGCTGCGTCGCCTTCCCGCTGGCGCGCGACAAGAAGAGCGGCGACTGGCACGTCCGGCAGCACGGCCAGCGCGGCGAGGCGTGGGACCTCTTCTGCTTGAACCCGGGCGAGAGCCCGAAGACGGCCGACACGACGCTGAACGGCGAAGTGGCCTACGTCGCGAAGGCGCTGGCCGACGGCACGATTCCGCCGCTCGAAGGGCGCAAGCACGGCGGCACGGCGAAGCGCGACGCGCCGACCGGACCCGACGGGAAGCCGCTGAAGAAGCGGCGCGGGTGAGCGAGGCGGGCGCGATGCACTACGGCGAAGCGCTGCCGCCCCCCGACCTCACGCTCCACGTGCGGCGCTTCTGGTCGCTGCGCGACGCGCCGGAGGACGCGCGCGTCGCGGCGCCGCGGCCGATCGAGCGGGTGATCCCCGACGGCCGGATGGAGCTGGTGGTCCACCTCGGCGACCGCTTCGGCGAAGTTGCGCACGACGAGCGGAGCGACCGCTTCCGCGCGCCGCGTCCGCAGCCGCGCGCGCTGCTGGCGGGACAGATCGCGGGGCCGCTCTTCCTCCAGCCGGGGCGCTCGATCGACCTCTTCGCGATCCGCTTCGAGCCGTGGGGCGCGGCGGCCCTGCTCGGCCTCGACGCCGCGGCGCTGGCGGGGCGGATCGTGCCGCTCGACGACGTGGTCGGCGCGGCCGCGGGCGAGCTGGTCGCGACGCTCGCCGCGGCGCGCGACGGCGCCGGCCGCGTCGCCGCCGCTGCGCGCTGGCTGCGCGAGCGCGCGGCTCGCGTCCATCCGCGCGGCCGCGCGCCGGCGTGGCTCGACGCGGTGGTGCGCGCCGCGCAGCGCGAGCCGGAGCGCCACGACGTCGCGACGCTCGCGGCGCTGGCGTGCGCGGGGCGGCGCGAGGTCGAGCGCCGTTTCGCGCGCCACGTCGGCCTCGCGCCGAAGCCGTTCCTGCGCGTCGCGCGCGTGCAGCGCGTGATGGCGGCGCTCGAGGCGCGGCCCGAGGCGCCGCTCGCCGCGCTCGCGCTCGCGCGCGGCTACTGCGACCAGGCCCACCTCACCCGCGACTTCGGCGCCGTGACCGGCACGACGCCCGCCCGCTTCCTGCGCGAGCGGCGTGGCCTCGAGACGCTGCTGCTCGACGCGCCGCCGCCCGCGGCTCCGCTCACTTCGCGCGCTTGAAGTCGAACCGCTGCGGCGAGGAGCCGTCGATCTGGGCGATCTCGGCGGTGAGCTGCTCGTCGACGCGCTCGTAGCTGATCCGCTGCGGGTAGTCGTGGTACGGGTTCTCGAAGACGGCGCGCGTCTCGTCGAGCTCGACGAGCGTGAACTCGGTCGCGCTCCGGCCGCCGGGCTGCGCGACGTAGAGGAGGCGGCTCTCCTTCTCCACGACGCGCAGGAACTCGAAGGCGACCATCTTCCCGCCGCTGACCGTGCGCGACGTGCCGAGCAGCGCGCCGCCCGCCGGCGAGCTCCAGCGCTCCTCGAGCGTCCGCTTGCCCTTCACGCCGTTCCAGTCGCCGGCCAGCCACGCGAGGTCCGTCGCCTTCGCCGCGACCGGATCGCGCGGCTCGATCTGCTCCTTCAGCCGGTAGACGCAGAGCCGCTCCATCGCGTAGGGCCCGGTCGTCTTCAGGTCGACGCGCAGCCCGTCGGCGACCGGCGTGAAGGTGTAGCTGCTGGTCGAGACGGAGCGCTGCTCCTTGCCCGGCGCATCGGTGCGCCACGTGGCGTTGAAGGCGCCGTCCTTCCAGCGGCCGGAGAGCGTCGTCTTCGTGTCGCCCTCCGTCACGGTCTGCTCGCTGCCGTCGAGCGCGAAACGCTTCTCCTTCACGGACGGATCGCTCGAGCCCGGCCGCTCCAGCACGAGCACGTCCTTCTCGAGCCGGATCGCGAAGGAGGGCCCGTAGTTGGTGCCGCGCTCCTCCGCGGTGCGATCGGGCGTCACGTCGCCGGCGAAGAACCAGGTGCCGACCAGCGCCTCGGGCCCGGCCGCGCTCGCGGCGGGCGCCGCTGCGGGCGGCGAGGCCTTCGGCTTGGCTTGGGGCGGCTGCAGCAGCGCGACGGCGACGGACGCTGCGAGGAGGAGCGGACCGAGATTCATCGTGCATCTCCCTCGAATGGAGGAGAGGAAGGTAGCGGCGCCGCCGCGGCGCGGATTGGACGAACGCGACACGCGGCGCCCGCAGGTTGGCCCGGCCGCCGGCGAATCCGTATAAGTCTGGTCCTGTTTCCGGGAGAGGCGGGCGGGCGAGGCTCGTCCGGCTGTTCGCGCCGCGTTCGTTCGCGGCCGGGCCCGCTCCCGACCGTGGCCGGAGTGTTCGCCGGATGAAGATCCTCCTCCTCTACCCCAGCCTCGACGCTCCCGCGGGCAGCAACCACGGGATCGCGTCGCTCGCCGGCGTGGTGAAGGCGCGCGGCCACGAGATGGACCTCTGGCACGTCTGCGAGAAGCTCGAGACGCCGCCGACGATGGCGGAGCTCGTCGATTACGTGCGCGAGACGGAGCCCGGCATCGTCGGCTTCTCCGCGCTCTCGATGCAGTACGACTGGTGCAAGGAGGCCTCGACGGCGATCCGCGCCGCCTTCCCGAAGCTGCCGCAGATCATCGGCGGCGTCCACTGCACGATGGTCCCCGACGAGGTGCACGAGTCGAAGCTCTTCGACTACGTCTGCATCGGCGAGGGCGACTACGCGCTGGCGGACGTGATGGACGCGCTGGCGAAGGGCGCCGATCCGACCGAGGTCGCGGGCATCCGGAGCTGGGTGAACGGCGAGAAGAAGGTGAAGCCGGTCGCGCCCTTCCCGGCGCTCGACACGCTTCCGGCGCTCGACTACGAAGTCTTCGACATGCCGAAGGTGCTGCAGTCGACGAAGGGGTGGATGGGGATCCTCACCTCGCGCGGCTGCCCCTACAAGTGCACCTACTGCTTCAACCTCGAGATCGTCGACCAGTACGTCGCCGACGGCGCGGCGAAGGGCCCGCGCGAGTTCCTGCGCAGCTTCCCGATCGACCGCCAGATCGCGGAGCTGAAGGAGCTGCGCCACCGCTATCCGCAGATCAAGACGTTCATCTTCGACGACGACCTCTTCACGCTGAACCGGCCGTACGTGCAGAAGTTCTGCAAGGCGTACCGCGACGCGAACGTCGGGCTGCCGTTCGTCGTGAACGGCCACGTCAACTGCTTCGACGAGAACTCGGCCCGCTCGCTGCGCGAGGCGGGCTGCATGATCGTGAAGTTCGGGCTCGAGTCGGGCAACGACCGGATCCGGCGCGACGTGCTCCACCGCTACATGACGAACCAGCAGATCGAGGACAGCTTCGCCAACGCGCACAAGCACGACCTGCACACCTCGGCCTTCATCATGTTCGGCCTGCCGCACGAGGGGCGCGCCGAGATCCTCGACACGCTCGAGCTCTGCGCGAAGGTGAAGCTCGGCCGCTTCCGCTGGGCGATCTTCTTCCCGTTCAAGGGGACGGTGGGCTACGACATCGCCAAGCCGCTGATCGACGAGTCGAAGATGAAGGGGCTCGGCAACTACTTCGACGGCAGCTGCCTCAACTTCAGCCCGGAGCACGACCTCTTCCTCGAGAAGCTCGGGAAGCTCTGCAGCTGGTGGGTGAACGCGCGGACCGACTGGCCGTGCGCGCCGATCTACCAGGAGCTCGTCCGCGAGGTCGAGGCGATGGACAAGAAGACCTGGGACGCGCGCAAGGCCGATCTCTTGAAGCACGAGCGCGAGCTCTCCGACGAGCTCATGGCCAAGGACCTCACGCACTACTCGATCCGCTACAGCAACGTCATGGGCGTCCGCTCCGACTTCATCCGCTGGGAGCAGAAGCAGATGGCGGGGCGCCCCGGCATCGAGGCGGTCACCTACACGCTCGACGAGTCGTAGGCGCGCCGCGGCGCGCGGCGAGAGATCGAAGAGAGCGAAGGACAGCGCGGCGCGGCCCGGGATCCCCCGAGCCGCGCCGCTGTCGTTCCACGGCCGTGTCCGATCGTTCCGGCCGTCGTTCCTCGGTCGTCGTGAGCGTCCTACTCGTCGACGTCCGCGTCGATGCGCCAGGCGACCGCGTCGCCCGTGCCGTCGGCGAGCCCGTCGACCTTCACCTCGAGCGTCTCGCCGGCGCCGAGCCCCGCGAAGAGGGCGAAGAAGCCGGCGATCGAGCCGGCGTCGCCGCGCACGCGGGCCGCCGCGTCGAGATGGATCGTGACCGGGTCGGGGAGCGCCGCGCCGCCGAACGGGTCGTCGACCTGCTCGACGTCGACCACGAAAGTGGAGGTCGCCTCGTCGGCCGACGTGACCGTGCCGCGCAGCCGGCCCGGCTGCACCTCGAGCGCCGTCGCGTCGATCGTCGGCGCGTCGGGCGGACCGCTGAGCGTGCCGCGCGCGTCGATGCGCAGGCCGATGGCGAGGAACGGCACCGGGATCGCCGGCTCGCCCTCGACGTCGAGCGTGATCGTCTCGCTGCCGTCGAGCAGCACGAGGACGTCGGTGTCGTCGCTCGCGACCAGGCCGCTCTTCACGGCGGGGTCGTCGGCGTCGAGGTGGACGACGAAGGAGCCCGGCAGGCCGCTGGCGTCGACGATCTCCGCCGCGAAGTCGGGGCTGCCGTGCTCGAGCTCGATCTCCGACGCCGCGAACGGCTCGGCAACGAAGCTCTCGAAGTCGACCTTCACGTCGAGCCCGACCACGAGGTCGCTCTCGTCGCCGAGGCGGCTGTCGCCGTCGTCGTCGTCGTCCCCGTCGTCGTCGTCGTCGCCGTCATGGAGGCCGGAGCCGTCGCCGTCGCCATCGCAGTCGCCGTCGCCGTCCCCGTCGCGCACCTCGATCTGGGCGCCGGCGTAGCCGACGACGATCTCGGCCGGGTTGCCCATCGACGCGAGCACGCGCTCGACGAGGGCGTGGCCGAACGCGACGTTGCGGATCCGCAGCGTCAGCGTGTCGGCGACCGGGTCGACCGCGGTGATCGCGCCGAAGATCCGCGCGACGTCCTCGCGTCCGCGTCGCTCGACCTGCAGCACGTCGGCGTCGAACACGCCGTCGCTTGCGAGGACGCCATCGGCCTCGATCTCGTCTCCCGCGTGGGCGAAGGCGTAGAACGCCGCCTCGTCGGGGAAGGGCGTGCCGTCGTCGCCGAGCAGCACGGTGGCGGGGCCGATGCGGATCGTGATCTCGCCGTGGCGCCCGCGCGACTCGGAGTCGGTGATCGCGACGACGATCTGGTGGAGGTCGGCATCCTCCGCGACGAGGCGCCCCTCGAACTCGTCGAGCGGGACGTCCTCGTCGCTGCGGTCGGAGACGATCAGCGCGGGCGTCCAGATCAGCTGGCCCGCGTTCACGGGGTCGTCGACCAGCGTCGTGTCGAGCGGCAGCTCGAAATGGACGCGCGCCTTCTCGCGCGCGACGACGACCAGCGGCACGGTGAAGTCGTCCGCGGCGCCGCCGGCGGTCGCCGTCACGACGACCTCGGTGCCGGTCTCGTCGCGCGCGACGATCGAGGCGTCGTCGAACGCGAAGCGCGCCGCGGGATAGGTGCCAGGCTCCGTCGCCTTCACCTCGAGGAGGCAGCTCTCGGTGTCGAGCGCGAGGAGGTCGACCGTGCGCGCCGACTTCAGCAGGTTGGCGCTGTCGGCGCCGCTCTCGTCGATCAGGAAGAGGCCGGTGAGCGTGACCTGGAACGAGGAGAGGCCGTCGACCGGCGCGTCGCCGACCAGCAGCGCGAGCGAGCCGCCCGGATGCGAGTCGCCGCCGCCGCCGCCGTCGCCGCATCCCGCCGCGGTCCACGGCGCGACGAGCGCCAACGTGGCGAGCGCGGTCCGGCACTGCTTCGAAAGTGCGTTCATCGCGTACTCCAATCACCCGGATGCGGCGTCCCTGCTTCCCGCGTGCGGTCCGGCAAGGCCAGTGCCACCGCGGCTCGGCCGCGCGCGCTCGGGCGTCCCCCCGACGCGGAGGGGCGGCTACGCTGCGCCGGCTGACGCACTTCCGCTCGGAGGCCGTCGATGGCCCGCACGCTGATCGATCCCGCGCAGGTCGCCGCCAGCGACGCGTCGCGGCGCGCCGCGCTCGACGACGACTTCGCGGCGCTCGCCGCGCGCCTCGCGCGGAACGGCGGCGACGCGGAGCGCCTCGTCGCGACGATCCAGCGCTTCGCCGTCGCGATCCCGTCGTGGGGCGTCGGCACCGGCGGCACGCGCTTCGGCCGCTTCCCGCAGCCGGGCGAGCCGCGCGACTTGATGGAGAAGCTCGAGGATTGCGCCGTCGTGCAGCAGCTCGTGCGCGCGACGCCGACCGTGTCGCTCCACATCCCGTGGGACCGGCCCGCCGACCCCGCGCGCGTGCGGCGCGACGCGGCGGAGCTCGGACTCGCGTTCGACGCGATGAACTCGAACACCTTCGAGGACCACACGCCCGGCCAGCGCTCCTACAAGTTCGGGAGCCTGACCCACGTCGACGCGGCGGTGCGCGAGCAGGCGGTCGCGGCGAACGTCGAGTGCATCGAGATCGGGCAGCGCCTCGGCAGCAAGGCGCTCACCGTCTGGATCGGCGACGGCGGCAACTTCCCCGGACAGCTCCACCTGCGGCGCGCCTTCGACCGCTACGTCGAGAGCCTGCGGAAGATCGCCGCGCGCCTGCCGTCGGACTGGTCGATGTACCTCGAGCACAAGCTGTGCGAGCCGGCCTTCTACTCCACGGTCAACCAGGACTGGGGCTCGAGCTACGTCGCCGCGACGGCGGTCGGCAAGCAGTGCTCCTGCCTCGTCGACCTCGGCCACCACGCGCCCAACGTCAACATCGAGCTGATCGTCGCGCGCCTGATCCAGCTCGGGAAGCTCGGCGGCTTCCACTTCAACGACAGCAAGTACGGCGACGACGACCTCGACGCCGGCTCGATCAAGCCGTTCCAGCTCTTCCTGATCTTCCACGAGCTGGTCGGCGCCGAGGTCGAGGGGAGCGCCGGCTTCGCGCCGGCCTACCTGCTCGACCAGTCGCACAACGTGACCGATCCGATCGAGTCGCTGATGGCCAGCGCGATCGAGGTGCAGCGCGCGTGGGCGAAGGCGTGGCTGGTCGACCGCGCGCGGCTGGCCGAGTGCCAGGAGAAGAACGACGCGCTCGGCGCGCTGCAGGCGCTGAAGGAGGCGTACGAGTGCGACGTGCGGCCGCTGCTGGCGATGGCGCGGACGCGGTCGGGCGGCGCGATCGATCCGATCGCGGCCTATCGCGCGTCGGGCTGGCGGGCGCAGTGCGCCGAGCGCCGGCCCGTGCCGCGGCGCACGACCGCGGGCGGGATCGTGGGTTGAACGCAGGGACGGGGTGGTGGAGCGGACGATGGCGATGACGACGATCGCGGCGCTGGCGCTCGCGTGGCTGCCGGCGCCGCAGGCGCAGCAGGAGCCCGCAGCGCAGAAGCAGCAGGATGATCCGCAGCTCGTCGCGCTGCTGGCGAAGACGCTCGCGGCGAAGAGCTACGCCTTCACCTGCACGACCGAGACCGTCGCCGCCGCGGGCAACCCGCCGCCGGCCGGCGAAGGCGGCGGCGACGCGGGCGGGCGGGGCGGACGCGGTGGCGGCGAGCGCAACAATGGCGACCGCAACACCGGCGACCGCACCACCAAGGTCGAGGGGAAGTTCCAGGCCGGCTCGCCGACCTCGCTCGAGGTGGGGTCGATGCAGGCGTTCGGCATCGACGACCAGCTCGTCTATCGCCGCGGCGACGGGCCGGGCGCCGAGTGGGAGAAGTTCGACGAGGTCGCCGCCGGCGAGCGGCTCGGCGGCAACAATCGCGGTGGCGCGACGGGCGGCGCGACCGGCGGCGGCGCGCCGTCGGCGGGCGGCACCACCGGTGGCGGGACGGCGGGCGGCGCCGGCGGCGGCGCGATGGTGCCGGGCAGCCGGTTGCCGACCGGCCTGATGCAGTCGCGCACGCTCTTCACGTTGCAGGCGACCCGTCCGCCGCACGAGCTGGTCGCGAAGCTCGCGGGCGGGATCGTCGAGCCGAAGCGACGGGAGGCGGACGGCAAGGTGATCTTCGAGGGCGCGCTCGCGCCGGCGCTCGCGCAGCGCTACTCCGGCCTCGATCAGGTGCGCCGGATGGGGGCGCAGTCGGGCCGCGGCGGCGGCGGCACCGCGGCGGCGACCGCGACGGTGGAGCTGGTTCTGGGCGCCGACGGCTACGTCGAGTCGGTGATCGTCCGCGCGACCATCAAGGGACGGCGCGGCGACCAGCTCCGCACGCTCACCTACCGGCTGCGCGATTTCGAGACGACGCAGTACGAGGTGCCGAAGGGCGCGCTCGACCTGCTCGCGACCTGACGCGGCGGATCAGCGGCCGCCGGCGCGCGCCCGTTCGAGCAGCGCGTTCGCCTGCGCGCGCAGCGGCGAGTCGGCCGGCAGCGACGCGAGCAGCGGCTCGAGCAGTCCCGCCACGTCGCCCGCGCGCCCGTGGTCGAGGAGCGCCTTCGCGTACTGGAGGCGCGGCGCCGGCAGCTTGCCGAACCGCTCGACGCTCGCCTTCAGCGAGGCGAGCGCATCGTCGACGCGGCCGAGCGAGAAGAGGCACGCCGCGTGGGTCGTCCGGTTCCCGACGCTCTCGGCCAGCTCGATCGCCCGCTCCGCCAGCGGCAGCGCCTCGGCCGCGCGACCGCGCTCGTGGAGCAGCGCCGCCGCGATCTCGGCGTAGTGGGAGTTCTGCGGCTCCTCGCGCGTCAGCGCCACCAGGAGCTCGAGCGCCTCGTCGCGCTTCCCCTGCTGCCAGAGCTGGTTCGCCTGCGTGTAGCGCTTCTGGTTCTCCTGCCCCTGCTCGGGCGTGAGCGCGCCCTTCGGCTGCCAGCCCGGCGGCACGAGCCCGTCGCGCCGCGACGAGGCGCTGCTCTGCACGTAGCCGAGGCGCTGCAGCTTCTCGAGCTCGCCGGCGTCGGCCTCGTGGCGGCTCGCGGCGAGCGTCTGCTCCGCGTAGTCGGAGAGGAGCGCGCGCGCCCGCTCGACGACATCGGGCTGCTGCTCGGCGAGGTCGCGCTTCTCCGTCGGGTCGGCGACGACGTCGAAGACGCGCACCTGCGGCCCGACGATCGTCTTCCACCGCCCGTCGACGACGCCGTAGAGCGGCGCCCAGCCCGAGCTGAACCAGGTCGCGCAGTTCTCGAAATAGAGCGGCCGGTCGCGCGCGAACGGCTCGTCGCGCCACGCCGCGGCGAGCGGCACGCCCGCCGTCCCGTCGCGCGGCAGTCCGACGAGCTCGAGCAGCGTCGGCGTGACGTCGACGGTCGCGACGGGAGCGTCGACCACCTTGCCGGCCGGCAGCCGCGCTTGCGCGAAGAGGAGCGGCACGCGCAGCGTCGAGTCGTAGACGAACGTCGCGTGCGACGCCTCGCCATGGTCGCCGAGCCCCTCGCCATGGTCGCCGACCACGACGACCAGCGTCTCCTCGGCGCCGCCGAGCGGGGCGAGCCCGGCCAGCAGGCGCGCGAGCTGGCGGTCGACGCTTGCGAGCTCGAGCTGGTAGAGGTGGCGCGACTTCGCGCGCGCGTTCCCCTTGCGCGACGGGTCGTCGTCGAACGGGTGCGCGGCCAGCAGGTCGGCGGGCGGCGCATAGGGGAAGTGGGGGTCGAAGAAGTGGACCCAGAGGAAGACGGGGCGCGCGCGGTCGACCGTCGCCAGCCACGCCAGCGCGTGGTCGACCACGACGTCGCTCTTGCGCTCCTCGTCCTCGCCGCCGGTCGCGACGGTCGCCTCGGTGAGGTCGTCGTAGCGGTCGAACCCCTGCGCGAGCCCGAACTGCGACGCGACGACGAAGGCGGCCGGGAAGGCGCCGGTCTGCCAGCCGGCGGCGTGGAGCCGCTCGGCCAGCGTCGTCGCGCCGTCGCCCAGCACGAAGGTCCCGTTGTCGCGCACGCCGTGCTGGAAGGGCCAGCTCCCGGTGAAGAGCGACGCGTGCGACGGCATCGTGACCGGCGCCGGCGCGCGCGCGTCGGCGAAGCGGACGCCGCGGGCGGCCAGCGCGTCGAGCGTCGGCGTGAGTCCGTGCGTCGCGCCGTAGCAGCCGAGCACGTCGGCGCGCGTCGTGTCGAGCGTCACGACCAGCACGTTCGGGCGCCAGCTCGCGGCCGCGGCGGCGTGGTTCGCCGTGGGCGGCGCGCCCGAGGGCGGCGCCTCGCTGTCGCAGCGAGGGAAGAGCGCGACCGCCAGCGCCAGCAGTGCGACGTGGAGCGGTCGGTTCGGCATGGCGCGGCACGATACGATCCCGCCGCATGAGCCAGCGGATCGACGTGAAGGTCTTCCACTGCTCCGCGTGCGGCGCTCCGGTCGGCGAGCAGAGCGGCGTCTGCCGCCACTGCGACAGCCCGCTCTCGCTGCGCGACCGCGACCTCGACCGCGTCTGCCGCGCCTGCGGCCAGCGGATGGCGAACGACGCCGCCTACTGCGCGAGCTGCGGCGCCGCCGTGCCCGAACAGGCGATCACGCCGCTGCCCGCGCGGACGGCCTGCCCTCGCTGCGACGGCGCGCTCCAGCGGCGCGACTTCGCCACCGACGCGGGCGGCTCGACGCTGATCGAGTGCGCCGCGTGCGGCGGGCTCTGGCTCGCGCCCGCGGTCTTCGACCACCTCTGCCGCCGGATCGAGGCGGCCGCCGCGGCGTGGTCGGGGCTGAACGCGAAGCCGAAGCCGGCCGCGCCCGAGACGCTGGTGCGCTACCTCGCCTGCCCCGATTGCGGCGACCGGATGACGCGGCGGAACTGGGGCGGCGACTCGGGCGTCGTCGTCGACCTCTGCCGGCCGCACGGCCTCTGGTTCGATCCGGGCGAGCTCGCTCGCGTCCTCGACTTCCTGCGGCGCGGCGGCTTCGAGTCGCTGCGCAGCGCGAGCGAGGAGGCCGCCGCCGACGTCGAGCGGCGCCGGCGCGCGCTCGAGGCGCTGGCCGCCGCGTCGCGGTCGGCCGCGCCGCGCGACGGATTCGACCTCGCGCTCGACGTCGCGGGCGAGGTCGCGACCTTCGTGCGCTCCTTGATCGGCGACCTCTTCCCGTCGCGCGGCGGAGCGCCGTCGAAGCCGCGCGGCGTGATCCTGCGCCGGCCGCCGCCCAAGCCGCGGAGCGACGCATGAGCGGCCTCCTGGCGAACGGGCGCGCGCTCGCGGGCGCGGCGCTCCTCTTCGTGCTCGCGCAGCAGGCGCCGCCGCCGCCGCCGCCGCCGCCGCCGCCGCCGGTGGCGCCGCTCCCGACGTTGCCGGCTCCCGCGGCGCCCGCGACGCCGCGGCCGAAGTCCTACATGGGCCGGCCGATCGCGCCGACCATGAGCTGGGAGGGCGGCGACTGGCTGATGCGCGCGACGCGCGAGAAGGAGGAGCGCTGCAGCGCGCTCGTCGCCGCGCTGGCGGTGAAGCCGGGCCAGAGCCTCTGCGACTTCGGCTGCGGCAACGGCTTCTACACCTTCCCGCTCGCCAAGCAGGTCGGCGCGAAGGGGAAGGTCTACGCGTGCGACATCCAGCCCGAGATGCTCGAGCTGCTGAAGCGCGAAGGGGCGAAGCACGACGTCGGCGACGTCGTGGTGCCGGTGCTCTGCAGCGAGACCGACCCGAAGCTGGCGGACGCCTCGATCGACCTCGCGCTGCTGGTCGACGTCTACCACGAGCTCGCGTGGCCGGCCGAGGTGCTGGCCGCCTTGAAGAAGGCGCTCAAGCCCGACGGGCAGCTCGCGATCGTCGAGTTCCGGCTGGAGGACCCCGAGGTTCCGATCAAGCTCGAGCACAAGATGACGAAGAAGCAGCTCGTGAAGGAGCTCGACGCCAACGGCTACGAGGTGGCGCGCGAGTTCGACGAGCTGCCGTGGCAGCACGTCGTCTTCTTCCGCGCGAAGCGCGCGGAGCCGGTGAAGCGCGAGGGGGCGGCGAACCAGGGCGAGGGCGGCTGAGCGCCGTCACGCCGCGGCGATCCGCTCCGAGGCGGCGCGCGCGACCGGGCTGACGAGCGCCGTCGCCGCCAGCGCCGCCGTCCGCGCCGCGCGCTCGAGCGGCAGGGCGACGAGGTCGGCGTGCTCGGCGCGCGAGAAGGCGCGGCGCCACCGCTCGCGCAACTGCGCCAGCGTCAGCGCGACGCGCGCGTCGAAGAGCAGCTCCGGCTGGTCGATCGTCGGCTCGCGCACGATGGCGACCAGCGCGAGGTCGAGCAGGTCGCCACGCTGCAGCGCGAGCTCCTCGTCGAGCTCGCGCTCCATGCTGGCGAAGGGGTCGCACGTCGCGCCGGCGTCGTGGCGGTCGACCCCCTCGAGCATCCCGCCGAAGCAGTGGAGCCAGCCGGGGAAGCTGAAGACCGACTCGCTGCGCCGCCCCGCGACGACGAAGCCGTCGGCGGTCGTGACCAGCGCCGAGGTTCCGATCGCGTTGCCGAAGCGCTCCCACGCGTGGCGGCCGCCGCGGTCGGCGGGGCGCTCGCGATCGTCGTGCGCGGTCGCGAGGTTGGTGCCGACGAAGTCGCGGTAGGAGCCGACGCCGACGTCGAGCGCGAGCGTGGCGCGACCTCCGGCGCCCGGGCGCGTCGTCGCGCCGAGCCAGCGGAGCAGCGGACCGTCGAACAGCTCGCGCCCCTCGCGGCGGGCGCGCGCCTGCGCGGCGTCCCAGCGGCGCGCGATCGCGGCGTCGAGCGCGGCGTCGCTCGGCCGCGGCCGGTCGAGGACGCGCGCCGCCACGTCGCCGCGCGCGAAGCGGCCCGCGACCAGCAGCGCGCACTCCACGTCGGCGGCTACCGCTTCGTCTCGTGGAGGAGCGCGCGCGCCGTCGCGTCGAACCAGGCGACGCACTTCGCGACGTTCGCCTCGAGCTCGGCGCCCTGGCCCGTCTCGTACTCGACGTGGATCAGCCCCTGGAAGCCCTGCCGCTTCAGCTCGCGCAGGATCCCGAGCGCGTCGCTCTTGCCGTTCCCCCACGGGACGTCCTGCGCTTCGTGCTTGCCGAAGGCGTCGAGGTCCTTGAAGTGGAGCTCGATCACGCGCCCTTCGAGCTTCTTGAGGCAGTCGACCGGCACGAGGCCGGAACGGGTCCAGTGGCCGGTGTCGGAGCAGGAGCCGAGGCGGGCGCTGCGCCCCTTCACCGCCGCGAGCACGACGTCGGGATTCCAGTAGCGCGACGGCTCCGGATGGTTGTGGAAGGCGACCTTGATCTCGTACTCGCCGGCGAGCTTCTCGACGAGGTCGAGCGACTCGCTCTCCGGCTCCGCGACGAGGTCCTCGATCCCGAGCGCCTTGACGAACTCGAAGAGCTTGCGCGCGCCCGCCTCGTCCTTCGGCACGTCGGCGACGCCGAAGCCGCCGGCGCGCACCTTCGCGTCGGCGAGCTTCTGGCGGAGCGCGGCGAGCTGCTCGGCCGGCATCGCGGGCCCGACCTTCACGTCGCGCGCGTCGGGGCGCAGCGACTGGCCGGGGAAGAGCTCGATCCAGTCGAGCCCGAGCCGCGCCGCGACGTCGACCACCTCGAAGGCGGTGCGATCGCGGAAGGTCCACGCCTGCGTCGAGAGGCGCCAGCCGAGCGCGTCGGCGGCGCGGCGGTCGCGCGCGGGAATCGGAGCGGTGCCGGGCTGCTGCGCGACCGGAGGCGGCGCCGCCTGCGGCGCGACGGCGAAGGCGACCGCGGCGAGCGCGACGCCGCCGGCGAGGAGCGAGACGAGCAGGGGCGAGGGGGCGGCGATCATCGGCGGCTCCAGCGGGGTTCGCGCGGCAGCGTAGCGCGCGCGGCGTCGCGCTACTTCGGCGGCGCGCCGCCGCACCATGCCGGCAGGACCGCCGCCGGATCGAGCCAGTCGTCGAGCCCCATCTCCGCCGGCTGGTAGCCGTGGTTGTGGCCGGAGCGGTAGCGGCCGGGATAGAGGCCGAGGTGGAGATGGGCGAAGTGGCCGCCGTTCTCGAAGGAGAAACTGTCGCCCATCGTGCCGAGGAGCTGGCCGCGGGCGACGCGCTCGCCCGCCGCGACGAAGACGCGCGCGCTCGCGTGCATGTAGACGGCGTTCACCAGCGAGCCGCCGTCGCCGTCGCGCCGGAACTCGACGACGAAGCGGGTGCCGGCGGTGCCGCCCGAGTCGACGAGGCGGACGATCCCGTCGGCGAGCGCGTAGAGGCCGCTGCCGTCACGGCAGGCGCCGACGTCGACGCCGGTGTGGAAGAGCGCCCCTTCGCGCCGCGGCTTGCCGAACGGCTGGAGCGTCAGGTTCGCGACCTCCTCGCGCCCGTACTGGAGCAGCGGCCACGCGACCGCCGAGGTCGGCGCGCCGCCGTCGGCGGAGAGTTCCGACTCGTCCGAGGTCGGGACGATCGGCGCGTCGACCGGCAGCGTCGCGATCTGGCTCGCGCCCGAAAGGAACGGCGTCCAGATCAGCCCGTCCTTGCGCGTCTCGCGGACCTCGGCGGCCAGCACGCGCGGCGGCCGCGTGCCGTCGATCCGCGCGACGAGCGCGTCGTAGACGGCGTGGAGCCACGGATCGCGCTCGCGGTCGCGGCGCGCCGCGATCACGGGGAGCGGCGCGTGGCCCAGCGCTTCGCGCGCGAGCGCGTCGTCCCAGAGGTCGATCGTCGCGAGGAGCGCCCGCTCGCGCAGCAGCGGTTGCGCGTGGTCGTGGAGCAGCAGCGCGCGTCGCAGCGCCGTCCGATCGCCGAGCGCGACCTGCCAGTGGAGCGCGCGATGGACCACGTGCCAGTCGTCGTGGTCGAGGCAGGCGCGCGCGAGCTCTACGAGCTCGGGGTTGCGGAAGCGCTTCCACCCCTCGATGGCCGCCATCGCCCGTTTCTTGGCGAGCTCGGGAGCTTTCTTCGCGCGCGCGGCGGCGTCGAGGCGGACGAACGAGCGGAGCTCGCCATCGACGCCGTCGATCAGCTTCGGGCCGGCGCCGCGATTGACGTCGGCGCCCCACGCTTGCGCCGCCGGCGCGGCCTGCTGCGGCGCCGCGGCGAACGCGGCGGGAGCGACGACGGCGGCGACGGTCAGGAGAAGTCGCAGGCGGCGGGCCATCGGGAGGGAGGCTATCTTTGGACCACCCACGCGGGAGGACGAGGCGCGAGCCGCATGCGACGGTGGATGGCGACGCGGTCGAGAGCTGCCGGAGGCGTCGCGTCGATCGTCATGGCGATCGTCGCGGGCGTCGCCGCGGCGCCGCACGCGCAGGAGGCGCCGAAGGCGTTTGCGCCCGGCGACTCGGAGTCGCTCGGGATCGGGCGGGTCGTCGACGATCCCGCGCTCGAGGCGGAGTCGCGCCGCATCGTCGTGATCGCGCTGCGCGACCTCGCCGAGCCGTGGAGCGCGCGCGACGGCGAGCGGTGGGCCGCGCTCGCGAAGAGCCATGCGGCGCGCGACGTCTCCTTCCTCCGCATCGCGCTCGACCCGAAGGCGACGGCCGAGTCGATGGCGGCCGATGCGGCGGCGCACGGCGTCGCGGCGCGCGACCTCCTCGATCCCGACGGCCGCCTCGCCCGCGCGTTGCGGGCGCGCGCGACGGGCGAGTGGTTCCTGCTCGATCGCGCCCATCGGCTGCGCTACCGCGGCGCCTTCGACGAGTCGATCGGGCGCGACGCGGCGGGCGCCGAGCGGACGCGCGGCCACCTCGCCGCCGCGCTCGACGCGCTGCTGGCGGGCGAGCGGATCGCGGTCGCCGTGACGGCGGCGCCCGGTCGCGCGCTCGCGACCGCGGGCGCGCCGGCCGATGCCGCGCCCGCCGCGAACCCCGCGCTCACCTGGAGCAGCCGCATCGCCGCGCTCTCCCGCGCGCGCTGCGAGCCGTGCCACTGCGAAGGCGGCGCGGCGCCCTTCCCGCTGTCGGAGCGCGACGACTTCCTCGGCAACGCCGCGATGATCCGCGAGGTCGTCGCGGCCGGCGTGATGCCGCCGTGGGTCGCGACGAAGAGCTCGGGCCCGTTCCTCCACGACATCAGCCTGCGCGACGACGAGAAGCGCGACCTGCTGCGCTGGCTCCAGGCCGGTTGTCCGGTGGGGGAGAACGCGACGCCGCTGCCGCCCTACGTGGCGCCGAGCGGCTGGGTGATCGGGCAGCCCGACCTGATCGTCGAGTCGCCGGAAGACGTGCCGATCCCGTCGTCGGGCGTCGTCGAGTACCTCGAGCGCGACGCGCCGACGAACCTCACCGAGCCGGTCTGGTTCACGGCCGCGCAGGTCCTCTGCCAGCACCCGTCGATCTGCCATCACATCGCCGTGCGCGCGATCTATCCCGACAAGCGGCAGGAGTTCATCGGCTTCTTCCTGCCCGGCAGCGGGCCGACCGTCTATCCCGACGGCTTCGCGATGGAGCTCAAGCCGGGCGCGGTGATCCGCTTCGACTTCCACTACACGCCCGACGGCGTCGAGCGGACCGAGCGGAGCGCCGTCGGCTTCCGGTTCGCGAAAGAGCCGCCGAAGCAGCGGGTCACGAGCCGCATCCTCAGCCGCACCGGCCCGATCCGCATCCGGCCTGGCGAGGAGAACCACGAGATCAGCTACGAGTACGTCTTCCCCTATCCGACCCACCTGCGGCGGCTGATGCCCCACATGCACCTGCGCGGGAAGTCGGTCGTCGTCGAGCTGACGATGCCCGACGGCACCGTGACGCGGCCGCTCGAGCTGGCGCGCTGGCATCCCGACTGGCAGTTCGCCTACGAGTTCGTCACGCCGATCGCGATCCCGGAGGGGGCGAAGATCCGCTGCACCCACCTCTTCGACAACAGCGCGAAGAACCCCTTCAACCCCGACCCGAAGGCGGGCGTGCGCGCCGGCCCGCAGATCTGGGACGAGATGGCGTGCGTCTACACCGACACCTTCACGCCAGCCGATGAACCGGAGCCGCGCTGGGAGCCGCTCGGGCAGGGACGCAAGTTGCCGGGCGGCAAGCGGTCGACGGCCGAGGGCGACGGCGACGGCGACGACCAGGGCGACGGCGGGAAGGACGACGACGGATGAAGCTCCACTTCGCATGGGCCGCGTCGCCGCTGCTCGTCCTCGCGGCCTTCGCGCCGCGCGCGACGCAGCAGGCGGCTCCGTCAGCGGCCGCGCCGAAACCCGCCGCGCCGCCCGCGGCGGCCGAGGCGCGCCCGAACCTCGTGATCGTCACGATGGACACGACGCGCGCCGACCAGCTCGGCTGCTACGGCTACGTGCGCCCGACGACGCCGCAGATCGACGCGCTCGCGCGCGAGTCGACGCTCTTCGAGTCGTGCTACACCGCGCTGACCCACACGACGCCGAGCCACACCTCGCTCTTCACCGGTGTCTACCCGTTCGAGCACGGCGTCCTCTCCTGCTCCTTCCGCGCCGCCGACGAGGTGCAGCAGCAGCGCGCCTTCGCGTCGGTCCCGGCGCTGCGCAGCTACGCCGAGATCCTCGCGAGCCACGGCTGGAGCACCGGCGGCTTCGTGACGGGCGCGACGACGAAGAAGGTGACGGGGCTCGCGGCCGGCTTCGAGGCGTGGAGCGAGCCGGCCGACGTCGTGCGGCCGGGCGCCGAGGCGACGGCGGACGCGATCGCGTGGCTCGACACGGCGAAGGAGCCGTTCCTCCTCTGGGTCCACTACTTCGACGCGCACATCCCGCCGCGCGAGGAGTACGTCAAGGTCCACCCCGAGCTCGAGCCCGACGCGAAGCTCCGCGCCGTGATCGCCGAGCGGCGGATCTCGCCGACGCGCCGGCCAGCGGGCTCGGTCGCGCCGGGCAAGGACTCGCCGGCGGCGCGCGCGAACTACGACCGCGAGATCGACATCGCCCGCTACGACACCGGGCTGCGGATGATCGACGACCACGTCGCAGCGCTGCGCGCGAAGCTCGAGGCGCGCGGCGCGTGGCCGCGCACGACGGTGGTGATCTTCGGCGACCACGGCGAGGGGCTCGGCCAGCACCACTTCGTCGAGCACGGGCCGGTCTGGCGCGAGCAGACGCGCGTGCCGTTCGTGCTGCGCGTGCCGGGCCGCGCGCCGGAGCGCGTCGCGACCGTCTGCTCGACGATCGACATCCTCGCGACCGCGATCGCCGCGACGCCCGGGCTGCCGCGCGACGAGTTCGCGGCGCAGGCGCGCGGGAGCGACGTCCTCGCGCACGAGTTCGAGGAGCGGCCGGTCTTCTCGATGTCGCCGCCGACGCGCGGCGAGTACTCGCTGACGACGGCGCGCTGGCGCTGGATCCACCGCAACCGCGGCAAGCACGCGCTCTACGACCTGCAGAACGACCCGCACGAGCTGACCGACGTGCAGGCGAAGCATCCAGACGTCGCGGCGGCGCTCGACCGCCAGTTGCTGCAGCTGATCAAGGAGCAGCGCGAGCGCTACGCCGAGATCTACGGCGACTCCCATCCCGGCACGCGCCTGACGCGCGACCAGGAGGCGCAGCTGAAGGCCGAGCTCCAGAAGCTCGGCTACGTCGACGGCGACGGCGAGGAGGCGGGAACGCCGCACGAGGACGGCGAGCACGACGAAGCGCGCGACGACGAGCACGACGACGAGCACGACGACGGGACGGGCGGGGACGAGGAGGGCGGAAGGGCGCCGCGTCGCTGAGGAGGCGGGGTGCGACGGACGGCGACACGGCGCTGGATCGGGCGGGTGCTGCTCGCGCTGGGGGTGCCGGCGCTGCTGCTCGAGGGGACGCTGCAGCTCGCGACCTGGATCGCCTGCCGCGTCGCGGCGCGCGAGGCGCCGAGCGTCGCGGCGCCGCACGAGCGCTCGGTCCTCTGCGTCGGCGACTCCTACACCTTCGGCATCGGAGCGAGCGACGAGCGCCACGCGTGGCCGGCGCGGCTCGAGGAGCGGCTGCGCGAGCGGACGGGCCGGCCGTGGAGCGTCCGCAACGGCGGCTGGCCGGGCCGCGACTCGCGCGACCTGCTGCGCGAATTGCCGTCGCAGCTCGAGCGGTCGTCGCCGGCATGGGTCTGCATCCTGGTCGGCACCAACGACGGCTGGTCGCGGCCCGAGCTCGACCTGCGTGACGACTGGTTCGCGGAGGCGGCGGGCCAGGGGTTCCGATGGGAGTGGCGGACGCGGCGGCTCGCGGCGCTGGCGTGGAACGCGTGGCGCCGCGGCATGCCGGCGGCGGGCGCGGAGCCGGCCGCGGCGGCGCGGCCCGCGATCGCGCCCGAGGCGCGGCCGCTGATCGGCGCGTGGCTGCTCGACGGACGCGTCGTGCGCCTCGAGGAGAGCGGTCGCTGCTGGTACGCCGAGCGCGAGCGGAGCTGGTCGGCGCGCGGGGACGAGCTCGAGATCGCCGCGTCGGGCGAGCTTCCGGCGGTGCGCGCACGCTGGCGGGTCGAGGGGCGGCGGATCGCGCTGCGCTTCGACGGGAGCGCGGACGCGAACGAGGCGGAGCGGACGCTGCTGCCGGCGCGGCGACGGAGGACGGCGCTCGATGCGGGCGTCGCGGAGACGCTCGCGGCGGGTCGCGGCGCGGACGCGCGCGCGCGGCTCGACGCGCTGCGGTCCGCTGCGGCCGAGTCGCCCGAAGCGGCGGCGCGCGCGCTCGCGGCGCAGGTGGCGGTCGAGCGCGGCGCGCCGAGCGTCGCGCTCGCGCAGGAGCTGCTGGCCCGCTTCCCGGAACAGGTCGAGCTGCTGGCGGTGCTGGCCGAGCAGGCGCATGGAGCCGGCGACGACGCGACCGCGCGGGTCGCGGTCGAACAGGCGCTCGCGCTCGCGCCGGAGGACGAGCCGGTCGTCCGGGCTGACCTCCATCGCACGCGTGCGCTCGTCCTGCGGCGGAGCGACGCGGCGCGCGCGCTCGCGAGCATCGCGGAGAGCTACGTCCGCGACGGCGATCGCGAGCGCGCCGCCGCGGCGCTGCGGGCGCAGTTCGCCGACGTGGAGGAGGGGCAATGGGGCGCGACGATCGCCGCCGCCGGGCTCGAGCCGGCGGCGCGCGAGCGGCTCGACTCGCTGGCGCGCGACGCGGCGGGCGACGCCGCCGTCGGCACGACGCTCGAGGCGCACCTGCGCCAGGCGGTCGCGCTCTGCCGCAGCCGCGGCGCGACCCCGCTGCTCCTGAGCTACCCCTTCCGCGACCGGCAGCAGCACCCGGTCTTCGCGCGCTTCTCCGCGGACGACGAGCTGCGGCGCGTCTCGCTCCACGTCGAGTTCGAGCGGCTGCTGCAGGACCACGCGCGCGAGGAGTACTTCGTCGCCGACGGCCACTGCAACGACGCGGGCTACGACGTGATCGCGCGGCTCGTGGCCGACGCGCTGCTGGCGGAGTGAGGCGGAGCGAGGCGGAGCGAGGCGGAGCGAGGCGGAGCGAGGCGGAGCGGGCGCGGCGAGCCGGCGCGGTTCAGCTCCGGAGCGCGGCGATCGCCTGCTCGACGCTCGCGTGGAGCGTCGGCGGCGCGCCGTGCCAGCTGCCCGCGGCGCGGCCCTCCGCGTCGAAGAGGAGGAGCGTCGGCACGGCGCTGACGCCGCCGAAGGCGTCGACGATCTCCGGCGTCGCGATCACCCACGAGACGGGGAGGTCGAGGTCGGTCGCGACCTTGCGCACCGCGGCGTCGGGCGACTCCACGGCGATCGTGACGATCAGGAGTTCGTCGCCGAACCGCTGCGAGAGCTCGCCGAGCCACGGCAGCGTCGCGCGGCACGGAGGGCACCAGGTCGCCCAGAAGTCGACCAGAACGACGCGGCCGGCGCGCTCCTCCTCGCCGATTTCCGCGTCGTCGAGGTCGTGGAGCGGGAGCGACGGAAAGCTCTTCGCGCTGCCGTCGGTCGCGGGCTTCGCCTCGGCGCGGGCGGCCGCCGTCTCCCCGTCGAGCACGAGCTGCACCATGCGCGCGAGGTCGGCCTGGAAGCGCGCGTGCGCCGCGGCCGAGCGCAGCGGCGCGTAGCGACCGCGCGGCGCCGTCGCGTCCTTCGCGAAGAAGCCGAAGTCGTCGGGCGTCGCGACGAGGAGCTCGTCGACGAAGAAGGCGGGGTAGCGCGTGACGCCGAACTTCGCCGCCAGCGACGAGTCGCCGTAGTTCTCGACGACGAAGCGCGCCTTGCCGTCGAAGCTCGCGACCACGGACTGGGCCAGCAAACTTGCTGGATCGGAGAGGTTTCAGGTGAAGGGCCAGCGCACCAGCGTGACCGTGACCTGAGCTTCCGGCGGCGGCGCGGCGGGAGGCGCCGGTTCGAGGGCGGCGAAGTAGCGCGGCAGCACTTCGGTCAGGTGGATGGCGGCGGTGATGGGATCGGCGTCGGGGCCGGCCGCGGCGCCGCGCGCGGCGTCGAGGAAGAGCGCGCCGATCGTTCCGTCGCCGGGCCGCGCAGCGAGCCGCTGCGAGAAGTCGCGGAGCCGCGTCTCGAGCTCCGCCGGCGCCAGCGGCGTCGGCTTCGTCCGCAGCCGCGCAGAAAGGAGGACCGCCTGCAGGTAGCGCAGCAGCGCGCCGTGGCGCAGTCCGGCGCGATCGAGGAGCCGTGCGTCGTTCAGCAGCGAGCTGGCCGAGATGAATTCGCCGTGCCGGTCGAGCGAGACCGGCGGGCGGTAGGCGGCGAGCAGGTCGCGCTCGAGGGTGTCGAGCTCGACCGCGAGCGGACGCAGGGAGAGTCCGCCCGCAGTCGCGTCGCTCGGCGGACCGGTCGCGCTCGCGAGCGTGCGGCACCACGTGACGAAGCTGGACGCTGCCTGCGCCTGGCCGACGTAGAAGAGGCCGGAACCGAGATCGCTGCTCTCGGAGTAGGGCAGTCCCGCCTTGTGGAGCGCGTGCGCCGCGTGCGTCGCGACCTCGGCGAGCGCGCGCAACGCGGCGGGGTGGAGTCCGGCGCACGTGTCGGCGCGCTCCTCGCCGAGCGTGCGCGCGAGCTCAACGCCGACGCGACGCCACTCGACCTCGAACGCCGGAGCTTCGGTCGCGGCTGCCGGCCCGCTGCGCTGCGCGAAGTCGAAGCCCGCGAGGTTGAGCCGCGCCCCTTCGAGCCGCTGCAGCGCGAGCCACGGATGGCCGTCGCGCAACGCCGCGGCGGCGCGCTCGAGTCCCGGCGCGCTGCCCGACTTCACCGAAGCCCAGAGCGGGTCGAAGCTCATCGTCTCGCGGGCGAAGCTCCTCCAGCGCTCGAGCTCCGCCGCGATTCGCGTGGCCGCGTCCTCGCCGCCGACGGCGATCGACGGCCCGCAAGCGATCACGATCGAGGCGAGGAATCGCATGCGGCTTCCCTACGACCCGTCGTGCGACGAGTTGCGGAGCCGCCGGTGGCGCAGTCCGGTCGAACCGCGCGCGGTCGATCGCGACGGATGGAGCTACCGCGTTCGATCACGCGCGCGCGACGGGAGACCGACTGGAGCGGGTGAAGGGGTTCGAACCCTCGACATTCAGCTTGGGAAGCTGACACTCTGCCAACTGAGTTACACCCGCGCGTTCGTCGCTGGACGGCGCAGATTGAAGCCGCACCGGACGACGGCTTCAAGGCAAGGCGCCGCGTTCGTCGCGCGCGACCCGATGGAGCGCGCGGCGGAAGCAGAGAGCTCGACCTCGGTCAGGAGGTCGGCGCTCCACCGGCGGCGGCGCGGTTCTTCTCCTTCGCGGCGCCGGCCACGACGGGCGCGGGCGCGCCGTCGAGGAGCTGCGCGACCCGGACGAGTCGCCGCTCGAGCGCGTAGCGGGAGATGCCGAGCAGCATCGCCGCACGGCGTTTCACATGGTCGGCATGGGCGAGGGCGTGGTTGATCAGCTGCCGCTCGTAGCGGGCGAGCACGTACTCGATGTTCTCGCTCCAGGGGAACGACGGGACTGGGAGCTCCGCACTTGCAGGGCGGGGCGCCGCATTCGGAGCAATCGTCTCGTTCATGGAGATGGGACCTCTTCCTGATTCGGCGGTTACTGGCAAGCCGAGTCGCGTGGACCTGTTCGAGGTCCGCGCCGTTGGTTGTACGCGCTTCGTTTGCGCCGGTTCCGCTTCCCAACGACTCGGCTAGCGACTGCCACTACTGCAGCAACTGCTCGCTCGTTGGACGCGGTGGGCACCTTACTTCTTCTCCTCATGGTTCGGAAACGGACCTCTTCTCCGAGCACGGCCAAGTCGGGCGCAAGCGGCTGGCCACTTCGCCGCCTCCCACATCGCTACCGCACCGATACGATCCCAGCCATTCGTTTCCCCTTGGCGAGGAACCCTCCGTGCACCAGCGAATCGCGCTCCTCTCTCTCCTCGCGGCCGGCGTCGCCGGTTGCGCTGCGGAGAGTTCGATGCAGTCGTGGCCGAAGCCCGCACCCACGATGCCGAACCCGAAGTCGCGTCACTTCGAGTTCACCTATGAAACCACCGTGAAGGAGGCGCCCGCGGGCGCGAGCCAGGTGGACCTCTGGGTGCCGGTCGCGCAGGACGCGCCGTTCCAGAAGGTGACGGTGAAGGGCGTCGAGGCGCCGAGCGGCCACGCGATCACCGTCGAGCCGACGCTCGGCAACAAGATGCTCCACGCGCGCGTCGCGGCGGCGCAACTGCCGCTGACGGTGCGCGTCACCTACGACGTCGTGCGCAGCGAGGAGAAGGCCGACCTCGCGGCGGCCGCGACCGGTGCGACTCTGCCCGCGAGCGAGCGCGATCGCTACCTCGCCTCCACCAAGCTCGTGCCGGTGGGCGATGCGGCGACGAAGCTCTCGGGCGGCTTCACGCCGGCGAAGAGCGACGCGCTCTCGGTCGGGCGCGGCGCGTACGACCACATCCTCGCGAAGATGCGCTACTCGAAGGACGGCACGGGCTGGGGCACCGGCTCGACCGAGTGGGCGTGCACGGCCGGTTACGGCAACTGCACCGACTTCCACGCCTACTTCATGTCGCTCACGCGCACCAACGCGGTCCCGTCGCGCTTCCTGATGGGCGTGTCGATCCCGACCGACAAGACGGAGGGCGAGATCCCCGGCTACCACTGCTGGGCGGAGTTCTTCGCCGAGGGCCGCGGCTGGATCCCGGTCGACATCAGCGAGGCCGACAAGGTCGCGGAGAAGGATCCGAAGATGGCCGACTTCTACTTCGGCGGACTCACGATGGACCGCGTCGAGTTCACGACGGGACGCGACGTCCCGCTGGTCCCGGCGGCGGCGGCCGGTCCGCGGAACTTCTTCATCTACCCCTACTGCGAGATCGACGGCAAGGAGGCCGCCAAGGAGGCGATCGCCCGCAAGTTCACGTTCAAGGACGTGAAGTAAGCGAGCGAAGCGAGCTGTACTTCACGTTGCTCTCTCGTGAAGTGAGCGAAGCCCCGGAACGAACGCGCTGAGACTCTTGCCGCCGGCTCGCCCTCACGGGTGGGCCGGCGGTTCTCGTTCCGGACGCGCCGCGCGGGTCGTGGGCCGCGACGCGCGCGCTCCGTCGGCGCGGGGCGCCGCGTCCTTCGCGCAGCGGTCGCAGCCGTGGCCGGCGTGCGCGCCCTCCTCGTCGAGGCCGCGCTTCCGCCCGCGCCACACCAGCCACGAGAGCGCCGCGCCCGTGATCGCCAGCGCCGCCCACTCCTGGCCGCTCATGCGCCGCTCCGTCGCCGCTACGCCCAGACGCGCGCGACGTGGTAGATCGCGCACGATCCGGCGTAGGCCAGCGCGGTCATGTAGCCGAACGTGAACCACGCCCAGCCCCACGAGCCAGTCTCGCGGCGGATCGTCGCGACGGTCGCGCCGCACTGGCAGCAGAGCGCGAAGAAGACCATCAACGAGAGCGCGACGGGCAGCGTGAAGAGCGGGCTGCCGTCGGGCCGCGTCGCGGTCTGGAGCGTCGCGCGCAGGTCGGTCGACTGCTCGTCGACGTCGCTGCCGAGGCTGAAGACGGTGCCGAGCGTCGCCAGCACGACCTCGCGCGCGGGGAACGACGCGAGCGACGCGACCGTGATGCGCCAGTCCCATCCGAGCGGGGCGAACGCCGGCTCGAGCGCGCGCCCGACGCGGCCGAGCGCGCTCTGCTCCAGATGGGCCGCAGCGGTCGCCTCGTCGAACGCGACGAGCTCGGCGGCGACCGCCTCCGACGGGCCGCGCGCCTCGATCGCGGCGCGCTCCGCCGCGAAGCGCCGCTCCTGCGCGGCGTCGCGCGGGAAGTAGCCGGCCGCCCAGATCACGATCGACATCGCGAGGATCACGCTGCCGGCTCGCAGCAGGAACGCCTTCGCGCGGTCGAGCAGCCGCAGGCCGATCACGCGCGGCGACGGCCACTTGTAGGAGGGCAGCTCCAGCACGAACGGAGGCGGCGGGCCGCGCAGCAGCGTCTTCTTGAAGAGCAGCGCGCACGCCATCGCCGTGACGATGCCCAGCACGTAGAGGCCGAGCAGCGTCAGCGCCGAGAGGTCGACGAGCCCGCCGAGGAGCGTGCGCGCCGGCACGAAGCCGGCGATCAGGATCGTGTAGACCGGCAGCCGCGCCGAGCAGGTCATCAGCGGCGTGACCAGGATCGTGGCGAGCCGGTCGCGCCGGTCCTCGATCACGCGCGTCGCCATCACCGCCGGCACCGCGCACGCGAAGCCCGACAGCATCGGGATGAACGACTTGCCCGAGAGCCCGACGCGCGCCATCAGCCGGTCCATCAGGAACGCGGCGCGCGCCATGTAGCCGCAGTCCTCGAGCAGGCCGAGGAAGAGGAAGAGCAGCAGGATCTGCGGCAGGAAGACGACGACGGCGCCGACGCCGCCGATCACGCCGTCGACGAGCAGGCTCGCGAGCGCGCCCTCGGGCAGCCGCGTCGCGATCGCGCTGCCCGCGGCGGAGAAGAGCGCGTCGATCGCGTCGATCGCCGGCTGCGCCCAGCGGAAGATCGACTGGAAGAGCAGCAGCATCGCGCCGGCGAAGGCGAGCGAGCCCCAGACGCGGTGGGTCAGGACCGCGTCGATGCGGTCGCTCCAGCTGACGGGCGGCGTCGCGGGGCGCTCGACGCAGCCGGCGACGAGCGCGCGGATCCAGCGGTAGCGCCCCTGCGCCTCGACCGCAGAGAGCGGCGGCGTCGCGCCGGCGGTGGCGCGCGCGGCGGCGAGCGCGGCGCCGTTGGTCCCGTTCGCGCCGAGCGCCGCGAGCCGCGTCTCCGCGTGGCCGCCGACGTCGACGAGCGCGCGCAGCAGCTCGACGCGATGGAGCGGGCGGCCGAGCGCGTGCTGCCACGCCGGCGCCGCGTCGCGTTCGAGTTGCGCGATGCCCGAGGCGATCGCATCGGGCTCGCGGTAGGGCGGCGTCGGGCGCGGCGCGGCGGGGCGGCGCGCGAGGCCGGCGAGCGCGCGGCGCAGCTCGTCGAGCCCGGTCCGCTTGTCGGCGCGCGTCGCGACGATCGGCGCGCCGAGCCGCTCCGACAGCTTCGCGACGTCGATCGCGACGCCGCGCGCGCGCGCCACGTCGATCATGTTGAGCGCGACGACGATCGGCAGCCCGGTCTCGACGAGCTGCGAGACGAGGTAGAGGTTGCGCTCGAGGTTGCTGGCGTCGACGACGGCGAGGAGCGCGTCCGGCCGCGCCTCGCCCGCGACGTGGCCCAGCAGCAGGTCGACCGCGACCATCTCGTCGGGCGAGTGGGCGGCGAGGCTGTAGGTGCCCGGCAGGTCGACGAGTTCGAGCGGGCCGGCGTCGCTCGCCATCGTGCCCGACTTGCGCTCGACCGTGACGCCGGGGTAGTTGCCCACCTTCTGCGACAGGCCGGTGAGCGCGTTGAAGAGCGTGCTCTTGCCGGCGTTCGGGTTGCCCAGCACCGCGACGCGCAGCGGACGGGCGGCGGGAGCGGCGGTGGGCGCCATCGTCAGCTCCCGCCGACGAGCTCGCCGAGGTGGACGCCGCGCGCGTCGGCCTTGCGGATCGAGAGGAACCACCCTTCGAGCTCGATCTCGAGCGGGTCGCCGAGCGGCGCGGCGCGCACCAGCTTCAGCAGCGTCCCTTCGAGCACGCCCATCTCGGCGAGCCGCTGCGCCATCGCCGGGCTCGCATCGACGCGCACGACGCGACCGCCTTGGCCGGGCCGCAGCTGGTCGAGCGTCACCATCGCCGCGCTCAGGCGACCTGGACGAGGATCGAGTCGGCCTCGTCGGCGCGCAGGCAGAGGCGGGTCGCGTCGCCGACCAGCACGATCAGCGGCGAGCCGCCTTGGAGGATGCGCACGCGCACGCCGGGGACGAGGCCGAGCTCCTCGAGGCGCGCTCGCAGCGGGCCCGAGGCGGCCAAGCCGTCGACGATCGCTTCGTCGTGGCGGGCGAGGAGGGGGAGGGGCAGGAGGGGGGGCGGGGTGCGTGGCATGCGGCTCGGCATCTTAAGACTGGTTCTCAAGATGATCGTACCTGCAGTCCTGGCAACGTAAAGCGGCCGGCGAGTGGTACCGTCCCCGGCCGCGGGTGGGGGAGGAACGGATGCGACGTGCGCTCATCGTGCTGGCGAGGGACCCGCGGCCCGGGCAGGCGAAGGCGCGGCTGATCCCGGCAATCGGCGCCGCCGCGGCGGCCGGCCTCTACCGCGCCTTCGTGCAGGACGTCCTCGACGCGACCGCGCTGGTCCGTGCCGAGCGGTTCGTCTACGGGTGGCCGCCCGAATCGCTCCCGCGCCTCTCCGAGATCGCCGAGGGGCGTTACCTCGTGCGGCCGCAGGCGGGCGCGACGACCTCCGAGCGGATGGTCGCGGCCTTCGGCGACTGCTTCGCGGCGGGATTCGGCGCAGTCGTGATGCGGAACAGTGACAGCCCGACGCTGCCGGCCGCGCTGGTGGGCGAGGCGCTCGACGCGCTGGAACGCGGAGCGGACCTGGTGGTCGGGCCCGACCGCGGCGGGAGCTACTACCTCGTCGGGCTGCGAGCGCCGCGTCCCGAGCTCTTCCGCGGCTTCGCGGCGGGCATGAGCTCGCTCTACGACGAGACGCTGCGCCGAGCGGCGGCGGCGAAGCTGCGCGTGCAGACGCTGCGCCCGTGGCTCGGCGTCGACGACGGCGACGACCTCGACGCGCTGCGGGCCGAGCTCGCGCCCGCAAACGGGGCCGAGCGCGCCGCCTGCCCGCGCACGGAGGCGTTCCTCGCGACGCTCCCCGCGTGGCGGCGCGACGCCGGGAAATCGGTTCCGCCCGCCGCGCCACCTGCCGCCACGCGTGGTACCGATCCGATCGAGCAGCGCGCTTCCTTGACCTGACCGCGCCGGCCGGCTACTCCGGCGCGCTTTCCCGATCCGGCCCGGGCCGCGCGTCGCGCGCGCGCCCCCTGGCTCCCTGGCGAGACGACGATGGGCATCTTCGGCGGACTGTTCGGCAAGAAAGAGGAACCCAAGAAGGCGCTGCCGCCGAAGGCGCTCCCGCCCAAGGCCGGCGCGTTCGTCCGGCCCGCGCCGAAGGCGAAGAACAACTACATCGTCATCACGCTCGACTCGTGCCGCTTCGACTCCTTCATGGCGGCGCAGCCGAAGGTGATGACGAAGCTCGGCAAGGTCGAGAAGCGCTTCAGCTACGCGAGCTGGACCGCGCCCTCGCACTACAACCTGCTGATGGGCCTCCTGCCGCACCATTCGCCGCCGCAGGTCTTCGCGTCGGAGTACTACAAGGAGGACTTCCTCAACTACAACCGCCGCTTCGGCACCGACGGCATGGAGTTCGGGAAGCTGGTGCCGTCGCTCTTCATGCCGACCTACCTGCGCAAGGAGCTCGGCTACCTGACGCACGCGCGCGTCTCGCTGCCGGTCCTGAACCCGACGACCTGCATCAACCGCGACTTCGACTCGTTCCAGCTGATGGACAAGCACAACGACATGGCGTCGATGCTGCCGACCATGAAGTTCAGCGACGAGCGGCCGAGCTTCTACATGCTGAACGTCGGCGAGACGCACTACCCCTTCGCGCTGCCCGACGAGGACCCGAAGAACTGGCCGCGCATCAGCGGCATCAACGGCGTCCTGAAGAACCTCGACAAGGAGGTCGTCGAGGGGAAGCTCGTCCACAAGAACGAGACCTTCTTCGACCAGAAGCAGATGGACGAGCTGCGCCAGCGGCAGATCAACACCGTCAAGTACATCGACACGGTCGTCGAGAAGCTCTTCGACATCTGCCCGAAGAACACCTACCTCACCATCACCGCCGACCACGGCGAGCTCTTCGGAGAGGAGGGCTACTTCGGCCACGGCCCGATCATGCACGCGAAGGTGCATGAGGTCCCCTTCGTCGAAGGCCAGTTGCGATGAGCCGGCGAGGGCGCATCTGCTTCGTCGAGGCGCCCTCGTTGGGTCCTCTCGGACCCAGACTTCGGGACGCCTCTCCTCGCATCTGCACCCTCGGCGGCCTATCGCGGGCTCGAGGCGAGCGAGGGTAGGGAGCAGACGCGCGCCGCTCGCTGACGCGAGGCGGCGTTGCGGGTGATGCGCGTCGCGTCGCGCGCCGCGCGGCTCAACGGACTCCCGCGGGCTCCGGCTTCGCGCGGGTGAAGAGGCCGGGTTCCCACGCGGTGATGCGGCCGGTGAAGGCCGATGCGGCGACGGTCAGAGGCGAGGCGAGCCAGAGCTTGCCGGGGCCGCTGCGGCCCTTGAAGTTGCGGTTGATCGCGCTGACGGTCACCTGCTCGCCCTTGGTCGAGACGCCGGGGCCGCAGCCGATGCAGGCGCCGCAGCCGGGGCGGATCACCTTCACGCCGACGCGGGCGAAGAGGTCGAGGTAGCCCTTCCTGCGGGCGACCTCCTCGACGTCGACCGAGCCGAACTGCAGGAAGAACTCGACGCCCGGCGCGACCTTGCGGCCCGCGGCCTCGGCCTCGCGGCAGACGGCGGCATAGAAGTCGATGTCGTCGTCCTTGCCCGCGGTGCACGAGCCGCCGTAGGCGATCTGGATCGGCGTCGCCGCGATCTCGGAGACCTTCGCGCCGTTGGTCGGGTCGGACGGGATGCCGCGGTCGGGGTCGCCCGGAGTCGCGACCATCGGCTCGATGCGCGACAGGTCGATGCGATGGACGCCGCCCGCGTAGACGGCGTCGGGGTCGGGCCGCACCGCAGCGGCCGCGAGGGCGTCGGCGGCGACGCCGGCGCGGCGCGCGGCGATCCACTCGACGGTCCGCGCGTCGCACTCGGCGATGCCGGTGAACGCCGAGCACTCGGTCGCCATGTTGGTCAGCGTCGCGCGCTCGTCCATCGAGAGCGACGCGAGGCCCGGACCGCCGAACTCCATGACGCGGTCGAGCGTCTTCTGCTCGCGCGCGAAGGTGGCGAGCAGCCCGAGGATCAGGTCCTTCGCCGTGACGCCGGGGCGCAGCTTCCCGTGCAGCTCGAAGCGGATCGACTCGGGCACGCGCACGAAGGTGAAGCCGGCGTGGACGAGGCCGGCGTACTCGGTCGCGCCGCAGCCCCACGCCAGCGCGTTGCTGGCGCCGCCCATGCAGGTGTGGCTGTCGGTCGCGTTGACGATCTCGCCCGGGTTGATGAACTTCTCGCGCGCGACCTGGTGGCAGATGCCGGGCGACACGCCCTCCTTCGCCGAGAAGTCGAGCACGCCGGTGTGGCGCTGGAACTCGCGTTGCATGCGGCGCAGCGTCTCGATCTTCGGCGAGTAGGGGGCCATCGCGGCGACGCCGTCGGCGTAGATGAGGTGGTCCTCGAAGACGGCGAACTTCGTCGGGTCCTTCACGCGGTAGCCCGGCCCGAACTCCTCCGACAGGAAGGCGTGCACCTGCGCGGTGGTGAACTCGTGCGAGTAGCCCGCGTCGACCTTGATCAGCAGCGCGTCGCCCGGCTTCACGAAGACCTCGCCCGTCGCGCCGAGCGCGTGGCGCGCGAGGATCTTCTCCGCCATGGTCATCGGGCGCCGCGGCGTGGAGAGCGCCGGCAGCTTCACCTCGCCGCGCTTCAGCGCCGCGGCGAACTTGAAGAGCCCGCCGTGCTCGATCAGGAGCTTCGTGATCGGGTCCTTGCCGCGCGTCAGCTCGTCGAGCGCGATCGACTCGCCGCGCTCGAGGCGGCGCAGGATCGCGTGGTCGCCCATCAGGACGCCCTGGTTGATGTTGTTGCGCGCGTGGATCGGCGCGAACGACGCCGCCACCGCCATGCGGATGCCCGACCACTTCTCGGCCTGCACCGCCGTCTCGCGCGACGAGCCGGTCCCCTTGCGGTAGCCGCTGACGATGACCTCGAAGCCGCCCTTCTTCAGCGCCTCGGTCGGCACGAGGCGCTGCCCGTCGACGACCAGCCCCGCGTAGGCGTTCTTCGCGATCTCCGCCGGATCCCAGTCGAAGCAGACCCACGCCGGCGTCATCGCGTCGGTGTTGACGTCGTCGAGCAGCTCCTCGACCTTCACGTCGTCCATCGTGAGGCGCAGCTCTCCCGCCAGCTGCTTGCGCAGCTTCACCGGGTCCTTCGTCAGGTAGAGGACCCGCTTGCCGGGAGAGAGGGAGAAGGTCGCCGCGCTCATGCCGTTGCTCTAGCCGATGGCCGGTCGAAATGGCGAACCCCGCCGCGGCCGAACTCGGGCTGCGTCGGGGCTCGAAGGCCACGGATGTTAGCGAGCCGCTGGGGATCGTCGAGCCGGCCGACCGAGCTTCGACGCGCATCCGCCTGATCGGTGCGCCGCCGCTCCATCAGGCTCGGACGGATTTGTGCTGCGAGCTCCGCTCGTCAGCACCCAATCCGTCGCGAGAGGCTGCGGGCTCCGCCCGTCAGCCTCTCGCCAGGTACGTGTAGGACTCCATCCCCTCCTCGTAGCGCTTGAGCAGCCGCCCCGACTCCTCGAAGGTGATGCGGCCGTTCTTCAGCGCCCCTTCGGCGGCGCGCCGCACCCTCTCCATCAGGTCGCGCTTCGAGTACTCGACGTACGAGAGCACCTCGCTCACGCGGTCGCCCTCGACGAGGTGGCGGATGTCGTAGGTGCCGTCCTCCGCCACGTCGACGTGGACCGCCGAGGTGTCGCCGAAGAGGTTGTGCGGGTCGCCGAGGATCTCCTGGTAGGCGCCGACCAGGAAGAAGCCGAGCTCGTAGGGCGTGGTGGTCCCCTCGACCGGATGGACGAGGAGCGTCTCCTTCACGTCCTTCAGGTCGATGAAGCGGTCGACCTTGCCGTCCGAGTCGCAGGTGATGTCGGCCAGCACCGCGTGGCGCGACGGCCGGTTCTTGTGGCCGCTGATCGGCAGCGTCGGGAAGAGGTGCTTGATCGCCCAGGTGTCGGGCAGCGACTGGAAGATCGAGAAGTTGCAGAAGTAGGTGTCGGCGAGGTCGCGCTCGAGGTGCTCGAACTCCTCCGGCACCTCGTCCATCTTCCGGACGAGGCGCAGCACCTTGTTGCGCGTCGCGATGTCGAGCTCCTCCGCCAGCGCGCGGTCCTTGATCGTCAGGATCCCGTGCATGAAGAGCGTGTGGATCTCGTCCTTCATCGACGCGATGTCGTGGAAGGTCTCGCGGCAGTTGCGGACCGTCGTGTTCTGGAACGCGTCCCAGAGGTTCTTCAGGACCGGATGGGTCTCCGGCGGGAGCGGGCCGGGCGGCGGCCGGTCGGCCATCACGTTCGCGCCCATCACGTCGACGATCAGCACCGAGTGGTGCGCGACCAGGGCGCGGCCCGACTCGGAGATCAGGTCGGGATGGTTGACGCCGGCGCCGTCGCACGTCTCCTGCACGATCCAGACGACGTCGTTCGCGTACTCCTGGTCGGAGTAGTCCTTGCTGACGACGAAGTTGGTGCGCGAGCCGTCGTAGTCGACGCCGAGCCCGCCGCCGACGTCGAGGTACTTCATGTTCGCGCCGAGCTTGCAGAGCTCGACGTAGAGGCGCGATCCCTCGCGCAGCGCCGTCTTCAGGTTGCCGATCGCGGTGATCTGGCTGCCGAGGTGGAAGTGGAGCAGCTGCAGGCAGTCGAGCATCCCCTCGCGCCGCATCAGCTCGACCGCCTCGGTCATCTCGGTGGCGGTGAGGCCGAACTTGCTGCGCTCGCCGCCCGAGCTCTCCCACTTGCCCGAGCCCTTCGACATCAGCTTCGCGCGCAGCCCGACGACCGGCTGGATCTTGAGGTCGCGCGCGACCTGGATCAGCTCGACGAGCTCGGTGAAGCGCTCGATGACGATGACCGGCTGGTGGCCGAGGCGCGTCGCGAGCAGCGCCGTCTCGAGGAAGACGCGATCCTTGTAGCCGTTGCAGACCAGCAGCGCGTCGGGGTTGTCCAGCAGCGCGAGGACGGCCAGCAGCTCGGGCTTGCTGCCGACTTCGAGGCCGAGGCCGAGCGGCTTGCCGGCGCGCAGCAGCACGTCGACGACCTGGCGATGCTGGTTGACCTTGATCGGGTAGACGCCGCGGTAGCGCCCCTTGTAGCCGTACTCCGCGATCGAGCGGCTGAAGCAGCCGAAGAGGTGCTCGACGCGGTCCTCGAGGATGCCGTCGAAGTGGACGGTCACCGGCAGCGGGATGCCGCGTCGCCGGAGGTCGTCGACCATCTGCTTCAGGTCGATCGACGCCTTGCTCTTCTCCGGGCGCGGGTGGACCTCGATGTTCCCGCCCTCGTTGATTCGGAAGTAGCCGCGGCCCCAGGCGGAGAGCGAATAGAGCCGGTCGCTCTGCTCGCTGCTCCAGCCGCGGCCATCAGGATTGGTGAGCAACTCCGGACGCCTCCCGTTCCGCTTCGCGCGTCGCGCGCGCTGGTCGCGCCGCTGCGGGCGCAAGAGGGCACAGGAAAACGTTCGAAGGGCCGCTTGTCGAGGGGAGCGGCGGAGCCGGCTCGTGGAAATCCGCGGAAGTGGACCGTAGCTTGCACCGCCCTTTCCGGCGCGCGATCACGGCGCGACCCGCCTCCGGCGCGGTCGCGGCCGCTCGCGCGACGCCCGCGTCACGTCGCGTTCGACGCGACCGATCGCGGGGCCTCGCGGCCCGCCGCGATGGCGGGCGGCCCTCTCACGAAACCTTCACTCCAGGAGCTCGAGCATGGACAGCATCGTTGGCAAGCCGTTGCCGGCATTCAAGTTGAACGCCGCGACCAAAGGCGAGTTCTCGTCGATCGACAACGCCACCTTCAAGGGGCAGTGGTCGGTCCTGCTCTTCTATCCCCTCGATTTCACCTTCGTCTGCCCGACGGAGATCGTCGCCTACGACGCCGCCGCGCCGCAGTTCGCGAAGCTCGGCGCCAAGGTCTACGGCGTCAGCGTCGACAGCCACTTCACCCACCGCGTCTACCAGAACACCTCGCGCGCCGAGGGCGGCGTGCAGGGGATCTCGATGGCGCTCATCGCCGACCTCGGCGGCAACTTCGCGCGGGCGCTCGGCGTCCTGAACGACGGCGGCGTCGCGCTGCGCGCGCTGCTGCTGATCGACCCGGACGGGGTCGTGCAGCACGCGACGATCAACAACCTCTCGGTCGGCCGCAACGTCGAGGAGACGCTGCGCGTGATCGAGGCGTTCCAGTACACCAAGGCGCACGGCGAGGTCTGCCCGGCGAACTGGAAGGCGGGCGCGAAGACCATGAAGCCCAACTTCGACGGGCTCAAGTCCTACATGAAGGAGCTCAAGTAAGGGCGAGCTCCGCCGGGCCGCGGGGCCCGCGCTCCGCTCTCACCGAGCCGTCCGAGCAGTCCGAGAAGCACAACGGGCCGCGCAGGTCACCCTGCGCGGCCCGATTCGTTGTCGATCTCAGTCGGTGCCCAGTCGCTTCTCAGTCGAATCGCAGTCGCCGCTCCATTGCTGCGCGGCCGGAGCTACTCCTCCGCGCGCCGCTCGCGGCGATCGAGCGAGCCACCGGGGCGCCGCTCGGGCGCCCCGCGGCGTCACGCCTTGATGTGCTTGTTGACCAGCGAGGTCATCTCGAACATCGAGACCTGCGCCTTGCCGCCGAAGACCGCCTTGAGCGCGTCGTCGGCATTGATCATCCGCTTGTTCTTCGCGTCCTGGAGGTTCTTGGCCTTGATGTAGTCCCAGAGGCGCTTGGTCACGTCGCTCCGCGAGAGGGGCGCAGGGCCCACGATCTTCGCCAGGATCTCGTCCGGCGTGACCGGCACCATCAGCACCGCCGGAGTCGCCTTCTTGCCGCCCGCCTTCGCATCAGCCATGGGAGTCCCTTGATTGGGCGCCCGCGAGCAAGAATCCCGGGGGCGCAGACCGCCGATCCCCGCCTGCCGCCTCGCGACGCACTGCTCGCGTGGCGACCGCACCCATTCCCCTTGGACCGCGACCCGATCGCTCGAGCAGGGGGGAGAAACCGGCCGCGATGGTAGCCAAGATGCGGCACTCCCGGAGCGTTCCTCCGGGAGCCACGTCACCCTCCCGGGCGTTTTTGGCCAAGAAAGAGCGCGAGATGAGCACTAAAAGTGCGACTTACGATCGTGAACGGGCGGTTGCCATCGAGGCTGTCTCGGAGGCCGCGCAACTTTGCCGGCGGGTCCAGCAGCGTCGGATCGCAGGCGTCGCCCTCACCAAGGGGGACAAGAGCCCCGTCACGATCGCCGATTTCGGCTCGCAAGCGCTGGTCTGCCGGCGCATCGCGGTGACCTACCCCGACGACGCGGTGATGGGCGAAGAGGACGCCGCCGAGCTGCGCGACCCCGCGAACGCGGCCGTCGCGGCGCAGGTCGTCGCGGAGGTGCGCGAGCAGGTCGCGTCGGCCGCCGCGAGCGACGTCCTCGGCTGGATCGACCGCGCGCGCTCCGACGGCGGCAGCAGTCGCTTCTGGTGCCTCGACCCGATCGACGGCACGAAGGGCTTCCTCCGCGGCGAGCAGTACGCCGTCGCGCTCGCTCTGCTCGAGGGCGGCCGCGCGGTCGTCGGCGCGCTCGCCTGCCCGAACCTCGCCTTCGGAGCGAGCGCCGGCTGCCTCCTCGTCGCGGTGCGCGGCCAGGGCACGACGCTCCTCGCCCTCGACGGCAAGGAGAGCGTCCGGGCGCGCACCTCGCCCGAGCGCGACGGCGCGCGCGCGCGCATCGTCGAGAGCGTCGAGGCGGCGCACGGCGACCACGGCAGCCACGCGCGGGTGCGCGAGGCGCTGCGTTGCACCGCGGAGAGCGTGCGGCTCGACAGCCAGGCGAAGTACGCCGTCCTCGCCCGCGGCGACGGCGACGTCTACCTCCGCATGCCGACCTCGGCCGACTACCGCGAGAACCTCTGGGACCAGGCGGCCGGTTCGCTGGTGATCGAGGAGGCGGGCGGGCGCGTGACCGACGTCGACGGGAAGCCGCTCGACTTCACGCGCGGCCGCAAGCTGACCGCCAACCAGGGAATCGTCGCCACCAACGGTCCGCTCCACGACGCCGTGGTTGCGGCCATCCGCTCGCTGCGCCGTCTGTGACTTCCCCGACCCGCCGCTGGCTCGCCGCCGCCGCGCTGCTCCTGCTGGCGCTGCCGATCGCGCTCGACCTGCTCCTCGTCTCGGAGCAGGAGGCGATCGAGCAGCTCCTCGACCGGCTCGAGGCGGCGTGCGAGGCGCGCGACGCCGACGCCGTCCTCGCCTGCTGCGAGCCCGACGCGACGCTCGACGCGCGCCCGCCGTGGCTCCCCTCGGCGCGCACGTCGCTCGACGCCGCGCTGCGCGCGAGCTTCCCGCGCCTCGAGAAGCTCGCCCTCGACCGCGAGACGCTGACGATCACCGAGGAGGAGCCGGGCCGGCGCCGCGTCGCCATCACCGGCTCCGCCTTCGCCGCGATCTCCCGCCTCGGCCAGGCGCCGTTCCGCGTCGCCGTGACGCTCCTCCTCGCCGAGCACGACGGCGACCCGCGCTTCCTCGTCGCCGCCATCGTCGCGCTCGACGTGAAGCCGCTCTTCGGCTGACCGGGCGCCGCGCTGTCCCGCTAGAGTGCCGCGTCCGGTTCGTCCCGCTCCCGCGGTCGCCACCGCGTCGCTCCGAGAGGCACCATGTTCGGCAGCTCGAAGACCAGCGTCACCCAGGCCCAGGTGCTCGAGGTGCTGAAGGGCGTCGAGGATCCCGACCTCCACCGCAACATCGTCGAGCTCGGCTTCGTCAAGAACCTCGAGATCGACGGCGGCAAGGTGCGCTTCGACGTCGACCTCACGACGCCCGCCTGTCCCGTGAAGGACCAGCTCAAGGCGGCGTGCGAGCAGAAGGTCGGCGCGCTGCCGGGCGTGAAGTCGGTCGCCGTCAACATGACCGCGACGACGACGGGCCGCGCCTTCGCCGGCAAGGTCGCGATGACCGGCGTGAAGAACGTCGTCGCGGTCGCCTCGGGCAAGGGCGGCGTCGGCAAGTCGACGACCGCGGTCAACCTCGCGCTCGCGCTGATGGAGCGCGGCGCGAAAGTCGGCCTGCTCGACGCGGACGTCTACGGCCCGAGCATCCCGATGATGCTCGGCGTCCAGAAGCGCCCGCAGATGACGCCCGACAAGAAGATCCTCCCGGTCGCCGCGCACGGCCTCGCGACGATGTCGATGGGCTACCTCTCCGACGACAACACGCCGGTGATCTGGCGCGGCCCGATGGTCTCCGGCCTCATCCAGCAGTTCCTCGGCGTCGTCGAGTGGGGTGCGCTCGACTACCTCGTGATCGACCTGCCGCCCGGCACCGGCGACATCCAGCTCACGCTCTGCCAGCAGGCGCCGCTGGCCGGCGCGGTGATCGTCACGACGCCGCAGGACGTGAGCCTGCTCGACGCCCGCAAGGGGCTGAAGATGTTCGAGCAGGTGAGCGTGCCGGTCCTTGGCCTCATCGAGAACATGAGCTTCTTCACCTGCGGCCACTGCGGGAACCGGACCGAGATCTTCCGCCACGGCGGCGGCGCCACCGAAGCGACGCGCCTTGGCGTGCCGTTCCTCGGCGAGATCCCGCTCGATCCCGAGGTGGTGATGGGGGGCGACAGCGGCCAGCCGATCCTGCTGCGCAATCCGAAGTCGGCGGTCTCCGAGGCGTATCGCCGCGTCGCTGGCGCGATGGCGGCGCAGCTCTCGATCGCGAACGCGCAGGCGCCCGCGCAGAGCAACGTGAGCTTCACCTGGAACGCCGGCGCGCCCGCCGCCGGCGGCCCGCCGCCCGGCCCGCGCCCGATGACTCCGCAGCAGCCGCCGCAGCAGCACGGGCACGCGCACGGCCATGACCACGGTCACGGCCACGCGCACGGCCCCGGCTGCAACCACGGCCACTGAGCGCGGACGCGCCGCGATGGTGAAGCCGATCCTCGCGCCCGCGCGCCTCTTCCAGGCCGACGCCACGACGCTCGGCGTCACCTGGAACGACGGCCACGAGAGCCGCTACGCGGTGCGCGACCTGCGCCTCGCCTGCCCGTGCGCCCACTGCATCCAGGAGTGGACCGGCGAGGTGATGGTGAAACCGGAGCTGATCCCCCAAGACGTGCGTCCGCTCGATCTCGAGTCGGTCGGCAACTACGGGCTGCGCGTGCAGTGGAGCGACGGCCACTCGACCGGGATCTACACGTGGGAGCGGCTGCGCGCCTTCTGCGGCTGCGCGGCGTGCGGCGGTCCGAAGGACCCGCTCACCCTCGCGACGCCGGCGCGGCCGCGCTGACCCGCGTCGCGCGCGTCCCCTCGCGCGCCGCCGCCGCCGCGACCGCCGTCCACGCCTCGTCGCGCGCCACGACCAGCAGCGCGCGTCCGTGCGCCCGCACGCCGAGCGCGCCCGCCGCCAGCAACGCGCGGCGCAAGGCGTCGATCCGCAGCGAGCGGACTCCCATCGCCTGCGCGAGCTGGACGTGGTCGCGGTCGAGCAGCTCGCCGAGATGGGCGAGCGACTCGGCGCCGAACGGCCGCGTCGCCGCGACCTGCAGCGCCGCCAGCAGCAGGTCGCGCGACTGGAGCGCCGCGAAGAGGAGCCGCTCGCGCGTCGCGGCGTCGCAGCGGCGCGCCGGCGCGTCGAGCTGGAGGTTCCACGCCTCGTCGAAGGAGAGGCGCGCGAGGTCGAGCTCGGGTCGCGCCTCCGCCAGGTCGGCCAGCGCGGCCTGGAGCTGCGGCCACTGCGCGCGGCGCGCTTCGCCGATGGCGCCCGCCTCGTCGCACGCGACGAGCCCGACCGCGCCCAGCGCGATCGGCAGCTCCTGGACGAAGGGCGTCGGCCCGAACTGGAAGTGGTGGAGGCCGCCGAGCGCGCAGGCGAGGGCGTCGGCGCGCGCCGCCGCGCGACTCGAGCCACGCAGCGACGCGTGCGCCCGCTCGGCGACGCGTCGCGGCTCCGACTCGCGCGGATCGCCCGCCGCCGCGCGCCGCGCTTCCGCCACCGCGCGCGCCGAGTCGCGGGCCGCGTCCCACGCGTCGGGCGGCGCGCCGTCCGTCGCGATCGCCAGCGCGACGACCGAGAGGCCGAGCTCCTCGTGGCCGTCGCCGAAGAGCACGAGCCGCCCGGCGGCGCTCACGGCGCGGCCGCCGGCTCGTCGAGGAGCGGCTTCACGACGCCCGCGTTCGCCGGCGGGAAGCGCAGCGGCGCGGGCGCGCGCCGCGGGATCCAGCGCGCCGAGCGCAGCCGCCGCGCCTCCTCGGACGGCTCGCGTGCGCCGTCGACGCGGCACTGGAAGAAGGTGAGCGCGAGGTTCTTGTCGCCGCCGTCGTGCCACGCGACGGCGAGGAGCTTCTCGACGCGCACCGCGACGCCGGTCTCCTCGGCCACCTCGCGCACGCACGCCGCCTCGAGCGACTCGTCGCCCTCGCGCTTGCCGCCGGGGAACTCGTCGTAGCCGCCGAACGAGTCGCCCGCCTCGCGCCGCGCGACGAGGAGCTGATCGCCGTCGCGCACGACGCCGATCACGATGTCGATCCAGCGCTCGCCGGCGCCCGTCGCCTTCCGCTTCGCGCCCGCTCGCCGTCGCGCGCTCACCGTGCCGCCTCGCTCACCCCGGCCTCACCGGTTCTCGATGCCCCACCACTTGAAGCCGATGGCGGGATCGTCGTGGCGGAAGCGGAACTCGTCCTTCGGGTTGTAGTGCTGGTCGGTGTAGTAGACCATCAGCAGGTCGTCGCCCGGCAGCACCTCGTAGCCGTGCGCCACGCCGCGCGGGATGCGGACCGCCTTCGGGTACTGCGCGCCCGCGAAGATCGAGTTGGCCAGGCCGTAGGTCGGCGACGCGACGCGGCAGTCGACGAGCGCGATGCGGATCGTGCCGCGCAGCGGGACGAAGACGTCGTCCTGCTCGAGGTGGAAGTGGAACGCCTTGATGACGTTCGGGCGGGTGAGCGTGAGCGAGCTCTGCTTCACCGTGAAGCCGGCGACGACCTTCTCGTTGTCGCGGAAGATCTCGCCGAAGTGGCCGCGGTCGTCGGGCCAGAGCTTCAGCTCCTTGATCCAGGCGCCGTCGATCTGCCCCTTCTGCGGGCCGACGTCGGTGTGGATGAGGTGGTGGGCGCGGACCTGGACCGGTTTCGCTTCGAGCATGGGGCGAGGAGGCTAACCCGGCCCGCGCATCGGCGCCATCCGACGCGGCGCGCGCCGCGCCGGCTTCACTCGCGCGCGCGGCCCGTCGCCGGATCGACGGCGAGATGGAGGTGCTCGTCGGCGGCGATCCAGAAGAGGAAGCCGTACATCATTTCCTGGTCGGTCTGCTGGCCGAACCGGACGGGCGCGTCGGGATCGGGGTTCCACGGGTTGAAGCGCGAGTTGTCGAAGTGGGCGAGGCACTCGACGCGCGTGCCGGCCGCGAAGCGCTGGCGGCCGGGGAACCAGCGGTACGACTGCTGCCAGTCGAAGTCGTAGGTCGGCACCAGCAGCAGCGTCTCGCGCGCCGACGCGTCGGGCGCGATCGTCTCGAAGCGCATGTCGCGCCCGCGCTTGTGCATGTGGACGAACATCCCGATGCCGACCGCGTCGACCGGGAAGGTCTCGCTCGCCGCGACCGGCCACGCCGGCGCGCCGGGCGGGATCGCGAAGCGGCTGTCGTGCACCTCGAAGTGGCGCAGCGACTTCACCACCGGCGTCCGCGGGAAGCGCAGCCCGACCGACGGCCGATCGCGCTCCGGCTTGCCCGTCGTCACGTAGTGGATCTGCAGCACGAGGAGCGAGCCGGCGGGCAGGCGCACCGCGACGCCCGGTTCGAGCTCCATCGGATCGCCGCCCGGCACGTGGCCGGTGATGAAGTTCTCGGTCTTGTACTGCTCGCCGACGCGCACGTGGGCGAGGTTGCAGTGGTGCATCGCGCGCGCGTTGCTGGGCCGGATCTCGAACGCCTCGACCCACGTCTCCTCGGTGAAGACGAAGGGGAGCACCGTGTACTGGTAGGGGACGATGCCGTCGGCCGGCAGCTCCATCGCCGTCGGCGCGGTCAGCACGAGGTCGGGCGGCCCGATCCGCCAGCCGCCGTCGGCCGCGCGCTTCACCGCCTCCTCGGGCAGCGGCAAGGGCGCGGCCGGCGCTTCGCCGCGCGCGGCGCCGGTGCGCGCCCAGTCGACGAGGAGGCGCCGCTCGTCGGCGGAGAGGCCGCGCTCGTTGCGGAAACGGCCGTGGTCGCGTGCCGCGTGCCACGGCGGCATCCGGCCGAGCTCGACGACCTCGGCGATCATCGCCGCCTGGCTCGCCGCGCCCGCCGCGTCGAGCAGCGAGAACGGCGCGTCGCCGTCGGGATGGTGGCACTCGATGCACTCGCGCTGCACCAGCGGCGCGACGTCGCGGCTCCAGGTGAGCCCCGCGGTCGGCGCGGGCGGCGGCGTGATCGCGCACCCTTCGGCCGGCGTCTGCGCCACTTCGACCTCGCGTCCCGCCAGCACGGCGTCGAGCGCGAGGCGCAGGTCGGCGCGACCGGCGTCGTCCGCCTCGCCGCCGACGCGATAGCGGCGGTCGATCCGGCCGCGGTAGCGCAGCCGCCGCTCGCCGTCGAGCACCGCCACCTCGCCCGACCGCGTCGCGCCGCACGCGCGCGCGGTCGAGCCGTCGTGGTCGCGCACGACCGGGAAGGTCGCGCCGTGGTCGAGCACCAGCGCCGCCGCCTCGACCACCGTGTCGTCCGTCGCGACGTCGACCGCGACGAACTGCACGCCCGCCGGCTCGAGCTCCTCGCGCAGCGCCTCGAGCTGCGGCAGGTAGCGCGGCACCAGCGGGCAGCTGGCGCGCAGGAAGTAGAGGACGAAGGCGCGCTTCGGCCCGAAGTCGGCGAGTTCCTGGCGCGCGAAGCGGACGTCGAAGAACTCGCACGGCGCGATCGTCTCGCCGAAGCGCGGCGCCTCGCGCGCCCCGTCGCCCGCCGCGGTGGCTATCAGCGTCAGCAGGTGCGCGCCGATCATGGCGCGGGATCATAGAACGGGCCGCCACCCCCGCGAGGAGCGCTCGATGGACCTTCAGATCCGCTCGACCGGCGAGCCCGCCCTGCGCCTCGACCTCACCCGGCGCGAGGTGCCGCTCTTCCGCGCGCTGCTGCAGCGGGCGAGCTTCATCGACACGCGGCCCGACCAGCAGGCCGCGGTCTTCGACCTGATCGAGCAGCTCCTCGCCCGCCTGCCCGACGACGAGGATCCCCCGCGCGCGCGCTGACGGCGGCGCGCGCGGCGCGACTCAGCGCGGCGGCTTGCCGCCCGGGACGCCCGCTTCGAGGCGCTGCCGCGTCTTCGCGTGGAGCGCCCGGAACTCCTCGCGCGCCGCCTGCGACAACGGCGCGTCGCGCTCGAACGCGTCGAGCGCCGCCAAGGCGCCGCGCACGTCGGCCTGCTGCTGGCGCAGCGACGCGAGCGCGCGGAACGCCGGGAAGTACCACGGCGCCGCGCGGCACGCCGCCTCCGCGCTCGCCAGCCGTTCCGCGAGCGGCCGCTCGCCGAGCTCGCCGCGCGCGGCGAGCGTGAGCGTGCGCGCGTCCTGGTCGGGCGGCGCGTCGCCTTCGCTCGTCGCGACGTAGCGCCCGGCGTCGACGCGCTGCGCGAGGTCGGTCGCGGCGGGGACGGCGACGCTCCAGAGCGCCTCGACGTGGCGCTCGACCAGCCGCGGCCCGCGCCGGCCCGCGCGCAGCGCGGCGTCGATCGCGCCCGCGACCGCGCGCGCCTCCGCTTCGTCGGCGAACGGTCGTCCGCGCAGCCACGCGAGCGGCCACGGCGCGCCGTCGAGTTCCGCGGCCGGCGGCGGCGCGGCGGCGCGCGCGAGCTCCATCTTCAGCGCGCCCGACGGCTCGACGACCCAGCAGGCGGCGTCCGTCGCGACGGGCAGCGAATGGCGCGGGCCGAAGCACTCCTCCTCGCCGAGCGCCTCGCCATGGTCGGTCGCCAGCACGAGGCGCGTCCGCGCGTCGCGCCCGCCGCGCGCCAGCTCCTGCAGCAGCGACCCGACCGCGCGATCGACCGCGACGAGCCGCTCGATCGCGACCGCGCGCAGCGCTTCCGGCGGCGCGCCGGCCGGCGCCGCTTCGCACGCCGACGCGTCGAGCTGCACCCAGAGGAAGAAGGGGGTCGTCGCCGTCGCGAGCCACGCGCGCGCGGCCGCGGCCGTCGCGTCGACGTCGCGCCGCAGCCGCAGCGGCGCCGCGTCGGCGCCCGCGATCGCGAGCGAGAACTCCTCGAGGCGCGGCCCCTCCTCGACGCCGCAGCCGAGCGTGGCCGCGACTCCGCGCAGCTCGGAACGCGACAGGAAGGCGGCGCTCGCCGCGCTCGGCGCCGGGTTGCGCGCCGCCGCGAGGGCCAGCCGCTCGCGATGCGCCTCGGCGCAGTCGACGTGGCCGCTCGGGAAGGTGGCGCGCCAGGTCGCGCGCGCGAGGAGCGACGCGAGGGCCGGCGCCGCGGCGCCTTGCGCGACCTCGTCGAGCAGCTCCGCGCGCGCGCCGCAGAGCGTCACGACGACGACGTTCGCGGCGGCGCCGCCGCCCGATCGCTCGCTGCAGCCGGCGACGGCGAGCGCCAGCGCGAGCGCGACCGTCCGCGCGCGGCGCTGCCGCTGGTCCGTCCGCTCACTTCGTGTCGGAAGAGTGGTCGTGGACGATCTCCAGGCCGTTCGCGCCGCGCTCGAGGATCAGCGTGAAGACGCCGTGCGGATCGGCGGGCGGGAGCGCGAGCGCCCAGCGGCCGACCACGACGTAGCAGTCGGCCGACAGCCGGCGCACGTCGAGCTCGCCGAAGGTGAGCGTGCCGGTCTGCCCGCCGTACGACTTGCGATAGCGCGCCTCGAGCGCCGCGCGACCGCGCACCAGCTTCCCGTCGCCGCCGACGAAGGTCATCCGCTCGCTCTCGGCGTAGCCGGCGACGAAGGCGTGGAGGTCGCCGCGGTTCCAGGCGACCGCCTGCGCGGCGAGCGTCTGCTCGATGGCCGCGACGTCGGCGGGGTCGGGCGGCGGCGCCGGTCGCGTAGCGCACGCCGCGATCGCCAGCGCGATCAGCAGCGCGCTAATGTGCCGCGCCATGCCGCTCCCACGCGTCCTCATGCTCTTCGCCCTCATGCTGCTGCTCGTCGGCCTCGTCTTCGGGATGTCGACGCTGAACGGCGGCGACCCGAAGGTGGCGATGTTCACCGAGATGACCTGCCTCGGCATCGGCGCGGCCATCTTCATGCTCGGCCACGCGCTCTCCAAGAAGCAGGGCGAGAAGTGAGCGGCGCGCCGGGCAGCGCCGCCGCCGCGGTCACGCTGGCCGACGTCGAGGCGGCGCGCGCCCGACTCGCCGGCCGGATCCACGTGACGCCGCTGATGACGGCGCGCAGCCTCTCGAAGCCGGGCCGCGAGCTGCTGCTCAAGTGCGAGAACCTCCAGAAGGTCGGCGCCTTCAAGGCGCGCGGCGCGATGAACCACCTGCTCCACCTCGCGAAGGAGCAGCTCGGTTGCGGCGTCGCCACCTACTCGTCGGGCAACCACGGCGCCGCGCTGGCGTGGGCCGCGCGCGAGCTCGGCGTGCCGTCGACGATCTTCGTGCCGGAGGACATCCCGCACGGCAAGCGCGCGGCGATCGAGGGCTACGGCGGCCGCGTCGTCGTCGCCGGCCGCACGTCGCGCGACCGCAAGGAGGCGTGCGAGAAGGAGGCGGCCCACACCGGCTGCGCGATCGTCCCGCCCTTCGACGATCCGTGGATCGTGGCGGGCCAGGGGACCTGCGGCCTCGAGCTGCTCGAGCAGGCGCCGAACGTCGCGCGCGTGCTGGTGCCGGTGGGGGGCGGCGGGCTGCTCGGCGGCGTCGCGCTGGCCGTCCGCTCGAAGCGTCCCGAGGTCGAGGTGATCGGCGTCGAGCCCGAGGCGGCGGCGTCGATGGCGGCCGCGCTCCACGCCGGCCATCCGGTCGAGATCAAGGTGGGCGAGACGATCGCCGACGGGCTGAAGCCGGTGCAGGTCGGCGCGCTCAACCACTCCCTCGCGGCGCGCTTCGTGACGCGCGTGATGACGGTGAAGGACGGCCAGATCAAGCAGGCGATGCGGCTGCTGCTCGAGCGCTGCAAGCTGGTCGTCGAGCCGTCGGGCGCGGCGACCGTCGCCGCGTGGCTGGCGCTCGACGACGCCGCCGCCGGAGGAGTCACGGTGGCCGTGCTCTCCGGCGGCAACGTCGACGCCGCGCGGCTGGTCAAGCTGCTCGGCTGAGCCGTCGCGCGGCGTCGCCGGTCAGAAATCGCCGCTCGCGATCGAGTCGAGCTCGCCCGAGTCGACGTCGCCGGCGCGGTACGACTTGAGCTCCTCGCTCGTCACGACGACCACCAGCCGCTTCACCGGCGGCAGCTCGGGCGCCATCCCGCGGCCGAACGACCAGTAGAGGAGCGGCAGCTCGACGGAACCGTCGCCCGCCGTCGGATAGCTGCCGCCCTGGGGGTACCAGCCACTGAAGCGCTGCTCGGCGCCGGGCGTCGGTTCGGCGACGACGACGATGGCGAGCCGCTCGCCGCGCGCGAGCTCGAGCTTCGCGCCGAAGCGCCACGCCGTGTCGAGCGCGCACTTCTTCAGCGCCGCGAGCGCGTCCGGCGAGAGCACGAAGCTCCCCTTCGGAAGGCGCGCGTCGAGCGTCTCCATCGCCGCCGCGCGCCACTGGTCCTCGGTCGGCGTCCGCTGCCGGCCGCTCGCGACCGCATCCCACTCGGCGTCGTCGTCCGACTTCTTCGGCGCCTTCTTGTCGGTCGTCTTTTCGTCCGTCGGCGGCACGAAGTCGCACCGCACCGGCACCGTGAAGCTCAGGACCGCGCCGAGGCCGGGCACGAACTCGCCGTGGCCGCGCACCGCGAAGTTCGACTGGGCCTGCAGCAAGTTCTGCCACACTCCGTCGTTGAAGCGGTCGGCCATCTTCGGCAACCGGTCGTTCGCGCCGGTCTCTTGTTCGGGCGCCGGGTCCTCCTTGGCCGCGCCGGGCTGCGCGCCGCGGCCGTAGCGGTCCAACGTCAGCGGCTTCGGCCCGATCGCCGGCGCCTGGTCGCGGAGCTTCTGCTCGAGCAGCATTCGCAGCGTCTCGACGCGCTGCCACCCCGTCGGCGGCGGCGCCGCGCGGGCCGGGCCCGAAGGTCCCGCCGGTCCGGGCGCCTGGAACGCGCAGCAGGTCATCACCAACGTCGCGAGGAACATCACGGGCTCCTTTCTTCAGGCGCCGCGGCGGGGCCGGCAGCGCGGAGGGATCGCGGGAATCGAGGGAGACGGTCGCTCACTGCTCGCGCGTCGCCGCGAACTCGGCGCTCCACGCGGCGGGCAGCTGCTGCGAGATCGTGAAGACGGCGCGGCGCGCGGCGGCGAGCTCGCGTCCCGTCTCGAGGGCGAGCGACTCGAGCTGCGCCGTCACGCCGCGATCGCGCTGCTCCTGCGCGCGATCGATCGACTGCGCCAGCAACTGCAAGTCGCGCGGATGGCTCGTCTCGAGCGCGGTCAGCCGGTCGTCGAGCAGCAGCAGCCCGCGCGCCAGCGTCTCGGCGGTCGGGCCGCTCAGCACCGCTTCGCCTTGCGGTCCCGCCGCCGGTCGCGCCGCGCCGCCGAGCCAGCCCGAAAGCGCCGCGACGCCGAGCCACGCCGCCGCCGCCGCCACGCGCCGCAGCGCGAGCCGCCGCGGCGCGGCCGCCGGCGGCACGCTCCGCTCCGCGCCCGCCGCCATCACCGCGTCGACGTCGAGCGGCGGCGCCGCCGCGACGGTCGCGGCCGCCAGCGCGCCGCGCGTCTGGCGCAGCGAGCGCAGCTCGGCCGCGCAGCGCGCGCACGTCGCGACGTGGCTCGCGATCGCGACCGCCTCGTCGCCGTCGAGCGCGTCAAGCGCCGCCAACGCGATCCGCGGAGCGGCTTCGTTGCAGTCCATCGCGTTCCTCCTGCGTCGGTCGCAACCGTTGATGCAGCTTCGTCAGCGCGCGCGCCAGGCAGCTCTGCACGGTGGTGCGCGGCCGCCCGACCACCGCCGCGATCTCGGCCGGCGCCAGATCGTGGTAGTGGCGGAGCACCAGGCACTCCCGTTCGTCGTCGGGCAGGGACGCCAGCGCCGCGCGCACCTGCGCCGTCCGTTCCGCGGCCAGCAGCGCCGAGTCGGGCGTCGCATCGGGCGCCGCGAGCTCGCGCGCCGCCTCGATCGCCACCGTCGCGCGATCGCCGCGGCGCGCGCGCCAGCGCTGGCGGTCGCGGCAGAGGTGGACGACGACCTGCCAGCTCCAGGTCCGGAACCCCGCCCGTCCGTCGAAGCGCGGCAGCGCCTGCCAGATGCGGAGCCACGCCTGCTGCCGCACGTCGTGCGCCTCGTCGGCGTCGCCCAGCAGCCGCGCCGCCAGCTCGACGAGCGCGCGATCGTGGAGCTCGACGAGACGGCGGAACGCCCGCGCGTCGCCCTGCCGGGCGCGCTCGATCGCCTCGCGCTCGCTCGCTCCTTCGGCCGCCACGCGCTCCTCTTCGCCCCTAGAGACGTCGTCGCGCGCCGGAACGACGACGGGAAATCGGGACGCCCGTCCGCCGCCCGTCCGCCGCGCTTCCGCCGCGGCTCAGCCGCCCTTCGCGCCGCCCTTGCCGGCGCGCGGATGGGCCTGGTCGTAGACCTCGCGCAGCCGCCGCGCCGAGAGGTGGGTGTAGATCTGCGTCGTCGTGACCTGCTCGTGGCCGAGGAGCTCCTGCACGGTGCGCAGGTCGGCGCCCCGCTCGAGGAGGTGGGTCGCGAAGGAGTGGCGCAGCGTGTGGGGGCTGCCGGGCGCGGTGATCCCCGCCTTCGCGAGGTGGCGCTTCACGGCGCGATGGACCGAGCGCGTCGTGAGCGGGCCGCCGCGGCGGTTGAGGAAGAGGAGTTCGCTCGTCTTGCCGCGCTCGGCCAGCAGCGCCGCGCGCGCGTCGAGGTAGCGCGCGACCGCCTCGCGCGCCGGCCCGCCGAGCAGCCCGATCCGCTCCTTGCGCCGCTTGCCGACCACGCGCAGCTCGCCGTCGTCCTGCAGCGCCGCGAGCGTCGCGGACGCCAGCTCCGAGACGCGCAGCCCCGCCGAGTAGAGGACCTCGAGCAGCGCGCGATCGCGCCGCGCGACGAAGTCGTCGCCTTCGGGCGAGGCGAGCAGCGCCGTGAGGTCGGCGTGGCTCCAGACCTTCGGCAGCGTGCGGCGCCGTCGCGGCAGCCGCAGCCCCGTCGCCGGATTCGCGTCGATCGCGCCGTGGCGCTCGAGGAACTTGAGGAACGAGCGGACCGCGGCGAGGCGGCGCGCGAGGCTGCGCTCGCTGTCGCGGCCGGCCTGCTCGCGGCGATGGTGGACGAAGTGGCGCAGGTGGTGGAGCGCGATCTGGCGCGGCTCGGCGACGCCGTGGTGGCGCAGCAGCTCGAGGAAGTCGACGAGGTCGTGCTCGTACGCGCGCAGCGTGTGGGGCGAGCGGGCCCGCAGCCGGAGCTCTTCGAGGAAGGCGTCGAGGTGCCGGTACACGACGAGTGGCACGCTAGGATCGCGCGTCGGCGACGGGAAGCGCGAGGTGGTCGCGCGGCCGTCGCGGTTCGCGGGAGCCCGCCCTGGTCCGTTCCGTCGCGCGGGGGCTGTTCGAGACGATCCGCTGCGTCGGCGGCGTCGCGCCGCTCTTGGCGCGCCATCAGGAACGGCTCGCCGCGTCGTGGCCGGCGTTCTTCGCGGGCACGGCTCCCGACCTCGCCGAAGTGGCCGGAGCGGCCATTGCCGCGAAGCATGTCGCGCCCGAGCTGGTGCGCGTCGCCTTCGCTGTCGCGCCGCGCGGCCGCGCGCCGAAGGTCGAGGTGACGCGCCGCCCGATCGCGCCGCCGCCGTCGCGCTGGCGCGTCGCGCTCGCCGCCGCCGCGCGCGGCGGGACGCCCGAGTCGCGCCGCCACAAGCAGCTCGACCGCGGCTGGGTCGACGCGCTCGCGGTCGCCGGCGCCGACGAGACGCTGGTGTGGGACGACGACCACGGCCTGCTCGAAGGGACGCGCAGCAACCTCTTCGTGCTGGTCGGCGGCCGGCTCGCGACGCCGCCGGTCGACCACGGCCTCGTGCCCGGCGTCGTCCGCGCCGAGCTGCTGGCCCGCGCGAAGAAGCTCGGCTTCACGGCGATGGAGCGGTCGCTCGCCGCCGCCGACCTCGCCGCGTGCGACGCGTTGCTGCTCACCGGATCGGGGATCGGCGTCGTGGTCGTCGACGAGTGCGACGGGCGTCCGGTCGGAAGCAGCGCCGGGCGCGCCCAGGGAGCGGCGCGCTGCTCCCGGCTCCTTTCGGGGGGGTGATACGATTTCGGCCGTCTCCTCCAGTTCGAAGGGATCGCGACCATGAAGCGTTGTCTGGAACGGATCGCGCGCGCCGCGGCGATGGCGGCGGCGGCTTGCGGGCTCGCGGGCGTGGCGTCGGCGCAGGTCTCGGTCGACGACCGGATCACGAGCCTCCAGGAGCAGGTGAAGAAGAAGAGCGACGACCAGGCGACGGTGGTCGTCGACGGCCTCGCGCAGGCCTTCACCGGCATGAACGAGGAGGAGAAGAAGAAGACGATCGCGGCGCTCGAGAAGTGCCTCGGCGCCCGGCGCGAGGAGGGGGACGACAAGCTCTTCGAGGCGGTCGTCGCCGCGTTCGCCAACTGCGGCGAGATGGGGCAGAAGGCGACGCTCAAGTCGCTGAAGGCCGCGAACGTCGACAAGCGGCCGGGCGTCCTCTCGGCGGCGCTCCGCTCGCTGGGCTTCCACAAGAACCCGGCGAACGTGAAGGCGCTGGTCGACTACCTCGTCCACAACGAGCCGCGCGTCGTCGCCGGCGCGGCCGACTCGCTGGCGAACTACGCCGACCAGCCCGAGAAGACGCGCAAGCCGATCGTCGAGGAGCTGGTGAAGAACTACTCGCAGTACGCGTCGGCGGCGTCGAAGACGGGGATCACCAACGCGGAGAAGGGGCTCGCGCAGGAGCGCCTGAACGTCGTCGAGAAGGCGTTCCAGGGCTCGCTGCAGAAGCTGACCGGCCAGGAGTTCAAGGACGCGCCGGCGGCGCAGAAGTGGTTCAACGACAACAAGAGCAAGAAGTGGCCCGACGCCGGCGCGCCGGCGGGCGGCGGCTCGTGACGCGGAGCGCCCGTTGATGGCGGCCCGGCTGAGGAAGTTCGTCCACGAGCGGCTGACGCGGAAGCTCCTGATCGTGAACGACACGCCCCGCTCGAAGGCGGGCGGCGTCGCGCTCGGCACCTTCGTCGCGTTCATCCCGGTGGTCGGGCTGCAGATGCCGATCAGCTTCGCGGCGGCCACGCTCGTCGGCGTCAACCCGACGATCGCGGCGGCGATGGCGTGCCTCACCAATCCGGTCACGGCGCCGATCGCCTACTACGTCGAGTACCGCGTCGGCGCGTGGCTGCTGGGGCTCGACGCGATCGGCAGCGTCGCCGATTTCCAGCGCGCGTGGGACGCGGCCGCAGCAGTGCACGTCGGCTTCTGGGGTCGCGTCACCCATCTCGCCGCCGACCTCGGCGTGCCGCTCTTCGTCGGCGCGGTGCCGGTCGCGCTGGCCCTCGCGCTCCTGAGCTGGCCGCTCGCGCGCTGGCTCTGCCGCCGCCGCGACGACCGTGACGTCGCGACGGCGCCGAAGGCGGCGGCGCTCGTCCTGCTGCCGCTGCTGCTCCCGCTCCTCCTGCCGCTGCTGGCCGCGGGCTGCACCGAGCCGCGCGACCGCTACACGACCCGCGGCTCCCACGTCGAGGCGCGCACCGAAGGGGAGCTCGCGCTCTTCTACGGCTTCGTCGATCCGCAGACCCTCGCGGTCGTCGCGCCCTACCACGCCTCCGACGGCCGCGACCGGAACCTCCAGTCGCACGTGCAGGCGCTGACCGGCGGGAAGGAGCCGCGCCGCTGCCTCTCGCTCTCCCTCTTCCGCTTCGGCGCGCCCGCCCCGTTCGCCCTGGCCGATGCCCGTTCGCGTCTCTCGCTCGCGTCGCCGTCGGGAAGAGTCGAGTCGCTGGCGCCGTCCGAGGTGCTCGCCGCGGTGTCCGGCAACGCCGATCGCGCGCTCCTCTCGGCCCAGCTCGCGGCGGGAGGCGTGCCCGAGCTGCACGCCGGCCAGTCGCTGCGCCTGCTGGTGGTGCTGCCGGGAGCGGTCGGGCTCGAGGAGTGCAGCGGCGTGACGCTGCACGGGCGCGACGCCGAGGTGGAGCTGCAGCCGCTGCGCGCGGCGGCGGTGCAGTGGGACGAGTTCCGTTCGCAGCCGAGTCGCGAGAAGTTCGACGCGCTCGTCGGCCTCGTGGCCGCGAAGACGACACAAGCCGAGGAGGGGCGCGACGATGGGGACGCCGAGCAGCGACACGACCAGAAGTGACGGCGCTGCGGCGGGCAGCCGACTCGGCGGCGTCGCCCTCGGCCTCGTGATCGGCGGCGCGGCGGTCTGGTTCGCGCGCGAATGGCAGGAGCGCGACCGCGCGGGCCGACTCGCGCTCGAGCAGCGGATCGCGCAACTCGAAGCGCTGGTGCGCGAAACTCCGGCGCGCCCGACGTCGGCCGCGCCCGAGTCGAGTCGCCCGAAGAGCGGCGGCGCGTCGCTGGCCGGCAAGCCGCTGGAAGAGGTCGACGCCGCGGTCCGCGTGCGCGAAGGAGCCGAGGAGTCGTCGATGGCGCGCGCGCTCGAACGGGCGTCGCGCATGGCCGAGGCGCTCCACTCGCGCGACGGCGCCGCGCCGGCGGCGGCCGATGGCTCGACGGTCGCGCCGCTCGTCGCCGCGGAGGCGGATCCCGCCGCCGTCGCGCCGAAGGAGACGGCCGCGCCCGCGCTCGACGCCGAGAAGATCGTCGCCGCGTTCAACGAGCTGCTGGCCGACGCCGGCCTCGAGCGGTGGCGATTGATGAGCGCGACGCCGCTGCCCGACGACCATGCGCTCGGCGACGTCGTGCTGGCCGACCGCGGCGTGCGCGGCACCGCGACCGGCTCGCTCGTCGCGGAACGGCTCGGACTGCAGCGTGATCCGATCACCGGCATCGCGGCGCTCATCGCGACCGGCGCGCACGGGATCGAGGAGGGGGTCGAGGTCCACTACGAAGGGTCGCGCTACCGGATCGAGATCCCCGGCGTCCTGCCGGTCGAGCTGGTGCCGGCGCCGTTGCGGCAGCTCTTCGGGATGGCGCTCGACCCGAGGCCGTCCGCCGACGTCGACGTCCTGTCGGCGGTCGCGCTGGTCAACCGGGCGCTCGGCCTCGAGAAGGCGCTCGCGCTGCGCTTCCGGTCGGTCGACCTGCTCGACGGCGACCGCTTCGAGAAGGCGGTCATCGACCTCGAGTTCGACGACGCGGGCCAGCCGATCCAGACCGTGCTGGCCGACGAGGCGTGGTTCGAGATCGACCCGAAGAACCGCTACGGCGAACTGCGCTGCGAGGGCGGCGAGATGGTGGCCGGCGGGCAGAAGCGGCCGCTCTACAAGGGGAAGTTCCGGCTGCCGCTGCGCGACCTCACCCCGGAGCACTGGAAGGGCGTTCCCGGCGTCTCGCGCGTCGCCGGATCGTGAGCCGAAGGCCGGCCAAAGCGCGGCGCGGCGACTGATCCCTTGGTTCAACTCCTTTTCCGGCCTATTGTTGCGCCGCCTCGCGCGTGAAGCGCGCGGCACAGACGACCAGCGAAGAGCCAACTCGCGTCGCGCGCGACATGCGCCGGCGCGCGAATGTCCGGGCCGTGGATCGAGCCGTGGATCGGGGAGGGGCGCCGCGCAGTGATGGCGGCGTCGGCGAGGCTTTTCGAGCGGGTCGTGACCGACAGCACGACGGAGCGACCGACA
>Ga0315910_10000293_pt1 | contig 53446 bp, 41 predicted proteins | sample EdamamesoilMG_FD_204470 | JGI IMG/M metagenome (GOLD analysis project Ga0315910, IMG submission 204470) | Garden soil microbial communities collected in Santa Monica, California, United States - Edamame soil | ecosystem: Environmental > Terrestrial > Soil > Garden | place: USA: California... | reverse complement strand
AAATTGTATCTTTGCCCATATAGACAAAGCTAATTTTGAAAAGGAATTGAATTTAGTAAAAAATATCAAAAAAATTGCACGAGAGGTATTATTAAATGAATCTCAGGCAATACAGAATCTAACCAATTTTATTGACGATAACTTCGAGCGTTGCGTGAAAGAAATTTATTCCGCAAAAGGCCGAGTGGTCATAACAGGCATTGGTAAAAGTGCCATTATTGCCAATAAAATTGTAGCCACCTTAAACTCCACAGGAACACCCGCGATCTTCATGCACGCAGCCGATGCCATTCATGGCGACCTCGGTATGATTCAACAACATGACATCGTGATTTGTATCTCGAAGAGTGGAAACACTCCGGAGATCAAGATGTTGGTTCCGTTACTAAAACGGAGAGGTTCAAAGCTTGTTGCTTTAGTGAGTAACACAAATTCATATTTGGCAGAGCAAGCCGATTTTATTTTAAATGCAACGATTGCAGAAGAAGCATGTCCGCATAACCTGGCACCTACAACCAGCACAACGGCACACCTTGCCTTAGGCGATGCACTGGCAGTGTGCTTGCTGGAGCTTCGTGATTTCAGTAGTCGCGACTTTGCTGAATACCATCCCGGAGGCTCACTCGGCAAGCAATTGTATCTTAAGGTATCAGACATTTTCACCCACAACCAATTACCGCTGGTGGGGCCGGATGCATTGCTTAAAGATGTTATTCTTGAAATTTCAGCCAAAAGGTTAGGATGTACGGCCGTGGTGGACGATAAAAAAAATCTTTTGGGCATTATTACCGATGGCGACCTGAGGCGGATGCTCCAAAAGAATGTGGATATCACCAGCATTAAAGCTGCGGAGATTATGACCCGGACTCCAAAAAAGATTGAAAAAGATGAATTTGCCGTCAAAGCCTTACATGAGATGCAACAGGCTAACATTACGCAACTCGTGGTTATCGATGGTGATAAGGTTGCCGGATTCATCCACCTTCACGACCTTCTGAAAGAAGGAATTATCTAAAAGTTGAGAAAAAACTTTCAAAAAATTCTGTGACTGCCTTCTTTTGCAAAACGTCTTACGTTCTAAAAACGAATGAATAAAAATTTATATGTAGTGCTGATGGCCGGTGGCGTGGGCGTACGCTTTTGGCCGTATAGCCGTAACTCCCGGCCCAAACAATTTCTGGATGTACTGGGTACCGGAAAAACTCTCCTTCAATCTACTTTCGAGCGATTTCTGCCGATATGTCCTCCTGAGAATATTTTTGTCGTTACCCACGAGGAACACGCCTGCATGGTGCGTGAGCAGCTTCCACAAATCGGGGATGACCAAATACTGGCCGAACCCATGCGAAAAAATACTGCGGCTTGTATTGCGTACGCCAGTTATAAGATTGAGCAACGCAATTCGGAGGCTGTTATCGTAGTAACACCTTCAGACCACCTTATTTTAAAGGAGGAAGCATTTCTGGAGGTAATTAAGAAAGCAGCGGATCAAGCGAAGAGCCAGGATAAGCTGATGACCCTGGGCATTACACCCACGCGACCAGAAACAGGGTATGGTTACATACAGTATCATGCGGAGAAGTCGTTTGCCAAAAAAGTAAAGACCTTTACCGAAAAGCCCGAGTTGGCGTTAGCCAAGAAATTTTTGGAAAGTGGCGATTTTGTATGGAACTCAGGAATTTTCATTTGGGGTGTGCAAGCCATCGTGCACTCCTTCCGGCAATACATGCCCGAGATGTCGGAAATTTTTGATGAAGCAAAATCAAGATTCAATACCCCGGGTGAAAAGGAAGCTATCCACAGCGTGTATTCGCAATGCAAAAACATTTCGATAGACTATGGTATCATGGAGAAAGCCACAAACGTTTATGTTTGCCTGGGTAACTTCACATGGTCTGATCTAGGCTCATGGGCCTCCATCCACGACATTTCAACGAAGGATGAAAACAACAATGTACTGGGAGCGAATGCGCAAGTCTATGATACGCGAAATTGCATCATCAAAGGTTCGCCTGATAAACTTATTGTAGTACAGGGCTTGAATGGATACCTGGTGGGTGAATTCGGAAACGTTGTAATTGTCTGTGAAAAGGATAAGGAAGAACAATTTCGCAGGTTTGTGAACGATGTAAAAACCAGACCCAATGCAAATGATTACTTATAATGAATGACCGAATGTCATTTCCGATATTGTGTACGTTTTTATATCAATTGAATTCCATCGTTAATAATTCCAACAATCGTAATTGATTGCGCGCGCGAATCAAATTCTGTTTCGGATACGTGGTTTGATAATACACATCGCCATTCAGAAAGTCAGTCAGCATGCGCAGCGCCATAATGTACGTCATCATTTGGCCGGCAAATGAAATGGCACTGCGTTCACATTCCGTAAGCATTCCATCCATTTCAGATCGATATCCCTTCAGCAAGGCATCGAGAATATTTTTTCGCACCACTACTTTTGATAAATCTTTTTCTTCCTCATCCACCGGACTGACAAAGGTTCTGATCATATCACCCAGATCGTAGATAAAGTATCCGGGCATCAATGTATCCAGGTCTATTACGCAAACCGCTTTGCGTGTGCTGTGATCGAACAAGATGTTATTGATCTTGGTATCGTTGTGCATGATGCGTGTCGGAATTGCTCCGCTTGCAATGAGATCGTTGTACTGCTTAACCAGAAATTCAAACCGCACGCACATGCTGATGGCATCAGTCGCTTCTTGCTTTCGATTATCGCTAGCGCCTGCGAGAGCTTCTTCAAATTGCTGATACCGCCAACGCAGATCATGAAAGCGATCGATGGTGGGCTTGAACACTGTAGTATCGCACCCTGCGAGATTTTTTGTAAGTAAAGCAAAACCACTGGCCGCGTTGAAAGCCTCTTCTTCGGTGGCTACGTTGTTGATCGTAATGGTGTCGGGTATGTACGGGAACAACCGCCAGGGAAATCCATCGTGATCGTACACCATGTCAGTACCTTGCAATGTTTTTACTCCCGACAAAAACAAATACTCCGGATGATGTTGTGCAAGGTATTCTGACGCGTGGCGAATGTTGCTCGCCACTACTTCAGGTTGCTTGAATACATTGCTGTTGACGCGCTGCAGTACAAACGATTTTTCTCCCGTGAGTTTGTATGTTTTGTTAATGTATCCGGCTGTGATCGGTGTAACCTCAAATTGATTTTCCGTAAGGTTGTAAGCCTTCAGGATGGTGGCAATGCTCATGCTGTAAAGTAAATCAAATACGGAAGTTACTTCCAAAGATTTTCAGGATACTGACCTTGCCTGATCAGTTCCTTGATCTTTGACGATACTTCCTCTTTGTCTTCTTTATAGGTAACACCAAACCAGATGTTTCCTCCACCAACTACTTTAACCTTGCCGATCTTTCGCTGAATAATTTCATTAACAATGAGTGGAATATAGAATTCGGATTTCAGGTTTCCCTGGTTATTTTTCAGAAACTCATCGAACATTGAAGAGGCCAGATCAAACATTTCGGGGTGAAACCCCCAGAAATTCATGGATGTAGGTGCCTCTTCGTTCAATAGTAATTCACCGTCTTTTTCTTTGGCAATAATCTGGTTGTTTTCCTTCACAATGGTAGTACGTTCCACTACGGTTTGTAAGTATCCTTCTGCATCAGTTTCGCCCACACCGCGCGAAACACTGCCGTGTTCGGACAAAACATTTTTCAATTTAAAACCTACCATGGCATGGGCCCCGGTAGTATCGGTTCTGAAAAAGTTGGCAACGGCCGCAAAGGCATCCTTTCCATAAAAGTCGTCTGCATTGATGGCCACGAAAGGTTCGTGGATAACATCGCGCGCACAAAGCACGGCATGGCCTGTACCTAACGGTTTGGTTCTTTCGGGATTTTTGAACTGTGCGGGTACCAGCTTATCCACGGATTGTACCACGAACTCTACCTCTACTTTTCCCTGAAGTTTAGGTAAGAATTTTTCCTTTACCGTTTCCAGGATTTCATCGCGCACAATGAACACAATTTTGGTAAAGCCCGCCCGGATGGCGTCATAGAGAGAATAATCCATGATGGTTTCACCACTGGGTCCGAAGCCATCGATTTGTTTAATTCCTCCGTAGCGGCTTCCGATACCAGCAGCCAGAACCAGAAGAGCAAGTTTATTCTTATTATCAGCCATAATTGGGTTAAAAATTTTGTGTTTGCGCAAACATTATTAAATTTCGATGATTTGCTTGAGTGCCGCGTTCGTTTTGAGGGCCTCATCAAATCCGGGTTCAAAAATAGGCTTTTACACTGATTAACCCGTGTGTGAAGTACACACTGAAGTTTTTTAATAATTCGATTTACCTTAACCTTAACAATAATTATTCGCTCATGACAACGACCTCCAATAGCTTGCCTAAGAAGGAATCGTACATCGGTCCGATGATCATCATTGGATTGCTGTTTTCAATTTTTGGATACACCACCTGGATTAATGGCATTCTTATCCCCTATCTCAAGATAACCTGTGAACTTCAATATGACTGGCAGGCCTACCTGGTGGCTACAGCCTTTTTTATTGCCTACCCGGTGATGGCCATTCCATCGTCTGAGCTTTTAAAAAGAACAGGTTATAAAAAAGGTATGGCGGTTGGCCTGATGGTGATGGTAGTTGGGTACCTGGTATTTATTGGTGCCGCTAAAGTGAGAGAGTACAACATCTTCCTAGCAGGGCTGTTCATTATTGGAAGCGGTCTTGCTGTACTTCAAACAGCCGCAAATCCTTATGTATCTAAAATAGGCCCCATCGAAAGTGCAGCATCGCGAATAAGCATAATGGGTTTCTGTAATAAAGCGGCAGGAATTCTTGCCAGTTTATTATTCGGATACATTGCATTGAGCGATACCGATGCACTTGAGGCAAGCCTGAAGACAATGGATGAAGCCGCCCGCATGGCAACATTGGATGGCTTGGCAGAGCGCGTTGTACTGCCCAACATTATTTACGCAGTCTTCCTTGTTATCATTGCTATTGTGATTTACAAATCTTCATTGCCCGAGTTAAAAGAAGATGAGCCCGATACTGCTGGTTCGGGAGCGCAATCGAGCAAGACAAGCATTTTTCAGTTTCCACATTTGCTGATCGGAGCACTTGCTTTATTCCTTTATGTCGGGGCCGAAGTAATTGCCGGTGATACGATCATCAGTTATGGCAAATCACTGGGAATCGAAATGTCGAAGGCAAAACTTTTCACCACAGCAACATTGATTTGTATGGCCATCGGTTATGTTGTTGGTATTTTCCTCATACCACGATTGCTGTCGCAACAAACGGCTTTGAAGATTTCAGCCATACTAGGAATTGTTTTTTCAATCCTTGGGGTTGTTACCAGCGGAACGGTTTCTGTTTTCTTTTTTGTGATGCTTGGCCTGGCCAATGCTTTGATGTGGCCTGCGATTTTTCCGTTGGCCGTGAGCGACCTTGGAAAATTCACCAAGACAGGATCTGCCTTGCTTATAATGGGTATTGCCGGTGGCGCAATTATGCCGCCACTCTATGGCGTGCTTGCTGAAGCGGTAGGCTCGCAGCATGCTTATCTGATGCTGGTTCCATGCTATGCCATCATTCTCTATTTCGCCATGAAAGGTTATCGTGCAGGCAAAACAGCCAAAGCATAACGTTCATTTATTTTTATTGAGACAAATCCCTCCCCAATACTTCGGGAGGGATTTTTCTTTTTTGGGGAAATCTTAAAAAATATTTTTAAAAACTTTGTCCGGAAAGCGGAAGGTGATCCGTCATGGGGTAAATTATGTTCAACCAAAAATCCTTTTACACAATGGAAAAGTACATGTTCATTTTTATTGGCGGTGATGTTAGCCACCTTTCGCCTGAAGCTCAGCAAGCACAAATGCAGAAATGGTTTGCCTGGGTAGAAAAGCTTCAGAAGGAACAACGCTATGTTTCGGGAGAAGCGTTACTGCCAGGAGGGAAAAAAATCTCAGGCTCCAAGAAAGTTGTTACCGATGGACCTTTTGCTGAAGCGAAAGAAGCGGTAGGCGGATACTTTGTCATTCAGGCAAAGGATATGAATGAAGCCACAGCCATCGCAAAGGACTATCCTGATTTTGATTTAGACGGAACCGTGGAGATTCGTGAAGTGATCAAGTTTGATATGTAGACCGAGAGGATTGGCGAATAGTGATTGGTGATTTTTGAATATTGAATACTTCACAAATCTCCTGGGTATTGCAGATAGATCAATTTCGTTTTTGGTTACTTTTAGCAATGCTTGAACAACAGGTAAATCAACTGGTCAGCCATCTTTTTCGTCATGAGGCGGGAAAGATGGCTGCCGTGTTAACGCGCCTCCTGGGATTTCAAGCGCTCGACCAGACGGAAGACATTGTTCAAGACACGTTAATTCAGGCGATGTCAACGTGGAAGATCAAAGGTATTCCCGAAAATCCTTCGGCCTGGTTGCACACGGTAGCAAAACGAAAAGCGGTCGATATCATCCGGCAGCAACAAGCGCATCAGAATCATCATACGGAAATTGGGCGTGCATTAAAATCAGAGTGGACCCTGACTCCGACTGTCAACAACTTGTTTCTGGAAAATGAAATTGAAGACAGTCAACTGCGGATGATCTTTGCCTGTTGTCATCCTTCCATTCCATACGAATCGCAAATTGCTTTAACCCTCAAAACACTTTGTGGATTGAGTGTTACCGAAATTGCCAGCAGCTTCTTAACGAACGATGAAACCATCAGCAAGCGAATCTATCGCGCCCGCGAAAAGATAAGGGAAGAAAAAATTTCACTCGATGCTCCTGCACCCACCAGTTTGCCCGGAAGACTGGACGCTGTGCTGCATTGCATTTACCTGCTTTTTAATGAAGGCTACAACTCATCACACACCGATCAACTTATTCGTCATGATTTGTGTGGAGAGGCAATCCGGTTGTGTTTTCTGTTAGTTCGAAATTCATTAACGAATTTACCGAAAGTAAATGCGTTACTGGCCCTGATGTGTTTTCAAGCTTCGCGTATGGATGCCCGACTAAATGACAACGGGAATATCATTTTGCTGAAAGATCAGGATCGAAACAAATGGAACAAACCGTTAATTGAAAAAGGCAAATACTATCTGGAGAAGTCAGCGGAAGGCGAGGAGATTTCGGAGTATCATTTGGAAGCCATTATTGCTTCCTGTCATGCAGGGGCCGAATCGTTTGAGAAGACCAACTGGAAAATGATTCTGGGACTTTACACATCGCTGTCGGAAATTAAACCCAGTCCGGTGGTGGAAATGAACAAAGCCATTGTTACAGGTTATGTGTACTCACCGAAGGAAGGGCTTGCTGCTTTGAAGAATGTTAAAGGTCTTGAGCAAAGCCATTTGTACCATGCAGCCCTGGGAGATTTTTCTGCGGAACTCGGAGAGAAAAATTCAGCATTGAATTTTTACAAACATTCACTGACATTGACGTCCTCTGAAATTGAGAAGGAATTGATTAGCCAAAAATTGGAGCGTCTTGAATAGTTTATTTCCCGCAGATCACGCTGATTAGCGCAGATCAAATTCATATCTACGTTCATCTGCGAAATCTGCGGGAGAAAGCTTAGAAAATATAATCCGTGCTCAAAAATGCAGACTCACGGTTTCGAATGATGGTACTAATGATCTGCTTGTTTTCGTCTGTACTCTTCGTAGCAACCAAGGTGCGAATCGAGAATACGCGCAGGGCATCGGCAATCGACAAGGTGCCTTCGGCTGAATCCTTTCTTCCGTTGAAGGGAAAGGTATCCGGTCCGCGTTGACTCTGGGCATTCAAATTAATTCTTCCTACCTGGTTAACAAATGCATCCATCAGGTTGGCAACACGTTTTGAATCGCTGCCGAAAATACTTACCTGCTGACCAAAGTTTGAATTCAATACATACTTGATGGCTTCCTCATCGTCATCAAATGGAACGATTGGTACTACAGGACCAAATTGTTCTTCATAGTATAATTTCATTTTATCATTTACCGGATACATCACGGCCGGATAGAAAAAAGTATGCGTGTGTTCACCTCCATGATCGTTCACAATGGTAGCGCCATGCTTCTTTGCATCCTCCACCAGGTCGAGCAAGAATTCTACTTTGCCAGGCTCCGGAAGTGGTGTTAACGAAACGCCACTTTCCCACGGCATCCCGGGTTTCATTTTATCAAGGGTGGCACTAAATTTTTTGATGAACGAATCCACCACACTTTTATGAACGAAGAGAATTTTTAATGCCGTACACCGTTGACCATTGAAGGATAAACTTCCTGTAATGCATTCGCTCACGGCATTGTCAAGGTCGGCATCGGGTAATACGATGGCAGGATTTTTGGCATCCAACCCAAGAATGGCTTTAAGCCGATGTGATTTTGGGTGAAGCTTTTTTAAATCGTTGGCACCTTTGTTTGTTCCGATAAAGGCAAACACATCAATCTTTCCACTCTCCATCAAGGCGCCCACCGTTTCGCGTCCGCGACCGTAAATGATGTTGATAACTCCAGGCGGAAAACTATCGCGAAATGTTTCGATCAATGGGCGAATCAGTAACACCCCATACTTGGCAGGCTTGAACACTACGGTGTTGCCCATGATCAAAGCTGGTATGAGTGTGGTGAAGGTTTCGTTCAGCGGATAATTGTACGGCCCCATGCAAAGCGAAACGCCTAGCGGCACGCGCCTGATTTGCGCCATGAATCCTTGCTCTTCCACAAGCTTGGCAGAATTTCGGTCGAGTTCTTTATACGCTTTAATGGTATCAACAATGTAATCGCACGTGCGGTCAAATTCTTTTTCAGAATCCTTCAAGGTTTTGCCGATTTCCCACATCAACAGCTTTACTACTTCATCGCGTTTCTTGCGCATGGACTCAAGAAATTTCTCAACGTGCTCAATTCGTCCGGTTACACTAAGCGTTGGCCACACACCATGTCCGAGGTCGTACGCGTTCACTGCGGCCTCAAGCGCTTCGAGTGATTCTTTCGTGGTGAGCAGGGGAGTACTTCCAATTAATTTTTGTGTAAACGTATCGCCTTCTTTAACAAAGACAGGACTTAATACAGGATTTAAATTTCCTGTCCAGGTTCGCATCTCTCCATTAATAAGGTATTCACGCTGTTCAATCGGACTTCCGATCCGGTACGATTCAGGGATGTTACTTTCGGTTGGAAAAACATTCGCTAAAAATTGGCTCATGTAATTATAGGTTGGGGGTTGGTTTGTCGATCATGTTCACTCCGGATGACGTGCCGATGCGGCTTGCTCCGGCTGCAAGCATGGCTTCGGCTTGCGCGCGGGTTTTTATGCCGCCCGAGGCTTTAATGCCTACCTGATGAGGCAATACTTTTCTCATCAGCGCAATGTGCTCAACGTTTGCCCCGCTGGGAGCAAAGCCAGTGGAGGTCTTTACAAAATCAGCACCTGCATCCACACAGAGTTTACAGGCTTGCTCAATTTCTGAATCCGACAGGTAGGCGGTTTCAATTATTACTTTTAAAACTTTCTGGTAATCGTGCACCAGTTTGCTGCACTTGGCAATTTCTATTTTTGTCCAGGGAGTGCCTGTTTTAAATGCCGTTACATTCCACACAAGGTCAATCTCATCGGCACCATTATCGATGGCCCGGTTAATTTCATCAAGCTTTGTTTCAGTCATGTTATAGCCCAACGGAAATCCGGCTACGGTTACTAGCGTAATTTTCTGTTGGCCGATTTCACGCTTGGCGCGTTTCACCCAGAATGGCGGAACGCATATTCCCAGAAAACCAAATTGATTACAATCTTCCACGAGCTTGTCGATGTCGCGGATGGTAAGGGTAGGACTTAAGTTGGTATGCTCGATGTATTGCGCGATACTCACGTTAGACTATTAAGTTAACCTGCCTGCCGGTAGGCAAGCCTGATTGCCGTTAGGTAAAGCCTGACTGCCGTTAGGTAAAAATCAGTCGATTAACTTCCGAAGGTAGTGAGTTTTTTTATTTATCGTGTACTTGCTAACACGATCAGTGACGTAAGCCGCACTCCTTGCAATACTTCATTTTATTGGGTGGCCGCCTCTTGGGTGGTTTCTTATGGCCGAAGTACGATGGATCTGAATACTGCGGCTTGTCCATCATCTTTTCATTTTTTCTTCGTGTTTTTGCGAGCTCTTCTTTATGCTCATAGTAGTTGCGTTCGGCATCGTGGGTAGTACCGGTAGATTTTTTTTTGCTTGACTTCTTTGGCCCATAGGCTTGTGATGGTGTGCCCGGGTTAACGGAGGTGGGCGATGATTGCTCAGCCGAACTTTTCTTTTTTTTCTTCGATGACTGTGCGTAACCAGCACCGGCCAGAAGGAAAAGTAGCAGAATGGAAAGGAGTATTCGCATAAACTTGATTCAAGATACTAACTGCCGGACAATCAAAAAATTATTCGATCACCGACAAATTGCTGTAATGATCGGCCAGCCCAAGGATAATGTTGTCTGGTAGGTTTTGTTTTGGCTATAAAAGAAACTGCCCAGAATTTCTCCTGAGCAGTTTCAGCCCCCCTCAACTTCTCATATTCTCGTTCGCCCAACTTCACAAGATCGCTTAGCTCGACTTTGGCTGGAGCATCGTTTGTTGCCTGCGATAGGTCCACGGTGGCGTTGGTTTTTCCTCCTGCCACAACCCTTTCTTTTTTTGTTCGGCCCACGAACGGTACGGTTCCAGGTCAGCGTTTGGATTTCTTTCGGCTGTCCATGCCAGGCCTTCCTTCAACAGTTCAACGCGTGGGTCCACATCATCATCAATCATTACAACTGCCTGGTAATTACCGAGTCGGTCTTTACCTTGTAGCGTTGCCGTAACGGTTTTTTTTAAGGCTATCTTCTCCAGAAATTTTTTAGACTGAGTACCATACGCCTGGCCAAGTTCAGGGCTATCGATGCCGGCAAGCATAACCTTGTGTACTTCGTTATTGTTGTCTTTGATCTCCAGCGTGTTGCCATCAATCACTGCCGTTACTTTACCATTAATGTCTCCACGGTATTGTGCGAAAAGCGGAGCGCTTATCAATAGTATGGTAACGAGCCAACAAAGTCTGCTGAATAATTTCATTGTTCAAAGTTGTAACAATAAAACGAACAGCATGGCTCCAATTGTATCCGGCTCTTTCGTATGTAAGATTTTTTCTAATAGGCGTAACAACATGAATGATGAGGTTGATTTAGCAATCGTGTGCAGGGATCATTTGTCTTTCTAATAACACAGTATGACGACAACTTTAGGTTTTTTAATACATCACCAATGCACATTCAGAATTTTTCAAATACTTTGAGTCCCTCATTAACCTGGACTATTTTTTAACCTAACCCCAATTTGCTTTTTATGAGGCTCAACATAAAAGGTAAGCTCATGCTATTGGCAGGAGCGATCATCATTATTTATTCCTGTGTGATGGCGTTTGTATTAACGCGATTTAAGCAGGAACTCCACCACGATGCCGAACAACTAACACAGTCGTACTTGCAACAGAATGCGAACGAGGTGCGCATGATTTTTAATCAGGATTTTGGCATCGCCCGAACGCTGGCCTCTACGTTAGGAAACACACCCGACTTTGATCACCAAGATCGGCTTTATCTTACGGCACAAGCGCTTACCGGAGCAATCCGGCAAGACAAACGTTACCTCAGCACATGGCTTACCATTGAACTATCGGCTATTGATGATACCTGGTCGCTGCCGTATGGTCGTGCACGGTATACACATTACTTTGAAGGGCCACCCGTAACAGACTCGGCCAATCTCACAGGCGACATCACCGGCAGTTTATACCATCAGTTGAAAACTTCGAAGAAAGAATTGATGGCAGAACCCTACTTGCTTTCGTCAACCTCCGTGGAAGCGGATGAACGTTTGAATAAACTGGGTACTTCAATCTGTGCACCGTTGATTCGTGATGGAAAATTTATTGGCTCGGCCGGAATGGATATTGAATTAAATGTATTTGACTTCATCATCACCATCAAACCGTTTCCGGATGCCAGTACATTTTTAGTTTCACACTCCGGCATATTGGTAGCTCATGAAAATTCATCGCTCATCGGTAAGTCAGTATCACATTTGTTTGAGAATGATTCCACACACGTACTTCAGCGTGTTGAATCCGGAAAGGCACTTAACCAGGTAGTAACACCAGTGGGTGGAGAAGAATCGCTTTTAGTAATTGTTCCTGTACCCATTGCCCGAACCGGATCACCCTGGGCTATTGCCACGATGGTGCCTGTGAAGACCCTCAATGCAGGGGTAAATAAAATACTTTGGCAGACGCTCGGGCTTAGCCTGATCGGACTTCTTATCCTGATGGCTGCTGTGCTTTACATTGCCAATCACCTGTCGCGCCCCATACAGCTTGTGAAATCCAGGTTGCAGCAACTTGCAGATGGAAATATTGAAGTTGAGAAATATGTTCACGGCAGTAATGATGAGGTGGGCGCTATGATTACCTCGCTCGATCAGCTTACTCAAAGCCTGGATGCGAAAGTAAAATTTGCTTCCAACATCGGCTCTGGAAAACTCGATAGCGATTTCGAGGCGATCAGTCAACACGATAAACTGGGTAACGCGTTGCTTACCATGCGCGGGAATCTGAAGCAGATAAAAGCAGATGACGACATCCGTACCTGGACGAGTGAAGGGCTGGCCAGAATGAATGAAGTACTGAATCAACATGCCGGGCGTTCAGACGATTTTTATCTGATTGTGTTGAAGAACTTGCTGGCGTGTGTGAGCGCCAAAATTGGTGCCTTCTACCTGGTGGATGATGAAGATGGTGAGAAATCCATATCGATGGTAGCAGCCTATGCGTATGAGCGGAAAAAATTTCTCGAGAAGAAAATCAATTGGGGCGATTCGCTCATCGGCCAGTGCATCCTGGAAGGCGACATGATGTACCTGAAGGAAATACCACAGCACTACTTACACATCACTTCCGGGTTGGGCGAGGCGAATCCGTCAGTATTACTCATTGTGGCGCTTCGAACCGAAACCGATGTGTTGGGTGCCATTGAGCTGGCAACCTTTCACGAGTTGAAGCCGCACGAGATAGATTTTGTAAAGAGAGTATGTTCTGTTATTGCTGTTTCGGTACAAAGCCTGCGCGTGACACAACGTACACGCAAGCTGCTGGATAAAGCACAAGCCAACGAGCAGCAAATGCGAGAGGCCGAAGAAGAAATGCGCCAGAACCTGGAAGAGATGCAAGCCACACAGGAGCAGATGATCCGGGCACAGGCCGAGCTTCAGGATAATCAGTTGAAGTTGAATTACTTTATCAACGGTACTGGAGACTCCATCGTGATGTTTGACACGCATTACAAAATTGTGCTGATCAACGATGTGTTAAAGAAGCGGTATCAGGGCACCGAATACGAAATGAGAGTAGGTGATACCATCCTTGAGAAACTCGGCACCACCCGCGATTACTGGAAATCGAAATACGACCAGGTAATCAACGGGGAAAAGCTCGAGTTCAGCATCAAGAGTCAGTTGAAAACAGAAACCACCATACGTCACTATGTAATGAGCCCGGTGATGGATGGCGGAAAGGTGAAGTATGTACTCGTGCGTACGTACGATGAAGTGCGTAAGACCCTTGAGATGGTATAAAATTCCGGTCGCTATCGGGCTGCAATAAAATTGCGTGATCTGCGAAGTTCAATTTTCCGCAGATCACGCAGTTGGGTCATCATCGAGTTTGGGTATGAACTACTTACAATACGAATCAATCTGAAAACGGGCTTTGGCATCGCCATACTCAACAGCTTTGCGCCAATCGAAGCAGGCCTTGTCTTTTTCTTTTAGCTGGTAATAGAAATTTCCGCGCTGTTTGAAGTAGGAAGCATTCTTGGGTTCAATGCGAATCGCTTCATCCATATCTGACACGCCCGCACCAATGTCATCCATTTCTGATTTGCACGTGGCACGATGGTAGTAGGCTACACCATCATTCGGGCTGAGTTGAATTACTTTATTGTAATCCAGCACGGCTCCTTCAAAATCGCCAATGGCTTCTTTGATGTAGCCGCGATTGAAATGGGCATCAACATTTTTTGGATCCAGGTCGATGGCTTTGTTCAGGGCAATGATGGCTGCCTTGGTATCTTCCAAGGCAAGGTGAGCGCGGCCAAGGTTAACAAAGAGGGCTACAGAATTTTCACCTGCTTTTTGGGCTGCATCAAAATCGCTAAGGGCACCTTCATACTCATTGGCTTCGAGTTGCATCAGGCCTCGCTTGAAGTAAACGTCTTTATCTTTTACACCGGCATCAATCAGCTTGTCGTAGTAATCGCGGGCAGGAACAAATTTCTCGGTGTTGTAGTAGCCATCCCCCAGTTGTTTGTACAGTTCTGGTTCAGGCTTCTCCGAAAGTTTTTCGACCTCACGAAAATCTTTAATGCCTTCATCATACTTCTTCAACTTGTAGTAGGCTTGTCCGCGGTTCTCGTAAGCTTTAGCATAATCCTGTTTCCGGTTAATCGCTTCGGTGAAATCGGCTACAGCCGAAGGAAAGTTGTCTTGCTTGAAGTATGCCTTGCCCCGGTTGTTGAAGAGTATCGGATCTTTTAATCCCAGCGTAATGGCTTGTGTATAATCCTGTGTGGCTTCTGGTAAGTTGTTTAATTGGAACTTGGCGTCACCACGGTGGTAGTAAGCAAGCGCCAGCTTTGAATCCTTTTCAATTGCCTGGTTGTAATCGGACATGGATTCTTCGTACTTTTTGCTGTCGTACTTGCAGTATCCACGCATATCGAAAGCGGTGGCATCGGTAGTGCCGGAGCTTATGGCTTTGTCAAGATCGGTGAACGCTCCCTTGTAGTCTTTCAGGTTGAAGCGTGATGCTCCGCGCTTGAAGAAAAGGTTGGCATCGGTAAGGCCGCCATCAATGGCTTTGGTGAAATCAGGAATTGCTTTTTCATAATCTTTTAATTCGAACAACGAGCTTCCGCGTGTGGCGTATGCCAGAAAATCTTTTGTGCCACCTTCAATAGCTTTGTTAAGATCCGGAACGGCCCCCTGAAAATCTTTGATGTTGTATTTGGAAACACCGAGGGCTGCAAATTCATCCGGACCGGCTTCGCTGCGCGCAGCAACAATGGCCAGGTCAGCAATAGTATTCGGATAATCCTTCAGTTGATAACGGGCCGCGCCACGGTTTTTAAGTGCGGTGGTGTAATCTTTCTTGAGCGCCAACGCACGATCGAAATCAGCAATGGATTCTTTTGCCTGCCCCGCATTCAGCTTAGCTTTTCCGCGATTGTTATAAATCACCTCATCGTTAGCGCCAAGTGTAATGGCTTTGTCGTAGGCGGTGATGGCCCCATTAAAATTACTTTGCTTAAACCGGGCGTTACCCAGTTGGTAGTAAATCTCCTTGTTCTTGGTTTCGAGCGATGCAGCCTTCTCAAGGTGGGGAAGTGCCTCTTTCTCTTTCTGTGTTGCCATGTACGATAGAGCCAGTGCTTCGTATACGGAAAGGTCTGCTTTACCTTTCTGAGTTGTCTTCTCGAGGTCAGCAATAGCAGCCGGATAATTTTTTTCCTGGAAGAAAGCTTTACCACGCTTCAGCGCGATGTCATCATCACGTTCGCCAGCGGTTTCAGCAAGGGTAAGTGCTTCTATGCTTCCTTTATAGTCGCTGGCATCGAAGCGCAGGTAGCCGGCATACAGTGCTACCTTGCCATCTTTTACGCCAGCTTGCAGCGCTTTGTCGAGATAAGGTTTGGCCAGTTCTTTCTTTCCGAGATTATACTGCGACAAGCCAAGCATGGTAACAATCTCAGCCGTTTCACCCTTTGAAGTTTTAGCTTTCTCAAGATCAGCCACGGCACCGGTGTAGTCTTTCAGGTTATACTTAGCCACACCGCGATTGTAGAGAACAGCACCATCGGTTGAGCCCAATGCGATACAGTTGTCATACGCGGTGATGGCACCGGCAAAATTACTTTGCTTCAATCGCGCGTTGCCAAGTTGTTCGTAGATCTTCGGGTTCTTACTTTCCATCGCAGCAGCTTTCTCCAAATGCGGCAGTGCCTGCGCATCTTTTTGGGTGGCGAGGTACGACAACGCTAAGGCTTCATAGGCCGCCACATCGGCTTTACCTTTTGTGGCTGATTTCTCCAGATCGATAATAGCCGAAGGATAATTTTGCTTTTGATACGAAGCTTTGCCGCGCTTCAGGTAAATATCATCCTCTTTTTCGCCCGCCATTTCAGCAGCGGTAAGGGCATCGATAGCACCTTGAAATTCATTGGTATCGAAACGCAGGTAGCCGGCATAGAGTAGTACTTTCCCATCCTTGCTGCCCCCTTGCACTGCTTTATCGAGGTAAGGTTTGGCAACTTCTTTTTTTCCAAGCGTATAGTTGGCGATGCCGAGCATGGTAAGCAATTCTGCAGTTTCGGCTTCGGTGGCTTTTGCTTTTTCAAGATCGGCAGCAGCACCTGCGTAATCTTTCAGACTATACTTGGCTGTGCCGCGATTGAGAAATGCTTTGCCGTAGTTGGCATTGAGTTGAATGGCTTTGTCGAAATCGGCCACAGCGCCAGCCATGTCGTTGGTGTTCATCCTGGCTTTACCGCGGTTGTTGAAAACGATGGGGTCGTTTGTGCCCAGCTTGATGGCGTTGTCGTAATTTTTAATGGCACCTGCAAAATCATTCTTGATGAATTTCATGTCGCCCAGGTTTTTGAAAGCTTCGGCATCGCTCGCGCCAAGCGAAACTGCTTTCTCTAAATCTTTCACTGCGTTGTCATAATCCTTTTCAGCAAACTCGGCATTGCCTTTATAGAGAAATACTTCTTTGGTTGATGCGCCCGCGTTAATAGCGCGACTAAACGATTCAATAGCCGGTTTGTTTTCCTTGTTCTTGTATTGACAGTTTCCGAGTTGATAAAAAACATCTTTATCCGACACGCCCATGGACACAGCCGCGAGCAGACTTTTGGAAGCTTCCGTGCAATTGTCTTGCGAGGCCAGGCTTAGTCCAAGCATTTTAAAAACGTCTTTATCCTTTACGCCTTTCTGAACAACGTTGGTGAGTGCCTCCGATGTGCCCTTGTAGTCCTGAAGATTATATTTTGCCGTACCTACTTTCTGATAGATTTCAACATCCGATCGGCCGCTGGATAATAGTCTTTCAAAATCGGCAACGCTGCCTTTCCAATCCTGTGTCAGGTATCTTGCCTCTGCACGGTTCTCGATGGCTTTGTCGTAGCCCGATCGCAACTCCAACGCTTTGTCGAAATCAGGAATAGCGCCTTTGTAATCTTTCAAATTGAATTTCGCCTTACCCCGGTTGTTATAGAGTACAGCATCGGGCTTACCGGCAGCCGCAGCTTTGTCGTAGTTGGTGATGGCTTCGCGGTAGTTATCCATTCTGAACTTGGCGTTGCCCAGGTTGAGGAAGGTATCAAAACTGTTGGCGCCCATGCTCACGGCTTTATCCAGATCGGTGGCAGCGCTTTGGTAGTCATCGAGGTTGTACTTTGTATTGCCGCGATACTCATAAAGTTCGGCTGTGTTGATGCGCGCTTTTACGGCTTCATCGAAATCGGATTTAGCTTTGTTGTATTCTTTAAGCTGGTAGTACGCCACGCCACGCTTTACAAATACTTCCTTGTTGGCAAACCCGGAATTTATCAGTTGGGTGAATTGCACGGAGGCATCACTGAAATCATTCGCCTTTAATTTTTTGAGGGCCGATTCCCACTGAACCTGCATGAGTGAGTCCTGTTTCTGTGCGAAAGCGGTTGTTAGCGAGAGTATAAAAGTAACGACAAGAAAACGTAGTCTCATAGTGAGGATAGTTATGAAACAAAGGTAGTAAAAAGTGGGTACTGGATGCGGGGATCGGGCCCATGGCCAGCCATTCTATTTCCGTACAATCATCAGCAGGTCGAGTGCTTCGGCAGCATCGTCTACTACCAGGTAGTCTTCGTGATGGATGGCTTTCACCAATTGATTGTCGGTAGTTTGAAGTTTGTTCCGGTTCATCCGGTTTAAGATTTCATACGGAATGCGGAGGATAGCGGCAGGAAGTCGGTATTGCAGGTTGAAAATATCGAAGCGCATAATGCGGTCTACCGATTTCTTGTTTTCCTGGTAGTAGGTCATTACTTTTTCGTTGCCGGTAATGCCTTTCATTTCCACTTCGCGAAATACTTTTTGACCCAGGGCCTTGAGTTCTTGCGGAAGATACTCCCGCACATGCCACGGATTTCTGGAGAGCGACATCTTGCGGTTAGGTGTAGTGAAGAGGGCCACGCCTCCCGGTTTTAATACACGATGGATTTCGCTGAGGTAAAGTAAATCGTCTTCAATGTGTTCGATCACCTGGAAGCTTACAATACTATCATACGCGTTATCGGCAAGTCCTGAAAGCGGAGGGATGTTCATGCTCATGAATTTCCCCGCAGGAAATTTCGCGCGTAGTTCGGCAATAACGGGTTCAATTTTATCTACGGCCGTAAAGCTTTTGGCCTGCTTCATCATCAACTCTACACCGCGACCTTCGCCACAGCCTACTTCCAGTACATCGCCCTGAAGATAGTTTTCAGCCACAACATAGGCTTTGAATAAGCGTTGATGGATGGGATTATCGGATGTAATCTGCTCGCTGGCAATTTCGGTAGTAAAAACTTTGGCCATAGGCCGCAAAAATAAGAATTTAAATCAGACTGCGGAGGCTGTTGCAACCGATGACACATATTGAAAAACCTTTGCTATTTTTCGTCTATGATTAAACGTTTTAGTCTTTTGTTGTGCGTACTGCTCCCGGTTTCGGTTGTGGGGCAGGCGTTGCGCGACATCAATTACAATTTTCTCTACAGTAGCGCTGAAAAATTTTCACTCGATCTGAAGTTGGTAAAAACGGAAGCGCAGTGGCATGTTTACTTTACATTTCAGCCACGGGATACCTCAACACAGGTTGGTGATTATCTTATTCAATGGGAGGTTCGAAAATACCTATCCGACAAGGAAGGCGAAGCGATTCAAGCCGACAGCATTTCGAAAGTTGCATCCGGAAACAGAATAGAAGGGGAGATCAACCTTAAAGCAACATCCGAGGTTAGTATTTTAATGGCACGTGTTATCAATAACAAAATAAAGCGTGCCTGGCTGATCTATAAAATGCTGGAACCCAATTACCCGGTAAACGCCTACCTTACCGATACTGAGCGAGTCATCTTTCCATCGTACGTTAAGCAGGATGCTTTGGTAGCCATTGAGACGCCACAGCAGTCGGTGGTGGTTTCGTACTACTCCGATAATTTTCCAGCCGGGGCACCTCCGTTTTCAGAAACACTGGGTAAGGTAAATCGTGGGATACAAGTGGATTCTACGTTTGCCTATACTCCGGGCAGTGGCATCAGCTTTTCAAATCCTGGTCTTTACCTGGTGCAGAAAGATACCAATGCCATTGAAGGGCTTGCGTTTCGGGTAGTAGATGATTACCCGCGTCTTTCAAAAGTGCAAAGCCTGGCCGACCCGCTGATCTACATCTGCACAAAGAGCGAGTTCGATCGCGTGAAGGCAGCGAAAGGTGATAAGAAGGCTTTCGACAGAGTAATACTTTCCATTACCGGAGATGCCGATCGGGCCAAGCAGTTTATGCGCGCGTACTTCAGAAGGGTTGAATTGGCCAATCAGTTTTTTACTTCGTACAAAGAAGGATGGAAGACTGACCGCGGCATGATCTACATTGTTTTTGGTCCGCCCGATCAGGTTTTTAAATTTAACGACCGCGAAGTGTGGAGTTACAAAAGCCCGGAAGTAACCTTCAACTTTGCCAAGTCGCCTACGGTGTTCGATCCCGACAACTATGTATTGATCCGCGAGAAAAAATTTATGGAGACCTGGTACGAAATGATTGATCTCTGGAGAAATGCCAGGTTCTGAGTGCAGAAGAATTTAGAACATAGCGCTTAGGCGTTAGAATGTTTTGGAACTTGTTCTGAATGCTATCTTCGAGTGTATTCTAACTTCTATATTCTAAATTCTTTCTTACTGAATTCTTTACCGATATTGCGCGCTGAATCCCCACATCCATGGAGAAATCGAACATGATCTACGGTACGCGTGCCGTCATTGAAGCCATACTGGCCGGAAAAGAGATTGAGAAAGTGATGGTGCAAACCGGACTGAACAACGACCTGAGTCGCGAGCTGGTAACGGTTGCCAAACAACATAGCGTGCCCCTTACGTTCGTTCCGCTGGAAAAGTTGAAGCGGATGTCGTCACGAAACCATCAGGGTGTTATCTGCCTGTTATCTGCAGTTCGATATGCTTCGCTTGAAAATCTGATTGATCATGCTTTTAGCGAAGGCCGCGAGCCCTTCTTGCTTTTATTGGATCGGATTACAGATGTTCGAAATTTTGGTGCTATTGCCCGTACGGCAGAATGTGCCGGCATTGATGCCATTGTGATTGCCGATCGCGGCAATGCTCCGATTTCAAGCGATGCCATGAAAACTTCTGCCGGTGCGCTGAATCACCTGGCCATTTGCCGCGAACGCGACTTAAAAAAAACTATCAAGCTGCTTCACGACAGCGGTATTCGCGTGGTGGCCTGCACGGAGAAAACGCAAAAGAGTATTTACGAGACAAATCTTTCCGGCCCGTTGGCCATTATGATGGGATCGGAAGAAGATGGTATTGCCGATGTGTTACTGCGCGATGCCGATGAACTTGCCCGCATTCCCATGAAAGGAAAAATTGGGTCGCTCAATGTTTCGGTAGCAGCGGGTATCGCCCTGTACGAAGTAGTACGACAACGAAGCTAAAACGAAGTGCGAGCTACAAGGAACGAAGTACGATTTCTTGCTACTCGTATTTCGTTCCTCGTACTTAAAAATCATTTTCTCTTCGTCAGAAGAGTATAGCCGTTCAGTTTTCCGTTTTTGTCGTACGATTCTGTTTTTACCAAGCCAACTTTGGGGGCAATCCAATCTGTTGCTGAAAACGTAAAGTTCATGGTAACACCCATTTTGTTTTGCATGTTCATGGTGCTGGTGATTTTATAGCAATCAAATTTACCGGCAGGCGTAGTGATGGATTCTTTAGATACTACTTTTCTGTTGGTTATGTTGATCGTCATGGTCATGGGTATTGGTGTGCCCACTGCGGTGAGGATGATGGATCCATCCTTCAAGGCTTGCCCGGCTGAAAGTTTAGATGGAATTTCAAGCGCATCGCCTTCAATCTTCATCTCCGCATTTCCAAAGGCTTTCATCTGGTCAGGATTAACGAAATTGCGCATATCAATTAATATGGTTCCGTCCTGACACGACATCTGCAGATCTCCCGCTGACATTTCTTTGCCTTTGTCATTATACAGGGTGCTGTGAACAATCGCTTTAAATCCAGAAGCTGTTTTGTCGTAACTGGTAACTTTCTGATGGTTTTTTGCGGAGAGCTTGCCCTTGGCGTTGTATGTTTCCATTTCCCACTCACTTCCATTTTCCAGGTGATAGTAGTCATTGCATTGCGCGATGGAAGTAAGTGTACTGCAGAGCAGCAGGAGAGCAGGAATGATACGTTTTTTCATGTGTTATTAATTTATTTAAAAGGTCACATGAAATACGCCAGCTTATTATCATGCATTTTGGTGCAGGCACAGCATGGCTATTTCATTAGGTATTTTTTCTATGAAAGTAAAACGTTTTGAGGTACCATGAAAGTATGATGTTGGTTTTTGCGATACACAGTGTTTACAAACACACGAGGCAGTCTGCTTGCAGACTGCCTCGTGTGAAATGATGATTAACGAGATTACTTACTTGGAGCAAAGGTTAAAATACTCTTCTCAATAATGTCGCAACATTCATGAACCTGCTCTTCGGTAATCACCAGGGGAGGGGCAAGGCGAATGATGTTACCGTGTGTAGGTTTTGCCAGCAAGCCATTTTTCATAAAGTCGAGGCAAAGGTTCCAGGCGGTTTCACTTTCGGGTGTGTCGTTAATGACGATAGCATTCAACAATCCTTTTCCACGTACCATGGTGATCAATTCCGTTTTCATCATCAGGGCACGCATGCGTTCGCGGAAGATTTCTCCCAGCCGTGCGGAGTTCTCGGCAAGCTTTTCGTCTTTAACAACCTGGAGGGCTTCCATACAAACTACGGCTGCAAGCGGATTGCCACCAAAGGTTGAACCGTGTTCGCCTGGGTTAATCACCAGCATGATGTCATCATCAGCAAGTACTACCGATATGGGCAGTAATCCCCCAGACAATGCTTTACCAAGTATTAACAAATCCGGGCGTACATCTTCGTGATCAGACGCCAGCATTTTTCCGGTTCGCGCAATGCCTGTTTGGATTTCGTCCATCATTAACAGTACATTGTTTTTGCGGCACAAGTCTTCAGCTGTTTTAAGGTATCCATCGGCTGGAACATAAACACCTGCCTCACCTTGAATGGGTTCGATCCACAAGCCACAAACATTTGGATTCGTAAGCACGCGTTCGAGTGATGCTACGTTATCGTAATCGATAATTTCAAAGCCTGGCATAAACGGACCAAACCCGCTGCGCGCACCTTCATCGGTGGAAGCAGAAATGATGGTGGTGGTTCTGCCGTGAAAGTTTCGCTGTGCACAAACAATAACCGCTTCATTTTCCGGAATACCTTTTTTGGTGTAGCCCCACTTGCGCGCGAGCTTGATGGCGGTTTCGTTGGCTTCGGCTCCGCTGTTCATGAACAGCGCTTTTTCGTAGCCGAACATTTCGCAAACAAATTTTTCGGTCAGGCCAAGTTTGTCGTTATAGAATGCGCGCGAAGTAAGGGTAAGTTCTTTTGCCTGGTTTACTAATGCATTGATCAGTCGTGGATGACAGTGACCTTGATTCACCGCGCTGTAAGCCGACAGGAAATCGAAGTAGCGTTTGCCTTCAACATCCCAAACATGCACCCCTTCACCTTTGCAAAGTACTACCGGTAATGGATGATAATTGTGAGCTCCGTACTTATCCTCTAATAAAATTGCCTCGCGGCTTGTTGTAATCGTTTCAGTCATAAAGCAAATCAATCAGGTCTAACTACAAATTTATCAAATCATACTTTGAAAACTTCAAAATCAGTATTTTTAAAAAAAAACTGAATTACCGTTATGCGTAAGCAAACACTACCCGAAGAGCGAATCTTCCAGAAAATTCTTGTCGTACGCGATCAAAAAGTATTGTTAGATGTTGATTTAGCAGCCTTGTATGGTGTTGAAACCAGGGTGTTGAAGCAAGCTGTACGTAGAAATTTGGATCGTTTTCCTGAAGACTTCATGTTCGAATTGCGGATATCAGAATGGGAGAACTTGAGATCACAAAATGTGACCTCAAGTTGGGGTGGATCGCGTTACCCACCGATGGCTTTTACCGAACAAGGTGTAGCGATGTTATCCTCGGTGCTGCGAAGTCAGCAAGCTATTGATGTAAACATTCAGATTATGCGTGTGTTTGTACGGATGCGACAGTTGATTGTATCGTATAAGGATTTGTTGAAGAAAATCGAAGCGCTTGAAGCTTCCGATCAGGAACAAAACAGACATCTTAAAAATATTTACACCCTCCTTAAGGAACTGATGGAGCCCCCTGTGAAAGAAAGAAGATCGATTGGATTTAAAATACAACGCGACAAAGATTGAATTGTATTTCCTTCATTACTGAATATCTTTACGCCTTATGGAAATTGTGTTACTTCTGGTTGGGATAGTAGTAGGCGGAATTGCAGCATGGCTGATTCTAATGTTCAAGTCCTCGGCCGATCAGCAAGCCAAATCTTCGGCCATTATGCTGGAGCAGGAAAAAAACAAAGAGCATCAACGGCAACTCACCGAACTCAAGCGTGAGTTGGATAGTGAACGACAAAAATTTCTGCAAGCCAATAATAGTCTGGCAGCAGCCGAAGCCGACTATCGCAACCTTCAGGAGAAGCTCAACGATCAGAAGAAGGAACTTGAAACGATGAACGACAAGCTTGCGCTGCAGTTCAAGAACCTGGCCAACGAAATATTCGAAGACAAAAGCAAAAAATTTACGGAGCAGAACAAGTCAAATATTTTCGACTTGTTAAAGCCATTGGGTGAACGGATCGTGGAGTTCGAAAAGCGAGTGGAAGAAACACACAAAGACAACATCTCACGTAACTCGGCACTTCGCGAACAATTGGAAAACCTGCAACGCCTCAACGTACAAATGACGCGTGAAGCGGAAAACCTTACGCGAGCCCTTCGTGGCGACACCAAAACACAGGGTGCCTGGGGTGAATTTATTTTGGAAAGTATTCTTGAAAAATCCGGCCTTGAAAAAGATCGCGAGTATAGTATTCAGGAGTCGTTCACAACAGAAGAAGGAAGGAGGCGTCCGGATGTCATTGTGCGACTGCCGGGTAAGAAGCACGTAGTCATCGATTCGAAAGTAAGCTTAACAGCCTATAATGGTTTTGTGAATGCTGAATCGGAAGAGGAGAAGATCGAGTATTTAAAACAACACAGAGCTTCCATCCGTCAGCACCTGCGCTTGTTAGGCGATAAGAACTATCAGTCCATTCATGGCGATAGCAGCCTTGACTTTGTGATTATGTTTATTCCGATTGAGCCTGCTTACATCCTGGCTATTCAAAACGATCAGAAGTTGTACGAAGAGGCACTTGAAAGAAGAATCGTATTTGTGAGCCCAACGTTGTTAATTCCATCTTTACAGTTAATCAAGAACACCTGGAAGCAGGAGTACCAGACCCGACATGTGTTAGACATTGCCAATCGCGCTGGCATGTTGTACGATAAGTTTGTTGGATTTACCGAAGATTTAAAGGGGATCGGCACGCAACTCAACAAATCAAAAGACATGTATGAGGAGTCGATGCGAAAGTTGGTGATGGGTCCGGGCAACATTGTTCGTAACATTGAGGAACTGAAAAAGTTGGGCGCAAAAGCTACGAAGAGTATCGACCCGAATCTGATCAAACGATCGGAAGATCAGGGGAATTTATTTGATTGATGATTGGTCTCGCTAAAAAATTTATTTTAATGATGATCTAAGACTAATATATCCTCCCGATATTCTCAGCAACAATTCTCTTCAGTTCCAGCGGATCAATCAACCCCGGTTTTCCATAAATGATTTTTCCACCGGGAGCGATGAACAATGTATAGGGCAACGCGCCTTCCCATTTTTTATCAAGGCCTTCAATGAACGCATACTTGTCGCCTTTGAAGATGTAGTTTTTCATGGAGGCTTGTTTCTTGGTGAGGAAGTTCAATGCGTTAGGTTTTCGATTGATGTCATCAAGGCTTATCGTGATTAACTCAAACTCGCGGTTGCGATACATCCGGTTCATCGTAACAAATTCAGGAAACTCCGTAATGCACGGCCCGCACCAGGTGGCCCATACATTAATCAGTTTGTAGTTTGTTCCGTCATTTTTTAATAAGGCTTTCAATTGCGTGAGGTCAAGATCTTCGATGGTGACTTTTTCCTTTGCCCACTCCGCTTCAGCCTTATCGGCCCACTCGCGCTTGTCGGGCCATTTGATGGAGCAGCCAAATGTTTTGGTCTTTTCAACAGCAACAGCTTTGCCGGCCAGCATCTCATCTAATGCATTTCGTGTGTCGTGCGTTTTGGCGCTGCCTGGTTTTTCGCCATCGTCAATGCGGCCGGTGTAACGAAGCAGTCGCTGGCTGTCAAAAATAAAAATGTGAGGTGTTGCCTGCGGTCCGTACAACATGGAAGCCGATGACGTTTCGCCATCATACAAGTACGGGAAGTTGTAGGCTTTATTCTTTGCCCGGATTTTCATTTCTTCAAATGAGTCGCTCAGATCGGTATAGCCAAGTTCATCCAATCGAATGGCGAGCGGATCGTTCGGTGAAATCGCCACGACACCTACACCTTTGCTGCTATAATCCGTAACGAGCTGTTTAATGCGATCTTCATACGCTTGTGCCGTAGGGCAGTGATTACACGTAAAGACAACAATAAGAATGTTGTAGCGATCAAAATCTTTTAGCGAATAGTTTTTTCCATCCGTTCCGGGCAACGTAAAGTCAGGCGCTTTGGCACCGATGGAAAGCGTTTCCGGATCGGAAGCCGCGGCATGGATTGTGATAAACAGCAAGGCAGCGAGTTTGGTAAATCTCATGATGAGTATGTTAGATTGGCGGAGTGAAGATAAAGATAAGCAATGACTGAACGGTCTATTTAATTAATTATTGATTTATCTAAATTTGGCAGCATGAAAATCACACCTGACAATAAATTGAAAAAGTTGATCGTAGTAGGCGATCGCGTGCTGATAAAGCCCAGTAAGCATTCCGACCGTACATCCAGTGGTCTTTACCTTCCCGCTGGCGTTCAGGAAAAAGAAAAAATTCAAAGTGGCTACGTTATTAAAGTTGGGCCAGGATACCCGCTGCCCATGCCGGCCGATGAAGACGACATGTGGAAAGGAAAGGAAGACACCGTAAAGTATCTGCCCTTGCAGGCACAGGAAGGCGACCTCGCTATTTTTTTGCAGAAGGGCGCGATTGAAGTGATGTACGAAGACGAAAAATATTTCATTGTACCCCAAGCTTCCATCCTGATGTTGGAGCGTGAAGAAGATTTAAGTTAATGGTAAATGATCAATGTGCCGATGTGGAATTGACCATCGGCACATTGACTAATCGAAAATTAGTAATGGGCTTATCCTTCAACGTACTACGCACCGGTAAAAAGTATCGCCTTACTAACTTTGGCGACAAACATGATTTCATCATTGAGAACATCCTGGCCAATGGCGACTTTGTTGTAAAGGATGTACATACGCTGGAGCGCTACCATCTCAAAGAGTTACTTCAATACGGGCAAGGGAAAGATTATCAGTTGGAAGAACTTTGGGAAGAGCAGTAAGGGGGTGCTGATAGGCTAAATCTAACAAGCAGGTATTCTGTTTGCCTATTGCCACTCAAACCCTTAAACAGGCCGGATATATAGTCCGGTGGGTGACATGTTTGTTTTTTAATAGCTTTGTTTATACGCATTATACCTATGAAAAATTTATCAGTACTATTCCTTCTATTGATTACTGCTGTGATTGGGTTTGCCCAAAATGCAGATATGCCCGATGACTTTCTTACCAAGGAATTTCACCAGCAGCGCAGGCAAAACCTGCGCGAAAAATTGCCCGCTAATTCGGTGGCCGTATTCTTTGCCAACCCTGTTCGCAATCGGGCAAATGATGTGGACTATGTTTACCACCAAGACCCGGATTTCTATTACCTGACCGGCTACAAAGAACCCGATGCTGTATTGTTTGTTTTTAAGGACAACCAAACAGCCGCGAACGGAGCCGCATACAATGAAATTATTTTCGTGCAACCCCGCAGCGAGCAACGCGAAATGTGGACGGGCCGCAGACTTGGAGAAGCCGGTGTAAAATCTCAGCTCGGTTTAAATCAGGCATTTAATAATACTGAATTCAAAAAGTACAATGTTGATTTTTCGAAATTCAGCGAAATACTTTTTATTGATTTTAAAAACGATGTACGCGACAATCCATACGATTCTGCCGACTTGTATAGTTTGATTGAGCAGTTTAAAGTAAAAGTGAATTACCCTTCGAAAGAAAAAGCACTAAATGTAAATCGTGAGCCACAGAAAAATAATCTCAACACCAAGGGATTGGATGGCCTTATGGACGAGTTGCGCGGTATTAAGACGAAGGAAGAGCTTGATATGATTCGCAAGGCGGTTAGTATTTCGTGTATGGGTCAGGCCGAGGTGATGAAGGCGATGAAGCCCGGTATGTCAGAGCGCGAGATTCAGGGTATTCACGAATTTGTTTTCAAGAAGTATCAGGCCGAAGATTTAGGATATCCTTCAATTGTTGGTGCCGGCCACAACGGCTGCATTCTTCATTACATCGATAACTACAAACCTCAGATAAACAACAAAGAACTCATTCTGATGGATCTGGGTGCCGAGTTCCATGGCTACACAGCCGACATCACACGAACCATTCCGGTGTCTGGAAAATTCTCTCCGGAGCAAAAACAGATTTATGAGCTGGTGTTGACGGCACAGGAAGAAGCCATGAAGATTTGCAAGCCCGGAACTTCGTTTGCCGAATTAACCATGGTAACGAAAAGCGTGGTGAACAAGGGCTTGAAAGAACTTGGTATTATTAAAAGCGAAACCGAAAAGCATCGCTACTATCCGCACGGATGCTGCCACCACATTGGTCTTGATGTGCACGATCGGGGTGAATACAATAAGTTGGAAGAAAATATGGTGATTACCATTGAACCGGGAATTTACATTCCGGATAATGCTGCTTGCGATAAGCGCTGGTGGGGAATTGCCGTGCGCATTGAAGATGATTACCTCATCACCAAGAACGGCAACGAGCATCTTTCTACAGCAGCACCACGCAAGGTAGAAGACATTGAAGCGCTGATGAAGCAACCCAGTGCACTCGATGATTTTGTGCTTCCTGATTTGAACAAGAAATAGAGAAGTAGCCAGAATCGGCTACTAAAAGACTCCGGATTATCCGGAGTCTTTTTTTTGCTTGAGAAATTACTTAATACTGAAATTTGAAAAATCAACGCGCGTATCTTCTGAAATTTCGACAGCGCGAACGCGTGCATTAGTCGGGCCGCGATGACACCATTCAACAAAAAGCGTCAAGGCGTCTTCGGTTCCTTCGGCTTCGATGTAAACACTGCCATCGGGTTGGTTGCGGGCAAATCCGGTTACACCAAGTTCATCGGCTTTTTCTTTGGCCGATGCACGAAAATAAACCCCTTGTACCTTTCCTGTTACTTTTATCTGAATGTGTTTCATAAAACGCCCAGCATGTTATCGAGCTGAGCGATGATCAGCGTAAAACGTTCAGCCCATGTGCCCCGGACGATGGTATAACGGATGTTGCGCTTGTCAAGTTCGTGTTTGAACGTCATAAACATTTCTTTTCTTTTTTCACCCAGGTCACGAAGTCCGTCTGCAACCCAGGGCACATCAATGTCGAAAAGAAAGTAGTGGTTGTATTGAATTTGTTTTTCCAGTTCGAACAACACCGGAGGGATAGTGTGAAGATAATATTGCGAATAGATTTGCGTGGTAATACAATCGGTGTCGCAGAGTAAAATATTGTTGGCTGTGGTAAGTTTTTCTTCTGTTCTTTTTAGCTGGACATAACCAATGCGGACAATATCGTCAGTGGTAAAATCATTTGAAGTAATCATTTCGCGGGCTACCTCCGGAACGTATTCAGTATGGTAATGTTCAGCCACGCGCTTTGCCATGGTTGATTTGCCAGTACTTTCCGGTCCGTAGAAGCAAATGAGGATTGGCTTCATTTCGCTTCAACTTGCGTGCGGTAGTGCCAGCGGGTCCAGATAAATCCGAGCAAACATCCGGCAGCATCGGCAATGATATCAGCAAGATCAAAACTCCGACCGGGTATAAAGTAGTGCTGAATAAATTCAACGGCAATACTATAGCCAAAGAAAATCAGGGGCACGCGGATGAGCCAACGTGAACTAGAAGTGCCTTTATGATGCATGGGTAAATACCACAATACAATCATGATGGTAAACATACCAACATGCACCAACTTGTCGACTTCGAGGAGGCTGAAGATTTGATTGTCGGGCAGGGCGCTACCCGGAATAAAGAATGCAACACAAGCGAGGACGAACCAGGCAACGCCAGGCCAGTACGACTTAAACGTTAGCTTCATGACGAGTAGTATAAGAATTGTATTCGCGCCACCAGTTCCATAGCCCAAAGGCTGCAAGAACCGTGAAGACAAGATATTCGAAACTGTAAAACTTTACTCCTTTGATAAAGTATAAGTACGTGGCCACAAGATCAACCACTATCCAGATGATCCAGCTTTCAATTTTCTTTTGAATCATAAAGAAGGTAGTAACAATGCTCATCACCATGATGAAGGAATCAGTGTATGGGAAGGCACTGGGTAAGGGAAAGAAAGCTGGAAACCATTCGTGCAAGCGACTGGCCATCGATCCAAGCGCGAGCGTGCCGGCAATACCAACCAAAAAAATGAAAAGAAGTTTTTTCCATCCCATAAAACTTACCCGTAATTCATGTTTGCGATCTTCTTCACCAGGCTTTGGATGGGTCCAGCGAATCCACCCCAATACATTGGTCACAAAAAAGAAGACCTGCAGAAACATATCGGGGTAGAGCTGAATCTGGTAGTAAAGAAAAGCGGCCAGTATAACGTTTACGATGCCCACGGGCCAGCTCCAGATGTGCGCTTTGGCCGACAGCCATACCGCTACAAGACCAAACGCTACTCCGAAGAATTCGAGGTAGCTCATGTTGTAGCCGAGAAACTGGAAGAAGATATTATCTATATTGAAAAAGGACATCCTTTTTGTAATTTTGAATCTGTAAATATAAAGTTGTAGCGATGAGACTCCTATTTTTGATCCAACTCCTTTCCGTTAGCCTTAGCGCTTATACTCAAAATTCCGATGGTGAAGATCACTTTAAAGAAACGGATGAGTGGTTTGAAGGAAGTATTCTCCTGACAAATGGCAACGAATTGAATGGTTTAGTGAGATACAATGATCAAAAAGCCATTCTTACTTTTAAACAAGGACAAAATTCTCAAACGTTTACTGAGACAAAGGTATTGAGCTTTGATTTTTTTGATGAACGAATTGCGAAGAAACGCAAGTTTTATTCATTGGAGTATACTGACGCTCGAAATGGCATTGATCGGCCTATGTTCTTTGAAGCACTTCGTGAGTATGAAGCGTTTGCTGTTTTACTGAGGTTCAATCCGGTAGAGGTCAAACAAAAAAAGAAGTCGGTTGACAATCCGTTTACCTATGACTATTCAACGGGCCCAACAAGGCAAATACGATTGGATGTTACCCAGGTGGAAACTATTTACCTGATGAACCCTGATGGAGACATTGATCCGTACATTGAAGTTTCTTTCACAGACAAGGATAGTTTTGCGATGTCTACTGTGAATGCGAGGGATACGAAAGTTAAAAGTTCTATGATTGACAAAGACCTACTAGCACAATACGTTACCGAGCCGATCTACGACAAACTTGTGACCTACGCCAACGAAAACAGTTTAAAATTCAAAAAGAAAGATGACTTTATGAAGATTCTGGAGTATTATGATACCTTAAGATAGTAAAGCCAAAAGCTAAGGTCTTGCTGAATGAACTGGTCAATAAGAACCTTATCCAATTGAGTGAGGAAAGAATCTATTTAGCTTAACTTCAGAACAGAAGAAAAGTATCCGAATTAGCAGAACTCAAATAAAAGCAGGTCAGTACAAATCACATAAAGCCGTTGTGTCTGATACTTACAGCAACCGTAGACTAGTTTGAGAACTCATTAGAAAAACAAGCCTTTTATACCTAATCTGTTTCAAGCGAGTTACATACAGAGTTGTCGTTCACCGGGTTTAGGATTGGCCCAAGGAATTCAACCTTAGTAGTAAAAAAGAAGACCTGAATAGCTCATGTCATAACTAGAAACTGGAAGAAGATATTGTTGATGTCGAAGAATTTAATAAGCTTGCCTGGAACTCTAATGTTGTAAAAATGGTGAAAAAGGTTGGGCTCTGTTTGCTAATTCTCTGCTGTAAAACGTATTGCCAATCCCAGGAACAAATCACTTCAAACGTTGACGAGTATTGGAGTGAAGGCCATGTGTTGTTGAACGATGGGAGCAAATATGAGGGTCTTATAGAAGACAATAAATTCACTGGAATTGTCTCAATCCAAAATAGAAAGGACTCTAGTTTTCGGTCTGTGAGATCCAGCCTAATTCAAGGCATGGAGTATTTTGACCGTGGCCGAAATATCCAGCGAAAATTTATATCTCTTGAGACTGTGGATGCTACCCATAAAACGAAAGACATTTTCCTATATGAGATAATAAAGGAATTTGATGACTTCGCTATTTTGTCCTTTTATGAAGAAAAGGATGTAATCCAAAATAGAAATGATCAAATAACAATTCCTAGCGCAAACGGTGTGTATTCTACCGCTAACTGGAATGGTGGAGAAATAAGTGTTACACATGGTGAAACTTTCTGCTTTCTCAACAAAGAGGGTGAGCGAGAAATTTTTGCGTCAATTTCCATTACTGAAGTCAACGGGCTCCGATCAAAATCCAAGACGATTGCAAAACGTAATGTACTGATTAAATATTTTGGTGAGAGTAGATGGGAAGAGGCCCTATCCTATATCAAGCAAAAGGGACTAAATCTTAATGACGGGGAGGCAATTTTAGAAGCCATTGATTACATTTCATTAAACTGACAGTTAATCAAGTTTAACACACACATTCTTCGCCTCCGTAAAAAACCGTAACGCCTCCCAACCACCTTCGCGACCAACACCCGATTGTTTCATGCCGCCAAACGGAGTGCGCAGATCTCTGAACAGCCAGCAGTTCACCCAGATAATACCACTCTTCACCTGTGCTGATACGCGATGCGCGCGTTTTAAATTCTCCGTCCATACGGTGGCCGACAAACCGTACGTGGTACTATTGGCGTAGCTGATTGCTTCTTCTTCACTATCGAATGGCATGATGGTAACAACCGGTCCAAAAATTTCTTCCTGATTGGTTCGGCATTTTTCATCGAGATCAACAATCACGGTGGGTTCAACAAAGTATCCGTTTTCGCATCGTCCGTTAATCCTAACCTGATTTCCACCGGTAAGAATTTTTCCACCTTCAGTTTTGGCCAGTTCAATGTAGCTCAGGATTTTCTGAAGGTGAGCGGCTGATACGATTGCTCCAATTTTCGTTTCGGCTTCCAGCGGATCGCCAATCGTTAACGTTTTTGTGCGCTTCACAAATTCGGTTGTGAATTTTTCATAGAGGCTTCGCTCAACAAAAATGCGCGAGCCACACAAACAGATTTCACCCTGGTTGGCAAAAGAAGATTGAATGGAAGTGGTGATCGCTTGTTCAAAATCACAATCAGCAAAAATGATGTTGGGATTTTTTCCGCCCAGCTCTAACGAAAGTTTTTTGAACATCGGTGCCGCAGTCGCAGCAATCTTTCTACCGGTTACGGTTCCACCGGTAAAGGAGATGGCCGTAATATCCGGATGTTCAACAATGGCTTGACCAGCTTTCGGCCCGAGTCCATGAACGATATTCAGTACACCGCTGGGTAACCCTGCTTCGATACACAATTGCGAAAATAGAAATGCCGTCATCGGTGTAAGCTCGGATGGTTTAGCCACAACCGTACACCCCGCTGCTAATGCTGGTGCAATCTTCCAGGTAAATAAATACAAAGGCAGGTTCCAGGGAGAGATGCAGCCAACAGCACCAATGGGCGATCGCAGTGTATAATTCACGGCTTCACTTCCTGTAAGGTGTGCTTCACTTGCGAAATGCATTGCGCCCGTTGCAAAGAACCGAATGTTGGCAGAGGCCCTCGGAATATCCAGCGATCGTGCCAGGGTAACAGTTTTTCCGTTGTCAATGCTTTCGGCAAGCGCGAGTTTGTCAAGATCACGATCAATCAAGTCGGCAAGGCGCTGAAGAATTGCGGAACGCTTTTCCACCGGCATCGTTGACCATTCTGAAAAAGCTTTTCGAGCCGCATTAGCCGCGCGTGTCACATCGCGTTCATCTGAATCGGGCACAAGACTGTATACTTTTCCTTCGGCAGGATTGTAGTTGTCGAGGTATTGATTTGATAGCGGAGCTACTAGTTCTCCGTTTATGTAATTAAGTATCTTCTGCATTCTCGTATTAGTCATTTACAGACTTCCTGTTCTTCCGCCATCCACCGGTACATTGATCCCGTTGATGTATCCCGCAGCCGGAGACGCCAGGAAGGCAACCGCAGCAGCTACTTCATGTGCCTCACCAATTCTTCCGGCTGGAATTTCATCAATCATTTCTTTTTGAATTTCATCAACGGTGTTTCCTGATTTTTCGGCTTTGCTTTGAATGATGGATTCTAATCTTCCGGTCATGGTGGCACCCGGCAATACATTGTTCACTGTAATACCGAAGGCACCAAGTTCTGTTGAAAGTGTCTTTGCCCAGTTGGCCACAGCACCTCTGATTGTATTCGATACACCTAATCCCTTCAAGGGAATTTTTACTGAAGTAGAAATGATGTTGACGATGCGTCCGTATTTTTCCTTTTTCATGGAGGGTACAAATGCCTGCACCAGTAGTTGATTGCACAGCAGATGACTGGAGAATGCTTTGATGAAATCTTCCGAGGCAGCATCAATCGCCAAACCCGCTGCTGGTCCACCGGTGTTGTTGATCAGAATATGAACTGGTTTGTTGTACTGTGCGATGGTTGTTTTAAGTTTATCTGGAAAACTAAAATCGGCCACAAGGTAATCGTGATGTTGCTGATTGCTGCTGTGCAGCTCACGCACCACTTGCTTCAATTTTTCTTCATTACGGGCAATCAAGGTAACGCTGGCCCCCAGTAATGCAAGTTCAAGGGCTGATGCCTTTCCGATTCCCTGCGTACTCCCGCAGACTACCGCTCTTTTTCCTGTTAAATCCAGATTCATGTGTGCAAGTTAAAACGACCCGATTCTTTTCCAATTTTACCAAGTTATTTGCACATTAGCACAGTGAAGATTGGAAGATGGAGAATTGACATATCAATAAATTCAGATCATCATACTATGGCTATTCGAAGACCTTTTAATGTAAAGCAGTGGATCAACGACAATCGCAACCTGCTAAAACCACCCGTAGGAAATAGGAACCTTTATGCCGATGCCGGTGATTACATTGTGATGATTGTGGGTGGACCGAATGCGCGCAAGGATTTTCACTACAACGAAACAGAAGAATTATTTTATCAGCTTGAAGGTGATATCAATGTACGCATTCAGGAAGACGGTAAGGCAGTGGATATTCCCATTAAAGAAGGCGAAATGTTTTTACTTCCCTCCAACACGCCCCATCGTCCGGAACGACCAGCAGGTTCTGTGGGATTGGTGATTGAATGCAAGCGCGAAGACCCTGAGATGCTGGATGGATTGATCTGGTATTGCGATAACTGCAACACTAAACTGCATGAGTATCGGTTTCACCTGGATAATATTGAGAAGGATTTTATTCCGCGCTTTCGCGAGTTTTATGGATCACCAGAATTTCGCACCTGTAAGCACTGCGGCACAGTAATGGAAACGGACCCTCGCTTTGTTTAGAAATGGAAAAATCTGAAATCACATCCTTACTTACGGAGAAGCACCAGCGTTTTGTCCGTGAGTTTGAATCCTTGAATGAGCACCAGTTTTGCTCATCTGCGAATGACAAATGGAGTGCTTCGCAACAACTGGATCACATCATTCGCGCGGTGCAGCCTGTAGTGTTGGCTTTTACATTACCGCCTTTTGTTTTAAAAATATTTTTCGGCAGTGCTAACCGGTCTTCTAAAACGTATGACGCGTTAGTCGAAAAATACAAAAGCAAGTTAGCCGCTGGTGGCAAGGCAAGCGGTCGTTTTGTGCCCGGGAAATTGACGTATGCACAAAAGAATTCATCGATAAAAAAAGTTATCGACCTGGTTTCGTCTCTCAACCAAAAGGTTGAGCGAAAAACGGAAGCCGAGCTGGACCAATTAATTCTTCCGCATCCCCTTCTCGGAAAGCTTACACTCCGTGAGATGCTTTACTTTACGGCCTACCATGCTGAGCATCATGCGCTGAGTACGGTAAAAAATCTGGAGACCTTAATTAAGGCAGACCATGAAGTATCAAAATAATCTGGCCTTTGCGCGTAAGCTCGATAGGGAAGATCCTTTGAAATCATTTCGAAGCAAGTTTCATCTTCCAAAAGTAAACAGCAAGACAGCCATTTACTTTACCGGAAACTCGTTGGGCCTTCAGCCAAAATCCACAAAGAAATTTTTGCAGGAAGAGCTGGACGATTGGGCTTCACTCGGTGTTGAAGGGCATCTTCATGCGCGAAGACCGTGGTTATACTATCATAAGTTTTCAAAGAAAGCCCTCGCGAAACTGGTAGGAGCGAAACCATCGGAAGTAGTAGCCATGAATCAACTGACGGTGAACCTTCACTTGATGCTGGTATCTTTTTATCGACCAACAAGGGAGCGTTTTAAAATCATCACCGAGCATGGTGCTTTTTCTTCCGATCAGTATGCCTTCGAATCGCAACTGAAATTTCATGGCCTCAATCCTGCTTATGCGCTCATTGAATTAAAACCACGCGATGGCGAGTCAATCTTAAGAACGGAAGATATTCTTTCCGCCATTGAAGTAAATAAAGATCAGTTGGCGCTGGTAATTTTCGGAGGCGTTCAATACTACACTGGTCAGTTCTTCGACATTCGAAAAATTACTGTGAGTGGTCATGCAGCGGGTGCAGTAGTAGGGTTTGACTTGGCGCATGCCGTTGGCAATGTTGTTTTAAATCTTCATCGCGATGAAGTAGACTTTGCCGTTTGGTGTAACTACAAATACCTTAATTCTGGTCCGGGTGCTATTGCCGGAGCTTTCGTTCACGAACGCCACGCAACCAATAATGATCTTCCGCGCTTTGCCGGGTGGTGGGGTCATGATGAGAAGGAAAGATTTCAGATGCGGAAAGGGTTCAGACCGATGGCTGGTGTAGATGGCTGGCAGCTTTCGAACGTTCCGGTTTTACAGAGCGCTGCGCACCTGGCTTCGCTCGAAATTTTTGAAGAGGCCGGAATAAAGAACCTTCGAAAAAAAAGTGAGCAGCTAACGGGATACTTGGCGTATCTGCTTGACCAGATCGATCCGGACGAAACATATTTCAAGATACTTACCCCGCACAATCCGGCAGAACGAGGATGTCAGCTTTCAATTTTTATTCATCAAAACGGTCGGAAGATTTTTAGCAGACTTACGAAAGCAGGAGTAGTAGCCGACTGGCGCGAGCCTAATGTAATTCGCGTGGCGCCAGTGCCGTTGTATAACACTTTTGAAGAGGTCTATCGGTTTTCAGAAATTCTGAAACAAAACTTCAAATGATTATTGGGTTAACTTACTTTCCAGATAAAGTGTATCAGGATCAAAATCAATTTCTCCATTCCACGTAACGGTATCATTTACGACATGGGCTTTTTTAAAAAGAGCTTCGTTTTGCAGTTCTTTATACACAGGAAAATCCAGATATGGAGAAATGTCAAAAATTTTGATTTCGTTATTCTTGAAAGTAATTCTGAGTTTGTAATTATCAATACAAGTCACACTTTTTACTCGTGGATTCATGGCAGTCTATTTTAATGGATCTATTCTGAATATCTTTTCTCCCTTGGTGGCAAGCAACCAATTCGCCATCAGGTCTTCCTTATGGATTTCAATCCATGCTAAAAGTAATCGTTCTTTATTTACAGGCAGATTACCTTCCAGTAGGTTTCCATCAGGGATTTGATAAACAGCCTCATCTTCTCCATACCGAACATGAATATGAGGAAGTTTATGCTGCTTTGTATCCAGGTAATACATGGAAACAATTAATCCATAAAACATTGCTATAACGGGCATAACACAAAACTAACGTAAATAATGCAATTAGATAATACAGTAATTGAAAGTCAATTAAATTAGGTGAATCAAAAGCAATTCTTGCCGGCTGATAATTATCATATTTCAGTAGTTATCTGATTGGTAGCTTTAACTTGAAGATAATGTTTTTGTAAACCGATGATGAAACAGTCTAAACATATTGCTATTGTTGGCGCAGGCCTTGTTGGTTCGCTGTTGTCTATTTACCTCGTGAAGCGTGGCTACAAGGTTTCAGTCTTTGAGCGCAGACCTGATATGCGCAAACATCTCATTGAAGGGGGTCGCTCCATCAATATGGCGTTGAGTAATCGCGGCATCCGAGCACTTAATGAAGTAGGACTTGGTATGTTATTGAAGGAGAATGCTATTCCCATGCACGGTCGTATGGTTCATGCACCTGAAGGGAAAGCACAACTTCAGCCGTATGGTGTTGCAGGCCAGTACATCAATTCGATTTCGCGCAGTGGGTTGAATATGGTATTGATGACCGAGGCCGAAAGGCAGGGCGTTGATTTTACCTTTGACATGCGCTGCGCGGCAGTTGATTTCTCTAAAACAGAAATCACATTCCAGCAATTCAGCGGCACGTATCATAAACAGTTTGATCTGATCATCGGTACCGATGGAGCCTTTTCGGCTGTGCGAACGTCCATGCAGATGACCGACCGTTTTGATTACTCCCAGGATTTTATCGAGCATGGCTACAAGGAGCTTCGCATACCGGCATCCGATGCGGGTGAATTTAGTATTGAGCCAAATGCCCTCCATATTTGGCCACGCGAAAGCTTTATGCTGATTGCGTTGCCAAACCTCGATGGAAGTTTTACCGCTACATTGTTTCTTCCTTTTGCAGGGCAGTATTCATTTGAATCGCTGCGTACTGCGGAAAATGTTCAGCAATTCTTTACTAAATTTTTTCCCGATGTTGTGCCCGTGATGCCAACCTTGTTGGAAGATTTTCGCGACAACCCCACGGCTTCACTGGTAACAATAAAATGCTTGCCGTGGTACAGAAATAAAACCATGATTATGGGTGATGCCGCACACGGTATTGTTCCGTTTTTTGGTCAGGGAATGAATGCGGGCTTTGAAGATTGCCGGATATTAAATCAACTGTTGGATATCAATCACGACAACTGGGAAGTGGTGATGCCGGAGTTTGAATATTTGCGCAAACCCGATACCGATGCCATTGCACAATTGGCGCTTGATAATTTTATTGAAATGCGCGACCTGGTAGCCGATGAAGATTTTGTGTTGCGTAAAAAGATTGAAGCGAAGTTGCATGAACTTTTCCCCAACCAATGGATACCACTTTACTCCATGGTAACCTTCAACGATACTATTCGATACTCAGAAGCATGGGCCATTGGTCAGAAGCAGAAGCGGATTATGGATGAAGTTTTGAAACAACCCGATATTAAAACTACCTGGCAAGCAATGAATTTTGAACAGCTTGTTCGTCAAATGGACCATCCTTGATGTGTTGGCAATATTCATCGTAGCGATCGATCACATCTTTAATGTAATTCACCGGTTCTTCGCACTTGCAATACCCCGCGGTTACCAGCCTGTCGCGGTAAAATTTTGGTTCTGATTTTTTCAGCAGGTATTCCGCTACGTTTCCTTCCCAGCGGGTCGGGTCTTTTTTGTACTTCTGGGTCAATTTTTTAGCATCGATAATATGCGACAGCCCCGCGTTGTACGATGCCAACACAAACTTCAATCGCTCGGCCGAATCGGCCACAGACTTTATCCAATAATTATCCAGGTACTTTAAATAACCAACACCAGCCTTTACACTTTGATTCGGATCGTTTAGATTTTTGGCGCCAAAGCGCTTAGCCGTTTCGGGCATTAGTTGCATTAGCCCACGCGCACCCGCCCACGATTCTCCATAGGGATTAAATTTTGATTCCTGGTATACCAACGCAGCAAGTAGGCGCCAGTCCCAATTCAGTTTAGTTGCACCTTCCTTGATAAGATCATCATACGGAGAAAGGCGATTGCTGCCGTACGAAAAATATTCACTCTTCATGCGTCTCATGGAAGTGCGCGGACTTTTAAAGTACCGGTTATAAATAACCATGAAGGTGGGCTCTTTCTTTACTTTGATCAGCCAGTTGTCAATTTCAGCCAGCAGGTTGGGTGAGTTCTTTCGTACCGCCCAGGCAATAGGCTGCGGCACGCTCAGCACAGTGTTGATGTCGAGGTTGGGATAGTAAGACGTGTTAACCTGGGCGAGACCATGATCGGATACCGTGTAATCAATTTCTCCGGTAGCCACTTTTTTTATGAGCGATTCACTTTCGGTTAACAGCGAATCACTTTTGATAATGATGTCCGCTCCAATTTCGTCTGCAAGATTTTTAAGGCGATGCTCATAGCTGGTAGCGCGGATCACGTGTACTTCTTTTCCGGCAAGGTCTGATGGAATGCGGATCAGTTTAGCGCGGATCTGCTCTTGGGTAAGTTTCTGCCAGCCTTCGGGTTTGCGTTGCACTAGCACCTGGTAGGTGTTAAAGTGTGGTCTTGAAAAGGCGACCCATTGTTTTCTGGGTTTGGTAACCGTTAGCGGAAAGGCCAGAATATCACCTTCGCCACGGTTGAGTTGTTCAATGGCATTTTCGATTCCTGAAGTAACTTTTATTTTGAGTTTTACCTTGAGATGATCGGCCAGTTGCTGCAGCAATTCATATTCGTAGCCCATGGGCCGGCCTTTGTAAATAAAGTAACTGACAGAGTTGTTGTCGACTAAGGCATTGAGGTAGCCGCGTTGCTGAATGCCTTTAAGATCTAGGGTGACGGAGGGCTGAGAATCAAATTCAGTTTCGACTATTGGGGCATTGCAGGAAAGTCCCAGCATCACGATCAAGCCTGTGGCAATTAGATTTCGTGAAGCGGGTATAATCATACAACAAGTAGGAGAATGCAAGTGACAAAGATAAAAAGAAAGAGCCGTCTGCTCAAGCGGACGGCTCTTTCGTGGTAGCTCGCTATTCCAGCAAGAACTTTCTATACATTAAAAAATATAACGTAATCCCATTTGCATGCTCCATGTACTGCTGGTGCTCAATACATCCTGGAAAGGCTTAGTTACCAACTCACCACCGATGTTTTGCCAGCGGTAAAGAGGCACATCATCGGTAATGCTCTGAAAGGCAAGAGGGTTGTTGGTTACAGTAATTTGTTGTACACCCCAATCGCTGTTGAGCATATTCCCAAAGTTGAAAATGTCAAGGGAGAATTGAAGGGTGTGCTTGCGATCATTCTTGCCAGCGGTGATATAAAACTCCTGAAGGAAACGGAGATCGAGTTTGCCAAGCCATGGGCGGTAGGCTGCGTTTCTTTCTGCAAAACCTCCACGATTGTCTTTCAGGTACTTTGAATTTTTAATGAACTCCTCGAAGGCAGCTTCCTGATCAGCAACGGTAAAGGTATTGCCGCTCTGCGTATACTCCTGAAAATTCATTTCGCTTACATCTTTTGGAATGTACATCAGATCGGCAGTAGAGTTATTATCGTTGTTGAGGTCACCACTCACCACGAAACTGTAGTTGCCCTGGCTCATGCCTTCATAGAACAATGAAATGGTAGAAGCGAAGAACTTCAGGTACTCTTTCTTGTACGAAACGTTGGCAATAACGCGATGTGGAACTACGTATTGTGAATTTGCCATTTCAATGGCATTCGAGGTCCCTACGTTCGGATTTGTATTCCAAACGGATGCAGCTTGGTTACCAGGGTTTGCGGTTACTTCTTCAGCCGCTGAGTAGGTGTAGGCAATAGATCCATAGAATCCTTTATCATACGCTTTGCTCAACTGGAAGGTAAGTGCAGTGGAGTACCCCTTGCTTGTATTCTCCATTACGATGGCCGTTGTAATACTTGAGTTTTCGTTTCTGTCGCCCGGGGTCAGGTAGCGAGGTCTTTCTGTATCACCTTCCACAATGATACCAGTGGTGTTAGGTTTGTTGTTAGCATTGCGCATTTTTACGGCATTAACATCTTTGGTAAACAATGCTTCAACCGTTGCAGTTAATCCCCAGGGCAATGTTTTGTCAACTGCAATGTTGGTTCTCCAGACTTGTGGAAATTTGAATTTAGAATCAACAAATACGATGTTTCCGGGTACAGATGTTCCGGGTGTTGTCGTGAACAAATCGGCATAAGCATCCGGATTCGGATCGAATGTGATACCGCTCAATATTGCATTTTCTCCGACATTTGAATTGCGCAAACGTGAACCAAATTGATACATACCCGAGTTAGTTGGTATGTTGGTCAGGAATACGAACGGAATCTTTCCGGTGAAGAGCCCGGTTCCTCCGCGCACAACAAGTGATTGGTCTTCTTTTACATCGTAACGGAAACCAACACGCGGAGAGAACATCATTGGAGATTTTGGCCATTTGCCATTATTGTAATGTGTAAGTTTACCGTCTTCATTGTAAAGGTTAAGTGCGGTAGCGGCAGGGTTCTCTATCGGATCTTCAGGATAGATAGCTTTGTCGAGGCGTAAACCTGCAATGAGTTTTACTTTCCCGAGGTTGAATTCATCTTGCGCATAGATGCCCAACTGACCTACTTTTAACTCTGCACTATATACAGCCGGCTGACCGGGAACAAGTGAGAATGTATACGCATAGTAAGATGGACTCTGGCCTGTTAAGAAGGCATTAAGGGAGTCGTAAACATAATAGCTGTTGGAAGCTGCCATAAACATGTTACCTACTTTCTGAAATTCATACGAAACTCCAGCTGTTAAGGTGTGCTTACCCATGTAGTAGGTAAAGTTGTCAGTAAAGGTATAGACATCGTTCACCACTTTGTTATTATTGGTGTAGGGGTCCATGCCAAAGCTGATGTAGTTATTTCCATTACCATCAAAGATGTCGACACTCGGGAATACAGGACCATCAAATACACGATCGGTGTTGATCTTCGATAGGGTAAAGAGCAACTGGTTAGATATCTTGTCACCAAAGCGGCTGTTAAGTTCTACGGTACCGGTGTTGACTTTATCTTGGAATTCGTAGTTCGAGTTCGCATACGACATGGAAGTGTTGGAGAAACGGCTGAATGGAAGGCGTGAGTTATTGGTGCGACCGGTTACATTGAACCCACCACCGTTGGGTACGCTGGTATTGTTCAACTGTTGATCGTTGTTGCTCTTGAAGTAACTGTACTTGAAGGTAAGGCGATGGTTTTTGGTAATGTTGTAGTCCAGCTTTACCAGCATCTTGGTGTTTTCATTTTCAAAGTTCGGGAAGTTATCGTACGCACCTGTTTCATAACCATAGGTATCGCGCAAAAAGTTGGAAAGTTTTGCCAGCGAGTCGATGGATGTGGATGAAACGTTTCCTTTTCCAGAACCTCCGGTTGGTGACCATGTGATACCAGGGCGACTTCCTTTTTCCTGCTCGGCATTAACAAAGAAGAAAAGCTTGTTCTTGATGATCGGACCACCCAGGCTAAAGCCAAGAATGTTATTCTTTGAATCAACAATTGAATTGCTGATGTCGGCATCGCCTACTTTAGTACCCAAAAAATTCTGGTTACGCCACAGCATGTAGGCTGTACCTTTTAGTTCGTTTGTACCACTCTTGGTAATTGCGTTGATACCAGCACCGGTAAAACCTGACTGACGCACATCATACGGAGCGATGTTTACTGAAATTTCTTCGTACGAATCAAGTGAAATAGGCGAGTTACCTCCACCGGGAAGGGGATCGGAACTCAACCCAAAGTTGTTGTTGAGGTTAGCACCATCCACCTGGATATTGTTGTAACGACCATCACGACCGCCAAAGCTATTACCATTGGCCTGTGGGGTTAATCGTGTAAAATCGGTAATGCTTCTTGAAATAGTGGGCAACGTGGTGAGTTGCCGTGTGTTAAGGTTGGTAGAAGCACCAGTCCGCTCTGTGTTGAGCGCTGAACCATCGGCTGTGATAACCACCTCTCCTAATTCAGAAGTTGTCTGGCTCAATTTTATGTCATAGACAAAAGGCTGACCGAGTTTTAAGTAAACGCCTTCTGCTTTGGATGATTGATAACCAACAAAAGAAACCTCAATGGTATAGGGTCCGCCCGAGCGGAGACCCGGTAAGGTGAATCGACCGTCAGCGTTAGATGAGGTGCCATACTGTGTACCCGATGGCTGGTGGGTAGCTTGAATAGTTGCTCCAGGCAGTGGACTCGCTCCGTCAGAAACCGATCCTATTATCGAGGATGTGGTTACCTGAGCAATTGAACTGAACACCGCTAAAACTAAAGCAGCTAGCAGTAGAATTCTTTTCATGATGGTTTGGGTTTAGATTAATGATTTTGAAGTGTTCCAAAAGTACCGCAACGACCAGAATTTTGCTTTAAAGCAGGTTTAAATCTTTCCACAAAATGTTTACAATAAGTTAACACCATTTCGGTGTATCCTCTCTTTTTAGGGTAATATTTTGAAAGCTAAATACTTATGAGAAAGCTCGACTTAGACTAATTTTTTCAGCTGGAAAAAACACAAGTAGACCACCATCGTTTGCGGAAAATTGAACAAAGACCATAAAGGTCGCAATGGATAGAAAAGCCGATCGGGAACTCACCCCCTCAAACCTTTTAAACTCTTGAGAAGTCTTCGTAACCTTGTTCTCTTTTTTTAACCTATGATTGCATTCCTCAAGGGCAGACTGGTGCACCGCGATCCTACCCATGTTGTAATAGATGTGAACGGGGTTGGCTACCAGGTGAATATTTCGTTACAAACTTTTTCGGCTATTAAGGAGCAGGAAAATATCATGTTGTTTACGCACCTGAGCATTCGCGAAGACGCACACGTGCTGTTTGGTTTCAGTAGCGAATCGGAGAAAAAACTTTTTCAACAACTCGTTTCGGTTAACGGTGTTGGCCCGAGCACAGCAATCGTCATGTTGTCGTACATGAATAGCAATGAATTGAAAACGGCCATTGTGCGTGAGGATGCCGCATCGCTTCAGGGTATAAAAGGTATTGGTGGCAAAACTGCGCAGCGGGTAATCATTGAACTGAAAGACAAGCTTAAAAAAGAATCGTGGGAAGAAACGCAGTCGCCCGTTTCCGGGGGCGAACACAATACCTTGCGCAAGGAGGCGTTATCTGCTCTGCTTACCTTGGGGCTGGCAAAAGCCGCAGCCGAGAAAAGTGTGGATACTGTCCTGAAAAGATCGGGAAATACTATTACCTTAGAGGATTTGGTTAAGCAGGCGCTTAAAAATGCCTAGCGAATACGCTAATTTGTGGTGTGCAAAGGAGCAGATTTTTTAAGGTTTACAATTGACACATCGATCAATTGAAAATTGATATTCAATGTCGTTTTGTGACGCTTCCTAATTTCCTCTCTTTTGGAGAGGGCAGGGTGAGGCTAATAAAAAAAGAGCTTCACTAAACGACATGGATATAGAATTGACATTAGAAGAATTACCTAAACGATCAATTTACGTTTGACAGTCGTTACACGGAAGAATCAGGTTATCCTTACGCTGGGCCGTTTTTTAGTAGCTTGGCTTGGCATGTGGGCTATTCCCGATGAGGTTTTTGCTCAACGGCAGGATTCGCCACGCGATACCACCGGGGCGTATCAACCCAGCCGCAGACCGACCTATCGCCCTACTGACCGCTATGGCGATCCGTTTTCAAACTATGCCACACAGTCTCCCTTATTTCTGAAAGATCCGAACCAGTTGAAACTGGATGTAGAGATCGACACCGCCCTGGACTATACAATTTATGAACGCATTGGCGGCCTCAACTACCGCCCAATGTCCAGTATGTCGTTCGCGGAATTCAAGGAATATCAGAACAGGCAGATGCTGCGAAGCTACTGGCAGAGCCGCGCACGGGCGCAGGATGGCGAGAGCGCTGTAAGTAATCGTGGCTTACTTCCGAAAATATTTATCAGCCCGGTGTTCGATCGGATTTTTGGCGGCAACTACGTGGAGTTAGTACCGCGAGGTTTTGTTACCCTTGATTTTGGCGGCACCTTTCAGCGCATCAATAACCCCAATATTAACATACGCCAGCAGCGAAACGGTGGGTTCAATTTCGATCAGCAGATCAACATGAGTGTGGTGGGCAAGATTGGCGAGAAGCTGGCCGTAACCGCCAACTTCGACAACAACAACTCCTTCGATTTTCAGAATAACATGAAGCTGGAGTACACTGGCTTCAAGGAAGATATTCTTCAAAAACTTGAGATCGGAAATGTGAGTCTTCCGCTGAACAACACCCTGATTCAGGGTGCACAAAATTTGTTTGGGTTAAAAGCCCAGATGCAATTTGGCAAGCTGATGGTTACATCCATCGCTACTACCCAGCGCGGCAAAACGTCTTCCATCAATGTAGGTGGAAGCGGGCCCGGCAGCAACGGACAAGGCAGACCATTTGAAATTGTAGCCTCCAACTACGATGATAACCGCCATTTTTTCCTGGGGCATTTCTTTCGCGATAACTATAATAAGTGGCTTTCCAGTTTACCACAGATTATTTCTGGCGTTAACATCATGCGGGTGGAGGTCTATGTCTTAAACCGAACTACCGATACGCAAACCTTGCGCAATGTGGTTGGCTTTATGGATTTGGGCGAAGGCAGAAGAATTTACAACAGTAATGTAATCAGTAACGGCACAGGGCTCCCCAACAATAACAAATCGAATAACCTGTTTGAGTTTTTACAAACGCTGAATCGGAAAGATTCCATTGATGCGCAGCTTCAGGCCTTCGGGTTGACAAACGGCCTGGATTATGAAAAAATTAATGGTGCCCGTAAACTGGCCGCTACCGAATTCACCTTTCATCCGCAGTTGGGCTATATCACCCTTACACGAAAACTACAAAACGATGAAGCCCTTGCCGTGGCGTATGAATATTCATACAACGGAAAAAATTACAAAGTCGGGGAGTTGACAAACGACTACGGTAGTCTGGCAGACAACGAGTCAGTCTATTTGAAACTGCTTCGTCCGCGCAAGGTTGCTATTCGCGATAGTCAGAAGAGGATTATCCCTACCTGGGACCTGATGATGAAGAACATCTACAACCTCAATGTGAACCAGCTTTCGCGTGAAGGATTTCAACTTCGGGTTATTTACCGTGACGACCGCAGTGGTGTGGATAATCCACAGTTGCAGGAAGGCTCATCGCGATTGCGCGAAAAGCAGTTGATTGAAATTTTTGGATTGGATCGTCTCAACCCGGTTAACGACCCGGGGCGCGATGGTAACTTCGATTTTGTAGAAGGGATTACCATCAACACCAATACCGGACAAATTATTTTTCCATACCTCGAACCGTTTAGTGAAGCGCTGCGAAAAGCTTTTGAGGGAGAATCGCAGGAAAATTACCTGATTCAAAAATACACCTACGATACGCTTTACCGTACCACCAAAGCTGATGCTGAGTTGGTGGCCACCAAAAATAAATTCTGGATCAAAGGTCTTTATAACGCGGGCTCATCAAAAGAAATTCTTATTCCTGGTTTTGGTGTAGCGCAGGGTTCTGTAAAAGTTTACGTGGGTGGAATTCCATTAATGGAAGGAACTGATTTTGTAGTAGACTACACCTTTGGAAAGGTTACTATTCTGAACGAGTCCATTCTGAGTTCGGGTAAAAACATTGAAGTAAAGTATGAGCAGTCCGATCCGTTTGCGTTTCAAACCCGAAGCTTGCTTGGCTCCCGTTTCGATTACAAGCTCAGTGACGACATCAACCTGGGCTCTACGTTTCTCTACTACAACGAACGCCCGGTGATTAGCCGTAACCAGATTGGCACAGAACCAGCCCGCAACATTCAATATGGGTTTGATGTCAACGTGAACAAGAAGAGCCGGTTGCTTACCAAAGTGATTGACGCCATTCCGTTAATTCAAACCAAGGAGCAGTCTACTATAAATTTCAATGGCGAATTTGCGCAGTTAATTCCGAACACCTCCAACAAAATTGATGGTGAAGGCACCGCCTACATTGACGACTTTGAGAATACAGCCACCCCGTATTCGTTAATGAATCCAACTGCCTGGAAGCTGGCCTCTGTTCCGCAGACGAATGATAATTACTATGGATCAAAAGAATCCAATAATGTTGAAATCGGATACAAGCGCGCCAAGCTAGCCTGGTACCAGGTAGACAATCAGTTTTATCGCGACACCGGTCCATACAGACCGGAGTACATCAATGACGACTATTTACGAAACCACTATGTGCGCGATGTTGGACCGCAGGAAATTTTTCCGAACAAGCAATTGACACAAGCCACTTTTCTCGAGTCAATTTTTGATTTGGCTTTTTATCCGTCAGAACGAGGCCCGTATAACTACAGCACATCACTCGATGTCAACGGGTTTCTGTTAAATCCAAAGCGCAACTGGGGGGGTATCACCACACCGATTCGTACCGAAGTAGATTTTGATAAAGCCAACATTGAGTACGTGGAATTCTGGTTGCTCGATCCGTTCATTACTTCACAGTATGGGCAGATTGATGATGGTATCAATACACCCGCCAATAATACTACCGGGGGTAAACTGGTTTTTCAATTGGGTAGTATTTCCGAAGACGTGCAGCGCGATGGTAAACATGCCTTCGAAAACGGATTGCCTCCTGATGGCGACCTGGTGGGCGGATCAGTTACCTCGAACGAGTGGGGGTATGTTACCAGTCAGCAATACCTCACCAATGCGTTCGATAACTCATCAACGTCACGGGTAAATCAGGATGTTGGATGGGATGGCGTATCGGCAGAAGAAGAAACCAGTTTTTTTGATGACTACCTTACAGCTCTCAGTGGCACAGTAGACCCGGTAGTATTAGATGGTATCCGCAGCGATCCTTCGGGTGATAACTTCCGCTATTTTCTCGATAACCAGTATGATGCAGACCGTGCATACATTCTGGAGCGCTACAAAAAGTTTAACGGGCAGGATGGTAATTCGCCCATTATTACCGGCAACGATGTGTACACGCCATCGGGCAGTACCATTCCGGATAACGAAGATTTGAACGCAGACAACACGCTCAGCGAATTGGAGGAATACTATGAGTACGACATTGATTTAAAACCCGGGCTGGCGGTAGGGCAGGAGTACATTGTTGATAAAATTGAAACCGATACTGAACATGGACCATCGTGGGAAAAAGTAAACTGGTATTTGTTCCGCATACCCGTGCGCGAATTCGAAAACCAGTTTGGCAACATTGAAGGGTTTAAATCGATTCGGTATGCCCGTATGCTGCTAACAGGATTTGACCAACCGGTGGTGTTGCGCATGGCTAATTTTCGTATGGTGGGCAGCCGCTGGAGAAGGTATGCCGATAAATTATTAGACGATGGTTTTATTCCAACGCCCGAGCCCAACACCGACAATTTCTCCGTTTCTGTTGTAAACCTCGAAGAGAACTCGGGTGTAGACCAGGAGTCGCAGAAATCGCCTTATGTAATTCCTCCGGGCGTGGTTCGCGACCGCGACAATACATCATCAGTGCCTCGCCAGCTTAATGAACAGTCGGTGCAGGTTTGTGTTGACGACCTCAACGATGGCGATGCGCGCGCTATTTACAAGAATGTTTCCGTTGACTTGTTTAACTACGGCCGGGTGAAAATGTTTTTCCACGCGAACAGCGAGAACACAACCGATACGTTGTATGCCTTTATGCGCATGGGTACAGATTTCGATCAGAACTTTTATGAAATTTCGTTACCGTTGGTAATATCCAATCCTTCGGATGGATCGCAGCGCGGGGTGTGGCCGGAAGAAAACGAAATCGATATTGCACTCGAAGAACTTTACCGATTAAAAGGCGACCGCGATCGTGTAGGTGCTTCGCTTGATAGTTACTATCCCAAAACAGGTCCTCGAAAAACCGGGCGCCATCGCATTCGCATTTTGGGTCGACCGGATTTAACAAGTGTACAAGTAATCATGATTGGTGTTCGCAATCCAAAGTCAGCGGATAAGCGCGCGATCTCGGCATGCTTCTGGGCCAATGAATTGCGTGTAACCGATTTTAATCGCGAAGCCGGGTGGGCCGTAAACTCTACCTTAAGTGCCAAGCTTGCAGACTTTGCAACGGTAAACGGAGGGTTCCGTCATACTACCTTTGGCTTTGGTGGCGTGAGTTCGAAAATCTTTGAGCGCACGCGCGAAGAAACAACAGCCTATAGTATTTCGGCCAGCGTTAACGTTGATAAGTTGATTCCCGGAAATACCGGAATTAAAATCCCGATGTTCGTGGGGTATGAAAACACGTTGATCACCCCGCTGTATGATCCGGCCAACCCTGATTTAAAACTCACCTCAGCGTTGCAGTCTTTTGACGAATCGGAACGCGACAACTACCTGGAGATTGTACGCGATCAAACAACGGGGAGAAGTTTGAATTTTGTAAACGTGCGAAAAGTAAAAACGAAGCAAGATGCCAAAATCCATCCGTGGGATATTGAGAACCTGGCCTTCAGTTATTCGTACAGCGATCGGGTGCGCTCCAATTTCAATACAGCAGAAGCACTTCAGAAACAGTACAAAGGATCCGTAACATACAGCTACGCACCCAAGGCTACCGGCTTCGAGCCGTTTAAGGATTCAAAAGGATTATCATCGCCCTGGTTAAAACTGATCAAGGATATCAACTTCAGTTTGCTGCCCAGCAACATCACGGTGCTCATGGATTTAGACAGGTCGTTTGCTAAAACCACGTATCGCAATGCCGATCCGTTTACCGGGTTGATTGTAGAAGACAAGTTTTCAAATTACCAGAAGTACTTCACCTTTAATCGCCAGTATAACCTGCGTTGGAATTTGACCAAGAACCTGGCGCTCGAGTACAGCGCGCGCGCCAACGCCATTATTGATGAACCGACAGGCGACCTTGACACCGAAGAGAAACGCGATAGCGTGTTAACCAACTTGAAGAATTTTGGCCGGATGAAAAACTTCGATCAGAACGTTACCCTGAACTACACACTGCCGCTTGATAAAATTCCGGTTACCGATTGGATTGGAGCCGACTATCGCTACCAGGTAAATTACAATTGGAAGGCTGGACCTATAAATGTTCCGGATGAATGGCGCTTGAATAATCCGGATGCGTATCCTGACGACCTGGACGATGCCCTGGATTTCAAAAATATTATTCAGAACAGCCGCGATCAGAATTTTTCCGGCAAGCTCGACATGGTGAAATTGTACAACAAGTCGAAGTTTTTGAAAGCGCTGAATACACCCAAGAAACCGGTGCGTCCGAATTCAAAAAATCCGAAGGTGCCGGTAAAGCCAGATCCGAAAGCTGATACCGTTAAAACTCCGGGCGAGCTTCCTGGGCCGATAAAAGGATTACTGCGATTGCTGATGTCGGTACGATCCATCAACGGAACCTATACACTCACGGAGGGAACTGTGCTTCCTGGCTTTAGTCCGAAACCTTCGTTGTTCGGTATGGACAAAAACTGGGAGGCTCCGGGCTGGGGCTTTGTGCTCGGTAGTCAGAATCCGAGTATTCGCAGAGAGGCCGCTGCCAACGGTTGGCTTACCACCAACACCGGTCTCACCACACCGTTCACACAAATGCGAAATCAGACGATAAACCTTCGCGCAAATGTAGAGCCCGCTTCCGATTTCAAGATTCAACTCGATGCGAAGAAGGAAGTAACGAATATGTTCCAATCCATTTTCCGCGACACTATTTCAAGCGATGGAATTTTCTTTGCCGACTTAAATCCAAATCGCAGTGGTAGTTATCGTATTTCAACCATTTCGATCGGCACGGCTTTTAACCGAACCAACGATGAGAAAGTTTCGGAAGTATTTCAGGAGTTTGAGCAGAACCTGGAGACCATCAAATCAAGATTCAGAACCATCACGGGGCTACAGGAATTTGACAGCGCTTCGCAGGATGTTTTGATACCGGCTTTCCTGGCTGCGTATACCGGCAAGGATGCACGAACCATCAGCTTGTCACCATTCCCTAAAACTCCGTTGCCCAACTGGCGAATTGATTACACGGGTCTTAACAAACTTGAAGCATTCAGAAATCTGTTTCAGTCTATTACCATTACCCATGCCTACCAATCATCGTATGGTGTAGTGAACTACAACAGTTCGCTTGAAGTGAATACCGATGTAAAAGATCTTGAACTCAACAGGCCGGTGGAGGATTACAACGAGAAGTATTTTGGTTCACTCAACGAAGACGGCCAATTAACACCAACGTATGTAATCAGCCAGGTGTTGATCTCCGAACAATTTTCCCCGCTGATTGGCATTAACTTGCGAACAAAAGGCCGGCTGTCGGCCAACTTTCAATACAAAACCAAGCGCGACCTGGCCATGAACATTTCGAATGCGCAGATCACTGAACTGAACAGCAAGGATGTTTCGTTCGAGTTGGGCTACACCAAAAACAATCTGCGGTTGCCGGTAAAATCACAAGGTCGCACGGTAGTATTGAAAAACGATGTGACCTTCCGCCTGAACATGACTATTTCGGATAGTAAAACGATTCAACGGAAAATCGATGACCTCAACACCATCACCAATGGTAATATTAACTTTCAGTTGAGACCCAACATCAGCTACGTGGTGAATCAGAAATTAAACATTCAGCTTTACTACGAGCGAACTGTTAACGAACCGTTGGTGTCAAACTCCTACCGCAGAGCCACCACAAGGTTTGGTACGCAGATACGGTTTAGTTTGGCGCAGTAGGCATAAAATTTACTGAGAGTAGAGAATTGTTATTGTAATGCAAAGGTTATTGGGAATCCGGACTTTGCTCTTACACTACGTCCATTATGATTTGCCGGTATCCAATTTGGCATAAGTTTAACTACACGAATAGCTTCTTTGTCGAGTGAAGGATAAACGCTCTGTTCAATTTTTATGTTTTCAGATTTTATACTACCGTCTCTTTCAACCACAAAGCTAATTACAACCTTTCCTTCAACTTCATTTTTTCTTGCGTCTTTAGGATACTTAAGGTTGCTATTAATAAACTCAGATAATTTATCGGCTCCTCCAGGGAATTCAGGTGCATTTTCTGCAACTAAAATTATTCCTTTAGTCTCGGTAGTATCAGTTGAATCTTGTCCAAATAAGTACGTTGTGAAAAGAAGGAGACCGGAGAGTAATAAATATTTCATAGTCTTTAGTTCATTCCTTAGAGGTCAATTATCCGAAAAATTCACCGCGATGTTGGTGGCAATCCCAATGCGAAAACCATAATCGAGGTAGCGGCCGTCCTGGAAGGCTGCTGCGGCTTCCAGCCGGAAGATCCGAAAAATGCCATCGATGGTATAGCCCACTTCGGTATAATTTTTTGACGTTGGCGTGGCCAGGTAGTTCACAAAAACATTTTCGCGAATGCCCGTTAAGCGCACCATGGCGATGTTGGTGAAAAGTAATTTTCTGAACTGGTAATGCACGTTGCCGATAAAGTATTTGTCGGAGGTACTGTGTTGATAGTAATCCAATAACCGGAAACTTCCCACGGGATCGGACGTGCTGAACGGTGTGAGGTTACCCAGAAAGTGTTTGTAATCCATGAAATAGAGTTCGTTGTCGTTCAGAAAAATTCCTCCCCGAAACGAAAAATCAAATCGGCCGCGCACGCCTACCTTCAGTTGATGTTTAATGCCTACTTCTAACTGGTCGAAGTCAACATCGCTTTGTAAAATGTTGTTGAATCCTTTGTAGTAGTTGAGGGTAAGCGTAGGTGTGGAGGTTGGAATTTCCATTTTATGCCCATTGCGAATGCGATACTTCAGCCACGGCCGCGCGCTTATACCAACAGAGCCAATGAAGGCTTCGTGATCCGGAAATTCAGTGTTGTCGAGTTCGTTG
>Ga0315910_10000292_pt1 | contig 53498 bp, 46 predicted proteins | sample EdamamesoilMG_FD_204470 | JGI IMG/M metagenome (GOLD analysis project Ga0315910, IMG submission 204470) | Garden soil microbial communities collected in Santa Monica, California, United States - Edamame soil | ecosystem: Environmental > Terrestrial > Soil > Garden | place: USA: California... | reverse complement strand
TACCTACTCCAAAAGTTTCAATCTCGGCCTGGGGATTCGTTCCGGCTCAAATGAATACAATGATGGTAAAGGAATGAGCCTGGAGCTGGCCTACAAGAAATACCCGGCACCGATGAAATTCAAAGCACGGGGAAACCGCGAATACTATCAGGGTATTTACTACACCCTCTTCGTAAAGGGCGAATACTTTAAAGGCGAGAATCGTGATTACTATTACAATTCCACCCCAGAAACCTACACCGAAAAAACCTACGGCATCACGCCCGGTTTCGCGATTGGTTATCAGCGAACATTCTGGCAAATGATCTTTATCGATGTATATGTAGGCGGTGGAGTGAAGTTTTCAGACGTACAATACCTGGATACACCCCCTGCAGATTACGACCCGCATTATGACGTTCTTGATCCTGGATACTCGGGCATTTATCCGAAGATTGGCGTGAAAATAGGGATCGGTCTTTAGGGGTTCGGGTTTGGGGTTTGGGCAAAAAGCGAGCTTCAAACCTCCAGCTTGACTCCCACCGGGCAATGATCGGATCCATGATATTCATTGTAGATCATCGCTTCCTTTAAAGCAGGAAGCAACGATTGACTGATCAAAAAGTAATCGATTCGCCACCCTACATTTTTGGCGCGTGCATTCGTAATGTAATCCCAGTAGGTGTACTTCACCTCCTCCGGATGAAGATGACGAAAGGTGTCCACAAAACCTGCATCTAATAAACGCTTGAAGCCATCGATCTCGCGCTGGGTGTAACCAGCAGAACGGTTATAGTTTTCTTTCGATCGGGCGATGTCAATCGGTTGATGGGCCACATTCAAATCGCCACAAATGATCACCGGCTTTCTGCGACTCAGCCAACTGTTATACTCCGCAAACTCCTGATCCCATCGCTCGCGGTAATCCAGCCGCGCAAGCCCTTCGCCTGAGTTTGGCGTGTAAACGGTTGTAAGAAAAAACGTAGGGTACTCGGCTGTAATTACTCTCCCTTCCTGATCGTGTTCTTCCAGCCCCATATCGTATGTAACCTGAATGGGTTCTTGTTTCGATACGATGGCTGTGCCAGAATATCCTTTCCTGGCTTTGGAAGAATTGACATAAACATGATGATCCGGGAAAAGCTCCAGCGCTGTTCGCACTTCTTCTGCCGCTCCTTTGGTTTCCTGCAAACAAAAAACATCGGGGTTCATCGCGTTGATGTTTTCTACGAATTCTTTTTTAATGATGGCGCGAATTCCGTTTACATTCCAGTTAACAAAATGCATAGCTCAGGGTTCTAGGTTCCTCGTTTCAGGTTCAATGTTAAGGAGTATTGGCCAAACTTTCGAATAGCCGGTAAAAAAGAAAGACCCTGAAATTCTTTCCAGGGTCTTAATCAACAGTGTTGCTATTTCTTACTGCAGAATCTCATACGTGCCATCGAGCTTCAACAGCACGTGACTTTCGTTTTTCGCAGATAAATCCTTTTTAAAAACGCTTAACACAATACCGCCATGATTGAAAATATGATCAACTACCAGTGTGGCCTGGTTTGGTGTCTGCACTACCCTGCTGGCCAGGAGGGTACCATCCTTGTCTATGGAGTTCCAAATGAATTTAGTAAGATCTGCGGGGTTATAGGAAAAGTACTCTATCGACTTGTCGGAATTGGTGATCAAATGCATGGGCACGGTAAGCTCGTAATCCTCGTCTGATTCCAAGGTAATCCTTTCGGTAAATACACCGCTCTCATTGAACTTGCAGAGTATGCTGTTATAAAAAAGTAGCGCGGGTCCATCCTCCAAATGAATTAGCTTGGTGATATCGAAATCATCGATGGATTCGCCATTTGACTCGCGCCATAGTAGCCCGCTTTCATCAAACTTAATAAGTTCCACATGGCTATACCCAATGTAAGCTGCCAGAAAAACGGCACCACCGTGATAGGAAAATTGGTATTCTGAAAGCTCTGCCTTGTTTAGATCAGGCAGGGCTATTTTTGACAGTTGATTTCCGGTTTCCAGATCAACTACATACATCCCTAATGCAAAATTCTCATCATAAGGTATCCAGAGATGGTCGCCCGACACATAGGCATAGTGGTTACTTTCATAAACGCTGCTCCAAAGCAAAGTTCCTGCTGCAGAAACTTTATAATACGTCTTATCTCCTAGTGCGTAAAGAATTGTGGAGCCATCCGATAAAATAATCACCTGATCACCAACCTCCGCAGATTTCGGGATTTTGATCGACCAAAGAATATCTCCTTGTTCGTTCCGCTTATAAAAATAACTCGTGTTGCGTTGAAAATCTGTTCCGGTGTGGAAGGTTTCACTGTTGTCACCAAAGAAAGTAGTTTGGTTCGACAGATTCACAGCATGGTCTGTGTCATCACACCCGGCAATGAGCACAACCAGTAAACTGAAGGCAAGGGTTAAGTTTTTCATAAAATGGGTTACTGTCAGTAAATCAGACAAACATTGTGCTAAAAAGGTTGGAACTCTTCTAAAAGAGTAAACCAAGATCATCTCCGGCTCCATAACCTTAACAACTTCTGAACCCTTGGCTCGATCATTTCTTATCCTTATCCTTCTCCGTCACCGGAGGCGTTGGCGGAGCATCCCCTTTCTTCTCAACAGTCGGCTCGCCCAGGTAGGTTGGCAACTCCATCCCCGCCATTTTAAAAATCTCCTGAAGCGGAGGAACGGATTGATACAACCCTGAAATAAAATTAGCCGTGGAATTTTTTCCGTCTTTATTCGCACCGCCATCCCACACGGTAACTTTATCGATCTGAATATTTTTAATCGCGTCAGCCTGAATGCGCACCAACTCCGGAAGTTTATCGGCAATAATCAGCATCGCAGCATCTTTCGAACTGTTGCCGGCCGCATCCACAATTTGTTTCAAACCATCGGCCTGCTTGCTTAGTATTTCAAAAATACCTTTCGCTTCGGCCTGCTTGCGCAGCAAAATAGCATCAGCATCACCTTTGGCACGCTCGCGAATTCGTTCAGCTTCCGCCTGTGCTTCGATGATGGCTTTTTGCTTTTGGATTTCTGCCGCTACCACAATGTTTGCATTCTGCGATGCGCGCTCACGATCCGCACGAGCAGCTTCAGCTTTCTGTTCGGCCAGGTAGGCTTCCTCCAACGCTTTGGCCGATTGTACTTTTTCCGCGGCAATCGCTTTCTTCAACGCTTCGGCTTCACGTTCTCTTCGCTGCGAATCCGAATTGGCAATGGCAATCTTCGATTGGTTTTCCCCCGTAACCGCCAGCGCATTTGCTTCCGCTGATTTAATACGGGTATCGCGCTCGGCTTCTACTTTACCAATCTGTTCATCGCGTTTCGCTCCGGCAATTAATACTTCCTTATCTTTTACGGCAACCGCTACCTGTGTATCGCGATCGCGAACCATCTCGGCTACTTTGATATCACGTTCCTTCTCCGCTTCTGTTTTCCCGATGTCACCGATACGTTCCTGATCGGCCACCCGAATTTTGGCTTCGTTGATTGCCTTCGCAGCTGCTTCTTTACCTAAAGCCGCAATGTATCCGCTCTCATCTTTAATATCGGTAATGTTTACGTTGATCAGTTTCAACCCGATCTTCTTCAACTCCACTTCAACGTTATGCGATACATTCAACAAAAATTTGTCGCGGTTGGTGTTGATCTCTTCAATGTCCATCATCGCCACCACCAAACGCATCTGACCAACAATGATATCATGCGCCAATGAATGAACGTCATTGCGTTGCAAGCCCAGCAAGCGCTCGGCAGCGTTTTCCATAACACCGCTTTCGGTTGAAATACCTACCGTGAATTTGGAAGGAACATCCACCCGGATGTTTTGCTTACTTAGTGAATTGGTGAGGTTTACCTCAATCGAAATCGGGGTAAGATCCATGAAGGCGTAATCCTGAAACACCGGCCACACAAAAGCCGCACCACCATGAATACAACGGGCGGATTCATTCTTACCCACTTTACCATACACCACCATGATGCGATCGGAAGGGCATCGCTTGTACCGCCTGAAAAACGTAACAAGCATAATGAACACAAAAAAGACGGCAATGGTGGCTGCCGGAATAGCATAGAGACTAATCTGACTAATCATAAAGAGACAGTAATTATTTTGCAGTTACGATAAGAACATTGTTAATAACAGCCTTCACGGTGATCATTTTGCCGGTTGGAATATCTTCATCATCATCCGTAATGGCGTCTAATGTGCGGAGCGACTTCTGAACCTTGACTTGTACTTGCCCCATGGCTTCGCGTTTCTTTTTAATGGTCAGGTAGACCTCACCTACGCTACCGATTGCCTTTTGAATTCTCATGGTACCATCGGCACTGGCTTTCGCCAGAATATAAAAGAGGGAGGCCATTATCAACATCATCACCAGACCTGCTGCCACCGCTACGATTAACGAGGTAAGCGTAGAGAGCCCAGAATCGGTACAAGCAATGCCCGTCCATGAAAAGATGGTGAAAAATGCAATGAGATTTTTAAGGGTAAGAAACTGAAAGGGAACGCCCGTGTCGGCATCAATATCGGCATCGGGTGTATCATCGGGCACATCGCTGCCTCCGGCAACAAACGACAGGATAACCTGCAGTAAAAAGAAAACTGTAAACGGAATCGCCAGCCCCCAATAAATTTTAAGGGCGATGCTCAGACCATCCCACCACTCAGAAAAATTGCTCATAACTACAAACAAAAGTTGAGCAGTTAAATTATGGTAAAATACCGGACTAACAAACAGCCAAAGCCATGAAGCGGCACAAATAAAAAGAGCCCCGAATTTCGGAGCTCCTTTACGTGGGTATATCAGACTAGCTTACTTCGCAGCTTTTGCTTTGAATTCGGCCTTGATCGCTTCAACATCTACATTCTTGATAACCGGCTTGGCATTCTGGTTCTTCAGGCTCTGACGTCTGATTGCTGACTTCGCCTTGTCTTTGCGGTTTTTACGCTTAAGTCTTGTTACTGGCATATCTCAATACTTTAAAAGGAGCGCAAAAATAGCCTCAATTTTCGATTATGCAATAGGTTGATCAAAGATTTTAAGTCATCGTTCCAAGTTCCAAGCTCAAGGTTCCAGGTTATTTTCTAAAACTTTGAACCTTGAACCTAGAACATGGAACCCTTGAATCGGTTAGCTTTGCCGGATTATTTCTATGGAAAAACCCACATTACCCAAAGGTACACGCGATTTCGGTCCGGCTGTAATGGCCAAGCGCCAGTTCATTTTCAATACGATCCGAACCGTTTTTCAGAAGTACGGCTTCCAGCCGTTGGAAACTCCGGCCATGGAGAATCTCTCAACCTTGACCGGGAAGTATGGGGAAGAGGGTGATCAGTTACTTTTCAAAATTCTAAACTCTGGAGATTACCTCAAGGATGTCGATCAACAGAAACTTGAAACCCGAAACTCAAAACAATTAACTTCAGAAATCGCTGAAAAGGGCTTACGTTATGATCTCACTGTTCCTTTTGCGAGATATGTTGTAATGAATCGACATGAGATATCGTTTCCATTTAAACGATATCAAATTCAACCCGTTTGGCGTGGTGACAGACCAGCCAAGGCGCGCTATCGCGAGTTTTATCAATGCGATGCCGATGTAGTAGGAACCAATTCGTTGATCTGCGAAGCCGAAATCATTTTAATGATCAAGGAAGTTTTCAAAGGATTGGGAATTGAAGACTATACGATCAAGATCAATCACCGCGGAATACTTTCCGGCTTTGCCGAATCGATTGGCGCTACCGATAAACAAACCGCACTGTTCGTTGCCATTGACAAACTGGATAAGATTGGCGAGACTAAAGTAAAAGAAGAACTCATACCCAAAGGCTTTTCCGAAGAAAGCCTTAACAGTCTGTTTGAAATACTAAACACCAAGGGTTCAACGCAAGACAAGATTGCTTTTCTAAACGCACGCTTTGCCGAAAGCGAAGCGGGCAAAAAAGGGTTGCACGATCTGCGCGAAGTAACCTCCTTGCTTACTGCTTACCAGGCCACCGATGAGCACGTAGAATTTGATATCGCCCTGGCCCGTGGCCTGAGCTACTACACCGGCTGCATCTTCGAAGTGAAGATTAACAATGTAAGCATTGGCAGTGTGAGCGGAGGCGGCCGTTACGACAACCTAACCGCGAGTTTTGGCGACAAAGAAAATTTATCGGGTGTGGGTTTTTCGTTTGGCGTTGACCGTATTTACGATGCCATGGAAGAACTGAATCGTTTTCCAACGGGAACACAGATTTCTTCCAAGGTATTGATCTGCCATTTCGATGAAGAAAGTTTTCGATACGGGTTGAGTGTGCTGGCGAAACTTCGGGCAAATGGAATTGCATCTGAAATCTATCCCGATCAGGCTAAACTCAAAAAGCAACTCGACTTTGCAAACAAGAAAATGATTCCCTTCACGATTGTGATCGGTTCAGAAGAAATGAAAAGCGGATTGCTCGCCTTCAAAGACATGGATCGCGGACAGCAGGAAAATATTTCGATCGAACAAATTATAAGCTCCAAGTTCCAGGTTCAAGGTTCAAGGTTATAAAGCGACCAGACTTAGAACTTGGAACTTAGAACTTAGAACTTGGCACCTGGAACATTGAACATGCATCAACACATCATCTCCGATAGAAAAATTACCCTCCACGATCTTTCGCTTATCCTAAACGGAAAAGTAAACGTTGCTTTGTCGGATGATGCAAAGAAAAAAATCATTCGGTGCCGAACGTATGTCGATGAGAAACTGAAGAACAGCAGCCATCCGATCTATGGCATCAACACGGGCTTCGGCTCGCTGTACAACAAAAACATTTCGCACGATCAACTCGAGAAGCTGCAAGAAAATCTGGTGAAGTCGCATGCGTGCGGCACAGGTCCAGCAGTACCCGATGAGATTGTGAAGCTGATGCTCTTTCTCAAAGCACAATCGCTGGCGTATGGATACTCCGGGGTTCAACTTCAAACTGTTGATCGGCTGGTCAATATGTTTAATGAGGACGTTCTACCGGTTGTCTACGAAATGGGATCGCTCGGTGCTTCAGGTGACCTGGCTCCGCTGGCGCACTTGTCGTTGCCACTCATTGGCCTGGGGGAAGTGCATCATCAAAAAGAAACATGGACGGGCGAATCGATCAATAAAAAATTTGGATGGGCATCCATTCACTTCGCGGCCAAAGAAGGCCTGGCGTTGTTGAATGGTACACAATTCATGAGCGCATACGGAACGTGGTGCGTATTTCACGCGCATCGGATACTAACCTTGGCGAACTGCATTGGCGCTTTATCGCTCGATGCTTTTGACGGCCGCATTGAACCTTTTCTTTCCAACGTACACAACATCCGTCCGCAAGCAGGTCAGAAAAAAGTGGCTGCGGAAATTCACAATCTCCTTGAGGAAAGCGAACTGATTCGCCAACCGAAAAAGCATGTGCAAGATCCTTACTCCTTCCGGTGCATTCCACAAGTACATGGTGCGAGTTCGGATGCTATCGACTATGTAACAACTGTTATCCTCACAGAAGTAAACAGTGTAACGGATAATCCCAATGTATTCCCGGATGATGATGTGATTGTTTCGGCTGGAAATTTTCACGGACAACCGCTGGCCCTGGCGCTGGATTTTCTGGCGATTGCATTAGCCGAGTTGGGCAGCATTTCTGAAAGGCGGACGTATCAGCTAATTTCCGGTTCGCGCGAATTGCCGAATTACCTGGTGGCCAATCCCGGTATCAACTCCGGACTGATGATACCGCAATATACAGCCGCTTCACTGGTAAGCCAGAACAAACAATTAAGCACACCGGCATCGGTGGATTCAATTGTTTCTTCGAACGGCCAGGAAGATCATGTCAGCATGGGGTCGAACGCTGCCACCAAAGCGTATCGCATCGTGAACAACCTGTATTCAATTTTGGCCATCGAACTAATTACAGCAAGCCAGGCACTTACCTTTAGAAGACCCTTAAAGACTTCACCCAAACTGGAAAACCTTGCGCATACTTTCCGCAGTGTGGTGCCGTTTATAGAAGACGACCGGGTACTTCACGATGACATTAAAAAGGCTGAATCATTTTTAAAGAACTTTCCGGTTAACTTTTAAACATGAAGCTTCGCGCATTGATCATACTGTTCATCATTCCACTGGGTGTGTGTGCTCAATTTCCGTCCAAGCATGGCAAGTTTACCGTTGACTATATTGAAGGATGCGCGCCCCTGGTGATAACCGTTACGCACCTTACACGCTGTTCAGGAAGTTCATCGTGTACATATCGCGCAAATGGCATTAACCGAACATTTGTTTCTGGCGATACCATCGGCCTTCCGTTTAAATCGGCAGGCACCATTGATCTGGAGATCATCACCGATGGTGGAGGGATCGATAACGACACCATTAGTATTAACGTTACCGCGAATATCCCACCAACCTTTGATGTATTTACCTGCAATGGTCGCCAGGTGAAAGTGAATGTAACTGACACCAACTATTCGCACTACTACATTAACTATAATGATGGTACAGCTGATGTTGTTGGCATTGCCGATACCCATACGTACACAACTGCGCCTCTGCCGCCTCCGGATGTATTCAGAAATGTATCGGTGCGCGGACGAAATGGAATGACGGGTGCAGATAATTGTATCAGCAATACCAAACCGGTAAAAGTTACCAATGCGCTGGTGCGCGATACAATCAACCAGGTACTGGTTCCAACCATTCCCGGCACTGAAATTCAACTGGGCTTAACACCTGATCCAACCACCCAGTATCGGTTAATGATCGCCACCAACAACGCAACGAGTTTTCAATTCTTCAGCAACCTTTACAATACCGGTACAACCGAAACAATTCCGGGTCTCCGGCCCGATGATAATTTTTATTGTTTCCGGCTGGATACCTTTGATCAGTGTACCAATACGGTTGCGCCTGGTGGCAGTTCAAGTGTGATCTGCAGTACAAACCTGGATGCTGTTGCGCAAGATCCCCTCCTCAACAACATTACCTGGGTTACAGCCGCATCGTCACCCACAAACAACTACACCGATTTTACACTCAACCGCGATGGGGCAACATTGGTACCGTCCATTGCCGCTACCGCCACCGCGTATGTTGATGCTGCTGTTGACTGTAATATCGATTATAGTTATCAGCTCATAACCAACTATGCCGATGGCAGCCGTAGTATTTCCATGACCAAAACCATTACGGCCATTACTACCCAACAACCACCGGCCATTGCAGACATTTCATCCATCGTGGGCGATGGTCAGGTAGCACTGGAATGGCCTTTGGTTGCCGGATCATTTGCTATTGAAAAATCGGTGCACAACGGAACCTATACACCACATGCTGTAACCACCTCCAATACCTATATTGATAACACATATACTACGGCCAGTAACGCGTGCTATCACATCACCTACACCGATGCATGTTCAAATGAAAGTGACGGAAGTCTGGACGCATGCCCGATTCGACTTAGCGGAAATGTGCAACCCGACAACACCATTGCGTTATCGTGGTCTGATTATGAAGGATGGACATTGGGTGTTGATCACTATGTGGTTGAAAAGTATAACGCGGATGGCGTGTTGATTCAGACGTTCGATCCCGTTACTGCTACTTCCATGAACGATGTAACAGAAGATCTTTCCAATCAGGTTTACATCTACGTTGTTCGGGCAATACCCGTTGCAGCGGCTGTCACACCTTCGGTATCCAATGAAATTACGATCGTAAAAAAGCCCAACCTCTTTTACCCAACAGCCTTCACCCCTAACAACGATGGCCTGAACGACAGTTTCAAAGTGTATGGACAATACGTTGTTAAATTTGAAATGATGATTTTCAATCGCTGGGGCGAAATGCTTTACGCATCCGATGATCTGGATCAAAGTTGGGATGGTACCTATAAAGGTGTATTGATGCCCGAAGCAACGTATGTATTCAAAGCTAAAATAACCGACCTTGTTGGCCGAACGTTTGATCGCTCTGGTTCTGTGGTCTTGCTACGAAAAAAATAAATCCTCATTCTAAACCGAGGTATCACTTTCCGTGCTTGTGCACTTCCCCGATAACCTCAAATTCATACCTTTGAGCCCTAATTGATACCGCTATGTTTGACATGATGAAAATGATGGGCAAGATGAAGGAAGTTCAGACTCGCCTTAAGGAAGCACAGGATAATTTAGTGACCATTCGTGCTACAGGCGAATCAGGAGCCGGCATGGTGAAAGCCATTGTGAACGGAAAAAAGCAACTGGTGGCACTGGATATCGATTCTTCATTGCTAAAAAGCGATGATAAAATAATTCTTCAGGATTTAATTGTGGCGGCCGTCAATAAAGCTTCGGAAGAAGCGGATACCTTGGCAAAAGAAGAACTGCGCAAAAGTACCGAAGGCTTACTACCCAACATACCGGGCATGGACTTAAGCGGATTGATGGGATGATTCGTGCGGCAGTAGTTATTCTGAATTTCAATGGCGAAAAATTTTTACGCCAGTTTTTACCTTCTGTTATTACCCACACACCCGAAGCGGAAGTAATTGTGGCCGACAACGGATCGAATGATCAATCGTTGTCTGTCATGGAAAAAGAATTTCCCCATGTTCGTGTTATCAAGCTCGATAAAAATTATGGCTTCTGCGGTGGATACAATCGCGCACTCGACCAGGTAAAGGCGCAATACTACATCCTGCTGAATTCAGATATTGAAGTAACACCCAATTGGCTTTCCCCAATGCTGGCTATTCTGGATCGCGATAAATCAATCGCGGCAGTGCAGCCAAAAATTCTTTCCTATCACCAGAAGAATAAATTTGAATATGCCGGTGCTGGTGGTGGATTCATTGATACACTTGGTTATCCTTATTGCCGCGGAAGAATTTTCGATCATCAGGAAGAAGATGAAGGTCAATATAATGATGAAGTACAAATCTTCTGGGCTTCCGGAGCCAGCCTGGTAATACGGTCGGAAGATTATCAGAAGTTTGGCGGACTGGACGAAGACTTCTTTGCCCACATGGAAGAAATCGATTTGTGTTGGAAGCTTCAACGCGATCATCACAAAGTGTACTACTGCGGCAAAAGCACCATCTACCATGTTGGAGCCGGAACACTGGCCTACGACAATCCACGGAAAATATTCCTGAATTTCCGGAATGGACTTTCGCTCATTTACTATCACTTTGACCCAACAGAGTTGCTGTACAAATTTCCGCTCCGCGTTTTCCTGGATTGGGTTGCCGCCTTAAGTTTTCTGTTAAAGGGAAAGCCAAAAAATTTCGCAGCCGTACTACAGGCACACCGGGAGTTCTTTCAGAAACTGGGGCTTCACCGAAGTAAACGCAGAGCATTGCGATTGGCCTATCCAACGTATGCCCGGCCTACTATCCACCCCGGCCTGATTATCGTAGACTACTACTTAAGAAGGAAGAAAAAAATTCACTAGAAATCCCAGACCTGGTTGCGCTTACGCAAGTGCTTGCGAATATTCATAATAAAAGCCAGCGACAGGTAAATGATCACTGGTGATCCAACGGTGATAAAGGAGGCGTAAATAAAGAAAAGACGTATGCTGGAGGTGGCCACCCCGAGCTTTTCACCGAGGTGTGTGCACACGCCAAAGGCATAACTTTCGAAAAAATGCTGGATCCGATCGGTTATTTGGTTCATACTATCCTCACTATTAAACTTTCAACATGCCAAAAAGGTCGTTTATCGAACAAAAATCCGGCTCACAAATATAACAGGCTCAGGGCTTCCGCATTGCAGGTACAGATCTTAATTTTTTGGTTATAATTGCAAAAAAATACACATAAGTATACTTTTGCAACCTGTTTAAAATCAACCAATAAACTTAAATCCAATGAGAAAAGTAGTCTACTCATTTGTTGTGTTTGGTACCATTACCCTGGCGGGCTGTTCGCTGCCCAAGATGGTGAAAATGGCCAAAGAACAGCAACTCACGGTCACACCAAATCCTCTTGAAGTCCACAAAGACACCGTTGCTTACGATGTAGCGGCTAATCTCCCGGTTAAAATGCTAAAAAAAGGTACTGTTTATACTGTAAACAGCTTCTACAAGTATGGCGATCAGGAACTTGCTCTTGATCCTATCCCGTTCAAGGCCGAGGATTATCCAAACAGCTCTACCGAGCAACCACGTGTTACCAAGAGCTTCTCATTCCCTTATCAGCCTGCTATGAAGACTGGTACGTTGGAAGTTGAGGGTGTTGCTACAAAAGGCACAAAGTCGAAGGTTACCCCTCGCATGCCTGTAGCTACCGGACTAATCACTACTTCTAAACTCGTTAAGCCTGTATATTTCGCAGCCTACGCTGGCCACGGGTACAACAATCAGGAAGAACTTGTTCCTGTTGTTATTCCTGATTTCATTTTCGAGCAAGGACGCTCTGTACTCAGAACTTCTGAGATCAAAGGCGCAAAAGGTAAAGAACTTGATGCTTTCATCGCTTCTAAAAACGCTACCCGCACCGTAACCATCACCGGTACTCACTCCCCTGAAGGTGCTGAGCGTATCAACAGCAAACTTTCTCCAGATCGTGCTGCTGCTATCGAAAAATTCTATCGTGCAGAAATGAAGAAGTACGATTACAAAGGCAAGGCTGACTCTATCCAGTTCATCCTGAAGCCTGTAATCCAGGATTGGACAGAATTTAAAACTGCCCTTGCTGCTTACGAAGGCATTACATCAGAAGAAAAAGCAGAATACCTGAACATCATCAATGCTGGTGGTTCTTTTGAAAGCGCTGAAAAGCAAATGAAGAAACTGAAGACCTATAAGAAGGTTTTCAAAGATGTATATCCTAAGTTAAGAACTGCTAAAACTGAAATCCTGACTGTAAAAGACAAGAAGACAGATGCTGAAATTGCAGTATTGGCTAAGCAAATCACCACCGGTGCCACCAGCGCAGATACACTTTCTTTCGAAGAATTGATGTATGCTGCTACATTGACTCCTTCACTGGAAGAAAAAGCAGCTATCTACGAAGCCGCTACCAAGAAAGGCTCAAACTGGAATGCCCATAACAACTTAGGCGCAACCTACATTGCACAGGCTATCGAAAATTCAAGCAATGCCGCTGCTTTAGCTGACAAAGCTCAGGCTCAATTAGACCTCGCGGTTAAATTAAACGAAGCTCCTGAGGTTCACGCCAACCTGGCTTCTGTTGCTGCCCTGAAAGGCAATGCCTACGCAGCCTACAACTCGGCAAGCAAAGCGCTTAGCGCTGGCCTTAGCGGTGACAACGCTGCTGGTGTAAACGGTGTTAAAGGCTATGCTGAAATCGTAAAAGCTCAGTACGCTGCGGCTGTTAGCTCTGAATCCAGCGCTACAGACAATGCTGACAACCTTTTCAACAAAGGTCTGGCTCAATTGCTGAACAAAGACTATCAAAACGCGCTTACATCATTCAATGATGCTACCGCTAAAAACAGCAACCTGGCTATCGCTCACTATGGAGCAGCCGTTGCATCAGCCAGATTAGCTAATGCTGATGGTGTGGTTAGCCACCTGACTGAAGCTGTTAAAGTTGATCCTTCATTGAAAGAAGCAGCATTGAGCGATCTTGAATTCGCGAAGTTCGCAACAACAGAAGCGTTCCGTAACGCACTGAAATAATCATTCTCACATTGGATTTAAAAACCCTCCCCAACGGGAGGGTTTTTTATTTTATTCCCAGCAGCTTTTAGAAAGCTTACAGTTGTTTTTCTTGGCCAATCCCCCGTCAGGTACTATTTTTACACGCTTTTCAATAAACACCATGAGAGAGATCCAGTTCAGAGAGGCCCTTCGCGAGGCGATGTCAGAGGAAATGCGTAGAGACCCCAGCGTTATATTAATGGGGGAAGAAGTGGCCGAATATAATGGAGCCTATAAAGTAAGCCAGGGTATGCTGGATGAATTCGGACCGGACAGGGTACTGGATACTCCGATTGCCGAACTTGGGTTTGCTGGTATTGGCGTAGGTGCCGCGATGAACGGTCTCCGCCCCATCGTTGAGTTCATGACGTTTAACTTTTCGCTGGTAGCCATCGACCAGATTATTAATGGAGCAGCTAAAATGCTCTCCATGTCTGGCGGACAGTACGGTGCCCCCATGGTTTTTCGCGGCCCAACCGGAAACGCTGGCCAATTGGGTGCGCAGCACTCGCAAAACTTCGAAAACTGGTTTGCGAACTGCCCCGGTTTAAAAGTAGTAGTACCTGCTGATCCGTATGATGCCAAAGGCCTATTAAAGTCTTGTATCCGCGATAACGATCCTGTAATTTTCATGGAGTCGGAATTGATGTATGGTGATAAGATGGAGGTTCCCACTGAAGAGTACCTAATTCCAATCGGGGTGGCTGCTGTTAAAAGACCGGGAACTGACGTTACGATCGTTTCTTTTGGAAAGATCCTGAAAGTAGCCATGGCCGCTGCTGTTGAGTTAGAGAAAGAAGGAATATCAGCCGAAGTAATCGATTTACGTTCCGTTCGCCCGATTGACTACGCCACTGTGGTCGAATCCGTTAAGAAAACCAATCGTTTGGTGATCGTAGAAGAGGCCTGGCCTTTATCCTCTATCGCCACCGAAATTACCTACCATGTTCAGAAGCACGCTTTTGATTACCTTGATGCACCTATCCAGCGAATCAATAACTATGATGCACCGCTTCCTTATGCACCTACCTTGATTCAGGCTATTCTTCCAAATGTGGAGAAGACCGTAAAGGCTGTTAAAGCTGTTTTATATAGAGATTAATATTCGTAAGAATTCGATATGGATGAGCCGCTCACTGTTTGGTGATGCGGCTTTTTTCATCTTTATGGGGGCTTATCCATCAATTTTAGCTCCACCATACCAGCCCAGCGCAGTTTTCAGAATCTCATGCAAACGAATTAAAACAGGCTCAGCACGCCTTTCGTTGATCGACACTTAATTCCATCCGGAAAAACTTACATCAATAAGGTATCCCCTGTAATGAGTCATTGCGTGAAATGAGGGCGCTATACTTTTGTATCAACAAACAACAACAAACAACACAATGAAAAAATTAAAAGCTCTTCTCGCAGCTGCTCTGCTTGTAAGCTCAACAGCCTTCGCACAAGACAGACCCGTACACGAAGTGTACTCCATGATGGTTTTCAACTTTACCCGTTACGTACAATGGCCTGATCAGGCAACTGGTGGCGAATTCGTAATTGGTGTAATTGGAAATGGCGACATTTATAATACCCTCCAGGGATGGTATGGTGGCAAACCTCGCGGTTCAAAAACGTATGTGATCAAGAAATTTAACAGCGCTGCTGAAGTAACAGCCTGTCACGTATTATACATCGATAAAAGCAAGAGTGGTGAGTTTGAAGCTGCCAACACTAAAGTAAAAGGAAACGGTACACTCGTAATCACCGACAAGAATGGTCTTGGTGAAAGAGGAAGTGCGATCAACTTCAAGACCGTTGATAACAAATTGAAATTCGAATTGAATCAAAAAGCTGTGGATGCTGCTAACCTGAAAGTTTCCGGTTCACTTTCTTCCATGGCCATCCTGATCTAAGATAGTAAGATTTAATGGGTTGTTTGGAAAGCCTCGGAGTTCGCTTCGGGGTTTTTCCATTTTCAGACTATTCAAAACTCAACTTCAACGTAGCCCTGGCCTTGCACTTTCTGATGACCGTGCAGTAATGCCGGTCGCCATGCAGGACCTTCCTTAATCAATCGAATGGCTTCCTGATCGCACGCAACGCATACGCTCTCCATCACAACAAAATCCCAAAGCGCTCCATCCGTACCTACATGAAATACTACCTTAACAACACCATGAGCAGGGGTTGTTGTGCTGGGATTTCTTCTGTTCCGTTCAAGGTAAGTATGGAATGCCTCCATCCCCATTTCTGGCAATGGAAATTCACTGAGTTGATCGTAAACAAAACGCCTTCCGTCTTTAGTAACGGAAATACCACGCACTAACCGGTTATCATGATACAGTTCTTCGTAGTACGGCTCGCCATCCGGATGATAGCCATGCCAGTAGTCCTCTCTTCTACCCGATACGATACTACCTTCCTCTTTTACCTTGCCGTTCGCATACCACGTAGTAACCTTACCCCTTCCGTTGCTAACCTGGGCATTGCCCAGTGAATCCCACCAGTTGAGTGTGTACGCTCCCTGATGGTACGACACTTCGCTCTCCAATCTTCCATTCCAATGGTAAGTCTCCCACTTTCCGACAGCGCGCTCCTTTTCATACCGCCCTCCTGATTCATAGGTGCCATGATCGGAGTAATACAAAAACACACCATCTTTCATTCCATTGAAATACGCTCCTTTCATTTGAATATTTCCGCTTTGTAAATAGTAGTCGCGCACGTAACCTTGCCAACGCATCAACGAATCGCGGGTGCCGATTCTAAAGTAACGTGCTGCTGAGGGATCGTTGATCTCTTTCCAGTGCTGATCGTAGAAAACACGCACTGCCTCCAGCGCGGGTTTTGAAGTCTTGGTGCTGTCTTGTGCTATTTCCCGAGGCTCACGAATTTCGTAATTCAAGGGGTATTGAATCTGTGGAATGGAATCCATTTGCTGGTTCACCCATTCAATGCTATCCATAAACACATACGACTCACGTTCTACCATGGTAATTCGAAAAAACGTTTCCTTTTTTTTCAATGCCACATAGTTCATCAAGGTAGTTACATCGCCTTGCAAGTTAACAGGTACATCCTCCAACGAATCCAATGAAGCGTAAATAGAATCCCACTTCGGAAGCATTATCACCGTTAAACTATCCTTCAATGCGTTGTCAGTACTTGTATTTCGAAAGAGAATATCCGTTTTGTTTTCAGCTTGCAACACGCGTTGAAATATCCGGTAGTATTCCACTTGATTTCTTGGAAGCGCAAACAACGATAAGGGCATCACCAGCAGCACCAGCGCCAGGTGTTTATTCTGCAGCAGCAAACGAAATTTAAAATGCGCCAGGGCCAACAACGCTCCAGCAACACAACCTCCGATATGCCCGGAAATATCCACATTGAACTGCAACGAGATATAACCATTGATAACCACGAAGACAATAAAATTGACAATGACCGTGCTGAGCTTCTCGCGATCGTGCAGACTACCCAATACTTCGGCCGTTATCAGATAACCATACAAACCAAAGATAGCACCTGAAGCTCCTGCACTGATGGTAAAGAGATTGAATAGCAAACTTGCCAGGCCGGCAACAAACCCGCAAAAAAAGTACAGCATCAAAAATCGGGGTACGCCCATGGCCGGCTCCAACACTCTTCCCAGACTGTAAAGCCCATACATATTAACCGCCAGGTGAATGATACCATAGTGCAGAAACATGGATGTAATTATTCGCCACGGTTCACCGCCCAGTGTGAATGGATTGAGATTTGCACCGGCATGCAAAATAGCCAACACATCAACCGAACGATTCAACATCAGGCTTTGCTGTTGGATCGCTAACCAGGCAAACGCAAGGGTGTTAATACCCAGTAAAACAAATGTTATGATCGGTATCTTCTTCATTTTCTTATCATCAATCAACCCTGAGATGCACCTGCGGTGTTGAGTGCTTTTAATCGCTGAAGTAACGGAGGATGTGAGTAATGAAAAAACACGTAGACCGGATGCGGATACAAATCACTCAGGTTATCCACCGACAATTTCTTCAACGCATTGGCCAGCGCTTTACCATCGAATGTTTCGCGCGCATATGCATCGGCTTCAAATTCGTTTTTGCGACTGTACAGGTTCATGAACAAGCCGGTGATGCCCGAAATGGGCGAGAACAAAATCCCAAACGCCAACAAGTTCAGGTGAATGGCCTGCACACTTCCACCCAGGGCCAGCGAAAGATTTTCGTTAAAGATCATGCCCGACAAAATGAACAGCATAAAGAACACCTGAACAACAGAAAGCACCATCGACCAGATGATGTGTTTCTTCTTAAAATGCCCTACCTCGTGCGCCAGCACAGCCACCAGTTCATCGGTAGTATGCTTGTTGATCAGCGTATCGTACAACACAATTTTTTTCTTCTTGCCGATGCCTGAAAAGAATGCATTCGCTTTGCTCGATCGCCTGGAACCATCGATCACAAAAATATTATCCAATGGAAAATCAACGCTGGACGAAAACGATTCAATAGCTGCCTTCAATTCGCCATCCTGCAACGGACTTAGTTTATTGAACAGCGGAAGAATCAATGAGGTGTAAAACATATTCATAAACAACATAAAGCCCGAAGCAATAACAGCAAACCAAATCCAGAAAGACTCCCCGATACCCTGTATCAGGTAGAGCATTACAGCAAGCAATACACCACCAAACAACGCCCCCAACAGGTAGCCTTTTAATTTATCGGAAATAAAAGTTTTCAGCGTTGACTTATTAAATCCATACCTCTCTTCAATCACAAAGATGCTCCACCACTGAAAGGGAATCGTCAACAGATCAGAGCCCACTGCAACAACACCAAAAAACACCAACGCCAATACTATATCATGTTGAATGTAAATCCGTAGCATTGAATCGATCCAGCCAAAACCACCGGTGAGTAACATAACCAGCGAAAGCAGAAAACTAAACGCTGCTGTGATGAACGAAAAGTAAGTCTGCTCGCGATGATACGCCAGCGACTTTTGGTACTTTTCACGTTCATAAAACGCATCTACTTCCGTTGGAATATCGCTTCGTTGCGCCCTTAGGTTGATGTAGTCGAGCAGCTGATCAAAAGCGTAGCTTACCACTACAATAATCAGGATGATCAGTAATAAAGTTTGTGGAGAAAACGTCATGACAAGGTTAGCGTATTGATTCAGCAAAATACAGGATGTTGAGAGAAATAGAGAACCGACATTGAAATTTTATTAGCTTTAAAACTGGCAATTTGTTGATCCATGCAAAACAAACAGTACGGAATCTTCTCCCTTCCGGTCATTATCGGTGCGCTCGGTTTTTTTGTTGACATCTACGATCTCCTTCTCTTCAATATTGTTCGCAGGGCAAGCCTGCAGGAATTAGGCGTTGCCGAAGAGGCGCTAAAAACAGCAGGCGAGCGCATCATCAGTTGGCAAATGATCGGCCTCACTATCGGAGGTATTCTGTGGGGAATACTGGGCGATAAGAAAGGAAGAAAGAGTGTGCTCTTTGGTTCCATACTGCTCTACTCGCTCGCCACCCTTGCAAATGGTTTTGTGGGCACGGTTGAGCAATACACGTGGCTCAGGTTCATTGCTGGTCTAGGGCTTGCCGGTGAACTCGGTGCCAGCATCACACTGACCAGCGAATTGCTTCCAAAAGAAAAACGCGGCCTTGCTGCAACCATCATTGCTACCAGTGGAGTGCTGGGCACCATTACTGCGTACTACGTCTTTATGTTCAGTAACGAAGACTGGCGACTATGTTACTTCATTGGTGGGGGCATGGGCATATGCTTGTTGTTTCTGCGCGTAAGCGTACTGGAAAGTTTTATGTACGACAAAACCAAAGAAGTTAACGTAACGATGGGAAACTTCTGGATGCTGTTGAACAACCGCGAACGTTTTTTCCGATACCTGCGCTCGATCCTGATCGGGTTGCCGGTGTGGTACATTATTGGTGTACTCATTTCTTTCTCCGATGAATTTGCCAAGCGATTCGGTATCACTGGATTTGATCAGCCACGCGCCCTTATGCTACAATATGCAGCTCTGGTGTTTGGCGATCTGGGCGCAGGTATTCTCAGCAACATCATCAAAAGCAGAAAGAAAACCCTGCTTATCTTTTACGCCATTACATTCGTTTTCACGATCTTGTTCTTTGCACTTCGTGGCGGAGGCAGTGCATCGAACATGTACCTGTTGTGCATGGGGCTCGGCTTTGGTTCGGGCATCTCCGTAATGTACATCGCCATGAGTGCCGAACAATTTGGAACAAACCTCAGAGCCACCGCTGCTATTTCCATCCCTAACCTGGTGCGTGGATTTCTTCCTCTAATTTTGCTGCTGTTTCAATTTCTGAGGAGCGAAAACATTCTCAACAACTACGTAACAGGTGCCTGGGTAACAGGTGTGATCGTTATGCTTATCGGATTCATTTCGTTGCTGTATACACGCGAAACCTTCGGCAAAGACCTGGACTTTATTGAACGCTAACCTATCAATCATCCCTTCATAACCACCTAAATCAATCTAAAAATGATGTTTTTAAATCTTTTTAAAATATTTTGGTTTATATTATAAACTAGTTTATAATTTTGTCGTATCAATTCAATATGAAAACACAAGCTGAAAACCTGAGTGCTCAACAGAGCCTTGATATCATCACCACGATGATTGAACAAGCCAAAGGAACTGTGCAAAAAAACAGTTTCTTTTTTCTCCTCTGGGGATGGGTAGTAGTACTGGCAAACCTGAGTGTGTATGGCCTGAGCCGGTTTACCGATTATCCACATCCGTACATTGTCTGGTTAATCACCATACCCGCTGCTATCGCTTCTATGGTTTACGGTATGCGCATGCGCACAACACAGGCTCGCGCGGCCACACATCTTGAGCGAATCAGTATGTACACGTGGATTGGATTCGGCTTGACCTGTTTTACCATAGTATTGTTTGGTTACAAGATTGATTGGCAGATCAACCCTGTTATCACCATCATGTGTGCAACACCCACCTTTGTTTCGGGGGTGATCCTACGATTCAAACCACTCATTATCGGAGCCGCTGCGCTGTGGCTGCTGGGCATTGCCTCCTTTCTGGTAAGTTTTGAACTTCAACATCTTCTGGCTGCCCTCGCTGTTACGCTTGGATACCTGATTCCGGGTTACATGTTACGAAGTCACAAAAGGTAGAACATGTTTAACGAACTCGATCCCTTACTTCATTCGCAACTTCGGCTGGCGGTTATGTCATTACTGATCAGTGTTGAGTCTGCTGAGTTTACATTTCTCAAAGAAAAAACAAACAGCACGGCCGGCAACCTCAGTGTTCAACTAGACAAGCTCAGCGAAGCCGGTTATATCGAAGTAGAAAAAAGTTTTAAAGGAAAGAAACCTGTAACCACGTGCAAGATCACTGCAAAAGGCATTAAAGCTTTTGAAGATTATGTAAACAACCTGAAACAATACATTACCAAATAAAACATACCTCTTATGAAACCATTATTGATTCTCGCTATTGCTGCCTTTGCCTCTACCATTGGCAACACGTTTGCCCAGCAACCTGTTAACAAAGAAAAAATGAAAATTTTCGCGGCCTGGGAAGGTCGTTGGCAAGGTGAAGGTTCCATGCAAATGGGGCCTGGTGAACCCCGAAAATCCAACGTAGAAGAACAGATTACCTACAAGCTCGATGGCAGTATTTTGCAGGTGGAAGGAACCGGAAAATCGGTTGATGGATCTGAATCAATCGTACATCAGGCGTTGGGAATTATTTCGTACAACACCGAAACCAGCCAGTACAAATTCAATACGTTTCTTCGCGATGGGCGAAGTGCCGATGCGTGGTTTACTTCACTTGGAGAAAATAAATTTCAGTGGGGCTTTGATGTGCCGAATCGTGGTAAGATAAAGTACTCCATCACCATCGATCCGGTTAAGAAAACCTGGAATGAAATCGGTGAATTTTCACAGGATGGTACTACCTGGATGAAATTCTTCGAAATGAATCTGACGAAAGTTAATTAAGGCATTACTTCAGCAATGCATCGAGCGATTCATTCACGCGCTTAAACTGAAATTCATCAACCACTCTCCGCATACTTTCCCTTACCTGTGCATGCATCAGGTTACCGATACTTCCTTCGTGAGAGTGGTTGATTTTTACCGATGGATTATACTTTCCGTGTTCAATGTCGATACCCACTTTTTTATACGCATCACGAAAGGGAACACCCGCCAGCACAAGGGTATTCACTTCCTCAACACTGAACAGATATTTATACTTTTCATCGGCCAGAATATTTTCCTTCACCGAAACATTGGCAAGCATTAACTGCGCCATGGCCAGGCAATCCTTCAGATTCTGAATAGCGGGAAAAAGAATTTCCTTTAACACCTGCAGATCGCGATGATACCCTGACGGAAGATTGGCCGTTGCCAGTGCAATGTCATTGGGAAGCGCCACCAACTGATTACACCTTGCCCGGATCAACTCAAATACATCGGGATTTTTTTTATGGGGCATAATGCTCGATCCGGTAGTGAGTTCGTCAGGGAAACTGATGAATCCAAAATTCTGGTTCAAAAACAAACAGGCGTCCATCGACAGCTTACTTAACGTTGCCGCCACATTCGACAGCGCACTGGCCACAATGCGTTCCGTTTTCCCTCTTCCCATCTGCGCGTACACAACGTTGTAGTTAAGTTCACCAAAACCCAACAGCGTTGTTGTCATGGTTCTGTTTAACGGAAACGATGACCCATACCCCGCAGCAGACCCAAGCGGGTTTTTATTCACTACTTTATACGCAGCCTGGAGGGTAATGCAATCATCCACCAGACTTTCAGCATACGCCCCAAACCACAACCCGAAAGAAGAGGGCATGGCCAACTGTAAGTGTGTATACCCCGGCAGCAGATGGGCTTTGAATTTTTCACTTTGTGTTATCAGCAATTCAAACAAGTTGCCGACTTCTCCAACAATTATTTCAAGTTCATGGCGCAAGTACAACTTCACATCCACCAACACCTGATCGTTACGCGAGCGCCCGCTGTGAATTTTCTTTCCGACATCCCCCAGTTTTTTGGTCAACTCCAGTTCTACTTGCGAATGGATATCTTCAACACCTTCCTCTACTTTAAAATCGCCCGACTGAATTCTATTGTAAATACGTTTCAATTCTGCCGTGAGCATATCAAGTTCCTTCTTCTCCAGCAAGCCAATGGACTCCAACATGGTACTATGTGCAAGCGAACCCAACACATCGAACGGTGCCAGGTACATATCCATTTCCTGATCGCGTCCTACGGTAAATTTCTCTACCTCCTTTAACGATGTCTTATCTTTTTGCCAGAGTTTCATTCAATTTGATTAATTGCTGTAGTTATTACCATGCCTGATTATCTGGTAATTTTAACTTTTTGCTCTACTGATCCGGACAACATTATCCTTGATCTCCTGATTAATGTCTATGATCGTACACTGATTAAGAAAACTCTCAATTCGTGTCATTTCCTTACCAGACAATTCAGTATACCGAAGAAGTTCTAATTGAGAAATAAAGGAGATGAATACTTTTTTCTTATGAAGAATATCAGCCAAGGTTCTATCGCCCGAAAGCAGATAGATTATGATGTTGGTATCAAGAACGAGTTTACTTCCACTCATCTCTCCATCTCTTTTGAAGCACTAATCCATCTTCCTTGAATTTTACAGTACCACAATACTTATGAGCATCCAATTCCTTCTTTGGAACTTTCTTTGTAGACGCTTTCTTTACCTGTGCTACAACTGTTTTCAAACTGGATCCGCGCTTAATAATTGTGACCATATTCAAAGGTACTTAATTCCTAAAGGATAACCTCGTTCAACAAGTTGATATACGTATCAATACCTTGCTTGATCTCACCGGCAAAGATAAACTCGTTTGCCGAATGCGACCGTGCCGAATCACCTGGTCCCATCTTGACTGAAGGTGTTGGGATCAATGCCTGATCGGATGTAGTGGGTGAACCATACCGGTTAATGCCCAGTTTAATGGCTGCCTGCACCAACGGATGATTTTCTGAAATACCCGAAGGACGCATACGCATAGAACGGGGTGACACCTCGCTCTTCACATTCTTCTTTATAATTTCAAGCAATTCTTCTAAGGTATACTTGTCGGTGCATCGAACATCTACGGTATAGTGGCATTCTGCCGGCACCACATTATGTTGCTTACCTGCGTTGATGATAGACACCGTCATCTTGATCGGGCCGAGTGTTTCCGAAACCGTTGGGAACCGATAGGTTCTGAACCATTCGATGTCGGGCAGTGCTTCATAGATTGCATTGATCCCTTCTTCGCGTGCGGCATGGCCGGCCTTACCACGGGCAATGCAATCCAACACCATCAATCCTTTTTCGGCCGTAGCCATCTGGCAAAGAGTAGGCTCTCCTACTATGGCAAAATCAATTGTTGGTAATGACGACCAGATACTTTCAATTCCACCGGTGCCTGAAATTTCTTCTTCGGCTGTAGCGGCCATCACAATGTTATACTTCAGCTTTTGTTGTGGGTAGTAATGCAAAAATGTACCGATCAACGACACGAGTGGTCCACCGGCATCATTACTCCCCAACCCAAAAAGTCTTCCATCAATAATTTCGGGTTTGAACGGATCGCGCGTGTACTGCGGGTTGGGTTTAACGGTATCGTGGTGGGAGTTGAAAAGAATAGTTGGCTTAGCTGGATCAAAGTGCTGATTCTTTACCCATACATTGTTGCCCTTGCGAAAGGAGTGGACTTTTTCGCGTTCAAAGAAATCTTCCAATACCGAGGCCACTTCATCTTCCTCTTTGCTGAACGAAGGAACAGCAATGAGTTTGATGAGAAGGTTGGTGGCTTTTTCGTGTAGTTGTTCCATAGAGAGAGTTTTGGCTGCTGGCTACGGCCAGTAGTTATTATAGTGTTATCAACGTTCCTTCTGTCACGTGCCCGGTGTTCTTTAATAAATCATTCGCCTCACCAATCAATACCTCTTTTACACCGGCTCCGATTGCCGCGTACGCATTTTCAAGTTTAGGCAGTATGCCATCGGCAAAAACGCCTTGGGGCAGTAACTCCATATATTTTGGTTGTGGCAAATGGCGAATTACCGAATCAGGATTATTAACATCCAGTAACACACCTTTCTTCTCGAAACAGAAAATCAGGCGAACGTCAAAGTGTTTACCGAGCGCCACCGCCAATACTGATGCAATGGTATCGGCATTAGTATTGAACATCGATCCGCTTCCATGTGTAAGCGGTGCAAATATTGGAACTGTGTTTTGCTTCAAAAGAAAGTATAACAAGGAAGTATTGACACTTTCGGGCTTGATGTCGCCCACAAAACCATAATCAATATCTTTTACCGGGCGTTTTACAGCCTTGATCAAATTTCCATCCGCACCCGTTACACCCAAAGCATTACAATCCAGTTGCTGAAGCGTTGCTACAATCTGTTTGTTTACCAATCCACCGTAAACCATCGTTACAAGATCCAGTGTAGCCGCATCGGTAATTCTTCTTCCGTTTATGTAGTTTGATTCGATGCCCAGGTTATCGCCAATTTTAGTAGCGATCTTTCCCCCTCCATGAATCAAAATCTTAGGCTCTTTGATGGATGCAAAATCCTTCAGAAAGGAACTCAATGCACCTGGATTGTCCAGTACATTTCCACCAATCTTTATTATAAACAGTCTATTCATATCACGTTAGCAGAAGGTAACGACACGAAAACTCGCGTTACCCCTTTTTCAACAATTCATTCAATACTGCCTGGGCTGCCCACACCCGGTTCGATGCCTGTTGGGTAACAATACTATTGGTGCTGTCTAACACTTCGTCACTGAGTTCTACATTTCTGCGCACGGGCAGGCAGTGCATTACCCTGGCATTGTTTGTGAGTTGAAGCTTTTTAGTGTTCAGCATCCACACCGGATCGTTGCAATAAATTCTTCCATAGTCAGCATATGTACTCCAGTTCTTTACATAAACATAGTCGGCATCTTTCAGGGCCTTATCTTGATCCAACTCAATCGTAGCGCCTTTGGTGAACTTCTCATCCAATTCGTAATCCTCCGGATGCGTGATCACAAAATCAGCTTCGCCCCACGCATTGATCCATTGCGAAAAACTATTCGCAACACATTGCGGCAGTGCCTTCACATGTGGAGCCCACGTCAATACTATTTTGGGTTTGCGCCTTTGCTTGAATGTTTCCTGAATCGTAATAATATCCGTAAGGCTCTGCAGCGGATGTAGTGTGGCACTTTCCAAGCTCAACACCGGTATGCCTGCATATTTGATAAACTGGTTGATGTACAATTCGCTGTAATCATCTACCTTATTTTGAAGTGAAGGAAACGTGCGAATACCCAACACGTCAAAGTACTTTCCCATAATCGGGGCTGCGTCCTTCACGTGCTCTACCGTATTGCCGCTCATAATGGCTTCGTCTTCAAACTCAAGCGCCCATCCATCCTGACCAACGTTAAACACAATTACACTCATGCCGAGATTCTCCGCAGCAATCTGCGTACTTAACCGCGTGCGCATACTCGGATTTAAAAAGAGCAACCCTATCCGCTTATTCGAAGCCAGCGTTTTACTCTTTAGCGGATCTGCTTTAAACGCAAGGGCCTTCGATACCAGGGCATTGATATCCGTTACATCATGAACAGAAATAAAATTCTTCATCGGTAGCTAATCAATTTTCTTTTCCTTAACCGGATGTGTAAACAAAACCTTAATAAATAAAACAGCAAAAAGAACGTATACCAGGGCCACCACCAGAACTGCCGTTTGCGTTGCGGATGAGTATCCTTTTAGCAATGCCAGTGCTCCAATCATAAAATGAGTAACATTACCAACCGCGAGTGGTCTGTTGTAAATACCTCCTATTAAATTTACTCTGGCCATCCAGTTTGTCATCGCGAAGGCAACGTAAAGCGCGCCCAACAGCTGTAGCATTAATACAACTATTGGTGAATCCTGTACTTCAAAAAAAGCCAGAATCTCCTGTGGCGCGAATGTAAAAGCTACTCCTGCCAGGCCCATCACCAGGGCGCTTGTCGTCATGAGCAGTTTAGTATTCATCACAAAAGAGTTTTCAGTGCGTTCAACAATATATCAGCTTCATCTTTGGTCATGGCAAGTGATGGAAGCAGTCGAATGGTGTTCGGTTTAGCTTCGCCCACAAAAATTTTATGCGTTAAAAGCAGATCGTTTCGAACGGATTTCTTTTCCTCCGGAAGATCAAACCCGATGATCAATCCCCTGCCGCGCACGTCAGTCAATGAAGCAAACGACTTAAGTTGCGTTATCCAGTACTCGCCAATGCTGGCCGCATTTTCAATAAGTTTTTCGTTCTCCATTACTTCAAGCACGGCAAGACCGGCAACAGACGCAAGATAGTTTCCTCCGAACGTGGTACCTAACATACCGCTCCACGGCTTGATATCCGGGTGAATCAATACTCCACCTATCGGAAAACCATTGCCCATACCTTTAGCGGTAGTGATAAGGTGTGGCTTTATGCCTGCATGCTGATGGGCAAAGAACTTTCCGGTTCTGCCATAACCACATTGAATTTCATCGAGAATAAATACAGAGCCATTCTCCTTACACTTTCTGTCGAGAAACTGCAGGAAGGAATCGGTTGGCAATTGAATTCCGCCTACACCCTGAATACCTTCAATGATTACCGCAGCCACGGTGTTATCAAGTACTGCCTTGAAAGCCGCTTCATCATTCATGGGCACAAAAACAATATCATGCCCGGCATTGAAGGGCGCTACAATTTTTGGATTGTCGGTCGCAGCCACGGCACCGGATGTTCTGCCATGAAATGCTTTCTTAAAAGCAATCACTTTTTTTCGACCTGTTACAAACGAAGCAAGTTTCAAGGCATTCTCATTGGCTTCAGCCCCTGAGTTGCAAAGAAAAAGCTGATACTCCGGATACCCCGAAAGTTGCCCAAGCTTTTCGGCAAACTTTTCCTGTAATGGATTCTGAACACTGTTCGAGTAAAAACCAATTTTACCGAGTTGATCACTCAACGACTTTACGTAATGTGGATGTGTGTGACCAATCGAGATCACTGCATGACCACCATATAAATCCAGATACTTTTCTCCCTTGTCATCCCAAAGCCAGGAGCCTTGCGCTTTTACAGGCGTGATATCGAATAAAGGATATACATCAAATAATTTCATGAGTAGACTTTAGTTGTGAGATGTCAGCCATCAGAATCCGATGGATTTCAGTTTTACACCACTCGTTTCATCCAGACCGAAAATCAGGTTCATATTCTGAACGGCTTGTCCGGATGCGCCCTTCAGCAGGTTATCAATCGCGGAGTGAACAACTACTTTCTCGCCTTCTTTTTCCAAACCAATAAGGCACTTGTTGGTGTTCACAACTTGCTTGAGGTCGATGGTTTCGTCTGATACAATCGTAAAGGGATGTCCGTTATAGAAATCTTTGTACAATGTCTTCAACGCATCCAACGATTTATCGGTGCGGATAACCGAACTCACAAAAATTCCTCGTGCAAAATCACCGCGCCAGGGAACAAAATTTATTGCCTCTGAAAATCCTGCCTGAAGTTGGTTGATCGACTGCTTGATTTCCCTGAGGTGCTGATGTGTTAATGTCTTGTACGCAGAAATATTATTGGCTCGCCAACTAAAGTGCGTGGTGTCCTGAAGTTTTTGTCCGGCACCGGTAGATCCGGTTATGCCCGTGGTAAATACTTCTTTCAACAACCCGGCTCCTGCCAGCGGAAGCAAGCCCAGTTGAATAGCCGTGGCAAAACATCCGGGGTTTGCAATGTTATTGGCTTTCAGAATTTCGTTTCTATTCAGTTCCGGAAGACCATATACAAAGTTTCTTCCGTTAAGCGACTCGCCTAATCTGAAATCCTGGCTAAGATCAATTACCTTGATCTTACTTTCAATCGGATTTTCTTGAAGAAACTTTTTACTCTCACCGTGACCGAGGCAAAGAAAAATAACATCGACATGTTGTTGAAGTGTGTCGGTGAATTTCAATTCTGTTTCGCCTTGCAGATCTGGATGAGCCGAGTACAGGGGATTGCCCGCATTACTTCTGCTGTGAATAAACGTAAGCTCCACATGCGGGTGATTCAGTAACAGCCGGATAGTCTCGCCACCTGTGTATCCTGCTCCCCCTATTATTCCTACTTTGATTTTACTTCCCATCGACTTCATCTTTTACCTGGTGATAAATGGCTACCTGGTTTCCAAAAATCTTGGTGAAGCCAATCACATCGTCACCGCTCCACCCTAAATTTTCTTCACCATACTTACCAAACTTCGATGACATCAAATCATACGCTGATTCAATGCCCAACACCTGGTAACGATACGGGTTCAATTGAACATGAACATCGCCTGTTACATGCTGCTGCGCGCTCGTGAGGAAGGCTTCAATGTCGCGCATGAGGGGATCAAGGTACTGGCCTTCATGAAGCCAGTTGCCGTAGAATTGAGCAAGTTGATCTTTCCAACTCAACTGCCATTTGGTAAGCACATGTTTCTCCAGTGCGTGATGGGCTTTCAATACTACCACCGGGGCGGCTGCTTCAAAACCAACACGTCCTTTTATGCCGATGATGGTATCGCCTACGTGCACATCTCTTCCTATGCCGTAAGGCCCTGCGATTGCTTGCAGGTATTGTATCGCCTCGGTAGGGTGAGAAAAAGGCTTATCGTTAATTTTTTTCAGTTCTCCTTTTTCAAAAGAGAGCTTCACCGTTTCGGTTCCCGATTTCGTTACTTGTGTCGGCCATGCTTCTTCGGGCAACATGCCCAGCGACTTCAGGGTTTCCTTTCCGCCTACGGAAGTTCCCCAGATACCTTTGTTGATGGAGTACATGGCCTTCTCGAAATTCATCTGTACGCCCTTCGATTTCAGGAACGTGATTTCCTGCTCGCGCGACAATTTCAACTCGCGAATTGGGGTGATGATCTCAACACCGGGCATAAGGATATTCAGGATCATATCGAAGCGAACCTGATCATTGCCAGCCCCTGTACTTCCATGCGCCACTGCATCGGCCTTCAATTCTTTTGCATAGATCGCCACCGCTAATGCCTGCGACATACGCTCAGCACTCACACTCAACGGGTATGTGTTATTCTTCAGCACATTTCCGTAGATGAGGTAGCGAATTACTTTGTCGTAGTAGTTTTTTGTCTCGTCTACTGTTTTATGAGACGCTACGCCAAGATTTTTTGCGCGTGCTTCAATCTCTTTTATTTCTGTTTCATCAAAACCTCCGGTATTTACCGTGATGGTATGGACTTCATAACCTTTTTCCTCACCGAGGTACTTTACGCAGAAGGATGTATCAAGACCTCCGCTGAATGCTAATACTACTTTTTTCGTTGTCATCTCTTTATAATAAAGGGAGAGGTTAACGCTGAAAGCGCAGGCTTCTCTCCATTTTAAAAATTCATTTATGGTTTAACGCGCAGACATTCTGCGTTGAGCTTCCTTCTACCAGAAGAAAAAGAAACTCAGCAACGACTTGCCTTCTGACTTATCGCCTTCGTCTTTTTTGCGCATGGTCTTCAACAGCACGAATTGCTTGAAGCGCACCCAGCGCTCGAACAGTTTAAAGTTACCTTTAAATTCGCGATGGCGGTGGTGTACCAGTTCACCATCCGGAGTAACCACGGTGGCCGCAATAGCCGGTGGTGGCGCCAGTTCCTGAATTTGGGCTGCCTTTGCCGCTTCGGCTGCTTTGATTTTTGCTTCAGCTTCTGCCGGATCGAAAAGCATCGCAGTGCACATGCAGTTCTTCCGCTGCTTGCTCATCAGAATCTCATAGTTCACGCAGCTCTTACAACCTTTCCAGAATTCTTCATCGTTGGTAAGCTCCGAATAGGTAACAGGTTCGTAACCGAGATCAGAGTTGATCTTCATCACGGCCAGCCCGGTAGTAAGTCCGAAGATTTTTGATGTCGGATATTTTTCGCGCGAAAGGGCAAATACTTTTCGTTTGATCTCCGTGGCCACACCCGTCTTGCGAAACGGTGGTGACACGATCAGTCCGGAATTCGCCACATACTTGCCGTGTTCCCACGCTTCAATGTAGCAGAACCCGACCCAGGCTCCTTCTGGTGTAACAGCAATAATGGCTTTGCCCTCCTCCATCTTCATCATGATGTATTCAGGAGAGCGCTTGGCAATGCCGGTGCCGCGCGCCTTGGCTGACTCCTCCATCTCCTTCGTGATGGTCTCAGCGTAATGTTTGTCGTCTGCCGTTGCCAGCCTGACGATGAGATTATGTTTTTCCAATGTTAATTCAGAATTATAATATAAGTTGAAAACACCAAATGCTTAAAAAGCAATGAAGTCGCAATGTCCTTGACATCACGTCTTAATCAACAACCGTGTTGTATGATGGAGGTATCAGATACGCGCAAAGCGTACGGGTCGGGGTCGCCTGGTCACCATGCAGGCGTTAAAGAAGAACCGGAATGTTCTGTCAGATGGGGCAGCAGCCGTGGCCGCTGTAAAAATGGTGAACAATGTTTTCAATTTCTTTCTTAGCGTTTTAGTTGTGAACGTTAGATAAATGGCATTCAGTTTTTGTTTATGTTTTTTACAACTGCAAAATTAAACGGAAAAATCTGGTTAATGTGAATATTGAAGGCAGGAATTTGTGAAAAAAAATTTGAGCCACTAACGAAAGTTAGTACGAGGTAGAGTCAATAGTCCTGAGTAATGTCTTGAGACCAAGTACTAACGACTCTGTACTAACGCTAAAAATCTGGACAAGGAATAACAAGTTTGTCCTTGGGTGGCTTGCGTGGGTCGCGCATCGGCCAGGTGTATACCAAACTGAACTCGTGCGCTCCGCCACTGCCGGGCCCCAGTTTGGAGATGGTATAGTCATAACTATAACCGATGTTCAAGGCATCCTTGGCGCCAAGCTTTACAAAGCCAAGCATCAGCACGATTGACTCGTTGTTAACTGTGCCTCCAATGTTTTTGAATGGAACACCCCGGTACCAGGTTCCCAGCACCAAGGGTTCGAATGTAAAGTAAAGACCAAGATCCAATTGATCGAACTCCCCCTGATGGCGGTATTGAAGAGCCGGAGCTATACTTCGCTCCGCATTGCGTGCATATACACCATTGCCTACAACACCAGGTTTCATGAAAAATTTAAAGCCACCATGAACCGATAGCTTCATAGGCAGTTTACTTTGCTCACCGATGATACTTTGGTTAGGCTGTGTAAGGTGCCAGGCGGAAACACCAAGCCAGGCGCTCTTGGTAAAGAATACGCCACCCAGCGAAATATCTGCAAACGTTCTGCGCGTGCCGGTATTAAATGTTTCGGCTGTACTGGGATCAATGATCTGGCCCGTATTCGGGTCGAACTGATCGCCAAAGGTGAGCTTATCAAAATTTACATCGCGTGTATACACTGCTACTTGGGCGCCCGGACGAAACCCCAGGTACTTGGTCAATTGGAGTTCGTAAGAATACTGCAAGCCCAGGCTTAATGAACTGAGATTGGCGAGACCTTCAACATCGCGGGTAATGATTACACCAACGGCACTACTATAATCTTCGAAAAAATAATCGAAGTAAGCCGACATGGTGGTGAAGTTTGCATCAATAGCCGGCCATTGATTGCGGTAGTTGATCCCAGCCCTTGCCTGGTTGGTTGAACCCGCCAGTGCAGGATTCAAATACAAAGGAGCAGCATAAAACTGCGAAAATTGAGGGTCTTGAGCAGTTACCGCACCTTTCAGCCCCAGCATTAATACACATGAAATCAGGAGTATCCTGTACATCGACCGTTCTTTTAAAAGCTACGCAATCAAGGCAAAGTAATAAAAAGTTATCCGTTAATCGTAAATCGTTATCCGTAAAGACACTTAAAAAACCTTAATCGTTGTGGCTACTAGTTACTTGCAGAGAACAACACACCCTCCGCGCACACACACGACTAACGATTAACGGGTAACGCTTAACGATTCCATCCCTTAACGGTAATTTTGGGTCAAATTGTATACTTTAGATGAACTTGGGCGTTTTAGAGTTGATTAATTTTAGCGATTGATTGAAGTTGAGATTACAGTAGGAAGATGATGACAACCAAACCATTACAACGACTTTTATTTCTGATGCTGGGCATCGGGCTTAGCCTTTCGGCAGCGGCACAGAATTTCTCTAAGCACAACTGGTACTTTGGCAACAGCGCACAGGGTATCCGGTTCAGTCGCTCAGACAACACAGCCAGCCTGGTAAACAACCAGGGAATTCCGTTTGGAATAGGTGGAAGTGCCGTGGCTTCCTATCCAATAACCGGAAATGTCTTTTTCTATACCGATGGTTTCCGGGTTTACGATGCGTCACACCAGATCATGCCACAAGGCAATGCGCTTACGGGTGACAACACCCTGAACCAGCCTGTAGTAATTTGCAAGAACCCTGCGAATTCAGGGGAGTACATTATTTTTCATAACAGTGCCGGGGCAATCCGCTTTACCGTGGTAGACTCCGTACTCAATGGCAATGCCGTTACATTTGGCCAACCACCGCTGGGTGATGTTGATCCGGCCAGAAAAAATATGGCCATCCCGCTTCTTACGGGCATGTCGGAAGCAATGCTGATGTTACCCAACTCGAATGGCCGCGACTTCTGGCTCATTACCCACCGAAGCGGAACCACCGACTACTACATTACGGCAATCACCTCCACCGCCCTCATCGGCACCACCACCATTGTAACCACCGGACTGATTCAACAGGCTGCAAGCTTTTCGTATCATGAAGCAACAAACCGAATTGCCGTAGCTCCACAGGAACCCACGCGCGATGTTGAAGTCTTCACGTTTACAGACACACCAACACCAAGTCTTACGGCTGGATTTCGGGTACTCAACTCCGCAGTGAACAGCACAACCACCCAGGCCATTTACGACACCGAGTTTAGCAAGGACGGTCAATACCTGTACGTTTCAGTGCATGGTGAACCGGGAATCCAGGCAGATGTTTTGCAATATGATTTACTATCCCCAAGTCTTACGGCAATTTCGGTGTTACCAACACCTAACAGCCTTGTGCGCAGTTATGGTTTGCAAATGGCTCCCGACTCAGCCATCTATCACTTGTATGAATTAACCGCCAGCCCCGGAGTATTTAGATTGGGAAGATTAACCCGAACGGATTCCGTTGCTGCCAACACGATTTACACACCCCAGGTATTCGCTGGAAATTTCAACGGAAAACAATTTCCATCTTTTGCACCGGCCGATTCGATTGAAATGAAAGTGTGGTTTACAACGGAAGGATTGTGTGCCAACGCGCCTACCAGTTTCTTCCCTACGGTTACACCGGCAGCCGACAGTCTGAACTGGGACTTTGGCGATGGCACCGGCTCGCGTGAGTGGAGCCCGATTTACACCTACACCGCTGGCGGAACGTATCCGGTTACTGTTACAGCTTTTTTGAATGGGCAGCAGAAAGATTCAACGATCAATGTAACGATCACTGACTTCGATACGCAGATCAGCCTGGTGCAGGATACTACGGCCTGTAGTTGTGAACTTCCATTTCCAAAAACAATTAATCCTCCGCCACCACCAGCCTCCAATCCTTGTAATCGATTTACCGTAACCGCGCAGATCAGCGGAAGCGGAAATCCATCCTGGCAGTGGTACGGTCCTGCCGGCCCCATTGGCCCGCCTTCCACCGGAACAACAGCAACACTTCAACCCGACTCAGCAGGCTATTATTATTTAGTAGCATCTGTGGGTTCGTGCGAAACGCATGCAGGTGTTAATATCAAAGAATACAATCTTCAGGATCAAACCGGAAACGTGTGGTACTTCGGATTGAATGCCGGTATAGATTTTAATCCGGTGTTCGATAACCCACCCGGTTCACCGCTGGCTACTTCCAACCCGGTGATGGATGCACCCGAAGGAACCGCCACCATTTCCGATCAAAACGGACAGGTTGTATTTTATACCGATGGTAACAGTGTGTGGAATAGAAATCACGTATTGCTTACTACGGGTATTGGTGGCGAGTTGGGGTCAACGCAATCCTCGGTGATCATTCCGGTACAAGGCGACCAAACACTTTACTACATTTTCACCACGCAGGAAATTCACGGATCGTACTCCTACAAATTGAGCTACTCCTTGTTTGACCTGAAAAAAAATGCCGGCACCGGTGATGTGGTCGAGCAGAACATTACCCTCTTCACAAAAAGTACGGAGCGGATCACCGCCAATCCAAACTGGCTGATCGCGCACGAGTATGGTAACAACACCTTCCGGGCTTACCGGGTAAGTGCGAATGGTATTGGCACTCCGGTTTTATCGGCCATCGGTTCCGATCATACTACGGCTATCGCGGCCAATGGTCAAGGATACATGAAACTTGGCCCGCAAGATCGATTAGCCGTGGCACTTTCCTCTTCACCAACATCCAACAAAATTGAAGTGTTTGATTTCGATCCGGTAAATGGCGACATCACTAACTTCAGAAGTTTAAACCTGACTGGTGCCACAGGCGAAGTGTATGGTGTTGAACTTACCAACACTAAAATCTTCGCTACACTGAAAGGAACAACGACCTCACGGCTCTACGAATTTGCCTTCGATACGCTGGGTGTGCCCTTTGAGATCAAACCTCCCCAGTCAGCAACCGTCATTAATGAAGAGTTAGGTGCTATTCAAACCGGTCCAGACGGACAAATTTATGTGGCCGTGAAAGACAAGCCCTACCTGGGCACCATACAAGTAAACAGCGACACAACGGTGTTATCGATATTTACGGCCAATGCCTTTGCGCTTAACCCTGCCGTACCACCTGCACCCGGAACAGCACTAAGCCGGTTAGGACTTCCGAATAATATTCAGAATAATACAGGTCAGACCGGAGGACCATTCATTGCGGCCAATGGTTTTTGTCTTGGCGATACTACCTTCTTCAGCGGCTCAGGCACCGACCCTATTGACACCTTGTTCTGGGATTTTGGTGATGGAAATACGATCAAAGGAGTTGGTGAAGCCATTCGTAACCAGGCACACCGGTATGCTGCCGTAGGAACGTACAATGTTCAATTGAGAATCAGTAACCGATGCGTTGGTTTAGTTACGATACTAAGTCGCTCTGTAACGATTACAGCGCCACCCGTATTACCTCCACCGGTTTCATTGTGCCAGCCGCCACAATTACTGGATGCCAACCCAAGCAATCAACCGAACCTTTCGTATGCGTGGGATCGGGGTGATACTACACGGGTGATTACAATAACGCATCCAGGAGCGTACCCCCTTACGCTCACCAACACGCTGAGTGGTTGCGCTACCTCCGGAGTGATTGATGTGTTCCCTTCGCTAACAACCATTGATTTTGGTCCGGACTCCACGGTGTGTTCGGCAACCGGAGCGAGTCAACTGCTCAACACAAACATCAATCTTCCGAATCATACCTGGCGGTTAAGTACCAACAATGGAGCTTTCGTAACAATTGGTGGTAATAACGGTCCTACGCAACTGGCTGATTTTTCAACAGCCGGTGTCTTTACCTATGCCGTTGAATTTTTGAACACCGTGAACGGATGTTATTCACGCGATACCATTACGTTTACCGTTCGGCAATCACCCGTGGCAGTACTTACCGGTAATGGACCAATTGCCTGCGGCACCACAACCGGTCAGTTAACGTTGAACATTACGCAGCCAACCACTTCGTTTGTAAGTTTTATTCTTGCAGGGGCCGCAATTATTGACAATCAGCAAGACATTGCACCAGTTTACAACAATGTATACAACAACTTATCAACAGGAACCTACATAGTACAGGTTACTGATCAGGTGGATACACGTTGTTTTGATTCACAAACTGTAACCATCAGTAGTAGTACATTAACAGTAACATCACCTTCACCAGTATCTATTTGTCAGCCGCAAGTCATATCCGTTACTAATACAAACGCCACAGCAGGAAGCACATTCCGTGTGCTTGATGTTAATACTGGAACAGTGGTAGACGCTGGTGGACCAATACCAACGCTACCAGCATTCAATACATTTGTACCACTACCTCCGGGTGATTACCTGGTAGAAGTTACCTTATCAGGCTCATCTCCCCCTTGCGTAACAGGAACTCCGGTAACGTTAACCCCTGGCGCGCCAACACCCGCTGTGATTACAGACAATCTTTGTTTCTCGCGACAGTTAACGATTACTGGTGCTCCCGGCACTGCAACCTACGATTGGACAGCATCCGATCCCGGAAGCATCAACGGCAGCTTAACAGCACAAACCGTAACCATCAACGAAGGAGGCCCCTGGACAATTACTGTAACCGTAACGCCTAATGATGCAACATGTCCTGTAACTCTAACACAAACAGCAACGGTTGACACATCTGATCCTGACTTCACACCCGATGATCAGTGTCAAAATCTAGTAACGCTTACAGCGCAACCAACCGGCACGTATTTTTACAATTGGTATGATCCGGGCAATACGCTTATCGGAACAGGGCAGCAAGTAGGTGTTGCTGCTACTGGCAACTATCGATTAGAAAGACAAAACTTTGTAACCGGATGCCCGCCTGCGCAGATCATCAAGCCTATTTCTGTTCTCGGCCCGCTAAGCGTTACACTCATGCCGATCACACCAGTCTGTCAAGGTTCCGAGTTTCAACTGGAGGCACAACCTTCTCGAGCCGTGCAGACCTTTGCCTGGACGTACGAGGGCAGTGCGCTTACTACACCGGCAACGCCCGCCATACTGACGGATTCGCGCGCAGGAAATTATACCGTTACCGTTACTTCGGATGGCGGCTTATGTACAGCAACCGAAGATATCGACCTTGACCTTGCTCCGGTTGACCGGGGAGCCTTAACGGATCTCGCCCTGATATGCCCTGACCCTGCTGCACCACCCGACTTGCAAGTGGTTAACCTGGATGCCGGCAATGGCTTCATCAGTTACGACTGGTACCTGGATGGCGGCTCACTAAACGACTTCGATCAATTTTATACAGCCTCTATCGCGGGCGAGTACACCGTGAACCTGATCAACGCATTTAATTGCGCGAGCACCGATAAAACCACCGTGGAAGAAGAGTGCGATCCGATTGTAACCGGTCCGAATGCCTTCCGTCCGGGAAGTACCTACATGGAAGGTGGTGAGATGGTGAACCAGCGATTCAGACTCTTTACATTCTTTATCGATGACGAAAACTTCCAGGTATACATCTTCAACCGCTGGGGCGAAATGGTGTATCAAACCACCGATCGCGACTTCCGCTGGAACGGTGGCTACAACAATAGTCTCAATCAACTGTTGCCAGCCGGAACCTATACGTATGTAGTGCGCTACCAAAGTTCCTATCGACCTGAACTGGGTGTTCAGGAAAAACGAGGTGGTGTATTGCTTGTGCGATAACTTCCTTTAAAAAATTTCAAGGCGCCATCCGATTCGGATGGCGCTTTTTTATTTTATACTCTTTTAGAAACACACACGGAACACACTTTCAGCTTTCGTTGACAATCGTATTTTGTTTTTCTAATTATGTACAGCTAAAAAATACAACATGAAAAGAATTCTGTACAGTCTTGTGGTGGCCGTTTTATTCGCATCCTGCACACAACAACCGGTGGAAGATCATGGTCCTGCTATCGGTGTTATTCCGCAACCTGTATCACTCCAGCCCGGTAATGATCATGCACACTTGGGAACTTCGGTTACTCTTGTGGCTCCGGAAGCAGCACGACCGGCTGCCGCGTCACTGGAAGATTTCTTTATCGGCAGAAAAATTACAACAACAATTCTCGAAACAAGTGACGCCCCAGACCGCATCACACTTGCACTTGCACCCAACGATTCGCTTGGTGCTGAAGGATACACATTGATCGTAAATGAGCAAGGTATTAATCTTTCTGCGCCAACCCCTGCCGGATTATTTTACGCAGCACAAACCCTGCAACAACTTATTAGCGAACACAATGAAGTGCCGCATGTGTCCATCACCGACTACCCGCGCTTCGCGTATCGCGGCATGCACCTGGATGTAGGCCGCCACATGTTTCCGCCTGCGTTCATTAAAAAATATATCGACCTGATGGCCTATCATAAATTCAATCGCTTTCACTGGCACCTTACCGAAGACCAGGGCTGGCGAATTGAAATCAAGAAGTATCCAAAACTTCAGGAAGTAGCCTCCATGCGAAACGGAACGGTGATTGGTCGCGCTACTACAGCCACCCGCAGTCAGGCTACGTACGATGACAAACCTTACGGTGGTTACTACACCCAGGAAGAAATAAAAGATATTGTGAAGTATGCGGCCGATCGGTACGTAACGATTATTCCGGAAATAGAAATGCCGGGGCACGCACTGGCTGCACTTACCGCTTACCCTGCCATTGGCTGCACAGGGGGTCCGTACGAAACAGCAAAAACCTGGGGTGTATTTGATGATGTGTACTGTGCCGGTAAAGAAGAAACATTTGCTTTTCAACAAGGTGTACTGGACGAAGTACTGGAATTATTTCCGAGCGAGTACATTCACATTGGTGGCGATGAATGTCCGAAAGCCAAATGGGAAAAATGCCCGCATTGCAAAAAGCGAATTAAAGACAACAACCTGGCGGATACACATGCCCTGCAGAGTTACTTCATTCAACGCGTGGAAAAATATCTTAACAGCAAGGGTCGCCAGATTATTGGCTGGGATGAAATCCTTGAAGGCGGGCTCGCACCAAACGCAACGGTGATGAGCTGGCGCGGAGAAGAAGGCGGTATTGCTGCTGCGCAACAAAATCACAATGTAATTATGACACCCACCGGGTGGTGTTACTTCGACTACTACCAGGACTCCGCGAAGACGGATAGTATTCCAGTAGGAAGTTTAGTGGATGTTAAAAAAGTGTACACGTATGAACCTGTGCCACCACAACTTTCACCCGAGCAAGCCACGCATATTCTGGGTGCCCAGGCCAACCTGTGGACCGAATATATGAAGACGGGCGATCGTGTCGAGTTTATGGCCTATCCAAGAGCCTGCGCCATGGCCGAAGTAGTTTGGTCACCAAAAGAAACCCGAAACTATGCCGATTTCCTTTCAAGAATGGAAATACATTTCAAACGGCTGGATGCCCGCAATGTAAATTCAGCGAAGTTCCTCCAGCAAGAAATCGCAGCGTTGAAGCAACCTGAATCGAAAAAGCAGTAAATTCAGGTATATAAAATCAATACCATGACGAACCTAACACGCTGTGCACTACTCTTCGCTGTACTCATCGGGCTTTGTACCTGTTCCGATAATCAGGATGGTGTCTCTACTACTGATTCGATGTTAACCTTTGCCACGTGGGTAGACGATGTTGATGGAGGACGCTGGACGTTCAACGCAAACGGCACCTATCGTGAAGCGTATACCCTCGGCACAGCGGGCACGTTACAACTGGATGGCACCTGGAAATGGATAAGCGACAGTGAAATATCCTTTGTGGGTTCAGAAATTACAATCAATGGACAAACGCATCCAATCGACAAGAAGCCTGACAACACCATCTTTCAGATAACAGAAATCACGAAAGAAAATTTAAATGTACAGGTTAAGAACAATGCGGTTGGAGAAGTTATGGGATTTATCAGTGCGAAAAAATTTAGTGCCCAACACTAAAGAATCAAGCCTACTACTCCACTCCGTAACAATACTCCTTCAGGTAATCAGCGGCATCGTCTGCTCCTGTTGTAAATGCTTTGGTGAGACAACGACAGCCAGCCTCTATTTCGTCTTTTTCCACCAGCGCAATTCCTTTGTAAAACATCAGGGTCGAATTCGCAGGATCTTGCGCCAATCCTTTATTGAGGTAGTGAAGGGAAAGATCATACGCTTCTTCTTCCAGACCTATCGAACCCGCATAAAGGTAGGACTCTATAAAAGCAGGATCGCTTACGATGAGCTGATCAAAAATAAGTAGCGCACTATCGAGGTTGTTCATGTAGTAGTAGCTCAACCCAAGATAAGCCTTCAACCCTGGATCAGCCTGATAGCTCAGGAGCACTCGGATGTCTTGCTGTGCTTCTGCATACCGCTCGCTTTCCATCAGCACCGATGCGCGCCAGCGAAGCAGATCAGGATTACCCGGGCTTTGAATCAAAAACGCATTCAGTCCTTCCAGTTGTTCTTCAACTTTACCCAACTCCTGATAAATGTAAACCCGCAGTAATTTTGTCTGCTGATCATCCGGAAATCGCTGGAGGTATTGATTCACATCTAGCAGCGCCTCATTAAAACGACCGGCTCCATAGTACGAAAAGGCGCGTTTATGAAGTACGCTGAAATCAGCATCCGTCTTAAGTTTTGATGCTGCAAGTATCTTGGTGTACAGCGGAATGGCGCCTTCGTAATCCTGATGGCTGACCAAGGTGTCGGCATCGGCTTCCCACTGTGCGGATGCATTACGCTTTCCCTGGGCAGCCACAAAAAAAGAACTCATTACCAGGATGGTAATGAGTCCGTATATTCTAATCACCATTGCGGTTTATTTGTTATTGCGCTTACGCTCGTTTTCTGTTAAGAAAATTTTTCTCAAGCGGATCGACTTCGGTGTTACCTCTACATATTCATCGGCCTGAATGTATTCCAGCGCTTCTTCGAGTGTATGCTTTTGAGGAGGTGCAATTTTCATTTTCTCGTCAGCACCGGAAGCACGCATGTTGGTAAGCTTCTTGGTTTTGGTAACGTTAATCACCAGGTCGCCACTGCGGCTATGTTCACCAATTACCTGTCCTTCGTACACAGGCTCACCCGGATTGATGAAGAACTTACCACGATCCTGCAGGTTGTGCAAGCTGTAGGCAATGGCTTCACCTTGTTCCATCACAATCAACGATCCGTTAATACGTCCTGGAATTTCACCTTTATACGGTTGATATTCTTTGAAGCGGTGTGTTACGATAGCTTCACCGGCTGTTACGTTCAACAAGTAGTTACGCAACCCCATGATACCTCTTGACGGAATCAGGAATTTCAAGATCATACGATCAGCCTTCGGCTCCATGTTCAGCATTTCACCTTTGCGCATCGATACTGTTTCAATCGCTTTACCGGAAACAACTTCTGGTAAATCGATGGTAAGCTCTTCAACAGGCTCGCACTTCACACCATCGATCTCGCGGAAAATTACCTGCGGCTGACCGATCTGAAGTTCGTAACCCTCTCTGCGCATGGTTTCAATCAACACCGACAAGTGAAGTACCCCACGACCAAATACCATGAAGCTGTCGGCAGAACCGGTTTCACCTAAACGCAACGCCAGGTTTTTCTCCAATTCCTTTTCCAGACGTTCGCGAATGTGGCGTGACGTAACAAACTTTCCTTCCTTCGCATAGAACGGTGAGTTGTTGATCGTAAACAACATACTCATAGTAGGTTCATCGATGGCAATCGCTTTCAATGCTTCCGGCTTTTCCAAATCCGATACAGTATCACCGATTTCAAAACCTTCGAGACCAACCAATGCGCAGATTTCTCCGGCATTTACTTGCTCTACTTTTTTCTTTTCAAATCCTTCGAACACGTACACTTCTTTGATACGTGTTTTCACGATGGCACCATCGCGCTTGATTAACGCTACCTGCTGACCAGCCTTTACCGATCCACGCTGCACGCGACCAATCGCCACGCGACCAATGTAGGCCGAGTACTCCAGTGAAGTAATCATCATCTGGGTAGCACCGTCATCAACCCGGGGCTGAGGTATATGCTCTATAACACCTTCAATCAGGGCATTGATATCCGTTGTTGGCGTTTTCCAATCAGGTCCCATCCAGCCATTTTTGGCAGAACCGTAGAAGGTCGGGAAATTCAATTGGTCTTCGGTTGCATCCAATGCGAACATCAACTCGAATACCTGTTCGTGTACTTCATCGGGCGTACAGTTTTTCTTGTCCACCTTGTTGATCACCACAATCGGTTTCAATCCTAATTGCAAAGCTTTTTGAAGTACAAAGCGCGTTTGCGGCATGGGGCCTTCAAACGCATCCACCAACAAGAGGCAGCCATCGGCCATGTTAAGTACACGCTCCACTTCGCCACCAAAGTCGCTGTGACCGGGTGTGTCAATAATATTGATTTTAAAATCCTTGTACCGAACGGAAACGTTTTTGGCCAAAATAGTAATACCGCGTTCGCGTTCCAGGTCATTGCTGTCCATGATCAGCTCGCCAGGGTTCTCATGATCCTTAAAAAGGTGACCGGCATGTAAAAGTTTGTCAACCAGCGTAGTTTTTCCGTGGTCAACGTGGGCAATGATCGCGATGTTTCTGATCTTGTTAACGTCCATAAGTACTAAGATTCCTCGGTTTTTCTTGAATTAGGCCGCAAAGATAGACTTTTTAGTCCACAGATGGCTACCGACTTCAAAACTGTTTTCGAGGATTGCGTGAATTGCCTTTTGGGGATGAATCAAAAAACCACGGCTAGAATAAAAAATTCACTATTGAGTGATCGGGAATTAATTTTGCCCCTGAACGATTCAACCGAAGTGTATTCGCCCATGCTCGGTAAAAAACCAGCACTTTCCCTGAATTCCGGGTTAGTCACCCAATAATCTTTCATACTGGTGCTAACCCAACTTTACCACATTTTGCTATGCCTTAAACCTCAAAAAAGTGCCCATGGGTAAATCTCTTTCATGTTTTGATTTCAGAAAGAATTCTCCACACTCTGGCTCAGCACCGGCAAAGTGTGTCTTCACCACATTCAATCCAACCAGCGGAGAAAGGCCAACCGCATAGGTGCTCAGAATAAAAAAGCAATTCTTCTTTTCCAGCAATTGACTGCTCATCAAAATCAGTTCATTGAGTTGTTCCTGCAACGTCCACTTCTCTCCTTCAGGTCCTCGGCCGTAGGGTGGCGGGTCCATAATTATACCGTTGTACTTATTGCCACGCTTCACCTCGCGCTTTACAAACTTGAAAGCATCTTCGTACACCCAACGAATATCGGTGAGATTATTCAACTGCATGTTCTGATTCGCCCAGTTTATTCCCGGGCGCGATGCGTCACAATGGATTACTTCAGCGCCAGCCGAACGGGCTACTACCGAGGCCGCTCCGGTGTAGGCAAACAGATTTAATACGCGCGGCTTGGTGGGCTTCCATTCAGAAATTGTATCGTAAATAAAATTCCAGTTGTTGCCCTGCTCCGGAAAAACACCAACGTGGCCGAAGCTGGTAAGGGCAAGGCGCAAGGTAAGCGACAGGTTATTATATTGATAAGAAATATTCCAGCTTTCGGGCATTCCCGGATTTCTGGACCACCCGCCTTTTACATCGTCTGAGAAACGAAACTTGTCGGCTTTCTCGCGTACAAATTTGGCATGTGCCATTTTTTTCCATTCTTCTTCGCGCAGCACTTTACTCCAGATGGCTTGCGGCTCAGGCCGAATCAACATGTACTTTCCAAAACGCTCAAGCTTCTCGCCATCGCCAGAGTCGATCAGTTCGTAGTCTTTCCAGGAGGTTGGGGATAGTAGTTTCGAGTTCAAAGTTTCATGTTCAAGATTCAAAGGTAAGAACAAACCTGAGACTTGGAACTTGGAACTTTTAACTCTAAACTTACGCCATGCACTTCCTGATCACCTCCACCCAGAATCCAAAAATTAAAAATCTGCTTGCGTTGGAGAAACCACGCGAACGCAAAAAGCAATGCCTGTTTGTTATCGAAGGAAAAAAGGAAATCGGGTTGGCTTTGGAGGCTGGGTATAAAATCGGCAATCTGTTTTTTTGTGAAGACATTATCAGCCTGAAGGAAGTACAGGAATTTGCCCGGCATAACCCGTTGCTTATTCCGGTATCAAAAGACGTATTCGAAAAAATTGCTGTGCGCGAAGGTTCCGGTGGAATGATTGCTGTTGCTGAACAAAAAACACATCGACTTGATCAACTTAAATTATCCGCTAACCCCCTGCTGTTAATTTTGGAAAGTGTTGAAAAACCTGGCAATCTTGGCGCGATACTTCGTACAGCCGATGCTGCCGGAGTAGATGCTGTTATTATCTGCGATACCCAAACAGACTTTTACAATGCCAATGTTATTCGCTCCAGTGTCGGATGCATCTTCACCAAACAAGTAGCCTCCGCTACCTCCGATGAAACACTGGCATGGCTCACTCATAACAACATCAAAAAATATTGCACCTACCTGAAAGCCTCAGTGCCTTATCACACTGTTGATTTCAACCAACCAAGCGCCATTGTTATGGGAACTGAAGCCACCGGATTATCCGAGACCTGGGTGAACCAATCCGATGCCAACATCATCATCCCGATGCAAGGCAAAATCGATTCGATGAATGTTTCTACCGCTGCCGCTGTGGTGGTGTTTGAAGCCAAGCGACAACGAGGATTTCACTAGCGTATTGTGTACTCTTGACACTTGACTTCGTCTTTTAATTACCTCGACAATACACTCTGTGCTAATAATTTTATACGGCATTCTGTGTTACCCCAAAAAATCCTTACCTTGGAAGCTCAAGCCTATCTTCCCTCTTGGAACCATTGCCACTTTCTAAGAAATATGCTCAGGATGAAAAATTTCTGAATGCCCTGGCCGATGCATTCCGTCTGCAAGAATCTATCATTAGCACCACGGAGCTAGCCATTATTTCCACCACGACAACAGGTGTGATCAACAGTTTCAATCGTGCAGCTGAACAAATGCTGGGATATAAGGCCGAGGAAGTAATCGGTATTGAAACACCGTGCATCTTTCATGACTTGAGCGAAATAATTGCCCGCTCACACGAATTGGCTGAAGAAATGAATACTACGATAGATCCCGGATTCGAAGTATTTGCCCAGAAAGCCAGAACAAGCCGGATGGCCGACAGACGAGAATGGACCTATGTTCGAAAAGATGGTTCGCGCTTTCCAATTTCCCTTTCGATAACCGGATTGTGGGATGATCATAATAACCTGACCGGTTATGCAGGAATTGCTACGGATATTTCGCAGCAAAAAAAGGTAGACCTGCAGATAAAAGAATCAGAGGCTCACTTACAGGCGCTGATCAGTTCACTCGATGACATTGTGCTGGAAGTACACCGGAACGGAACGTACCTGAATGTTTGGACGAAAAACCACGACCTTCTGTTTAACCCGATTGATACATATGTTGGCAAGACCCTCACAGAGGCCCTGGGACCTACCCTTGGGAAAAAATTTGAACATATCCTGGAACAGGTCTTTGCCACCCGTAAATCCGTTAGTGTGGAGTATCCATCAATCAAACCACACGACAACACATGGCGAATGGCCAAGTGCTCGTACATTGATGATGAACATGTACTCATCTGCGTTCGCGATATCACCCAACAAAAAAATGCCGAAGTAGCCTTAAAGGAAAGCGAACAAAAATTCAGGATGCTGGCTGAAAATGTTCCGGGTGCTATTTACCTCTGTCGCAACGATGAAACATTTTCCATGATCTATCTCAACGATAAGATTGAGAGCATCTCCGGATATTCGGCAACCGAGTTTATTTCTGGCGCAATCAATTTTGTTAAGTTGTATCATCCGGCCGACCGCGATAGAATTTTCGCTGCCGTTGATCAGGCACTCACCGAAAAGAAAAGTTTCAATCTTGAATATCGGCTGCTGCACAAATCAGGCGAATGGCGTTGGATTGAAGAGACCGGCATTGGTGTATATAACAACGACAGCCTCGTTCTGCTGGAAGGATTTATCTCCGACATAACCGAACGCAAGCAGGCCGAAGAAGAGTTCAGACAAGTTGCCGAAGAGAACTCGCGCATATTCAACCATTCGCTTACTCTAAACTGTGTTGCTTCGTTTGACGGATACTTCATCAAACTCAATCCTATTTGGGAAAAGATGATGGGCTGGTCAATCCAGGAACTCCAGACAAAAAAATTTATCGAGTTTATACATCCCGATGATGTTCAGTCAACCATAAAAGCCTTTGAGGGAATTCTGAAAGGTTCGGATTTACCCGCTTTTGAAAACCGCTACCGCGACAAGACTGGCAATTATCATTGGTTGCTTTGGACATCCTCACCCGATATAGAACGTAAACTAATCTATGCTTCTGCCATCGACATTTCCGAACGGAAAAAATCTGAAGAAGAACTACTCCGCTCAAAAAATAACCTGGAAGTAGCAGCCTCCGAACTTCAGGAACAAAATAAGCAGCTGGATGAATTTGCGCACATTGTATCGCACAACCTTCGTTCACCGGTGGGCAACATCAAAGCTTTGGTGGGGCTGCTGAATGAAAAAAGTCCGTTAGAAGAATATCAGCTCATTTTCGAAAAACTAAAAAATGTCTCCATCAATCTGGGTGAAACCATGAATGAGTTGATGGAGAATTTGAAGGTGAAGAAGAACACCGATGTCGAAATGGTCGAGCTGCGCTTCTCGGAGATGCTGCAAAAAATTGTTCAATCGCTGGAAGGTGAACTTATTCAGTATGGTGGAGAAGTGTCATTTGACTTTAACGCGGCACCGAAGATTACGTACTCGAAATCATACCTCGAAAGTATTTTTCAAAACCTGCTGAGCAATGCCATCAAGTACCGTTCGCCAAAGCGTAAACTTCAGATACACGTTTCCTCCATCATTCAAAACGGAGCGGTAGAATTACACGTGCGCGACAACGGCCAGGGTATAGACCTGGAGCGTTTTGGCGACAAACTCTTCGGCCTGCACAAAACCTTTCACGAACATCAGGATTCGCGCGGTGTCGGGTTGTTCCTTACCCGCACCCAGATCGAAGCCATGGGCGGATCCATTCATGCCGAAAGTAAAGTAGATGAGGGCTCAACCTTTATCATCCGGTTTTAAACCCACATCTTCCGCTACGATTTAGGCACGCGATTTCAACTAATCGTAAAATTCTTCCGTACCTTATTTGACCAACCCCAGGCTTGTGTCGTATCACTACCAGTTATCACCGAATGCAACAGTCAGAAGAACTTGATTTGATCGAGCGCGCCCAGCAAGGAGACCATCAGGCATTTCGAAGACTGGTAGATGCACATCATCGCTTTGTTCATGCTGTTGCCTTTCGGATTACGCGAAACCATTCCGATGCTGACGACATTACCCAGGAAGCTTTCATTAAACTTTGGAAGCATCTGAGCAAGTACCGCACAGGGATCAAACTAACCACATGGCTCTATCAGATTGTTACCAACCAATGTCTCGACTTTCTGAAATCGGCCAACAAAAAACAACAAGTAAGAAATACTGAAATGAGTATAGCCTTACCCATAGCCGATGAAACCAGTGCGGAGAAAAAATCAGACGATCAGGAACTACTCGAGGTTATCACAACATTAGCCAGCAGGCTTACACCAAAGCAACAAGCAGCTTTTGTACTTCGCGATCTCGAAGGACTTTCGGTAGATGAAGTCTGTGAAATTCTGGACATGTCTGCCGGTACGTTAAAGAGTAACCTGTACTACGCCCGAAATAAAATCCGGGAGGATTTGAATTTATATTACAAAGAACTGATCAAACCCCGTGTGCTATGAAATGTGAAAAGGCTGTCATTCAAATTCATTTGCTTAACGAACTAACAGAAAGCGAACGCAACGAAGTACTGCATCATGTTAAGACATGCCATGCCTGCCAGTCAAAATTAGAATCTGTTGAACAACTAACAATGCTTATCACCACCGCTGCCACTACTCCTCATGCACCAGTCAATTCAGTTGCCTTGACCAACCGGATAATGGCATCCATCAAAGAACCACAACAACCAACCTGGTTCGAAAGGTTGATCAGCATCGCAGAAGCGAAGCCTGTAAAGTGGAGCATGGCTGTTGTCTCACTCATACTGATGGCTATCCTCACCCTGGAAGAACTCAGACCAACTGAAGTCTCGTTTACAAAGGCTACCCCAGCAACAACCGTACATCGCTTTAGTATCTTGAACGTAAAAACATTTCGGGATGAATTGAAACGACACAAAGCCGACTATCAATCGTCACTGAAAGCTTGTCAGGATCCCTTCGCCATCACCCAATACAACATCACCTGCCTGCGCGAAAAATTATCGAAGTATAAAACACTTTAAACAAAACCTCATGAACAAAAAATTAAGCATAGTCATCCTGGTATTTCTGGGGGGCAGCATGTTGCTCACCTCATGTGAAAACCCTATAACATTAGAAACCGTGGTACATGAAGATGGATCGCTAGACAAAACCATTGCATTCGAAAAAGCCGATTCCGCTACGGCTTTGTCCAACATCTTTGGCATCAACCCTTCATCGGGCCTGGATTCCGCGCGGGGTTGGTCGCTTAAGACCGTAGCTGTGCCTATTGAACATAACGGAGATCAAACTGGAACTAAGTTTAATCTGGTGTTTAAAAAACATTTCGGCTCTGCGAATGATGCCAATGCCACCCTGGACACAAAAGTTGATTCACTCTTTCAGGTTCATTCTTCATTCGAAAAAAAGTTCAGATGGTTTTATACCTACATCCGGTACACCGAGACCTATCGACCGATCAACCGGTTTAAGATGCTCGCAGCCTCCGACTACTTCAACCAGGAAGATTTTCAATTCATTGCACGACTCCCCAACGAAGGACAACCGATTTCAAAAGCCGATAGCATTTACCTGCAAATCCTTAACACAAAAATTTATGACATGTATGGCACCATGGCCATCTTCAACGAAGAATACGACATTCTTACCCGGCTTGTAAAAAAATACAATCCTGATAAAAAATGGCTGGATACGCTTCGATTAAAACGCGACTTTATCTACCGTCACATTGAAAAAATGGAAGGTGACTTTAACACCATCTCCATTGAAATGGCCGACAGCCTGAAGATTCCACTAGTACCCAGAGAAAAAGCGCTGGCAGATGCGAAAGAACTTTCACGAGGTTTAAACAGCAGGTTAAGCTTTATGAGCTTTATGAAAGATGGAAAATTTACTAACATCATTACCATGCCGTGGACAGTAGTAAAATCAAATGCCGATTCAGTATCCGGAAATAAATTATTCTGGCGACCACCCGTTACCAAGTTTTCATTTACTGAATATGAGATGTATGCGGAATCCAGAAAAATGAATACATGGGTTGTAGTAGCATCTGGTGGATTCGTAGTGCTCACCCTGGCAGCATGGCTTCGTAGAAAAAAATAAATACCAGGCACGGATTATCAACTTCTGTGCTTCACCACGACAACCCAGCAATTTGCATAGACATCAGCGAAAGAAGATTCGAAAGCAATTTCCTATCTTTAGAAATAAAACCCGGTTGCTGTGTCTCACACTTTACAGAAATTAGTTAGCGGCTACTGCCTCACACTTCTGCTCGCCACTTCGCTGTTTGCCCAGGAAAGAACACATGAAGGTTTCTTTTTTTCAGTCGGCCTTGGAGCAGCCGGAGGTACAGTGAATGGATACAACAATCAAAACCAGGTATTGATCTTAAAAGGCACAGGGGTTGAACTCGATTTTCAAATGGGCGGATCAGTTAGCGAACGATTACTTGCGCACGGAACCCTAACCCTAAAGACCGTGGTAGCACCGGAGATTAACGGATCTAAAAGCAACTCCAGCGGTTTTGCCATCAGTGAGACTATGATTGGTGGCGGCATAACACGCTACACTCAGCGAAACTTATTTTTCTCCGGTAACCTTGGAGCGGGTCGATATAGCTTTATTGACACCAGTACAAGTACACCAAGCGAGTATGTTACCAAGTACGGGTTTTCATGTTTACTTAAAGCTGGCAAAGAATGGTGGATCAGTAAAAACCTAGGCCTTGGCTTTGCTATAACGTATGGAAAAACAAAACTAAACAACGACAGCGGAAGCTACACCGAAAAGTGGAACAGCAACCGCTATGGATTCCTGCTTCACCTTACCTTTGACTAGTGCTTCAACACTTCTGTATTCATCGCAGCAAGTCCTTTCATCAGTTCAAAGCACAAGTTGTCGATATTCTTCATGTTCTTATGGAAAGCCGATACATTAGTAAGGATTACAATGCCGGTTTTATTTTTTACATCAATCGCCATCGATGAGGTGTACCCTCCCGTACCACCATTGTGCCAATGCCAGGTATCGCCAGTTTCAGCATGAAGAATATGCCATCCAAGCCCAACCTCCAGGTGATCGTTAACACGAAAAGTAGATGTTCTTGTTAGGGTTAATGCAGTGTGTGTACTATCAAACTGTGCCTGTGCAAAACGTGACAAATCCTCAACCGTAGATAAAATTCCGCCAGCGCCTGTCAGGGCACCCAGATCCCAATTTGAAGTCACCTCGCCCTGCGCATTGAGGCCACTCACCAGTCTGTTTTCAATCGTGGATCGTACTGTTGTTGTGTTGGTCATTCCATACGGGCTGAAAATCTTTTGATCAGCCAGTGTCTGAAAATCCGCGTTGGCTATTTTACACAGAACGTAGCCCAGTGTTCCGGCACCTACATTGGAGTAGTCATATTTTTCACCGGGGTTTTGCATCACCTTCATCTCATTTTTCAGAAAGGATTCCAAATCAGCATTGTTGTAATTTTTGTAAGGATTACTGGGACTCAGCATGGCACTGAAATTGAAATTAGAGGGCATACGGGGCAAACCTGAGGTGTGATTGGCGAGTTGCGTATAGGAAATCTCAACCGCATTACGCAATGGAAATCCCAGCCGATCGCTGATGGTATCATCCAGTTTCACCTTACCTTCTGTTACAGCATACGCCAGCAGGGTTGAGGTAAATACTTTAGTGATGGAACCGATTTCAAAAACGTTCCGGGCATTATCAACCGCTGTAATTGAATCGTTCACACGCTTGACACCATAAAAATGAACGTTTCCATTTTTGATAAAGGCAATAGAGAACTGAGTCTGATCAGGGAATACCTTGATCATATCAAAAATCAGGTCAGTCTGTTGCTTCGAAATTTTACCAGGCTGTGTTACCTGCGCATTGACAGCTTCCTTCACCTGACTATGACCACAACTACAAGCAAAAAACAAGAGTATTACAAGAGGGTATTTTTTCATAATTCAACGTTTACGGTTCAAAGGGAAGTAAAAACAACTAACCAGTTAACAAAAACCCACTCTTCTTCAGAATGGGGCTTGAGTCCTCTTGCAGAAAAGAAAAGAGATATCATTTGTTTTCCTTTACAATAAGTTGCCCGACCTCCTTACCTGCTTTGGAGTATGCTTCCTGTAGCCGGATAGCCGGATCATAGTCAAATCCCATAACATCTTGTCCAGGAACTTTCGTCATTATAATCTTGGCAACGATGTCTTCTGGTTTAGTGAGTTCGTAAAACAAAACTTCAATGTTAATCGTAGCTGGTACACGCATAACACCTGCATTCCAACCTGGCTCTGTAAAAGTTGTTTTTACCAGCATTCTATATTTTGCTCCATCTCCAATACTTGATCGTTCTGCATGCTTCGAAAATAATTCTCGAAATTGAGGTTCATACCTATCCTTCCGTGCATCAAACCAGTCTTTCTCGAATTTATCTCCACGACCAATTTCTTTTTCGTTAAGCTCGGCTTTGCGTTTTTTTATGTAATCTTCTTCTTTAGGGAATTTACCAACAGCCATGTTGGAATAATCGAATTCCGTTTTAACACTTTTCTCATTTTTGAGAAAACTAAGATTGCCTTCTATTTTTTTCTTTTGTGCAAACCCGGTCAATGACCAAAACACAAGCATAAGGACTAGGATTTTCTTCATAGTTTATAATAAGATTAACGATTAAAAATGACAGTCAAATGAACACAAATATTTTAAAATATATACATTACTCCAATAAGTTCATTCAAACTCACCCAGCCCAACCTTCACGATCCAGACTTCGATATTGAATCGCCTCAGCCAGATGTTCCGTTTTAATTTCTTCGGAAGAAGACAAATCCGCTACCGTACGCGATACCTTTAGAATCCGATCATACGCGCGGGCAGAAAGTCCCAGACGCTCCATCGCTGTTTTCAACAACGCGCGACCCGCTTCGTTAATCGCACAAATATCTTTCACCATATTTGAAGGCATCATGGCGTTACAGTAAATTTCTTCATGCTCTTTAAAACGGGCAGCCTGAATCTCTCTTGCCCTCACCACCCGCTGACGAATCTCTTCACTCGTTTCCGATTTCCGGTTGGCCGTCATCTCATCAAAGCTTACGGGCACAACTTCCACATGCAGATCGATACGATCCAGCAAAGGTCCGCTGATTTTGCTAAGGTATCGCTGCACAACGCCAGGCCCACACACACAGTCTTTCTCCGGGTGATTGAAGTAGCCGCACGGACAAGGATTCATGCTGGCCACTAACATGAAATTAGCAGGATAGTCGATCGATACCTTAGCGCGCGAAATCGTTACTCTTCGTTCTTCCATCGGCTGACGCATTACTTCGAGCACACTGCGCTTAAATTCAGGAAGTTCATCCAAAAACAATACGCCATTATTCGACAACGAAATTTCTCCGGGTTGTGGATTACCACCTCCACCAACAAGTGCAACGTCAGAAATGGTATGGTGCGGGCTACGAAATGGTCTTGTGGTAAGCAATGCAGCATCGCGCCCCAGGCGGCCGGCCACCGAATGAATCTTGGTGGTTTCGAGTGCTTCGTTTAAGGTTAACGGAGGCAGGATGGTAGGCAGCCGCTTGGCCAGCATGGTCTTTCCGGCTCCGGGTGGGCCAATCATGATAACGTTATGGCCACCGGCTGCGGCAATCTCCAGGGCACGTT
>Ga0315910_10000291_pt1 | contig 53717 bp, 81 predicted proteins | sample EdamamesoilMG_FD_204470 | JGI IMG/M metagenome (GOLD analysis project Ga0315910, IMG submission 204470) | Garden soil microbial communities collected in Santa Monica, California, United States - Edamame soil | ecosystem: Environmental > Terrestrial > Soil > Garden | place: USA: California... | reverse complement strand
TGTCATACCCCGTCCGGGCCGTCCGACAGCCACGCTACGCCACAGTCTACCACGGCACGCCTGTTTTTCCACACGCCATCACGATGATCCACCTGCGGCTGCGGTCTGTACCGCGCACGCCGCGAGAATCGCGAATGTCAAGATGGGCAAGCCTGTGGATATTGTGGTGACCAGAGGCGAAATGTCGCAATGTGACAAGTCGCCACTGGATGACGGTTTTTCCACGCTGTTGCAACGCCTCGGCGAAACATGCACGGGAAGCCGGGAAAGCCTCCCCCTACTGCTGGGTACCGTTGCTCTCGGCCCGGCCGTCGATCTTCTGGGCCTGGCTGAGAATGTCGGCGACCTCGACCTTGAGGGCGCGTGCGATCGCCTGCATCTCTGGAGGACGGATCTTGGTCATGCCGCGCTCTTTGCGGCTGAGGGCCGATGGCGTGATGCCGGACAGGGTAGAAAGTTCTTGCAGCGACAGATCCATCTTCTCGCGAATCTGCCGTACCGCAAGACCCTTCGCCCTTCTTGAGATCACGCTCACACCTCGCATGGGCAAGCGTACGGCGGCGGTGGTCATGCTTCCACGCTACAGCCATTCTTGACACACCTGAAACAGATTATCCACACTTTGCCGATTTTGTGCCATTTTGCCACCGTACAGGTTGCACTATGGGACCCGCCGCGGTACCGTTTGGCCTCCGCGTCTCCGGACGCGAACCCACCCCCCCAGCCGGCCCGGCGCTCCCTACGTCGGGCCGGCGTTCCCCAAGCCTGATTCGACCGCATCGCCAGGGCCAGGCACGACGCTTCGGCTGCGCGATCGGTCTGCGCGGAGCCCATCATGGATCCCACCAAGTCCGAGCACGAGGAAAAGTACCTAACCCTCACTGAGGCAGCCGAGGCCTTCCCCTACGGCATCCATCGCGAGACCATCCGCCGCTACATGCGGCAGGGGGTCCGCAGCGGAGAGACGCGGGGGACGATCACGCTGCGCCACATCCGTGTCGGCGACACCCCCCGGGCCCGGCTGCTGACCAAGCGGTCGTGGATCAAGGAGTTCCTCGAGCAGCTCGAAGTGGCGGAGGCGGGCCAATGACCCCCACCCGCCGCCAGGTCGTCACCCGCTGGCACGAGCTGCTCCGCTCGCCCCCGTCCGCCCAGGCGTCCCCGCAGAGTTCGGGGGTCATCTGGGACGGCGCCGGCGGCTACGACCCCTTCGGGTTGCTGGTGCTCGCCTGCATCCAGGCGGGCGTGGAGGTGGCTCCGGGCGTGCCGATGGTCATGCCCGACCCCGCGGACAAGCGGGGCTTGCCGCACCCCATGGCGGCCGCGTGCGGGTTCCTGCACTACGACCAGATCCATGGCCACCCCAGCGAAGCCGGGGCGTGGTGCTCGGGCGGGCAGGTATACGACGTCGCGAACCTGATTGAGAGCGCCGTGAGCCCGGCCCGCGCGTGGCGCGACGTCGCGGCGTTCGTGAAAGTTCATCTCCTCTCTCGCGTCGGGGACGAGCCGTGCATCCCCGGCGTGCTTCTTGAGGGGGTGACGCTGTGACGACCACCGCGATCAAAGAACGCCCGATCTTGTTCTCCGGGCCGATGGTCCGAGCGATTCTCGATGGGAGCAAGACGCAGACGCGGCGGGTGGTTGATCGTGTCGCTCGGCGCGGCCGAGTGACCGAGTTCAATCCGAGCGACACGCCCGGTTACGACTGGACGTTTCGGGATAGTGAGATGCGTTGGCATGATCTCCGTGCAGCCGATCTACTCGCCCGCTGCCCCTTCGGCCAGCCCGGCGATCGGCTGTGGGTGCGGGAGAGTCATGCGTTTCAGTCCGTTGCCTCTACTGCCCATGACGAGTATGTCGTCTACCAGGCGGACGGCGAGATCCGGCCCCACGATTGGAGCATGGAACTCGACCGCGATTTCGTCGGCGAGCCGCTCGATCTCGATTCGGACTTCGTGCATGACAACGCGCTCGGCGAAGCGTTTGTTCAACGCTGGCGTCCCTCAATCCACATGCACCGCTGGGCGTCGCGCGTCACGCTGGAGATCACCGAAGTCCGCGTCGAGCGGGTGCAGTCGATCAGTGAGGCGGACGCGAAGGCCGAGGGGGTCCAGGGCGTGCCCACGCTTTCGAGCGAACACCCCTTGGGTCTGGTTGGTCGCTTCCGCGAACTCTGGGACTCGATCAACGCCGCGCGCGGGCACGGATGGGGCGCGAACCCGTGGGTGTGGGTGGTCGCGTTCAGGAGGGTCGACGCATGACCGACCGCGCCACCCAACTCACCGAGCACCTTCCCCACGACGCCAAGGGCAACCCCATCAGCATCGGCGATCGCGTCTGGTACTACGGCTGCGGCGACCGGCTGAACCCCACCATCCACGGATACGCCACCATGGCGCTTGTGTGCGAGATGCCGGTTGCCGCGGTCGGGCCCGACTTCATCTTCGCCGGCGATTCACTCGTGCCCATCCCGTCCGAGCAGGTCTACACCAAGCTCGAGGACGCGTTCCGTGTGATCCGGTCGGCGATGTCCAGCGACCGCTTCCCCGTCAAGAAGCCAACCCGCCGCCTGGACAAGAAGGCCTGACTATGCAACGAGCCGTCGCCATCATCGAGGGCAGCGTGTGCAGCCCGGCCCAGGTCCGCAGGTGGGGCAACAGCGCCACCCTCCAGTTCTCGGTCCGCGCGCAGGTCACCATGGCCGAGCAGTGCTGGATCGTCTGCGAGACCGACCTGCCCGACCACCTCGTCTACCGCGACCGGCTTTCGAACGGGACTCGGGTCCGCGTGCGGGGCGTGCTGGTCAGCCACATGTACAAGGACGCGGCCATGCAGGCCCGCGGGGCGAGGTTCTACAAGCTCCGCGTCCAGCGATTGAAGTTCATCCAGCCAGAGAGGATCAGACCATGACCATGACGTTCGCTCCTGCGTCCAAGACGCAGGCCTATCTCCGCTGCGCCGTGTTCGGACCGAGCGGGGCTGGCAAGACCTTCTCCGCCCTCCGCATCGCCGCCGGTATCGCCGCGGCGGGGGACCACCGCATCGCGTGCATCGACACCGAGCGACGCACGGCGAGCAAGTATGCCGACCGCTTCAGGTTCGATGTGCTCGACCTGACCGATCCCGACATCGAAGCGTACGAGGCCGCGATCAAGGCGGCCGCGGCGGCGGGTTACAAGGTGCTGATCATCGACTCGCTGACTCACGGTTGGCAATCGCTGCTGGAGGAGGTCGACAAGCTCGCCATGAGCAAGTACCGGGGCAACACCTGGTCCGCGTGGTCGGAGGGGACGCCGAAGCAGCGGAAGCTGGTCAAGGCCCTGCTCGATTTCCCCGGCCACATCATCGCCACCATGCGGTCGAAGACCGAGTGGACGACGACGACGAACGATCGTGGCCGTCAGACGCCGACCCGCGTTGGACTCACACCAGAGCAGGGCAAGGGCATCGAATACGAGTTCGACCTGTTGCTGGAGTTGAACACCGATCACCACGCAACGGTCATCAAGGACCGCACGGGCAAGTTCCAGGACAAGATCATCGAGAAGCCCGGCGAGGAGTTCGGCACCGCGCTGCACACGTGGTTGATGGATGGTGACGCGCCGCCGCCCGCCCCGACTCCATCGCCCGAACCCGCCAAGCCCGAACCATCCGCCACCTTCGGCGGCAAGCGAGCCGCCGATCTCATCGCCGCGTTCGGCAAGGTCGGCGTCGACGCGGATGCGATTCGTGCGCACCTGACCGAGCACTACCCAGACGCGGTCGACGTCATCAAGGACAACCCCGCGAAGTGGCCCGCCGCGTGGACCGAGGTGCTGGTCGCGTTCCTGAACGATCGCAAGGCCGCGAAGAAGGCCGAGGCTGAGAAGTCCGCCCCAACGGGCGAGCCCGCAATCGAGTGAGGTGTCCTCTCTCCCCCACTCCCCTCGCCGCCTCCCGTCCGGGGCGGCAGGGTTTCACCCACACGATCGAAAGGAAGCAAACATGACGACCCCAGAGGCAGCGGCACAGTATCTCAGACAACATCAAGCGGAATGGGCCGGCCGTCCCGTTGCGATCTACAACCCCGATGATGCCGACCCGGCATCACTCCCTGTGATCTATGGATTTATCAACTCCGTATCGGCCCCAGGCTGGTTCAGTGCTGCATCGATTGCAGAGGACGGGACGGTACTCGGCGGGCACGTGTGCTCAGCCGAGGGGTACGCGCCTCACGATCTCGGAGTGATCGAGGGCAGCCGCCCAGACCGCCACACAGAGCAGTACCAGAGGCACTACCCCAAGGGCTACCGCATGGAATGGGTGCCTTCCAGTGAGATAGAGGCGCATGAGGGCCTGCAGAAGGCAATCGGCTTGTGCAATGCCGCCAGTGCACCGCAAAGCGACTGACACACACCCCCGCCGCTGTTGAACATGCTCCGGCGGGGTTTGAAAGGAAGGCACGCACATGACACGAATCAGTCTGCCTCAGGCCAGCAGCAGGGACACGCTCGTCGCGTTGGCGTGCTGGGCGAAGATGCACGAGGTTCGCGGCGGCATCCTCTCCTTCGACTCGGGCCAGAAGCCCCAGACGTCGTGCTGGGACTGCAAGCACGCTCGGGCTAATCCGGGCACCCACCACATCCTGTGCGCGAAGCCGTGCGCATCCGTGGCCGGGAATCCTCACGGCATCGAAAGGGGCTGGTTCATGTACCCGTTCAACTTTGATCCCGTTTGGCGATCGAACGAGTGTGCGAATCACGAGCCCATTGCTGACAGTCATGCAGTCAGTGGTGCGGTTAGCCGCGTTGAGCAGTAAGGCCCACACATGGTGTGTAATCGGCTGCGGCCACATCACCACACCAGGGCAGTCAGTCTCGTAAGTCGCGCTGTAAGTCATCCGGTTAGCCATGAAACGGGCTCTGGGCTCTGACTCAGCACACTCAGAAGCAACCCGCCCCGCGCCTCACCGGCGCGGCTGCGGTTTTACCCACCAAGGACGGAGACAACCCATGACCCTCGCACCCGACTACGTCGACTCCGCGCGCAGCATGCCGGTCGGCGACATCATCGTTTCGCACGACGCCTTCCAGATCCGTGAGGCGATGAGCGAAGATCAGATCATCAACTACGCCGAGATCATCGAGAGCGGCGCACGCATGCCGCCCCTCGACGTCGTCCGCTTCCAAGACGGCACGGTCCGGCTCGCCGACGGGTTCCACCGCTTCATCGCCTACCAGCGGTGCGGCGCCACGACCATCCCCGTCATGGTCCGCGAGGGCGACGAGCTGACCGTCCTCGAGATCGCCATCGAGAACAACCGCAACCACGGCGTCACCCTCACGTCCCAGGACCGACGCAAGGCCGCCATGATGATCATGCGGCTCCACCGCCGGCGGGGCCTGCCCATCGACCAGGGCGAGATCGCCGCCAAGTGCGGGGTCCACCGCACCTCGGTCGCCCGGTGGTTCCGCGAGATGGACGAGATCGAGTCCGAGGGCATGATCGAGCCCGAGGACACCGACACCGATTCGGCGGCCGGTAACGAGCTGCCCGACTTCGTCCCCAGCGAGCCGGACCAGCCGCCCCCGCCCGACCCGACCAGGCCAGGGCGCAAGGAGATCCTGATCCGCCAGATCGAGGAGGCCGAGGCTCTGACGGCCCGGATGGTGACCGGGCTGGAAGTGATCATGGAGCAGCTCGACATCCTGGTCGCCAACCCCCGCGGCGCGTGGTTCCGGGCCAAGCAGCAGAGCTTGCGGGACGAGCTCGACAAGCTCCGCCGCACCTTCGACTCCAAGACCCCAGAGGCCCTGTGCCCCGTCTGCGAGGCCACCGAGGGCGTCGAGTGCAAGTACTGCCAGAACCGCGGCTGGATGTCCCGGGAGGAGTACGCCGTCCACCTCGCCGATCAGCGGGCCCGCGAGAAGATCAACGCATGACGCACCTCTGGGCCCCGCCAATCGAGCCCAGCGTGTCGCCCTTCCGGCTGCGCCCCTACCAGCTCGACGCGCTGGACGCCGTCGAGCGCGAGCACGAGAAGGCGGCCAGCACCCTCGTCGTCCAGCCCACCGGCACCGGCAAGACCGTCGAGTTCGCCGAGCAGGCCCGCCGGGCCGTCGAGCGGGACGAGAGCGTGCTCATCGTGGTGGACCGGGACGAGCTGGTCCGGCAGACCGTCGCCACGGTCGGGCGGGCCGTGGGGTTCGACCCGACCATCGAGCAGGCCGGGCAGTTCCTCGACCCCGAAAACCCGGTCGTCGTCGCGACCATCCAAACCCTCCGATCGGACGGCCGGGGCCACGGGGACCGGCGGTACAGCCGGATCGACCCGTTCCGGTTCCGGCACCTGATCATCGACGAGGCCCACCTGTCCATCACCAAGCGGTGCATGGAGTTCGTCGAGCACATGCGGCAGAACCCGGACCTCAGGGTCACCGGCTACACCGCCACCCCCCAGGCCGGGCAGCGCCGGTCGATGAGCCAGCTCTACGAGACGGTCGCCTACCGCTACGAGATCCGCGACGCGATCGACGACGGCTGGTTGGTCCCGATCGAGCCCCTGATGGTCGAGATGGAGAACCTCGACCTGCGGGCCCTGCCCAGCCGCAGGGGCGATTGGTCGGACGCCGAGTTGTCGTCGCTGCTCGAGGACAACCGCACGATCATGGAGACCTGCGCCGGGCTGATCGAGCACTGCCGCGGGGCCCCGACGCTGGTGTTCTGCGCCCAGGTGGCCCACGCCCAGATGCTCTCGGCCATGCTCAACGAGCAGATCCCCGGCTCGTCGCGGTGGCTGTCGGGCGAGACGCCGACCGACGACCGCCGGACGATCATCGACGGGTTCAGGGACGGGCGGATCAACTTCCTGTGCAACTGCGGGGTGCTGACCACGGGGTTCGACGCCTGGCAGGCCCGGAACGTCGCCATCGTCCGGCCCACGAAGTCATGGAGTCTGTTCGTGCAGATGTGCGGCAGGGGCACCCGTCCCGAGCCGGGCATTTTCGACGGGCTCGACACGGCCGAGGATCGCAAGGCCGCGATCGCCGCCAGCGCCAAGCCGCGGATGAACCTCTACTGCTTCGTCGACCGCTACAGCGGCATGGACCTCGTCGGCCCCGAGGACGTCATGGCCGGGTCGATGCGGCGTCCCGAGATCGTCGCCCGGGCCAAGGCCAAGAAGGACGGCACGGTCGAGGAGCGGCTGGACCAGGCCGAGCGGGAGATCGCCGAGGAGGAGCGGCGCCGGCAGGAACGCGACCTGCGGGGCCTGCGGGTCGCGGGAGCGTCCAAGACCTCCCGGATGGACCTCTATACCCGCGGCGTGGGCGACGCGGCCAAGACGCTTCGGGCCATGCCTGCGAGCGATGGGCAGATCAACATCATGCGGAAGTTCGGCGTCGAGCCGAGCCTAATCCGCAAGTACCAGGCCGATTCGCGGACGGCCCAGAAGATCGTCGGCATGCTCATCGGCCGGGCCAACAAGGGCCTGAGCACGTGGGGCCAGTGCCGGGCGCTCCGCGGCGTGGGGTACGGGCGCGACGAGGTGACGAACCTGACCAAGGACCAGGCGTCGGCGCTGATCGACCGGGTTGCGGCCGCGGGCTGGCGGAGGGTCGACGGATGACCCGCCCCCCGCCCAAGCCCGGCGACGTGATGTTCGTCCGCGTCCGCGTCACCGACCGCGACCCCGTCCACCCCTGGGGCGGCGTCCCGTGCCAGGCGATCCGCCGGGACGGCACCACCCATGACGACGACGGCGTGATCGCGCTGTCGCCCGTTCACATGTTCACCAAGGCGGAGCTGCTCTCCGCGTACGGACTCCAACAACAGAAGTGAGGACACATGGCAGGCAACGTCAACAAGGTCTTTCTGATGGGCAACCTGACGCGGGACGTCGAGATCCGCCACACCAGCGGCAACTCGTGCGTGGGCAACTTCGGCATCGCCGTGAACCGGCGGTTTAAGACCCAGGCGGGCGAGCAGCGGGAGGAGGTCACGTTCGTGGACTGCACCGCGTGGGGCCGCACGGCCGAGACGATGGCGCAGTACCTGGGTAAGGGTCGGCCGGTGTTCATCGAGGGCCGGCTGCAGCTTGAGCAGTGGGACGACAAGAACGGCGGGGGCAAGCGGTCGAAGGTGTCGGTCGTCGTCGAGGCGTTCCAGTTCGTTGATTCGAGGCGGGACGACGAGGGGGGCGGCGGTGGGTACAGCAGCACCGCTTCGGTGGGTTCGGGCGAGATCGACGAGAGCGATCTGCCGTTTTGACCCGGCTCTCCGCTCCTCCGGACACGGGCGGGCGGGGATTGAACCTGAAAGGAGACCACGATGGACAAGCTTCTTGTTATCAGCCGACCGTGCGGCTGTCATGTGACCATCATGACGGATGAGGCTGCCAATAGCCGAGACGGACGCAAGGTGATCGCCGATCGCGCCGGAAAAGGCTGCTCGGTTCAATGGACGACGAGCGACGAGTGGCTTGCGGGACGCATGTTCAATGCGTGCGAGGCGTGCGAAGCTGCGGGCCTCGGCCACTGCGGAACGCCGAAGGAAACTTCTAAGCAAGACCAACCCGGCCTGTTCGTCCCAAAGACCTAAACCCCTCGCCCCGCCCGAGAGGGTGCGGCGAGCGTTGAAAGGAAGGTAGCGATGACAAGGTATGTATTCGACGCAATCCAAACGAGCCGGACCAAGAAGGGTGTCTGTGTGAAGTGTGGCAAGCGTCGGCAGAAGACCAAGCGATTCACCGAAACGATAAACCCGTTTAACAAGAACGCGAACGGAACTCCGAAGACGCGAGATCAGGTGCAGGAATCCGTGATAGAGAAGGCGCGTGTATGGATGTCCGAACCGCTGGTCTGTACTGGATGCGAATGACAACCCCTCCGCGTCGTCCTTCGCGGCGCGGGTTGGACAAGGAGAATGAGGATGGAAATCAACGAGGACACGGTGAAGGACATGTCAACACAGAGACTGTCAAACATCGTGTTGGAAGTGTTGCTGAAGGCTGGGCACAAGAAGCAACCAGCATCGGAAATCAACGAAGCGATTTACAGCCTCGACGAACTGAAGGCGAGGGTCAAGGAGTCCCCCGAATGAAAGTCACCATCAACGAGGTCGGCGAGCGGAAGGTCGAGTGTGAGGATCGGTCGCTCATTGACGAGATTCGCCGAGAAGCAGATCTCGTACCCAATGTCCATATGGACCGCCTGATGCGCAAAGCCGCCGCCCGCCTCGAACAACTCTCGCCGAAGGTGGAGCCGGAGCGGGTCACGATGACGCTCAGGGAGTTGCGGGCGGGGAAGGGGAAGCCCGGCGTGTATGTAGACGGCAACGGGGCGTGTCTCGTGGTTGGTCGGTTTCATGCGGATAGTCCACGAGTCATTGCTTGGCCCGACGAGGACTTCAACCAGACGCGACTTGACGACAGTTACTCGTTCACCTACCTCGGCCCCATCCGCGAGCTTGCGATCACCGTGGATCGGGGGGAGGGGTGATGGCAACTAACGAACATCGTGACAACCAAGTATTCACCAAGCGGCAGGCGATCGAGTCGCTACGCTCCGAGACATGCCCGGCATGCGGCAAGGCAAAGAAGGCGAAGCAGTCTCTTTGCTACCCGTGCTACAAGCGGCTTCCACAAGACCGTCAGCACGATCTCTACAACCGGATTGGTGAGGGGTACGAGGAAGCACTCGGCCACGCCATGACCTTGCTCGGTGTAGAGGTTCCGACGATGCCAACCGACCGAAGGGACGAACCGTGAAGGACGCGAACGCACAGGCGGCGGTGCGGAAGGGACGCAAGCACCCCACCGACGCCACCCTCCGCGCCGAGTTCCCCCAGATCACCGTCTCCATGCGGGGCGGCTCGTTCCTCCTCACGATGGACTTCCCGAGCCCGGCGTGGATGGCCGCCCTCACGCCGCACGCCGAGGGGCACTGGCGGGGCAAGGCCAAGGTGACGGCCGCGCTGCGGAGGGACGCCGCCCTTGCCGCGTCGGATCTCCGCACCGAGACATGGCTGCCGGCGTCGATCGTGTACCGGTTCTACTTCCCCGACCGGATCCGGCGGGACGAGGCGAACATGGTCCAGCGGATGAAGCCGGTGATTGACGGGCTGGTGGATGCGGGCGTGATCCACGGCGACCACTGGATGGCGTTGAGCACCGAGGGGATTCACTCGGCGATGGACAAGGACCGGCCCCGGATCGAGATCGAGATCCGGCCCGCGAAGGAGTGTGTGTGATGGCGAAGTTTGCAGTATCGGTGCTGGTTGTGGGCTGCACATACCTCTTGATTCGCCTGATGGTTCACATGCTCGCATCAAACACAGAGATGGACGAAGGGGTCATGTTGGGCGGCATTGCTGTTTGGTTCGTTCTGTGGAACGAATGGAACACCCCCGCCGACCGCGAAGGGAGGGAGTGATGGCGACCAAAGGACAGATCCGCGTACTTGGCATCGGAAAAGACGGGCTCTGGATCGTGGAGCCAGTCGGAACGCACTCGGTAGATCCGCTCAGCAAGGCGAAGGTCTCTGGCGTGCTGCTCGACATCAAGCTCTCTGAGCCGGTGACGCGAAGCAACCGACCAAAGCGCGAGGTCAAGTTTGGCGGGCTTCGACTGGCGGGAGGTGATTCGTGATCCTCGACATCCCCCCAGCAGACTTGGCGGCGATCCGGCGCGGCGAGAAGGTGTGCGTGCGGGTGAGGCTTCCAGAACAGCCGCCAGCCCACGCTCGGGAGGTTCATGCGTTCGCCGATGGCACTATTGCCTACAGGCCGATCTATCCTGGGCTCTACATGAAAGGCGCAGGAGGCTGGCAAGCCACTCTGTCGAACAACCCCCTCGGCCCCGTCGGCACGCGGCATGGGGTGGGGGAGGAGTGGTCACCAATGGAAGGACGGCTCGGGCTCCCTGATGTGCGGTATGTCTACAAAGCGGATGGCCCACGACACACACCGTGGTTCTCGGCGGCGTCGATTCCTGAACGCGCCGTCCGCACCTTCGTCACCACCACCGCCCTCCTGCCCCCAGAGCGCGGCGAGGACGGGTGGTACGCCGTGGGGGAGGTGGTCAGGTGCTGACCATGCCTCAACCGTCACCCCGCGTCATCGACGAGATCAGGCGCCTGCCCAAGCGTGAGGGCGAGGTCGTGCAGCTCGTCTATCGCGGGCTCACAGACATCCAGATCGCCGAATCGCTCGGGATCAAGCGGAGTGCGGCGTACAGCGCCCGGAAGCGTGCGGCGGCCCGGCTGCGCAGGCTGGTGGGGATGGTGCAAAGTGCTTGACCCCACCCCGCCGATCCCGTATGCTGGGGACGCAACCCGGAGCGTGCCCCCCATAGCACATTCCAGACAAGCCGCCGCCCCTTCGGAGACTGGTGTCGCATTACGCGCTCCGGGTTGCACTCCGTGGGGCGGCGGCGTGCGCTGTTTGAATGGAGGTTGGTGATGCTTCATCCCGAGACACACCGCGTCACCGCGAAACACGGGCCGAGGCCAGCCGGTTCGTCTTACAAGTGCTTCTACTGCGATCAAGGATTCGCATCGGACCACAAGGCCGATTGCGTCCTCCGCCAGCGAACGGTCCTAGTGCGGGCGACGATCGAGTACGCCATCGCCGTGCCCGAGGACTGGTCGTCCGATATGGTCGAGTTCCACCGGAACGATTCGTCGTGGTGCTGCGGCAACATGATCGGCGAACTGGAGGCCATCAACGAATCGCACGGATGCCTGTGCAATGTCGTCAAGTTCGAGTTCGTGCGCGAGGCGACCGCCGACGACGAGGACCGATCGTGGGTTCGACCAAGCGACTTCCCGCCCAAACCAGAAGCAAAGGACACCACCCATGCCTAGCCCCACCCTCGCCGAGTTCGCGGAGGCCGAATCCGCCTGCCTCGCCGCGTTGCGGGCGATAGGAGGTTGCGATGAGTAACACATGGCCGGGCGGGCGTCGTCACGCGATGACGCCCAACGAACACGAGCGGTGGAACGCCAAGCACTATCCGGGCACGCGGCAACTGTGTGTGTTCTGCGATCAACCCACTGGGCGGTGCGAGGAGGACTCAATGTTCGTTGGGGACGATGGCCCAATGTGCGAGGAGTGCCGTGACGGGCGGAGGACCAACGATGACGACTGACCCCGACCGCCCCGCCGCACCGTTCCGCGTGGGGGACATGGTGCGAGGAGTACCACGGGGCTACCAGCCGTTGGTTCTTTCTGCCACGAAGCAGGCCAAGACGGTAAGGCCGCTTCTTCCGGGATACGGCACCACCAGATTTGAGCCCATGCCCCAGCAGCCCGACGCCGGGCGGGAGGAGAAGTGATGGCGAACAAAGCACCGCCCGCATGGTTTCGATATACCGTCACCATCGCTATTCAGGTGCTCGCAACCATGCTGTTCATTTGGGTTGCCAAATGGATGTGCGATACCGATTCAGAGAGATCGTTCTTCATCTCCATCATCACGCTCGGTGTACTGATCGGGCACATACTGAGGCCGGAGCAACCATGACCACCCCCGACACCTCTCCGCAGGCCGTGGCGGAACTAGTGAAAATCCACACGATCGCAGCCGGTTACGCCCGAACGAAGGGTCTCGCCACCGACGCCAAGTACCACACTCAAACAGCCATTACCCTCCTCGCCCTCGCCGCCGAAAACGCGAGGCTGCGGGAGGTTGTAAGACCAAGGATGGCCTATCAAGATGCGATCGACTATCTACGACTTCGAGAGCGAGAGCTTGCCGCCTTAGAGGATGACGGCGGGTCAGCCGGATACAGCTTGGCGGCAGACATGGTGGAGAGACTTCCACCAGACGCCGCCCTGCACCCCACCCCGCAGGCTGACAACCCAGAACAGGAGGGACGCGATGAGCAAGATGAGCTTTGAGCAGTTGCTCGATCACTTCGAGAACTGCGTTGAAATGGGTTGGCAAGATGAAGCAAAGGCCACCCGCGCCGAACTCACCCGCCGTCTCCGCGAGGCGGAAGCCAAGGCAGAACACACGGTGGCACTAGCACGCATTGCTGACGAACACAAAGCCGACCGCGACCACTGGAAACAGCGTGCCGAGGCTGCCGAGGCGGTGGTGGCAACGGCCATCGAAACCCGGGGAGGCGTGTGTCGGACGATGGACGGCGTGATCCTCATTCAGCACGACGGGCCGGTTCCTGAACTATGGCACGGAACACACACGCCGCAGCGTCTGACCCAAGAAGAGTGGGACGCTGCCAACGAACAAGATTTGGACATTGTGAGTAGTGGCTACTCCACCCGCGAAGCCGCCCTCGCCGCCCGCACCGCAGACGACCGCAACACGACCGCCGAGGCAGGTGGTCGCAACGCGGGGGAGGTGGGGAATGGGTGAGATCAGACTGACAAAGCGAACGGACGCACAGATGGCCGAATACCTGTCCGAACAGATGTTCAAGCAATCTGCCGAACTCACCACCCTCCGCGCCGACCTCGCAGCCGCACAGAAGCGGATCGCGGAGTTGGATAAGGAGCTAGACCACATGGACATGTTGGTGGGCGTTCAGGGCCACGTCATCAGATTGCAGAACCAGCAACTCGCCGCGTGTCGGGAGGGTTTGGAGAAACTGGAGTCATATAACCGAGCCATTCAGGAAGGACAGATCAACTACCGACCGATGGATCACATCCAAGTCGCTCGCACCACCCTGGCCCGCGTAGACGCGATGGCGGCGGGGGAGGGCGGGGAGGAGGGGAAGAACGATGCGACTGTCGTTTAGGCTACGACTCCTTTGGTCGATCATGCGACGGAGACCTTGCACACGGAGGATGACATATGGTCGCTAACACTCCCACCCTCGCCCCCTACGCAGACCTCAACCGCCGAGCGAATGATCGAATCGCAACTGCAGAGGAGGCCCGCAATGCCAACCCAGCCTGACCTATCCCAGTGGCCCGCCCTCATCGAGGCCGTTGCAAAGCGGTGGGAGGATGCGCCGAGGTTGCCAGATGGATTCGAGGTCCGGACTCTGCCCGCATCCCTTGTGTTTCCGGGCGAGTTGAACCCGACCGTTATGTGTCGAACCTCCGGAATGAATCAGAGGGTGTGCCTTCCTGCCTACGCCGCCGAAGCCGCCCTCATCCGCTGGGCGATGGAGGTTGGGGTGTGGTGGACTCGTACGCTGCACGGCGGTAGGTTCTGGGCGGTCTACTACGATCCGATAGAACGGTCGTGGTCGTGGCGAGTATCTTTCAATCAAGGACCGAACTTGCGAATGGAATCAATGGACATCCTCTCCGCCCACGCCGCCGCGATCGGGGCGATTGTGGGTCAGGGCAACCCATCCCCGCCCGCGTCACCGCACGCCGCGGACTGACCGCACCGCCCGAACGCCGCGCGTCGCCGGCGTGGCGGGTGATGGGGGGTCGGGGTCCGGGTCTGGAGCGTCGCCAGCCCAGTTCTCCGGACCCGGCATGTCGCCGTTGTAGTTGGCCGCAGCCAGACTCTCGGGGACCCACTTGGGCAGCACGGTCGCGGCGACGGCCGAGGTCGTCAGAGCGGTCGGGACCGAGCCGTCCAGCAGGCCGTCTCGGATCGCGTCGAACGCCTCGGAGATCGTGTAGCCCTGGGCGGTGAAGTAGGTCGAGATCTTGTAGGTCGGGTCCACGAACCCCGGATCCTCCGAGCGGTTGCCGGTCATGCCGGTGTCGCCGCCGGAGTTCACGTCCGCCTCGATCGCCGCGATGCTGTCGAACAGGTCGGCGTCGGCGCCGTTGCGGTAGCGGTCGTTCTGCCCGTTTGCGTCGTGGAAGTCGTTGTAGTCGACGTCCATGTCCGCCCGGCCGGACGCGTAAGACGCGGCGTAGTCCTGGTCGGCCGCGTCGTTGCCGAAGCGGAACAGGCGGTTCGTGCCGGTCCGGTTCGCCCCGAAGTAGAAGATGTTGTTGTGACAGTCGAACCCATGGAAGCCGTGCTGGGCCGTTCCGGCCGGATCGAAGGCGTCGTCGTCGGCCGGATTGATGTTGACGCCGGTGCAGCTCCGGGTCGAGGTGCCGATCACGGCCGCCGTGTTGTTGCGGTACTCGAAGTCGTGGGTGTCTTTCACATACCCGTTGCTCGACCCGCCGTTCTCCGCCTGGACGAAGACGGAGACCTGGCTGTCGGCGTCGAAGATCGCGAGGTTGTCCCACGCCCCGCAGTCGTGGCTCGGCCCAATGAATCCGATCATGTGGTTGGAGGCGGACCCACGCTCCCCGTTGGCGAGGTAGTCGGAGATGATGTTGCGCCGGACGGTCTGCCACTTGGCGAAGGCACCCTCGGACGCGGAATCGACCGGGTACTCGGTGGTCTGGGTGTCCTTGGTGCGGTCGGTCGGGAGGTTGGCGTCCGCGTCGCCGTTGCTCTCGGTGTTGGCGATCGAGTTGGTCTTGACCATGATGCCGTCGCTGATGTCGACGCCCCAACACCCGTCCAGCTTAAACAGGGTGCCGCCGCAGTCGTATCCGTACGGGGCCTCGATATCCACGTCGCCGAAGTTCTTGATGTAGCAGCCGTGGAACAGACCGCCCGTGGAGGCATTGGACCACCCGCAGTCCAGGGCCTCGATGTCCCGGTACATGAAGTCGGCCCAGTTGGAATCAGCGCTCCAGATGCCGCCCGAGCCCGCCTGGTTGTCGCCATCGAACCAGCAGTGGTCGAAGCCCGTGTTGTACTGCCTGTAGCCGGCGTTTGAGGCGTTCCAGTAGTGACCGCCGATCCACTCGCAGTTCTTGCAGAAGATGTCGTTGGCCGTTGTCGAGGCCGCGGAAGTGAACTGGGTGGCGCTGACCTCGTTCCCGCCGTTGTCGACGCCGCTCACGAACGCCAGGTCGAGGAACACAAGGTACTGCTGCCCGCCGGTCGTGGACCACGCATAGCGGGCCCCGCTGACCACGGACTGCTGGGCCCTGAGAATGGGCTTTGCCCCTGATGTTCCGTACGATCCAACAACGAACGGCTGCGCGTGGCTCACGCCGGACGTCGATCGGAAGATGCCCGTGACGGTCATGAAGTCGGTCGCGCCGTCGACCAGCTCGCCCCGCTTGACGAGAACACATCCGTGCCGGGCCAGATTGCTCGTGCTGGTCGAGTTGCGGGCCGCGTTGCAGGCCGCCTTGAAGGTCGCGTAGGGCACCACCACTACGTCAGGATCGCGTGGGTCATCGCCCACGTCGGAGACGGTGTAGTAGCCCAGCCCGCCGTTCGCCGCGGCGGCGTTGGTGTCGTTCCCAAGCGCCGGGTCCACATAGGTGATGCGGGCCGTCGCGTCGAGCAGGATGCGGGGGTTGGTTTCCGGCACGTTGAACGAGCCGTTCGTGACCGAGAGCCCGGTGCTGGTGGTGTTGGTCGTCACACCGTCCGAGATCAGGGAGGCGGGGACGTCCACCGTCACCGTCTCGTCGAACAGCACGCGGCGGGACAGCCGCAGCCGCACCTTCACCTGGTTGGTCGCCAGGTTCACCCACGGGTACTTCTTCGGGATGCGGACCTCGACGACGGTCACCTCGCCCCGGGTCGCCGTGATGGCGATGTCGGCCAGCTTGGACGTGTCGATGGTGGCGGGCGATACCCACGACCCGGCGAGGGGGTCGAGGATCAGTTCAAGACGCTTACCAGCGATGGCGATCCGTGCGGAGTTGGCCATCAGCCCTCCCCCACCATCTGCTCATAGGTGACGCTGTGGCGGCGCAGGACGTGCGGACAGACGTACCAGTCGTGCCCTTTGGCCGCACAGTCGGCGGCAAACCGCAGCGGGTCGGTCAGGTTGACGGCGTGCAGCGAGAGCACGCGGGTGACGGACTTGCAGTTGGCCGCGCCCGCCTGGAAGTTGTAGCCGGTGCTCAGCCAGACGTTCTCGAAGATGAACCCGGGCATGCCGTGCATGCTGGTGAACTCGTCCCGGGGCAGGGCCTCGACGAAGACCCGTTCCGGCCCGAGGATCTCGGCCAGCAGCCGGGCGGCCATGCAGTCGGTCGGCTTCATCTCCTGCGAGTTCGACGACCCGTCGAGGACGAATCGGGTCTTGGGGTTGGAGGAGAACATCCTGAACTGCAGCCAGACCCGGCGCGCCCACTCGGCGTAGTCGCCGGCGTCGCGGAGCCGGGCAAGGTCGGCCTGCCAGATCGCCCCGACGTAGAGGGTCAGGCGGGCCTGCTGGGCGAGGTGGGCGAGCACCCCGGCCATAGAGCGGGCGAAGCGGGGATCGCCCTGCCCGTTGAAGTGCCGCCAGATCGTGTCGGCGTCCTGCCCGAGGTCGTGCACGAACTCGCCGAAGGGTCGGTGCCAGAGGATGTCCTCGACGCCGTGGTCGTCAATCCACGGCTCGACGTGCCGCCGGTAGTAGGAGAATGGGTCGTGGAACAGATCGACCGCGATCCCGAAGCGGGTGGCTGATCCGTGCGATCCGGTCTCGATGAGAATGCCGCGCGTGCGCTTCATGGCTGCCTCCCGCTTGTGGCCTTGATCTCGCGAACGTCCAGCTCGACGAGCCGGATGCGGCCGCGCTGGTCGATCCCCTCTTCCTTGAGATGGGCGATGTCGCCCTGCATGGGGCCGGTCAGCCCAACGATGGCGAAGAGCACCAGCCCGCCCATCATCGCGGCGAAGGTCATGACGACCGCCACGCACCCGATGACGGCCGAGATCCAGGTGCCGGGCCCGACGCGGCGGGCCTCGATGCGGGCCATCACCCGGTCCATCGCCGCGGCGATCGCGGCCTCGATGGCGTGGGCCAGTTCGGTGCGGGTGACGTAATCGGAGGATCGCTCGGTCACGGCATGTGCTCCACCGTCGGGAACGGGCCGTAGCGGTACTCGATGCGGCGGATGCGGTTCTCGTGGTCCTCCACGCGGCCGCCAGCGGATTCCTTCCAGTCCTCAAGCCTGCTCGTGCGGATGTCCATCGAGTTGACGGCCATCTTGAAGCTGTCGTCTCGCTCTCGGTTTTCCTTCTGGTCCTCTTCGTACCTGTCGGAAAACCGCGAGAACTCCTGTCGGATGCGGGCCAGCTCCTGCACGATCGGGGTTGGGTTTGGTGCCCCGCCCGCGACGGCATAGGTCAGCCCTCCACCCACCACCAGATAGAGCAGGTGGACAAGCTGCTGGATCGTCTTGTCCTTGTTGATCGTCATCAGACTTCGATCCCGCAATCTTCGAGATCGTCCTCGTAGGCGGATATGGCTTGGTCGATGCACGCCTGCCGAGCGGTGGGGTCCGACATGGAGTTGCACACCCGCAAGCGTCGCTCGAGACGGATCACCGCCCGAACAAAGCACGCGATGCGGGTGGGGGCCGCACCGATGCCGGGCTGCTGGACCGGGGACGGGAATCCGATTCCGCCGCCCGTCACCGTGACCCACATCGCGTTGGCGCGGCGGGCTTCGTAGTCGTGGATGACGTACCCGGCGGAGGTGTTGCCGTCGGAGGTCATGCGGGCCAACGCCGCGATGTACCCCGCATCAGCCTCTGGACAGGACGGCCCGCTACAGCCGCAACTCACCCCTCACCGCCTTCATCGGCGATACGGTCCGCGTCGGCCTGCGCGGCCGCGGCCTGCACGCGCCGGGCGTCGCCGGTGATCTGGATCTCCTCGTCGGTCGGCTGGCGATCGACGGTCTGCCTGTCCATGTACGCCAGCACCCTGTCGGCCAACGCCAACGCGATCGCGGTCGGGAACGCCATCAGTCACCTCCTCGGAGTTGTGCGTCGGCCAGATGCGAACGCAGCCGGGCGACCAGGCTCTCGGCGATCGCCCGCTTCGTGCCGATCTCCTCGGCCCGACCGGACAGCACCGCCGCCTCCCACTCGTCCATCGCGGCGTTCGCCTCCTGGATGGCGGGGTTGACGAACTCGGTCCAGTCGTCACCGTTGATCAGGCCGTCCGCGAGCGCGGCGCGCAGCAGGGTCGTGATGTCCTTGACCGCGTTGCTCGCGTTCAGGTAGTCCGTCCGCGGGCCCGGGGCGTACTCGACCGGTCCGCTCAGGGCGTTGCATCCCGGCAGGACGCAGGCCGACGGCGCGGCACAGAGCATCGCCAAGCAGATCAGACCAACGCGGAAAGGGTTGCGGATCATCGCCGCACCCCAACGTCCTGGGACGACTTGTCTCCGTCTCGGGCCGAGACGCCGATGCCCATCAGCGCCAGCCCGGCGGTGATCTCCTGCCAGTCCGGGTTGGTCTCGGGATCGTCGTCGAGCACGGCCCCGATCTGGGGCAGCAGCAGCATCAGACCGCCGATGATCCCAAGGACCGAGGTCTTCCACGACACGCCGGCGTTCGTCACGATCTTGGAGATGGGCACAGGCGGCTCCTTTGCAGAATGGCACCCGAATGGCACGGGTTGCCCACATGCTAGTAACCACTTACTTATTCTGCAACCGAGAGTCCGGCGGCCGCCAGGTCGTCCCTCGCCCACCGCGGCACGTCGTCCGGGTCGCCGCCCCGCCGCAGGTGGTTGAAGTACAGCTCCATCAGCCGGTTCCGCAGCTCGGCCGCCTGCTCCAGCCGCCCGTCGTCGTCCGCCCGCCGGATGGCCTTGCGGAGGTCGTTCTCGCGGTCCATGAACTCGCCCCGCAGGGCCCGCCCCCGGCTCTCGGGGTCGATGTTCGCCCCGAACCGCCCGCCGACCGCCAGGCGGCCCAGCCCGGTCCCGACCCCCTCCTCGAACGACCGCTGGATCGGACCGGGCCCCGGAGCCCCGACCCCGAGCTCCCGCAGCGGGCGGATCTGACCGAGCACATACTGCCGCAGGGTCACGTCGCCCTCGCCCTCCTGGGCGCCGATCGAACGGCCCGTGAACGACTCCCGCCCCGTCCCGACCTCAATGAATCCCTTGCCGACCGGCCCGGTCTGCCCCAGCGTCCACGAGGCGAAGTCCAGGAAGTCCTGCCCATCGAACCCGGTCAGAGCCTCGGTCCCCAACGCCCCGGCCGCACCAAGCCCGCCGGACAGGGCCTGGACCGCACCCTCCTGCGGCAGCAGCGTCCCGAGCTGCAGGGTCCGGGCCGTCTCGGGGTTCGTCCCGAGCTGGATGGCCATGGTCTCCTGCAACCACCGCGGCCGCTTCCACCGCGGCACCCGCCCCTCGCCCGCGAAGGTCTCCTCGAGGGCCTGCCCCAGCTTGGGCACGAAGGCGATCTGCTTGGGGTCGGTGATGGCCCGATTCAGCATGTTGGGAAGCGACGCCCTCGCCCAGGCGTAGAAGGGGACCAGCGGCCGGACGATGTTCCGCTCGGCGCTGGTCATGTCCCCGAAGTTGAGCAGGGCCCGCACCGTCGCGTCGGCCGCGCTCCCGGCGTCCAGCCCGTCGTCGAGCTGCTGCATGAAGTAGGCGAGCCGGAACGCGTCGTCGATCGACCCGTTGACCCCGAACCAGGTCCGCACGACCGCGTCCAGCGGACCCTTGGTCATCGCCCGCTTGGCCGCCCGCACCTGGTCCGTCGCCGAGGCGATCTGGCTGGCCGGCATGTCGCCCCGGTTGTCGGCGTACTCGGCCAGGGCCCGCAGCCGACGGTCCCGGACCGAGCCCAGCGGGCCCGTGCTGATCGGCGCCGACCCCACCGGACTCCGCCCGGCCGTGTCGCGGTAGAACTGCCGAACCATGTCCCCGGCCACGCCCCCGGTCGTCACCCCGCCCGCGTCGGCCATGCGGACAATGTTCTCGACCGGAACCATCGTCCCGCCGATGCTGACCGTGCCAAGGCCGCGGTGGAGCAGCCCGCCCGTGTTCCGCTGGGCGAGGATCTTGGCCGCGTCCCTGAAGTGCCGGCCGAACGACGCCATCCGCTTCGGGCTCAGCAGGATTTCCGGGTCCGACATCGCCGTCAGCACCATGTTGCCCAACGCGTTGGTGATGATCCAGCTCGGGTGGCTGAGGGTCGTCATCTTCCAGATGCCCGTCAGCCGATCGACCCCCGCCATCAGGGCGTTCATCTTCTTGGGCGTCAGCGTGTCGTTCATCCGCTCGATGGCCTCGGCCACCGTGTCCGGCACCAGGATCTCGTGGGCCCCCTGCCCGTAGATGTCCGACGGCACGAACAGCGAGTCGCCCTGCAGCTTGGCCGAGTCGAGCGTGCGGTAGTCCCGACCCGCGACCCTGAACCGGCGGTGCCCCACGTTCTCGATCATCTGCCCAGTCGCCAGCCGGGCCGTCTCGCCCGGTCGCAGCGCGTCGATCTGGCCGGAACTGATCCGGGCCAGCACGAACGGCTCGACCGCCTCCTTGAACCCGTGCACCGCCTCGGCCACCCGGTCCGCGTGGGACCGGCGGGCCAGCAGGTGCATGGCGCTGGTCTCCCAGATCTCGCCCTGGTCGGCCAGCCGCCCGCCGATCATCGTGTCGAACACCCCACGCGACGACATCTCGTTGAGCTCGAACGGCAGCAGCGGCCGCGCCGCGTCACCCATGGCCTGGTCCAGCTCGCTGGCCGAGGCCCCCACCACCGCCTGGAACTCCCGCACGTCGTCGCGGAGGTTCGCCGCCCGCTGGGCCGCCTGCGGGCTGATCAGCTCCATGGCCCGGATGTCGTCGTCGGTCATCCGCCCGAAGGTCTGGGCCTCGAACAGCAGGAACGACCGCGGCTGCTTGTCCCGCCCCACGAACTCGACCATGTTGGTCACACGGGGCTTGCTCGGGTCCATCACGCCTTCCAGCGCCGTGCGGACCATCGGGTTGCGGGTCTCGTTCGCCATGGCCTTGACGCGGGCCGCCGCCCGTGCGGTCAGCTGGGCGGGGGCGTACTGCGCCAGCGGGGACAGGAAATCGCCCCGCCGCACCGCCTCCTCGCCCATCACCCGGTACAACTCGGCGATCCGCCCGGCCAGGGCGTCGACCTCGGCGACCAGGTCCTCGTTCTGGAGGATCCCCGCGTCGGTGAGGCGCGTGACCAGCCGCTCGGCGGCCGAGCCTTTGTGCCGGGCGATCGTCGGCTGGGGCGTTCCCTGCCGGATCATCTGCTCCATGCGGAGCTGCACGAACGCGTCCAGGTCAGGCATCATCGCCGAGGGCACGCTGTGCGTCTTGGCGATGGTGTTCAGCCCCTTCACGCCCGCAAACCGCCCGTAGCCCCGGCGGTACTGCATGGCCAGGTCGGCCGCGTCGTTCGCGGCCAGGTCGGCCTGACGGCGGTACCGGGACAGGGCCTTGGGCAGCAGGCCGGAGATCCCGCCGAAGTTCCGCCCGACCGCGCCGCTCGCCTCAGAGATCGCCGCCGACGCGTCGAGCTGGCCGAGACGCCGAGCCGCCGCCGAGAACGGGGCGAAGATCAGGTTGCCCATCTCGCGGTCGTTCACCCGCAGGGCCTGCCGCGCCACGTCGGCGATCATCCGCTGATCCGAGCTCATCGCCGACCGGATCGATTCACCCCGCAGCCCGGCGACCTCGGCCGCGGCGTTGGCGGTCTCGTGGAAGGCGTCGGCCACCTGCTCGGCCAGCTCCAGGTCCGACTCGGACAGGTTCAGCAGCCGCTGGGTGCGGATGCTCGCCGCCTCGGTCCGACGCCGGATCACCTCGGCCGCGATCTCATGCCGGCGTCCCGCGTCGAGCACGTCGTCCACCGCGGCCTCCGGGTCGGCCCCGATGATGGCACGGGCCTCCTCGGCGATCAGCCGCTTCTGCGTCTGGGCGGCCCGCACGTCCGACGGCGTCGCCCGGGTGACCAGGTCGTCGACGTCCCGCCACCGCAGGTTCGTCTCGGCCAGCTTCGCCTCGGCGAAGGCCTTCCGCTCCATCTCCGCGGCATAGAGCACGTCATCGACCGATTCGGGCCGACCCACCGCGTCCTCGAGCCCCTTGAAGATGGCTGTCCGCCGGTCCTCGGCCGCGGCTCGCCACCCGCCGAGCTGCTGGGCGATCTGATCGATCTCGCCCGCCAGCGTGTCCAGTCGGTCCGTGAACAGATTGGGCCCGGTCAGTTCCTCGATCCCGCCGGCCAGTCGCGCCCGCTCAGACCGCAGCTCGTCCAGCCGGGCCGTCGACACACCGATCTCGTCCGGGGCTTGGGGCACCTGTCGCCCGGGGAACAGCGTCGTCTGCCCGTCGGCCTGTGCTGGTGGGGAACGGTCGGGGCGTTCAATGCGGACCGGACCCGCGAACGCGGCCTCGGGGTCGAGCGGGTCCACATCCTCAACAACGTCCACCACCCGCCGCCCGGGCTCCTGCGGGGGCTGGGTGGTCCGAACGGTACCGGCGGACGCCCGCTCGACGGCCGCCTGGGCCTCGGCAATCTGGGCGTCCACCCGCTCGATCTCGCGGGTCAGCCGGGCGACCTGCGGCGCGTCCCGCTCTGCAGCCTGCCCCAGCTTCGCGTTCAGCGCCACCCGCTCGTCCAGCAGCCGCTGGGCCTTGGCGGACAGTGTCTGGGCCTCGCGATGGAACCGGTCGGCGGCGAGCAATGCCCCGCCCTCCTCGTAGTTCCCGGCCCGCGCCTTGGACACCGCCTGCTGGATCACCGCCGCCCGGCCCGGCGTGACGCCAAGCCCGGGGATGCGGAACGACGGCACGGTCAGGGTCGCGTCGGTGAAGGGGATGTGGGCGATCTCGGCGCCGCCCCGGCCCCCGGTCAGGTCGATGCCGCGGTTGTTGGTGTACCGCCCCACGAACGCCTTGGCCGCGTCGATCCGGGCGGCTTCCTCGGCGGTCTGGGCGGCGCGGGTGGACCGGAAGGTGTCGTTTGCCAGCACCCCGCCCCGCGTCGACTGCCCGAGCCCGACCCGGGACGCGCCCTTGCTGAGCAGCCCCTGCTGCCCGAGGATCGCGGCCCGGACGTAGTCCGCCTTCTGGACCAGGTCGGCCGCGTCGTCGATCTCGCCCGCCGCCTTGCCCGCGGCGAGAGTGGTGGCGACCAGCCGCCCGGTCGCCTCGTCCACGATCGGGCGGCCCTGCCGGAACGCCTTGAGCCCGGTGTTCAGCGCCCGCTGTCCCTGCTTGCCGACCTGTACCGTTCCTGCCACACCCGCAGACTTGAGCCCGCCGAGCGGCCCGCCGATCCACGAGAGCGGGTCGGTCACGACATCGACGAAGAACCCGCCCACCCCGTTGACGACGCGGTTCTCGATCCCCATCGACCGCAGCAGGTCGGCCCCGTAGACCTTGAGGGTGCCCCCGTCGGTGTACTCGCCCCGCTCCAATGCCCGGCGGCGGGCCTCGGGGGCGAAGTGCCGAGCAATCTGGCCGGCCACGAAGTTGCGTGGCGCGTCGACGACGTCCAGGAACTTCACCCACCCCGGCCGGTTGTCGTTGCGGTCGATCGCCGACAGACGCTGACGCAGGGCGTCGTCGTCCATGGCGTTGATCTGGCGGAGCGAGTACCGCGGGGCGGCCCGCTGGTCCTTGATCTCCTCGGGGGTGGTGCGACGGTTGGCCTCGACGGATGTGTCGAACCGCCACTGCGCCATCCGGGTCTCGACCGGAGACGGCGAGTCCACGTCGCGCCACTGGTCCGCGTCGGGCAGCAGCGACGAGGCGCGCGTCAGCCCGGTTGGACCGGCCAGCGTGCTCACGGCGAGCCATCACCCGCGGGCTCGGCCCGCTCGCCCGTAACGCCGCCTGCCATCTGCTGCAGCATCCGGATGATCTGCTGGTACTTCCGGTCGCCCGCCTCGATCCGCTTCTGGGTCGGCCCCTTGAAGATGACCGGGCCCTGGCCGCGGGCCGACTCATTGAACAGGCCGCCCCGGAACCCTGCCTCATCGAGCTGGAATCCATCGGACTTGTTCTGCAGGATCTGGCTGAGCACCGTCCGGGCATAGGCCCGCTGCTGTTCGGGAGTGGCCCGGAGCGCGAGCAGACGCAGATCGGTCACCATCTGGTCCAGGTCGGTCTCGACCGCGTCGGTGTAGGCCTTGTCCCGGACGGTGGACAACTTCTCAGGGATGTCGAACGCGTACCGGGCCGCCTGGGCGCCTTGCTCAGGGTCGGCGGTGTCCAGGCCAAGGGCCTCAACCACCGCCGTTTGCCCGCCGGCTCCGGACGCCCGCGCCAGCCGCTGGGCCTGTCCAAGCTCCACCGACGACAACGCCTCGGCCGTCCCGACCCGGTTGCCCCGCGTCGCGGTCTCGGCCGCCAGCGCGGTCTCGGCCTCGGCCGCCGCACGCTCGGTCTCGAGCTGCTGACGCCGGACCTCGATCGCCTGCAGCGACCGCCGGGCCGCCGCGTCCTCGGGCTGGTTCGCGATGCGGTCCTGCAGGTCCAAGGCGTCCAGTTCGAGCTGGCGGATGGTGTTGTCCAACTCGGTCTGCCGGGCCGTCCGCCGGTTCGCCCGGGTGTCGTTCGTGAAGGCCAGGTCGTCCGACGCCATCACCCGATCGCCCTCGATCTGGTTGGTCTGGATCTCGGCCATGTCTCGGGCCTGCTCGTTGCCGGCCTGCCGTACGGCGATCGCCGTACGCTGGTCGTCGTACCCCAGCTCCCGCCGGTCGCCCTCGATGGTCTGCTCGGTCCGCAGGCGGTCCGCCATCCCGGGTGTCTCCCGGCCGGTCCGCAGAAACCGCTGCTCCATCGCCGCACCCCGGGCCATCTCGACCCGGTCGCCCTCCAGGGCCGCCGCCTCCGCCCGGATCCGCTCGGCCGCGGCACGGTCCCCGGCCAGCTCGAAGGCCTGGGCTTCCCGCCCGAGCGCCCGCCGCTGCAACCGCATCACGTTGGCGTCGCCCCGGGTCCGGCGGATCCGCTCGCGGAGGCGGGCCGGGTCGATCCCCGCCGCTTCCGCCCGCTGATCCTGCTGCTGGCGCCGGGCCAGAGCGGGCCCAGACGGGTTGACGTACTGGTTCGTGGGTCCGCCCGTGACGGTCGTCTGGCCGGTCCGATACCGCTGCTGCTCGATGGCAGAAAGCAAGTTCGCCGACTGCGATGCGGGGATCCTGCTCATCATGCAACTCCTTGGTCGAGGCTAGTGTACGCAAACTTGCAGTGGGGTGCGAGCCTTTCGCGTTCGGCATGCGTAGGTTGCCCCATGGGCAATCGCGACGACAAGCCGTTCCGCGACGACTTCTGGCTCGAGGCCGGGCTCCGCGTCGTCGGGCTGGTGATCGTCTTCGCCATCCTCTGGCTGTTCGGCTGCCCCATGGTTTACGGCCCCCTGTTCTGAGCCCTAGTACCCACCCAATCCCTGGTCGCCGCAGCCGATGCACGGCCCGCGCTGCCGGTCGACGTTGCCGCGGATGCGGGGGTCACGCAGTGCAAACTCCGGCTCGGCGTCCTGCGGCGGCTCGCCCGCGCCGGATCCGCCCGGCTGGACGTTCGGCCCATCGGGGGGCGGACAGTTCACCGCGTCCGTCTGCGTGCACGGGTCGCCGGCCACCACCGACCCGACCGGAAGCCCGTCGTCCGCCGTGGTCTGGGCGGTCGTGACGAACCACAGCGTCGTCGTGCAGGTCGGCTGCCCGGGCGTCGCCACCACCATCCGCACCGACACCCCCGCGGGCACCGTCGACGGAACCCGGCAGGCGGTCGGGTAGCCCGGGAGCTGGCCGACCGGGCACCGTTGGCACAGGCGGTACGGGTCGGCGGGCGGCTGCGAGATCGACGACGTGCAGCTCTCGTACGCCAGGATCGGGGTGTAGACCGTGTCGTCGCCGGGCGACACGATGATCGGCTCGACGTAGAACCGCGTCTCCTCGCCCTCGTAGTCGATCGCCACCGCGCCAGGGACCGGCAGGAAGTCCTTGATGTCGACGAACACCGTCACGGCGAAGTCGTCGCACTTGTACGCCCGGACGATGATCGGGCAGCCCGGGCCGAAGTCGGGCAGGTCCGCCGGACGCAGGAACCACAGCACCGACCGCGACTCGGTCAGCGTCATGTCGATGTCGTCCGTCTCCTTGAACGGCTCGAACTGCGTGCAGTGGTGGTTGTCCCGCTGCCACCGCAGCATCCGGCGGTACGAGAACGACGCCGAACCGTACCACGGGCTGATCGTCGCCGAGTGGGACGCCTGGTGAACGAACCGCACGCGAGAGCAGGTCACCGTCCCCGAATCGCTCGTCTGGTCGTGCTCCTCCTGCCCCGTGTAGCCCGCCCCGGCCCAGGACGACTCCACGTCGCCCACGTCGCTCATCATCGCCCCGATCCTGGCATCAGGGTTCCCGTTCGCCGGACCGTTGGGCAGATCAGACGCGTTGAACGGGGTTCTCGACACGGACCACAGCGCGAACGGCTGGGCCTGCGTTGTCGGATTCGAGATCGACACCGACGACGACAGATCCTCGGTGAACCCGCTCCCGGGCTGGCGGGTGTCCTCGTGGAAGTACGTCCCGGACGCCTGGAACGAGTGCTGGACGAAGGTGCTCGTGCCGTAGATCAGCGACATCGACTGGGCCGAGTACCGCAGCCGCTCGGTCTCGGTGTATTCGATCGTCAGCCCCTCGGAGGTGATGAGCCGCTGCCCGTTCGCCCGCAGGCTGCAGATCACCACCGCCCCGCCGGCGCAGAAGAAGTTGGCGCCGAAGGTCGCGAACCACGGATTCCCGCCCGGCAGCGGGCCGTAGCCCAGGCAGAGATTCGGCGCGATACAGCCCGGGCAGTCGGGCGACACCGCCAGGCCGCACGGGCTGGCCAGGCAGTCCTGATGCACGGCGATGACCGACGGCGGGTTGCCCGGGAAGGTCGAGAACAGGTCCGGCAGCGGGCCGCCCGGATGGTTGTAGTAGCCCTGGATCGCCAGGCACACGCCGTTCGAGAGCCCGATCACCTTGCCGACCTGGTAGTCGAACCCCGCGGCGAACACCGCCTCGGGCTCGAACAGATACAGCTCGGTCGGGTCCGGGCTGTCACACCGCATGCAGACCAGGTAGCACCGCGCGGGCGTGCCCGGGTCGCCGCCGCAGCAGCACGGCGCCCCGTCCGCCCCGATCGCCACCGGGTACACCACCCCGCCCGGGCCGACGGTGACGGCCGGGTACGCGACACCGCCCGCGTCGATGGCCAGGGCGTCGGTCACAGCGGAACAGCACCCTCGCCGGTCTGGACCCCGCCGGTCTCAAATCCCACGATGTTGTGGACGTTCGAGATGGTGATCTCGCCGGCGCGGGTGAACTTGTTGATCCGGGCCTCGGGCCACTCGATCAGTGTGTCTACGTCGACGACCGAGTGGCACTCGCCGAAGTCGAGATACCCGCCCGGCTCGACCTCGACCGACCCCGCCAGATCCTGCGAGGTCGTGTGCTGGATCCGCCCGGACTCGTGAACGACCGACCCCGTAGCGATCGTCGCGGCGCCGAGCGTGCGAACGGTCGCCCCGCGCCCGACCTCGAACAGGCCCGATCGGTAGGTCGTCGCCATGGCGCCGTTCTTGAGATGCAGGCCGGTGATCGCCGTGGCGTTGGCCGCGATGTCGACGTGGTACCGGCCCTTGACCCGGCCGGTGGTCAGCACCGCGCCGCCCTGGATCGTCACGTCCGCCTCGGCGTACATGAGCGTCTGCGTCCCCGAGACGTGGGTGAACTTGGTGCCCCGGCGGCAGCGGAACTTGCCCGATGTGATGTCGCCCGTCAGCGTGATGTTGCCGCCGTCGTGCCGGACGCTCCCGAACGAGGTGGTCCCGATCACGATGTCCTGCGTGCAGTTGGGCGTGACGGTCACGTTCAGCCCGGTCAGCGACAGCCCGGTGTTCCCCGAGTTGGGCGAGTCCGCGCCGCTGTCGAAGATCACGGTGTCGCTGTTGCCCGGAACGTTCGCCGGCGCGGCCCCGGTCTCCAGGTCGATCCAGTTGGCGAGCGTGCTCCAGACACGGGTCCCGGCCCCGTTCGTCCAGCGGTAATAGGTGTCAGCCATAGCGGTTTTCCTTCCCGGTCGTATGCACACGACCGAAGCCGGCGTTTGCGTCCGCCGTCGTGACTTCCAGAACCAGGGCGAGCACCCCGCCCGAAACGTCCACCCCCGACACGTTGGGCGTCGCTGTCTTCAACTCGACCGCCGAGCCGAACGATACGGGCGCACCCTCCTCGTACTTCTTGACCTCGACCACCGCGCCGCCCCACGTCCCGATGTCCAACGCCCGAACGTCCACCTCCTCGACCTCGGCGACGTTGACGGCGACCCGCGAACCCTTCTGGGTCAGGTCGATCATCACCTTGCTCTCGATCTGAAACGGCATCGTCAGGGCTCCAGGGGTTGTCCGTTGCACAGGTGCCAGTCGGGCCGCTCGTTACCGAAGTCGTATAGCCGATACTCGAGCGGCTTGGGGCTGAACACGCCGTACCGGACCAGCTTCATCACGTCGCCGATCCGGGCCGCGAAGATGCCGCCCGCCTCGATCGGTCGGTTCACCGGCTTCACGTTCTCCAGGGCGGCGGGGTCGAACAGGGCCGTCGTATCGAACGGGACCAGGTCGTACCCGATCGTCGACGCGACACCCCGCACCCGGGTCGTCCCCTGCAGGTCGCCGCTCACACGCACCGCCCCGACCAGCACCGTGAACTCGGTGATCTGGCCGGACCGGATCGCCTCCCGGAGGGCCGGAACGCTCGTCAGGATGTCCGGGCTCACAGCCATGGAAGCGGGTCCCCTGTGTCGTACAGGTCCTCAGCGTCGACCACGGGCGTCCCGTAGGCCCCCGTCGCGCTCACCTGGCCGTACTCGGCCATCGGGTACAGCTCGGCGATCGCCCGCTGGCCCTGCTCGATCGTGTTCGACGGAACCTCTTTCACCCAGCCGCGTCGCTCGAAGATCGTCCAGATGAAGTTCTGGTTGCTCTGCAGCTCGTCGATCGACACTCCCCGCAGGATCGCGGGCTGCCCATTGATCAGGTACAGCTTGTTCTCGTTGGCCGCCGCGATGTCCCCCACCGCCACGGGATCGAACGACGCATCCAGCAGCTTGCCCTTGTAGATCGTCGTCTTGCCACGGCTGATCTCCCGGGCGTCCTCCTTGTAGTAGCTGACGTTCGGCCCGGGCCGGATCGTCAACCACGGCTGGATCATCCGCTCGGAGTCGCCCGTCCGCACCCGGGTCGTCTCGGTGTTGATGCTGCCCAGCGATACCCGCCGCGAGCCCCACGTCACGATCAGTTGGCGGCGTGACCCGTTGAACGGATTGTCCTGCACGACGTAGGCCGACTGCGCCAAGCCCTCCAGGGCCTCGCCCTCGGACGGCACCGGCGAGCCCGGAAGCCCGGCCGCTTGCAGGATGATCTCGCCCGGGGCCGGCGCGGGGTCGGTCGCCACCCCGCGGATCTCGTACGCCTCGCGCGCGTATACCAATGCCCCATCCCGGCGCTGGTAGAACCCTCGGAGCGCCTGCTTGGCCGTCATCGCCATCAGCCACCCCCCGGCGTCGGCGGCGCGATGGTGCCCACGGTGCCGCCCTGGCCCGCGATCTCGTCGAGCAGGGCCTCGATCCGGCTGACCTGGTCGGCGAACTTCGCCAGCCCGTCGTTCATGGCGGCGATCTGGTCGATCAGCCGCTGGCGATCGTCCTGCGCCCGCTGCATCAGCGTCAGCATCTCGGCGGCCTGCTGCTCGGTCATGGCGACACCGCCGCGCCGAAGAATGGCGAATCGGAGTTGGTCACCACGAAGTGCAGCCGCTTGAACTGCGGGCCGCCCTCGGGGTTGGGCACCCACTCGTGCCGGCGGATCAGCACCGTGTCCGTCCACGAGTAGGTCGCGTCGGCAGTGAACACCACGTCGAAGGTCCCGCCGGCGGCCGGGAACGGCGTGCCGGTCTCGTACGGCAGGAAGTCGACATAGCCCCACGCCCGCTTGCGGCTCACCCCGTAATCGGGTGTCTCGTCGGCGTAGTCGCTCGGCTCCTCGTCGAGCGACACCTCGACGTCGACCCGCCAGCCGATCGCCTCGCCCTGCACGCTGACGCCCACGAAGTCCGCCTCGGAGCCGTCGGTCGGCACCGAGGTCGTGCCGGGGATGACCAGCACCCGGAAGTCCAGCCTGCGGCCCGCGGTCTCGTCAGGCGTCTCGTGGGTCCGGTTCCGGCGGGCGAGCGTGATCACGCCCGCCGTGTGGTCGGTCACGGTCGGCGTCCACCCGGCCAGCCGGGCCAGCACCGCCGTTTCCAGATTCTCCAGCGTCCCCGCCGCCTCGGGCGTGTCCCCCGGCCCGTAGGCGTTCGCCCGCGGCTGATAGATCGTGATCCCGAAGACGCCCTCGTATTTGATGGCGCTGCCCTCGTAGCGGAACGAGTTGTACTCGATGCGCGGGGTCATCGTCCGCTGGCTTTCCTGCCAGTCGTCCCGCACCACCGCAGCGTCTTCGCTCTGGATCGTCGAGTCACCTTCCAGACGATCGAGCACGGCCGCGAACAGTCGATCGTCGGCGGTGCTCATAGCCCGTCACCCCCGAGCCACATCGGCGGCGGACCGAGCCCGTACACCGGCCGCGGGATCTCCGCCCCACCCGGGCTCACCTCGTCCCGCTCCGGGCCCATCCCGGCCAGGTCCCGCCTCGCCTCTTCGACTTTGTCCCGCCCGTCCGGCGTGTTCACCGCGTACAGGACCCGACCGTAGAGCAGGTCCGAGGTCAGGCCGTGGAAGTCGGTCGGGAACATCGCCAGGGCGGTGTTCAGGTTCGTGTAGCTGGCCAGCAGCGGCGTGCGCAGCTCGGCCTTGACCGTCGCCTCGTACTGGGCGTCCGGGATCGGGGCGAACATCCAGGTCAGCGTCGAGCCCTCGCGGTGCACGCTCGCCACCCTGGGCCGGCCCGTCACGGCGGCCGTGTTCGACCGGTCGGTCATGATCGCGTCAGCATCCACCATCCGGCAGATCGACGCGTCGTCGATATAACGGAAGTGGCTGTCGAGGATCCGGTCGATCTCGACGCCAGTCCCGCTATCGAAGTCCGCCGCCAGAACCGACTGGTCAGCCGCGATGGTCAGCTTGACCACCCGCGTCGTCCACGACCAGCCCGCCTCGTTCCACACCTCGGCGACCGTCGCCTTGATCTCGCGGTCGATCAGGTCGAACGACGGCAGCAGCAGCCGCTCGCGGGCCAAGCACCGGCTCAGCACGGAGCGGCGGAGCGACAGCACGTCGAAGGCCAGGTCGGTCGACGAGGTGTCGTTGGACTCGGTCCGGCTGAAGGAACGCAGGGCCTGCAGCTTGCTCTCGGCCGCCTTCGACCGCAGCTCGGGAATCAGGTCCTGCCGCATGTTGACCGCGGCCTCGAACGACGCGAGGTCCCGCAGCCAGTACGACCACTCGTCCGGCGCGTCCGCCGCCCCGGCGCCACCGACGAAGTCCCAGTGGCGGTTGACGACCGCCAGGGCCTTGGCGCCCGAGCTGTCGATCTCCCCCTTCTGGTCCGTCGTGCATGCGGAATAGGCGCGACCCGCCAGCCGGCGGGCCACGTCGTTCTGCTCGGCGGTGCCGAAGCTCAGCGCCACGGTCTACCTCCGGGTCAGTGGTTCATCACGGCCGAGTCCTGGTACCACGCCTCGTTCCCCGACGCGTCGTACCGGGCACGGAACCGGACGATGTCGCCCGGGCCGAGCACGATCGACAGGGCCGAGCTGGCCAGGCGAAGCTCGGAGGTCGACACCAGGTCGACGTCTCGGAAGGTCAGGCTGTTCGCCGACTGGGGGTCGACGAAAATGGCGATCTCGCGTCCCTCGACCCAGTGGGCATCGAACCGGTCGACGTTCTGGGCGACCTCGGTCACGACCTTGATCAGCGAGTAGGACTCGGGCACGGCGATGTGCACCGCGCCGCTCTGGGTGGTCTGGACGTGGGGCGGGCCCTGCAGGTTGAAGGCGCGTGCTCCGGCGCTCATGGATGGCTCCTATCTGGCGGACCACGCCGCCGCGTGCGTTCACTCAGGACGGGAGAATGATGTCGTCGTACGTCAGGCCGCACACGCGGACGTAGGCCTTGCCCGCGACGGTGCCGGCCAGCACGGACGAACCGCTCCCCGCCCCGTCGGACGGTCCGATCTGGACCGCGACGGCGGTATCGACGGCGACCGGGGCCGCCATAATCGCGGTGTTCTTCCACACGTCGCCGGCGGCGTCCATCGAGGTGCCGATGATCTCGCCGAACCGGTCAGGATCGGCCGCCGTGCCCACGACCAGGTGCGTCCCGGTCGCGAAGGTCAGCCCGTCCTCGGTGATGACGTAGACGCCGTTGACGATCGAACCCGCAGGGATCTCCCCGTCGGTCGTGACGCTCGCGACGGCCGCGGTATCGAACTCGAAGTCCATCACGAACGGGTGAACGCCCGGGATGTCCACGAGACCGTGCATCGGGGTCCCGTCCGCGGACGCGAGCACCGACGATGGGGTTCCGGCGCTGCCTGCGCTGACTGGCATGGTCTGCTCCTTTTCTCACGCGGGGCCGGAGCCCGGCGGGTTGCTTGCTCAGAAGTCCGCGATGGGCCGATAGTCCAGATACGTCACCTCGACAACGATCGTGCCAGTCCATGTGCCCGACGCCGATCCGCCCGAGTTGGTCGCGGTCACGGCGATGGTCGATGCGGCCGCCACGCCCACCGGCGTGTTGATCGCCACGCCGCGTGCCGAGTCGTTGGCCGCGTCGATGCTGGCCGCGGCCACGATCAGGAACGCGTCCAGATCGCCGCCGCTAATGCCGACAGACAGGTGGGTTCCGGTCGCGAGCGTAACGCCGGCGGCGGTCTTGATCTGGGTCCCAACCACCCGGCTATTGGCCGGCAGGGTGTTCACGAGATTCACCGCCCCGGCCGCCGCGGCGGTCACGGTCTCTTTAATGGTGCGGGTGACCACGCCGCCGCCGTGCTCCTGCGACGGGATGTCCGAGTTGTCGGCGAACGGCGCCGTCGGGGTCGGGGGGTATGCCTTCTGGTACATGGGGCTTCCTTTCAGCCGGAAACGAGGATCGAGGGTCTGGAACGCTTGCCGTGCTCGAGCAGGCGGTTGACGTACGCCATCCGGCTCTTGAACTCGCTCGCCACGTCGCGGCCGAACGCGAGGGCGTCATCGAGACGACGGTCCCGGACCGCCTGCTCCTGCCGCTGCACGTCGCGCTTCTTGGCCGCCCGGCTCATCTTCGCAAAGTTGATGTTCCGGACGGTCCTGGTCACGTCGATCGGCAGGTAGGTCCGTCCCTGGAACACCACGTCCCGGTGCGGGCCGCCGCGGGACGGGTCGGCCCCACGCACCCACGTCACCTTGCCGCGGAAGTACCAGCCCGTGCAGCCCGTGCGGCGGCGTACGGCAAGCGCCGCCCGCGTGATCTCGCGAGACTGGCGGGGCGTCGTGCCGGGGAGCCGGCGTCCGTCGACCGGGATGGACTGCAGCACTCGCATGGAAGAAACCCGCCCCGCGTTTCCGCCGGGCGGGGCTCGGATCAGTTCACCTGGAACACGCAGGCCTGGGACTCGGAGTCGGTCGTGAGCACGCCGGTGAAGACGAGGCCCTCGGCCTTGTACGAGGTCGTGCCCTCGCCGTTGACCCCGGCGCCCTGGACGCGCTCAAGGATGTTGCGGCCGTCGGTTCCGCTCAGCCACTTCCAGCCCTTGAAGTCGCCGGACATCTTCATGTACCTGGTCATGTCGACCAGCATGAACCGGTCGTTCCGGGCCGTGGGGGTCGAGACCATCTCAACCTTCTTGCCCGAGTGGTGGTGGTACATGAACCCGCCGGACTCGCCGGTCGAGATCGGTCCGGGCGTCGCGGCGCTGCGGGTGCGGATCGAGGAGTCGCCGACACGCTCCATGAACGCGTCGATAAGCTCCTCGCCCGCGATCGCGGTCAGCGGGGCGTCCATCTCGTCCATGCCCCGGCGCTGGCTCAGGGCCCGCATCACCCGGTCGAAGAGGCGGCTGGTCATGGCGGTCAGGGTCGTCTCGGTCTCGCGGACGCGGACAGGATGCAGCCAGCGGTACTGGGCTTCGCTCCGGTCGATGCCGTTGAACCAGCTCTCGCCCGCGTAGCTGGCCTTGAAGGTCGAGCCGAGGCCGCCCTTGAAGCCGTTGCCGAACTCGCCGGACATGGTAATCCGCAGGCCGCTCGCCAGGCTGTTGAGGTTGGTCACCGAGCTGCGCGAGACCACCTGGACGCCGATCGAGTTGTCGTCCTCGTTGACGTCCAGCACCTTGATCTCGCCGCAGATGAGCGCCGTGGTCGAGGCGTGGGTGAAGTCCAGGCGCATGCCGCGCTTGTAGTACCCGATGGGCAGGCCGGACACCTGGAACCGGGCCTGGGTCGCGCCCGAGGTGTAGGTCGTGCACGCCGAGTAGCGGGTCGAGTCGTTGTTGCGGGGCGTGACCGATACGGTGCCCAGCACCGCATTCTCGTCCGCGTGCATCAGGCGCTCGTAGGTCCCGACCACCGCGTCGGTCGCGTCGTTCATCGCCCGCTCGGCGACGCCGAGCGCACGCCCAGAGTCCTGCCCGACGGCGTGAAGCTCGGCGAGCTTGATCCGGAACCCGGACTCGATGCGGTTCAGGTCGTTGTTGGCCGCGTTCACCTGGTCGTGACGCACCCTGATCTTCGCACCCTGGAACGTATCCGGAAGCACAAAGTCGCGGTTCATGTCGCGGGTGGCGCGGGCCGTGTCGGCCTTGCTGGTCACGAACTGGAACAGCATGCCGCCCTCCTCACCCTCGGCCGTCGCGGACGGGATGATCGGGCCATCACGGAGTCGTCGGGCCACAGGGTCGCCGTACTGGCGGGCCAGGTCGGTCAGGTCGCCCCACTTGTTTCGAAGCAGGTCGGAGAGCACGACCTGCGCAAGATATTCAACGGTGCTCATGGCTCAGGCTCCTTCCGCCGGCCATGTCGGCGGCGGATCACATGGGGCGGACGCCGCCCCCAGAGAGGGCTTGTCTGTGCTGGTCCATGGTCGCCTGCACCTCCGCCAACCGTTCCGCAGGCGTCATCTCGCCGAAGGTCTTGGGCCGCCCGCCGTTGGCCGTGGTCTGGGTGTCTCCACCCCGAGCCGCGGTCCCGTTCAGGGCCGCCTGCGCCTGCGTCCGGAGATCCTGACCCCGCTGCGCCGCCGATCCCGCCCCGAGCACTTCCGCGGCCCGTTGCTTGATCGACGCGATCCGGTCGCTGGCGAGCGGCTGGTAGAACCCGTGGAGCGGGTGTCCCTCCGGCACGTCGTACAGCGCCCGATCTTCCCGACTCAGCCGCCCGACCACGGACTCAACGATGAACTCGTTGTGACCGGCGTCGGTCAACTCTTTCTGGATCGCGGAGAGCGCCTGGCCCTGCGACTGGTGCGCTGCCCTGTGGGCGCTCACCTGCTCGCGTTGGGTCAGCCGATCGTCCACGGTCCTCGCCAGCATCTCGGACAACCGGGCCTCGTCCAGCACGCCCGTCCCCTGCGGGTTGGGCTGCTGGGCCGCCTGCTCCGGGTTCTCGAACATGCCGAGAACTCGGTCGGGGTCCATGTTGCGGGCCCGGGTCGTCTGGTCGAACTGCCGCATCCGGTTGGCGTCGCGGATCAGACCCGCGATGTCGTCCTGGGTTCGGAAGCCCGCCTGACTCAGCGGCTCGAAGAGACGCTGGTACCCGGCGATCTGCTGCTGGTGTCGGGTCTCCGGGCTCGGTGCGCCCGGATTGGGGTTCGTGGTCTCCTGGCTCGACTGCGTGCTTTGCGTCTGCGAAGGAGCTGGCTGCGTTCCGCCGGAGGGAGGGCTGATCTCAACCGCCTGGGGCGTCCCGTTCGGACCATCACTCATGCAAGTCTCCTCGTCGGTACGGCGGCGGCGTGACCCGGTACACCGGCGACCCGATTCGATGACCGTCCGGCAACACGCCTCGCGGCCGTCTTGACGAGGATCAGGCTAGTAAGTACTCACTAGCCTGTCAAGCGCGCAGGCGCACGCCCCCGAAGAGCTGGTCCATCGGGACCGGCGGCAGCTCCTCTTCCACCGGAGCCTCCGCATCCATCGGCAGGCCCGAGTACGCCTGCTCGACCTCCATCTGCTGCTGGTAGGCGACCTCCAGGGCCATCATGATCTCGGGGTCCCGCGCGCGAGCCGACCGCATCGCCCGCTGGATCTCCTTGAAAACCACGAACGCCATCTCGCCCGCCGGCGCTGCCCGGTACGGACGGCCCTGCAGCACCATCGCGACCTCCTTGCGGGCCCAGCGTCCGACGTCCCGATCCTCCTCCAGCAGCGGGTAGTCCATGCTCGCCAACGCCGCTCGGACCACCGGGTTCTCGTGCCCGCCCCACTGCGCGATCCGCTCAAAGTCCCGGACCATCTGGGCCTGGCTCCTCCGGCGGATCGACTCTGGGTTGATCTTGAACTCAACCCCCGGATCGTCGGGGTTGGTGTCCAGCAGGATCCCCAGCGCCTCGTCGGTCAGCCTGGCCTTGCGGGTCAGCAGGTCCACCATCGACGGGGCCCCGGCGTGGACCAGCCGCACCGCCGTCGCGGACATGACCGTGATGACCCGCTCCATCACCCGGGCGTCCGCCTCGCGACGGTCGTCCTCGGGCATCTCGACCAGCTCCAACGCCGTCTGGTTGGTCGTGTCCGGAACGTGGGTCTTCACCTGCCCGCGGTGCAATGCCGTCTGGCCCGCCGCCTCCTGCAGCTCGGCCGAGTACCGGTAGCTGTCCTGGGCGAGCTGGGCATGCGGGGGCGGGCGGTTGATGATCGACGGCGGCTTGAACTGGTCCCGCGGGCGCGGGTTGCCGATCAGCAGCCCAGACGCGATCTTCTCGCGGATCTCCTCGTCGGTCAGGGCCTTGTCGTTGCCCAGCCACCCCCGTTCGAGGTAGGTCACGTTGCCCGTCGTGAAGTCGTAGACCTGCTGCCAGTACAGGCTCTCGATCGAGTTGATCTTGGTCTGGGCGTCGGTCAGGTGGCCCACCAGCGAGATGCAGAACGCCTCGCCCGGGCGCCGGTCGCCGCACTTGAGCCCCAGCGGCATGCCCGTACCGCCGTACGGGTTCCGCCCGTCTGGGTTGAGCACCCGCATCCCGTCCGCGTCCGCCGGCCCGGCCCCGTCGCTCTTGGGCATCGCCTCGCGCCCGGCGTCGAGCACGACGTACATCCGATCGAACCGGTCCCGCACGCCCTTCTTGAAGATCGTGTGGACGATCACCGCCTTGTCGTGCAGGCAGTCGTTCAGGTGCTGGTACATCGCCCCGTGGCTCAGGGCGTGGAAGGTCGTCTCCATCGGCAGCAGGTTCGCCACCGACCGCAGGCTGCTCTCCTTGATCCCGGCCAGCGCCTCGTCGCCGTACTGCCGCTTGGCCGCCTCCCAGGTCTTCACCTCGTGCAGCACGACCTCGTGATGCTCTTCCAGGTCCCGGCTGCGGATGGTCGGGTCCAGCGACAACTGGAAGCACTCGAAGTCGAACGACTCAAGCTCGGCGTCGGGCACGCCCCCGGGCAGGGTGAACCGGCGGATCCGCCCGCCCACACCCTTCATCCCGTCGATGTACCGCTCGAAACCCGCGGTCTGGGCCGACCCGACCAGCCTCGACCCGCGGATGATGGTGTTGGCCACCGACTCCATGATGTCGGCCCGGGCCATGTCGACCGCGTCCTGGTCGCCCTCGGGCGGCACGGTCGACACCGCCAGATCCGCCCAGCTCGTCGACGCCGCCTTCTGGACCACCGCCATGGTGGTCTTGTTCAGGGTCGTCCGCAGCGGGGCCCGCGTCCGGGCCGCGTCGAACCACGACTGGTTCGGGCTCGGCGAGTAGTACGCCGTGAACCCCGACGGCATCTGCTGCTGCTGCATCCACTGGATGCCCAGGTAGCGGCAGCGGTTGCGCATGACGTACTCGCGGCGCTTCATCCGCGTCGTCTCGGTCGCCCGCAGGGTCTCCCGCAGGCTCTTGACGATTTCCTTGGGCGACGTGTCGCGGATCATGCCTCACTGCTCCTCGGGGTCAGACCCCGTGAATCGGCCCCGCGACCTGCCGGTACACCCCGGGATCGAGGTGGTCGTCCGACATCGGGCCGCCGCTCATCCACCCGTTCGCCGACCGGTCGTGCCGCACCGGAGCCGCCGGCGGGGCGTGCTCATTCTGGTCGGGGTGATCCTTTAATCCGGCCTCGGCCTCCTTGACCATCCGCTCCATGTTCAGGCGGTGGGCGGTCGACTCCTCGGACTTCATCGTGATCACCGCGTTGACCAGCATCGCGTTCGACTCGGTCAGCGTCTCGACCACGCTCGGCGCGTCCGAACGCCGGTCCCGCAGGGCGTACCCGAACACCGCGCCCGCGGCGAGCAGCACCACGACCGCCGCCACCATCACCACCACCATGCCCGGATCACTCGCACTCTGCATACTCGACCTCCACGCCTTCGCCGTTGATCTTGCCCAGAATGTCGTGCCCGGTCAGCAGACCGTACATCTCGCCATCGATCCGGAACAGGTTGTCCGCGTGCGGGTGGAACAACAGCCGGTCGCCTGGCTTCCACCCCGACACCGGAAACTCGTCGGGCACGTCGGCCCCCACCGCGACCACCCGGCCCGTGAAGGGGCGACGCTTCTCCTTGTTCCCGCCCATGTACACACCGCCCTTCATCTCGGCCGCCTCGTCCCGGAGGATCACCACCCGGCCCGGGGACGGGCTCAAAGGGCACGGCTTGGCCTTGCTCGCGGTCCCGTTCTCGATCGTCGCCTCTACCACGTCACGCTCCTTGATGCTGCATCGTGTCGCGCCAGGCACCGCGCCCGGCGGCATGCCGCTCACGCCGCGCCTCCTGGCGCAGCCTATCGATGCGGGGGTCGGTCTTCATCTTGGACTCCGCGGCCTGCCGGCTGAACTGGCCGCGGTTGCTCATCCGCAGGTCCGCCATCCGCACCCGCAGCGTCTGGGTGAACGCGTCGAGCGAATGATGCCCCGAGGTCGACGCGAAGTCGACCACGTACGCGATCAACCGCTCCATGCCCGGCGACGGAACGATCGCGCCCGTCTCGGCGTGCGGACGCCCGGCGAACCGCACCGCCGGGCGGATCGACGCGACCCCGTTCTCGATCAGGCCCGCCACCGCCTTGAGCCGGGCGGCCTTGTTCCTGTTCTGGACGCCCTCCAGGTGGACCGCCGTGACGCCGTGCTGCGCCTCCAGCCACTCGGAGATTGAGGTGCCAAGGGCGTTGACCTGCTCGATGATCACCTGCGACACGTCGTAGGCGTCGCCGATCGACATCAGGTGCTCGGTCAGGGCGATCTGGGTGGCGTGGAACTCCGCCTCGTAGATCACCCGGCACTCCATCGCCCGGCGCTCCATCGTCGTCCCGTACTGCTCCACCACCTCGACGGCCTCGCCGAACGCCGAGATCACCAGCCCCGCCTCATCACCGGTCCCGTCCCCGTTCGATGCGGGGTCGACGGACACCACGATCTCGGCCCGCTCCATGAAGTCGCGGTGCTCGGCGCTCGTCTCGTCGTACAGGGCCACCTCCTGCACGATCCGCTGCGCAGGGTTGACCGGGCTCATCTGGTAGTTGTTGGGCCAGACCGACGGGTCCGAGTAGCCGTGGTACTGCTGCTCCAGGACCTCGGGCGGGTACATCTCCGGCCAGACCGAGTAGAACCGAGGGTTTGTGTCCGGGCCGCCGACCGGCATGATCAGCTGCCAGGTCATCAGCCCCTCGCGGCCGCCCGTCTTGGCCGCCAGGTCCGCCCTCCGCTTATAGGTCCAGTTGAGATCGTCGGGGTGGTGCGGATAGCCGGTCAGGATCAGGAACGCGTCCGGCCCGCGCAGGCGGGTCATCCACGTCGTCTCCCAGGTCGTGATCCGCTGCTGACGCTCGGTCGCGCTGAACTTGTCGTTCTTGGGGACCAGGTCGTCCCCGTACAGGATCGCCGCGTCCAGGCCCTGCCGGTTCGCCCCGATGCCCTCGGACACGATCTGGGGGAACGTCGGCGGGTCGTCGCACACCACCCGCACCGAGTTGTTGGTGTTGTCCTTGGCCGTCTTCTGCATCGGCATCAGGCTCAGCGCCCGGCGGCCCGGCGCCGTCGCGCCGTCGACGAACTCGGCGATCGAGTTGTTGAACACGATCGCGTTCTTGTCCTCGGCCGTGACGTAGACCTGGTTCCAGTCGGGATGCAGGAACAGCGTCAGCCCGGCGATGTGCCGCAGGAGGCTGGTCTTTCCGTGGCCCGGCGGGAGCATCCCGAGGAACGCCCGGTACTTGATCCCCGGGAACGGCCGCCCGCCGTCCATCGGGTTCGGATCGCCCGGCCCGAGCAGGCCGACGCCCGGCACGGCGCCGTACCCGGCCATCGCCAGATACAGCCCCAGCGAGAACTTGACGTGCGGCAGGCCGATGCGGAACACCTTGCTCGCCGCGTTCTTGCTCTTGACCGTCGACCGGCCCACGTACAACTGCCACCGCAGGTTGTGCGTCGCCCGCTGGATCAGCTCGGGCACGCCCGCCCAGCCCGGATCGAATGGGTCACGCGCCCGCTTCCGCACGATCTGGATCCTGCGGAGCAGGCTCGCCCACCGACGGGCCCGCTCCGCGAGGGCTTTTGGGGGCGAGGACCCCATCCGCAGGGCCTTCTGGTTCAGGTCGGTCATGTACCGCCCGGCCAGGCTCGACATCTTCTCGCACTCGCGCTCCATCGCGGCCAGCACCTCGTCGGCGACCTCGAACGAGGCGTCGCCCCGCTCGAGCATCGACGTCACCGCGTCCTCGATCCGTTGCACGTCCGAGCGGGTGTCGCCCAGGTCGTTCCAGTCGATCCCCGAGAACTTGGCGAACTGCTCGGCGACCTGCAGCATCTCCCGCGGCTTGAAGTCCGACGGCCGGTCGGCCGACGCGGCGACCTTCGCGATCCACGCGACGTACTGCCGCAGGTCCTTGCGGATCTGTTCGGGCTTGCGGCTGGGATCGAGCTCGACCGGGCACCCTGGCATCCTCGACCGGTCCGGGGTCGTTCCGCGCGGAACGTCATCGTCCGGGTCGTCGTTCCTGGCGTCCCAGGTCTCCTTGCGCCAGAGCATCCAGCCCTTGTACGGCTTGTCCGTGTCGATCGCGTTCCGGGCCCCCGAGTCCGAGATCCACCCCCGCTCGCGCACGAACGCCGCGAACGACTCGATCTCCATGACCGAGCCGTCCGGCCCGACCGCGATGTAGTTGACCTTGCCCATCAGCCGACGACCGGCGAGGTGAACAGCACGCCCTCGACGTCCGAGAGATCCCCCATGGTCAGCATCCCGATCATCCAGACGTACCCGCCATTGGTCGCGCCGCTCGACACCCCGGCGTCCAGCGGGCTGCCCGGTTCCTTGAGCATGCCGAGCATGTCGAACTTGTCGGTGCTCGTGGCCGCGAAGGACACGTCACACAGGTACCGGCCCGAGACGCCGCCCATGTCCGTCGCCGCCCGCTGGGACCGCGGGGTCACCGTCGCGGTCAGCAGCAGGACCGGGACCCCCGCCCTGACCAGGGCCACCCCCAGCGATCCGGCGTTCGCCCCAGTTGCGGAACTGGTCAGCATGACCCGGCAGACCTGCGGGCCGGCGAAGTCGAGCGACCCGCCCTGGTCCACCTTGATCTCGGTCCAGCCCGACGCCAGGTCGTCCGACGCCGCGTCGATGTCGACCAGTTGGTAGTGCCCGCCGCCTCGCATATCACGCCTCCGGGTGCCGCCGCACCGGTCAGATCCCGCTCCGGAAAGAAGTTGGTACACACTAGCCTATTTTGACGCGCACGAAAAGAGGGTGGGCCTACGTAAGCACCCACCCTCTACGCACAGGATCATTGGGACTAACTTTTTGAGGCTACTGACCGAGTTCGGCCTTGACCCGCTCATGCGAGGTCACGCGGCCAGCGTCGATGTCGGCCTCGGACTGGCGGAGCTGGTCGGCGATTCGCGGGACCGTGTAAGTCTTCAGCTTCCGACCAGCCCTCAGATCGTCGCGGAGTTGGGTCAGGGCTGCAATCAGCCGCTCGCCGATGTTGGTTCGGACCTCATCCATCACAACCTCCAAAGCGCCGCCCAGCCCGAGCGAACAGGGCGGCGAGAGACCGGTGTTTCATGGGGCCATGCACGAGCCCTGTCCCGGGATCTCCCCGGGCACCATGCCGGTCTGAATCGGCCCCACCCCACCACAGCGAAGCGGGGCCGCACGCACAGGAGCAGACGCGGGAGGATTTGAACCTCCGACCTGGGAGATAGAAGCTCCCTGCTCTGATCCGCTGAGCTACGCGCCTGTAAACCGCCTTCCCCGGTCTCCCGGCTGGGCGATGACTGCTCTACCTATCTGCCGAAGAACCCCATGGGTTCTTTTCAGCAGAGCAGGACCTTTGCACCGTCTCACCGGGTGCTTCCACCACTGTCAGCACCCGGCTTCCCATCTTCCTCCGTCACCGGCGACCCGTCAACCCGCACGTCGTCCGGGTGCCACACCACCACCCGGTGCAGCACGTCCGGCATCCCGTTCGCCAAGAACTTCTCCCCCTCGTACATCGGCACGTCCTCGATGAACTCGCGGTCGCCCTTCGCCTTGTCGAACACCAGCCGCCCGTTCACGTTCCCCGTCTTCGCGTCCACGTGCGTCACGATCACCGGCAGCGGGCGGTCACCCCACTGGTTCGTGAGCAGCACGTCCGTGACCCGCGCACGACGCGGCGGCCTCGCCTTGGCCTTCTCGACCTTCGCCGCCGCCTTGCCCACCGACTCCGCCACGTCCGCCACCGCACTCGCCTTCGCCATCGCTGCCTCCCGCGGCCGAGCCGCGTTTCCACTCGATCAACTCGTCAATCCCCACGAACACCGGAACCCCGGTGCCGCGGGCCCACTCGACCTCGCGGTCCGCCCCGGACGACTCGCCCGGGCACCGCAGCACCGCGTCCGGCCGGATCCGCTCGAGCAACGCCAGATCGTACTCCAACCAGCACTCGTACCCGATCGCGAAGTACCCCTGCTGCAGATGCGACCACAGCGGATTCACCGGCAGGAACCCCGCCTTCCGCAGCAACTCCCACGTCGCGCACGACATGATGACATTGGCCAGGGGGTCCGACGTGTAGGGGTGCGCGATGTAGACCAGGGGGCGGGTCATTTGATCTCCCAAGCCTCGCCAATCTCCACCATTTCCGACACCACCTGCGCCAGAACCTCCGACACCGGCGTGCTCAGCCAAGACGAGTAATGGCAAGGGTCTTTCACATACCGAGTCGCCCGATCCGTCAGGGCAAACACCCGGCCGTCCGGCGCCGTCCAGCGACTTGCCGCCTTCGGCTCACGGTCGAACTTCCGCTTCACCGACCCAACCGACTTCTTCAACCCCCGCCGCTCACGGATCCGGCGGGTCAGCAACGACTCACGGGACATACACCGCACCCTCCCTCAGACGCCAGAACACCCGGGCGTACCCCGCACGGTTCGCCCGCTCCTCGCTCACCGCCACCCCGATCGCGCCCAACGACGACAACGCCCCACGGACCTCCCACGGCCGATACCCGCGATGCCCGAGATGCTCGACCACCTGGCGAGCCGAATACCACTCGTCGGCCCGGAGAAGGCCCGCCACACGGCGGCGGCACTGGACGCGGCGGGGTTCGGCCATCAACGCCCTCCCGTCGATGGGTCGATCGACATGATCTGATCGCGACGGGGCTTCCACCCGCCGCGCCGACGCAGACTCAACCGGATCTCGCACGCCCACGGACCCACCCACACCACCATGCCGGTCCATCCAGTGTTCCACCCATTCGGGCCGCGCGTTCGACCGATCTGACCGGCCACGCGCCACTGAACAACCGGCTCCCGGCGGAGAAACACCCCCACCACCGGCGCCGACACAGTGAACTCCCACCGGTTGCACGCCGGCGTCGTGTTCACCCGGAACCACCACCAACTCCGAATCGGCATCACAACCTCCAAGCCCAAGGCCCGCCGTCAGGCATACCCCGGTTCGATCAGGCCTTCCCAGCCTTGGGAGCACGTGACTCCTCCGCCTCCAACTCCGCCAACCTCGCCCCAACCTCACCCACACGCGCCACCCGATCCGCCCACTTCGACACGTGGATCTCACGCGTCCCACGCGTCGTCGCCAGACGGTTCGCCGCCAACTCCGCCTCCAGCGTCTGCCGACGGATCAGCCCATCCAGCCGGTCCGTCTTCGCCACCGCGTCCTCCACACGCCGGATCTCGTCCCGGCACGCCGCCGCCGCCATCGTCCCGATCGCTTCCATCACGCACTCCTATCACAACCGCGCCGCCGGCCAACACGACCCGACGCTTGACCTCGTCCAGAAACTCGACCTTCGACCCGAAACAACGGTAGAAGATCGGCTCGTACACACCCGCCGCCTCGCACAAGCGAGACAGCGTCACATTCTCGATCCCATCCCGACGGCACATCTCCACCCCGATCAACACCAGCTGCTCCCGACGCACCGGCGTCTTCATGCTCACCCGGCAACTCCCCCGAACACCGAACTTCAGATGACGCCAGACCGGGCGGTAGAACTGGAAGAGCGAGGGGGTGGTCACGAGGCAGCCTTCTCGCGGGCGGCGAGCATGGCGTCGGCAATGGCGTAGGCCATCTCCGCCGCCGCTGCCGAAGGGGCTATCCCAGACCGCTTCACAAGCATCGCGTTAGAGCCACGCTCCATGCTGGCAATCAGGGCGGATATCACCTGCCCCGCGAACCAGTCGCGGACAGACAGCCCCTCGTGGTGCTCGGTCTCGTTGACCCGCTGGCAGTGGTTGTGCAGGTGGGGAAACGCCGGTCCTCCATCGTTGATCTTGCCGCTCAAACCCCACCCCCCAGGCCGGCCAACGCCGCACGATGCTCAGGACCCGCAGGGATGTGCCAGATCGGGTCGGGAGGAGGAACCACCGGGTGGTCCAGGTCGTCGCCAATCAGGGCTTGCCCAAGCTCAGGGGCCGCGGGTCGAGGTGACGGACCGTCGCCGAGCGATGCCTTGGCCAGGCTGACATGCCGCCGAACCTTCGCCCGGAACCCCGCGTCACACCCGCCGTTGCCCACGTCCTCCCGCTCGATCGACGCGATCAGGTCGTCCAGCACCTTCTCGGCAGCCTCCATCCGGTCCACACGCTCCCGAGCCACGTTGCGGATGACGCGGTCGACGAAGGCGGGCGAAGGGGTCATGGCCGTCGTTGGCTTGAAGAACGCCGCGTCCTCGCGGGCACAGTCCTCACGCATGGCGCGATCAAGCAGCGTGTCCACCAGCCGGTCGTCCGACGGGTCCGCGATCACCGCGTCGCGATCACACCCGCAGCCACCGCACGAGGTCGGGGAGGGACTGGCGGGGTGGTCCAAGGTGCCGGCCGACGTTTCGGGGGCGACGGGGACCGACGGCGCGGAGCGGGGGGTGACACCGTGCCCCTCGTACGCGCCTTGCCACGACTCGCCGTCGAGATGGGTCGGGGTGGGCACGGACGGGACGCTGGAGGGTGAGTCCGCGGCGGGAACGGGATCGGGGGCCCTGCAGCCAACGCACACATGGCCCGGACGACGCTCAAGCCCCGGGATCGAGCCAGCCCATTTGCCATCGCGAGGTTCACACGCAGAGGTGGCGTCGGGGTTCTGGACGCCGGACGACGTGCCCAACGACGCCGGCACCCCCTCACGACGCCAGCGGCGAGCCTGGGTCAGCAGATCGTGCAGGGCGTCGAGGTCGGTGTCGGTGAGGCGGATGGTCTCGTCGTCGCGGGCGAGGCCGAGCAGCGAGGTGCATCGGTCATCGTGTCTGTCGGGGCAGGGGTCGACGAGGACGAGCGCAGAGAGGCCCTGCGGAGACTGGAGACTGACGGTGGTGTTGTTAGCGATTGACATATCGCCGACGCTAACGTTCCGGGGTTCGAACGTCAAATCGCAAAAATCTCAGCGGCTACCGAGACCATGCTCATAAGTAGAGTGCGAGGGGGCCCCGGTGGGGGTGGGGCCCGGGTGGCACCGTGACGCACGCGCGTGCGCCCGCGCTCTCTCGCGCGTGCCGTTCTACACGCCCGCGCGTTGCCCTATCCGCCCTGATCGCCGCTCGCGACTGCCCGTGCGCGTGTGCGTGGGGGTGATCGCCAGTTTGGTACACTGGGGGACAGACGCGGTTTCTGTCGAATGCGTCGAGAGAACACCCGATGACCGACGCGAGTTGACCGCAAAACTACCGCAAGTTGTGGCACGGTGTGTTATTTCCGTCGTGGCGTGACGGCCAGAGGCGAGATGTCACATTGCGACATTTCGCCTCGCCACAGCCATAAAATACACACGGTAGCACTCGCGATGCCGAAAGGGCCCTGGGTCACAATCACTCCCGAGTTAGTATTTACCAAATGCCCCGCAGAAAACCCCCCCCAAACTGGATGCGTCGCACGATCTGGGCACCCATCGGGCTGCACGACCGTATCCGGCTCGCTTGCCTCGTCTCTCAGTCCCTCGGCCATCCCGTGCCCTTCTGGCGTCTGATGGAGATCGGCATCGAGCACATCGAGGCCCGCAACCGCCGCGAGTGCTTGCGGCTTGGTCGTGACCATGACCACCTCGCATCGGAGGCGCACCACCTCGCGGCGCGTCGTCGGGTGATGAGGCGGGCGAAGTGCGTTGGGGACATCGACCCACCAGATCTTGGTGTCGGTCGTGAGTCGATCGCTCCAAAACCGCCTTCACACGCTGCAAACGGCGTTGTGCCGATGACGGACGATGGCAATATGGGGTGAACCCCGTATGTTTAATGTTGAAAAATGCTGTTGAATCACCGATGGTCGGTCGATATCTTGGGTGGTGTCGGCGTGTGCCGGCTGTTGGCGGGGATGCACAAGCCCGCCTCGACCGAAAGGACGGAGTCATGGACGTACGGCTGTGTGACGTGGTGGAGCGGACCTCGGCGACCACGACGGAGGCGCTGCGTCGGTACGCGTCTCTGCACTGCGTGGACTGGCGTGAGAACGCGGACGGGTCTGTGTCGGTGTTCACGCCCTGGCACAACGACCGTCTCGGGACGGAAGGCGTGGAGGAGTCGGTGTGCCGGACGATGGGTGAGTTGCGGGCAGCCCTGGGGTACTGATACACCGACGGGCCTGTCGAGAGGCGGGCCGCGTCGATTCACCCCGCGATGGTGCGGGGTTGGATGGGGCGAGCACAAGGCCCCCGGAAAGGACGAGCGATGAGCAGCGAGACGACGACGAGGACGGGGCACACGCCGGGGCCGTGGCGATACGAAGATCACGGTTCGTTCTCCGACAACACCCACCGCATCGAGGTCTTTGGAGGCCCAGAGAATGACCCACACCGGGTCTGCTGCATCGACGACAACGCCGCATGGGAAGACCCTGGGGAAGACCGCAAGCGGGTTGCACATTGGGATCTCGCCAACGCCCGCCTGATCGCCGCCGCGCCGGAGTTGCTGGCGCATGTCGAGGATCAGCACCGGGTCATCGACGTTCTGTTGGCTCGGGTCATCGAACTCGACCCGACATTCCGACCCACCCAGTTCTCCGGGTGGCCGGTAGTGGAGCGGACCTTGCCGCTTCTCGCCAAGGCGAAGGGCGGTGCCTGATGCGTCCGGAGTCGATCGACCGCCTCCTCCCACCCATGGCGTGCGATGAGGGTTGCGGCGAGTGCTGTGGGCCGGTGCTGTGCTCCGAGCCCGAGTACGCCCGGGTGGTCGGGTACGCGGCCGAGCAGGGCATTGAGCCGGTAGACAACGGGCTGACCTGCCCATGGCTCCAGGGCGGCACGTGCAGCGTCTACCCGGCCCGCCCGACCGCATGCCGGCTGTTCGGGCATGTCGAGGGCATGAAGTGCTCTCGGGGGTACTCGGCCCCGATCTCGGTCACGGTCGAGCGGCGCGTCGTTCGGTCGATGATGGACGAGAATCGGGTCGCGGGCTCTCGGCTGCTGCACGAGGCGCTGGGCTCGATTGACCACCTGCCTGACCTGCTGCGGGCCGAGTTGGCCGCGGCACCGGAAGTCTGACAATCCCCGCCCTCGCGCCCAGCGGCTCGGGGGCGGTTTGCTTGGCCGGATGGTCCGGTCGGGCGTCAACGAAAGTGCCCCCGGCGGGACTCTTGCACAAGACCGCCGGGGGCTGATCGAAAGGACGATCGGATGACTGTACGCATGGACCGCGTCCCTCCGCAACGGGCGGACGCTGGGGGGATCGAGTCGGCGGCTTGGCGGGTGGTGGCGGCGTTCAACGGGCGTCCGGTGGCGTTCGCGAACCTGCCCGCCCGGTGCCGGAACTCGCTGCTGTCCCTGGCCGAGGAGCTTGGGATGGTGGTGGGCGAGGCGGCGCCGGCAAAGGAGCCTTGGGGCCTGCGGCTGGTGGGCGGGTCCGATGAGGCGTGAACGCCGGCCCGGGATGGGCGAGTGGGCGTTGATCCTGGCGGTGGTGCTGACCGCGTGCCTGGTGTGGGCGATGGTCGGGCCGGCGGGATCTGGCGAGAAAGTCGCGGGGGCCGAGTGGTGGCCCCCTGAGTAAAATGTTAGTGACATCGGCCGACCCGCGGGAGCGGGCCTGGCCGGATTCAAACCAGCGGAGGTGTGAGATGGTTGCGCGGATATCGAGACGGGCTCGCCAATCAGAAGGCGAGCGTGAGGTGAGACGGGCGATGAGGAAGCTGGCCCGGACGGCGATCGCTGTCCGCAAGCACCCCCACCGGCCGGAGCTGAGCGCCCTGATGGACCGCAATATGTCGAAAGCGTGGGTGGCGTTCGACAAGCTTGAGGATTGTTCGCCAAGGCTCTACCGGGCGTTCGAGGACCTGATGCGGGCGTCAGTGGTGTGCACGCAACCGGGATGGCAGACCTACGGCGACAAGCTCGATCGCGAACTCGATCGTGTGCTCGAGGTGGCGCGATGGCCACGGTTCTTGCCCTCCCGGCGGTCCGCAGCACAAGGAACCCTGCCATGACGAGCCCGGTCGTTTTCTACGTGTCTGATCGGGGGGTGAGAACCGCCCACCCGACCCTGCACGCCCGGTCGGAGAACCGGGCTGGTATCCGGGTGGATGGCAGGGATCTGTGGTCGAGGGGGTTTTGGGGCAATGAGGCCGAGCCGTGCGTGCTTCACCCCGACTCCGCCATTGCCGCGTCACGGCGGGCGATGGTGCTGTCTCGGTTCCCGAGCCGGGATCGCCTGGTCGCTCACCTCCGGCCCATGTGGGAGCGGCGTGGGCACCGGTTCATCGAGACCGCCGACGACGCGGTCCGCATGAAGGCCAGGGGCATCAATGGTGATCTGATCATCGCCGAGTCCCTGCGAGAGCTGCCGTACGGGGCGTTCCCGCGGCTTGCCCGCGTCGGGGGGATCGTGGACGCCGGCAAGATCGCTGTCCTGGGCGATGGGGCGTTCCCCAGGCTCAAGAGGGTTGGTGGCGACGTCAACCTGTCGATGGTGCGGGCGATGGGTGGGAGGGCGTTCCCCTCCCTGGTCAGGGTCGGCAGGAGCGTCATGCTCTTCTCGGCGTCCAGCATCGAACCGGGCGCGTTCCCTGCCCTGCTTGAGACCGGCCAGGGCCTGTACCTCTCGGCCCTGGCCGGAATCGACACGTCCTGCTTCCATTCGCTCCGTCGCGTGGGCGGCGATCTTGCCATGAGCAGGATGAGGTCGATGTCGGACGATGCGTTCCCGCGGCTGGTCCGCGTCCATGGGGACATCCTTGCCGACGCGCTGCCGCATGCCGAAGGCGGTGTGTTCCGTCGGCTGGAGATGATCGGCGGCACGGTGTTCGTGGGGAAGTCGACTCTATGAGGCTTTGCGTGGTTGCCCGGGCGCGGGTCGAGAGGCCGGCGCCGGGCGTTGGAAGGGGATTGGCGTGGGACTACGAGGTCGCAAGACGCGAGCGGTGATCTACACCCGCGAGCTGCCCGCATCGGTCAAGGGCGAGGCCCGGGTGACGGCCGCCAGGCAGGAGACGCTGCTGCGCGAGCTGGGAGAGGCCATGCGGTGCGAGATCGTGGGGGTGTTCCGCGAGAAGCCCGAGGGTGACGACCTGCTCGAGCTGACCGCCGCGGCGGCGGCGTTGGGCCCGTCCCGGCTGCCGGGGGCGCTGCTGGTGCTGGATGTCGCCCGTCTGGGCGGGGCCCGTGCGGCGGCGCTGTGGGAGTCGGCGCTGGCCGAGCAAGGGACGCGGCTGGTGCTGCATCGATCTGACCCCGGCCCGGACCGCGCTCTCTCGCGTGTGCTCACGGGGCGGGACGAGATCCGGGACCGGATCAGGGCGGCGATCAAGGGCGGGACGCCGTCGGTGTCGGGGGTGCTGCGACGGGACCGGCTGAACGATCTGAGCCAGGACGAGGAGCAGGACGCGGTGGACATGATCTATGAGCTGCACGCCGCGGGCCGGACGGCCAAGGCGATCGCGGCGGCGCTCAACGATGCAGGGGTGCCGGCACGGTCGGCGGCGGGGTGGACGAGGTACGCGGTCGGGAACATGCTGCGGCGGAAGCGGCCGAGAACTCAATCTGACCCTGCCGAACCTGATCAATGAACCGCTCTGCCTGCTTCATCCCCACCACCACCGTGACCGGGACCCCGTAGGCCGAGTACTTGTCGATCTGCCTGGCGCGGGCCCGTCGACCCTGCACGTCGCGCTGCTGGCACTTCTTGACCTCGATGATGTGCACGGCGGTCTTTCCGTCAAACACGACCAGGTCGAATCGTGATGTCCCGAGCGATGCGGGGACCTCGCCCCGAACGGTCAGCCCGCACTGCAGAAGGGCGTTGAACAGGAACGACTGGACCTCGAACTCGGTTGGGATACCAGGAGGGCGGATCACCATTCGGCGCGGCTCGACGGTGCCCGAAGCGATCTCCGCCTTGATCCTTGCGATGGCGCGTGGTCGGTTGGGGAACCTCATCTTGGCCCGGATGGCCTGCATGTTCTTCCCGTCGGGGTCGTGCACGTGGCAGTACCAACAGCCGCCGCGTTCGCGGTCGGCGTGGATGGGGCACCGGGCGCCCTTCCGCGTGATCTCACAGCATTGCGTCATCGCCATGTCCTTCCTCCACCCACTGCCAAGCTGTTCAGTATTCTTCTGATTTTTGAACAGCCCCCTCTTAGATATCGGCGCGGTCTGGCCTTCCCTCCGGACCTGCGGAACATGCTCACTGGCTAGATCCGAGCGAAACGACCCAGAAATTTTTGGAGGGTCGTTAAGCGTTGGGTATGCCCGCCGGCTGAGTCCGTTGCTTCACTGAGGAGGATCATTTAACCATTTCGGCCCCGCCCGGGGCCCCCTGCCTGTCCTTCCACGGAGGGCGCAGCGCGATGATTCGCTACGGCGACGGATAGGGTCACTTTCCGTCGTCTTGCTTGAGGGCGTCCCGCTCTGCAGCTCCACGGGTTCTGAGACGTCGGTGCGCTCGCAGCGCCATTGGCTGCCCGACGCGGCAGCCCAGGTTGTCCGTCCCGAGCGAATCGGGGCGTGTGGGTGGCGAACATACACGCCCGGCGCACGCTGTCAAGTCACCCCACCTCCCGCGCCACCCGCACGATGGTGTCGATGTCGACGGACGAGTAGACCGCTTCGGTGATCAAGGCGTCCGAGTGGCCGACGAACTTGGACGCGGCGACCCCGTCGAACCGGCTGCGGATCTGGTCGGTGCGGGTGTGCCGGAGCTGATGCGGGTGCCATCGCGGGACGCCCGCTTTGGCGCACGCCCGCCGGATGGCGGTGCGATAGGACGATGCCGAGTACCGCCCGCCCGGCGCGGCCCTGGACTTGGGCGCATCGGATGGGTCGAAGAGGTGGGCGTCGTCGGGGCGGCCGAGCAGGGGCATGAGGATCCGCTGTCCCCGGGCGCCGATACCGATGACCCGGTCGTGATCGAGGTGGGCGGTCTTGTGCTGGCCGGGGCGGTAGAGCCAGACGCCGGACGGGTGGGTGGTGTCGATGTCGGCCTTGCGCATGATCAGAAGCTCGCCCCCCCGGGCGCCGGTGAGGAGCTGGAGCTGTACGACGGCCCGGAGGGGCGGGGTCAGGTGGGGGATGGTCGCCTCGACGTGCTCGACGGAGACGGGGCCGACGGGCACGGTCTCGCGGGCGGCGGTCTTGCCCTTGCGGAGGGGTTCGATCAGGGCGAGGCGGGCGTGGGTCTCGGCGGGGACGAGCTCGCGGGCCACGCCCCATTTCCAGACGGCGACGACCCGGCGGACCTGGCGGTTGGTGTAGGTCCTGGCCCAGGTGCGGCCCTCGACGCCGTGCTCGACGGCGCGGGCTCGGATCTGGCGGAGGAAGTTGGGGCCGAAGTCCTTGGCGGGGATGTCGCCGTGCTCGGCCGTGACGAGCCGGAGGACGGTGCGGATCGAGTCGAGGTCGTTCTTGACGACGGTGCCCTCGGCGTCGGCGATGTAGGCGTCGATGAGGGCCTGGACGGTCACGCGCTGCCCGCGGGGGGATGCCTCGGCGATGAACTGCCGCTCCTTGGCCGTCGCGGGCAGGATCCGGCGGTCGGTCTGCTCCCACTCAAGCAGGAGCCTGGCGTACTCGCGCTTGGAGGCTGGGGAGCCGTGCCGGCCGAGGTAGTAGTCCTTGCGAACGCCTTTGGCGTCGGTGAGGGTGACGACGGCCCGGCCGGAGCGGGCATGGAGACGGTACTTGGGGGTGTGCACTGGCGGACCTCCGGTAGCCCTGCGGTACGATTACCGCAGGATTCTCGTGGTCTGCCGGACGCGACCCACCCCGGGTCGTTCGTAAGCCCCGTGACACTTGGGACCTACGATAGTGGGCGATACAGGGCTCGAACCTGTGACCTCCAGTGTGTCATACCCCGTCCGGGCCGTCCGACAGCCACGCTACGCCACAGTCTACCACGGCACGCCTGTTTTTCCACACGCCATCACGATGATCCACCTGCGGCTGCGGTCTGTACCGCGCACGCCGCGAGA
>Ga0315910_10000290_pt1 | contig 53900 bp, 48 predicted proteins | sample EdamamesoilMG_FD_204470 | JGI IMG/M metagenome (GOLD analysis project Ga0315910, IMG submission 204470) | Garden soil microbial communities collected in Santa Monica, California, United States - Edamame soil | ecosystem: Environmental > Terrestrial > Soil > Garden | place: USA: California... | reverse complement strand
TTGATCCCGGCACCGTCTTCGGCCTTTCCTAACTACGTTTTCCCTTCGGAAACGACACGATCCTCGCCGATGAGGATCCGCCGGTGTGCCAGGCCTTGATGCTCGCCGGCTCCCGATTCCCGCAATGCGAACAACGCCAGCGCGCCCCCGCCGGCAGCGGCAACTGGCTCACCTCGCGCTGCGCCTTGTGGCCGCACCGGCGGCATTCGATGAACATGGTGGCGGTGTGCTTGGGCATGGCGGGAGCATAGATTCGCCCCCGTCATCCCCAGCAAACCCCGGCCCGCGGCACTGTATGAACCGACTGATCCCCATGAACCACCGGGCCCGTGCTCGCCCTTTGGTCTCAGTAGTCATCCTAAGGGGCCGCGGGTAGGCTCTGTCACCGTGGTGCGCCTTCCCAAGAACTTCTTCAGCCTCCGGCCCGTCCGCATCGGCCTGATCGCGCTGGTTGCGCTGTTCCTTATCTATACGGCCTTCGGATTCTGGCTGGTGCCGCGCCTGGTCCGCTCGAACCTGCTGGGCTTCGTCAGCGAGCAGTACCACCGCACCGCCACCCTCGGCGAAGTGCGCTTCAACCCCTACACGCTGGTGCTCGAGACGAAGAACTTCTCGATGCCCGACGCCGACGGCGCCCAGCTCCTCGGCTTCGACCGGCTGCTGCTGAACTTCGACATCTCCTCGGTCTGGAAGGTGGGCGCGAGCTTCGCCGACGTGCAGCTCGACAATCCCTTCGTGCGCGTCATGTTGCGGCCCGATGGCAGCCTGAATCTCCTCGATCTGGCCAACCTCGCCAATCCGCCGCCGCCCTCGGACTCCGATGAGAATCCCCGCATCTTCATGGATCGCCTCAGCGTCCACACCGGCCGCGTGGCCTTCCAGGATCACGCGCGCGCGCGGCCCTTCAGCACCGAGTTGCGGCCGATCAACTTCGAGCTGCGCGACTTCGGTACGGGCGGCGAGAGTGGCAATGCCTATTCGCTGCGAGCCGCATCGGTGGCGGGCGAGAGTTTTGCCTGGAGCGGCAACTTCCAGCTCACGCCGTTCACCTCGAGCGGCAAGTTCGAGATCGCGTCGCTGCAGGCACGCACCATCTGGTCGTACCTGAGCGATGCCTTGCCGTTCGAATTCACCAAGGGCGTGTTCGGCCTCAACGGCGAGTATTTCTACACCGCGGCCGAAGAGGGCGGCCTGCGCTTCGACGTGCACAAGGTGAGCCTCACCGATTTCGGCATGCGGCCCTCCGGCCGCGACTACGACTACATCGAGATCGCCTCGCTCGCGCTCGACGAGTCCAAGGTCAACCTGCGCACCCGGCGCGTGGACATCGGCCACGTGCGCCTCGACGGCGGTGCGTTACGCGTGGCGCGCGATTCCGAGGGGAACATCAACCTCTCGGAACTGGCCGGATCGGAGACACCGGCAACACCACCGGCCACCGAAGCCGCGCCGGCTGTCGACGCAACACCGGCACCGGCACCGACTTCGACACCGCCGCCGGTGCCGACACCGGCCCCAGCGCCTGCCGCAGCGCCGGCGCCCGCCGCGCCCGACTGGGTCGTCGCCGCGCCGGACATCGCCGTCTCCACACTCAGCGTCGACATCGAAGACGCACTGGTGAAGCCCGCCGCGAAATTCCTGTTGTCGCCGGTCAACATCACCGTCACCGGCTATGACACGGCGCCGGGCACACGCTTCACCGTCGACGCGAACGCCAAGGGAGACCAGGCCGGTGAGCTGAAGATCCATGCCGAGACCGACGCCGACGTCTCGGCCTACAAGGCGCACGTCGAGGCCAACGAGCTCAGCCTCATGGCGTTGCAGCCCTATCTATCCACCTACACGCAGGTCACGCTCAAGAGCGGCCGGCTCAATGCCTCGATGGATGTCGACAGCACGGCCGACGGTGCGCTCAGTGCCAAGGGCAATGTGCTGGTCGACAAGCTCGCGGCCATCGACAACGCGCTCAAGCAGGACCTGCTCAAGTGGGATCGCCTGGCGGTGACCGGCCTCGAATATGGCAACCGGCCGGAGCGCCTGGCCATCGCGCGAATCGACGCCGCGGCGCCGTACGCGCGCCTCATCATCGCGCCCGATCAGACCCTGAACATCACGCAACTGTTTGCGCCCGCGGCGGGTGCCCAGCCCGCGGCGGTGCAGACCGTGAAGACCGCCGAGGGGACCAAAGCGCCAGGAGGCAACCCCGGCGCCATGCGCATCAGCATCGGCACCATCCGGATGGTCGGCGGGTCGGCCAATTTCGCCGACTACTGGATCACGCCCAACTACGCGGTGAGCCTGCAGGAATTGGGCGGCACGATCTCGGGGCTGTCCTCGGACGTGAAGTCGCGCGCCAAGGTCGATCTCAAGGGCCGCGTGGATCGCTACGCCCCGGCGGCGATCGCCGGCGAGCTGAACCTGCTGTCCGCCGCGCTCTACACGGACATACACGTGAAGTTCGATGGCGTGGAGATGACCTCGGTCACCCCGTATTCGGGGCGCTTTGCGGGCTACTCCATCGAAAAGGGGAAGTTGTCCATCGACGTCACCTACCTCGTAAAGGATCGGCAGCTCACCGCCACGCAGAAGTTCGTCATCGACCAGTTGCAGCTCGGTGACCGCGTGGATAGCGCAGACGCCGTGCACCTGCCGCTCAAGCTCGCGGTGGCGTTGCTCAAGGACCGCAACGGCGTGATCGACATCGACCTGCCGCTGACCGGCAGTCTCGATGATCCGCAGTTCCGCATGGGGCCGCTGATCTGGAAGGCGTTCGTGGGGTTGCTGGGCAAGATCGTGACTTCGCCATTCACGCTGCTCGCCAAGCTCGGCGGCGGCAAGGACGAGCAGATCAACCAGGTGGATTTCACCGCGGGTTCGCCGACTCTCGACCCGGCGGCGCAGGAGCGCATGGCGGCGCTCGCCAAGGCGCTCACCGAACGCCCCAGCCTCGAGCTCGAAGTGCCGACCGCGTATTCACCCGACGCCGATGGCAATGCCATCGCGGGCGCACGGCTCGACGCGAAACTGAAAACCTATGGCCAGGCGGCCGACGGCGATGCCGCGGCGCGCTTCGATCTGCTGCGCAAGGCCTTCGAGAAGGAAATGCCCGCGAAGACTCCGCTGCCCGCGACCGCGACGCAGGCGCTCGAACAGCGCAAGAAGAAGGATCCGGCGTTGAGTTACGACGCCGCCAACCAGGATCTCACCGCCGCATTGCTGCAGAAGCACGCCGCGACCGAGGCCGAGCTCGGTGACCTGGCGCGCGCCCGGGCCGACGCCATCCGCGAATCGCTGCTGGCGACCGGCACCATCGACGCCAAGCGCGTGTTCGTGCTCGGCATGAAGCCGGTCGCCGCCGTCGACGGCAAGGTGCGCGCCGAACTCACGTTGAAGTGAGCCCGACACGCGCCGCCGCGTCGCCTGCCTGTCTACTGATCCAGCAAGGGCGCGAAGCCGCCGTAGATCATGCGCTTGCCATCGAAGGGCATCTTGATGTCCTTCATGCGCGGATCGTCCATGGCCTTCTTCCAGCCCTCGTCGCGAGCTTCGCGTGACGGCCACTCGATCCACGAGAACACCACGGTCTCGTCGGGATTGGCCTTGACCGCGCCCTTGTAGTCGGTGACCTTGCCGTCCGGCACGTCGTCGCCCCAGCACTCCACCGTGCGCGTGGCGCCATATTCCTTGAGGATGGCGGCGTGCTTGTCAGCCATTTCGCGATACGCGTCCTTGTTGGCCGCGGGCACCGGGATCAGGCATCCATCGACATAGCCGGCGCGCGGCGCCTTGCCGCTGTCGTTGATGGCCTCGAAGCCGCCCCAGATCATGCGCTTGCCATCGAAGGGCATGCGCGAACCCATATCCTTCATCTTCGGGTCTTCCATCATCTTCTTGTTGGCCTTATCGCGCGTGTTCTTGTCCGGGTACTCCAGCCACGAGAACACCACGACCTCGTCGGGCTGCGCCTTCACGGCGCCCTTGAAGTCCGTGACCTTGCCGTCGGGCACGTCATCGCCCCAGCCCTCGACCTGCCGCGTCGCGCCGAACTCCTTGAACAACGAAACCGCGTCGGCCGCGTGTTTTCGATACGCATCCTTGTTGCCGCGCGGCACCGCCGCAACGAAACCTTCGATATACGACATGGGGTTTCTCCTTCACATCCGGGTGACTGCCGCTTAGATGCGAAGGAGCGCGCGCCGTTCCGCCGCCGTGCGTAGGATCTTTCACGCAGCAGGATGCGCCGCAATCAGACGAGAGCGGGGGTTCAGTGCTGTTGCGTCTGCGAGCGGAGCGGCCACTTCCCGTCGAGGAATTGGTCGATGTCGGCAAGCACGGCCGCATCGTCGAGCCAGGGCATGTGTGCGCCGCGGTCGACCGTGACCAGCCGCGCGTCCGGAAAAGTCCGTGCCCATTCGCGCCCTGCGCCGTAGGGCGCGTTCACGTCGAGCCGGCCATGGACGACGAGCACCGGCAACTTCAAGCGCTCGAAGTCCGCGCTCGGGAACTTGCGCTTCTGAATGTCGCTGAAATGATGGCCCAGGTGCTGCTGGAAATGCTCGGGCCATTCGTTTTCGTACTGGCATGTTCCGGGCACGCGCGCCGCATTCGCGGGAGCGCCCACCAAAAGATAGGCCCAGTAACGGCCTTCGAGGGTGCAGATTTCACGCTGGCTGGACTTTCCCGCATCGCGGGCGCGGCTGAGCGCCGCCTCGGCATCGCGGGCTTCCGCGCTCAGCGGGCGGTCGTCGGCGCGCTCATTGGCCGGATAGTTTCCCGGAAATTCGCGCGGCACCGGGCCGATCTGCACCAGCCGCGTGACGCGCTGGGGATGCATCGAGGTGTACAGCGCGGTCATCAGACCCAGGTACGACCAGCCCACCAGGTCGAACTGTTCGACCTTGAAGTGCGCACGCAAGGCCTCGAGGTCATTGACGTCCTCGAGGATGGTGAGTTTCGCGCCGTCGGCGACACTCGAGGACGCACCGCGATTGCGCATGTCGTAGAAGATCAATGTCCGGTCGGAGCGGACCAGCGATGCGAAATCATGCGCAAGGAAGAGGCGCCCCGGAATGAAGGTGACCTTGCGGCCGTCGCCGTATTTCTCGAAGTAGATGGAGACAGCCGGCGCGGTCTCGAGCTGGCCGCTTTGCGGCGCGGCGAGCAGGAGCATTGGCAACAACAAGGATCCAGCGGCCACCAACGTGCGCATGTACGGATTCATGACCCGAAGCTTGCGGGATCAATCCGCGCGGAACCGTCGATTTCGACCAGGCGACGCGCAGCTGCGCCAGGACGTCAGGCGGGAGGGGGCTTGTCGGTGAGCACGCTCAGCATCGACCAGCCCGCGGCACCCGCGCTTTTCCAGATCGCATCATTCGTCCCTATGACGTAGGGCTTGCCGCCATGAACCGCGATGGCCTTGCCGATACCGCCGCCGGGATGTTCGGTCCAGCTCGATTGGTTGGCCGGGCGCGACAGGATCCGGCCGTCGAGGGCGATCGCCCACAGGGTGCCGTTGCTCTCGTCGATGGCGATGCGCTTCATCTTCGGAGAAGCGCCGGGAAGCTTGTGCCATCCGCTCGCGCCGCCCTTGTAGATCTCGTCGTCCATACCGACGACGTAGGGCACGCCCGCGCGCACTGCGAGGTCCTTGCCTTCGCCGCCATTCGGCACGAACTCCACCCACGCGTTGCCATTGTGGTGCCGGATCCGGCGGTTCGCGTCGAGCGACCACACCGAGTTGTTGGAGGCATCCACGGCGATGCGTGCCGCCGTGCTGGGATCCACCAGCGGCGTCCAGCCGGTGGCGGATGACTTCCAGACTTTCTTGTCGGTGCCGATGACCCAGGCTGCGGAGTTCCAGCGACGCACCGAGCTTGCGACGCCACCGCTGTCCTTTCCCAGCACGATGTGATTCGCGGTCAGGGCATCGTCCGTCGTCAGGACGCGGCCGCTGCCAGACTGCACGACCCACAGTTTGCCGGCGCTGTCGATTTCGAAGTCCATCGCCGTTGCCGGGATGTATTCGAGCACCAGCAGTCGGCTCAGCGTGGGCGCATCCTTGGCGGCGGTCACACGCAACTTGAACGACTTGGCGGGAACCGGATCCGGGAACAGCGTGCGCAATACCAACCCGTCACGCTGCGTGTGCGACGACAACGCGCTCCAGGTGAGTGTCTGCGCCGCGGCCGACGAGTCCGCCTTCGCGTCGATCTCGAAACTGTCCACCCGCGGGCCGTAGGCCTCGCACAGGACCACGCCCTTGAGCAGGCGTGGCTGGTCGAGCGTCACCGAGATGGTCGGCTTGGCGATCTTCGATGCCCAACGCGTCCGCCACCACGAATCGGCCATCAGCGCGCCGGCGTAATTGCCGGTGTTGTCCCAGGTGCTGTCGGAGCTGCACTTGACCAGCGTCTGGGGAACCGCCTGGTGCACCCAGCCCATGGCCGGCCACACATTCGCGACGGCCTCGAGCTCGGCATTGAGATCGCCGACCACCGCATTGGTGGGATCGGAGCAGATGTTGGTGGCGGCGAAGGCGCCGAACTTGCGCGTCCGGTCGAAGGCGACGACGGCGTAGTTCCAGGTGTTGCTGCCGGTGTGATTGAGATGGTTGCCGTCGCCGAACCAGCCGCCGCGGGTGGTGCTGAAGCCTGCCGCGGGCAGGCCGAGATATTGCTGCCAGGTGGTCTTGTTCATGAAACTGGTGGGCTCGTTGAGCAACGCCGCGACCCACTTGCCGCAGTCGGGCATCGACAGCCCCACCGCGCCGGCCGGACCGTGGGTCCACTCGGTCTGGCCCGCATGACCCGGATCGATGGCATATGAGGTGAGGACACCGTTTGGATAGGCGTGCTGCCAGATGTCGGTGACGCTGTTGAGCTGCGACATGGGGCCGATCGCCACCGCCGTGATGCCGAGCGGCTCGAACACGTGACTGCGGATCAACTGCTCCCAGGTCTTGCCGGTCTTCTGCTGTGCCATGCCGGCCGCCACGATGCAGCCACCGCTGTACTGGGTCGTGTTGAGCGGCGGATCCGACACGGCAAGGTGCGCATACAGCCGGCGCTTGCCCATCTGGCCTTCGGTTGGCAGCTGGTGGATGGCGGCGTAGAGGGCGTCGCTGTTCTGGGTGACTTCGGCCTCCGGCCGGAAATGCATGCCGGAGGTGTGCGTCATCAGGTCGACGACGCTGCGGGCGCTGTAGTGAGTCTTCCACTGGGCCGCGGCGCCATCGAAGAGATCCGGCCAGGTCTGCCCGATGGTGTGGTTCCAGGTGAGCACGCTTTGATCCACCAGGCGCGCCATCAGCATGCCCGTCATGGCCTTGGTGATCGAACCGAGCTGGAAGCGATCGGTCAGCTTCACCGGCGAGGGGTCTCCGTGCCTGCGCACACCGCGCGCCAGCGTGAATACGACCTCACTACCCAGGACGAGGCCGCAGCCGACCGCCGGCATCAGGTGTTGTCCGCGATACCAGTCGATCAGCCAGGTGAAATATGCAATCGCATTCCGCTTCTCGATGTCGGTCGCCATGGGCACCCTCGATGGTTGAGGGAGGCGCCTCCGGCGGCGCGATCAACCGATCACGCCTGACGAGCCGAAGTGCACTCTCCATTCCAGAAGACGGAATCGGAGAGCGCGCGGGCTCACGCGGGCGGAATTCAGTTGCGCATCAGGATGCCCGGCAGGTCGAGCGCGTGCTGGCGGGCCGCGTCGAGTGCGATCTCGTAACCCGCATCGGCGTGGCGCATCACGCCGGTGGCCGGATCGTTCCACAACACGCGGCCGATGCGTTTCGCGGCGGCGTCGGTGCCGTCGCAAACGATGACGACGCCGGCGTGTTGCGAGAAGCCCATGCCCACGCCGCCGCCGTGGTGCAGCGACACCCAGGTGGCGCCGGATGCCGTGTTCAACAGCGCATTCAGCAGCGGCCAGTCCGAAACCGCGTCGGAGCCGTCTTTCATGCCCTCGGTCTCGCGATTCGGCGAAGCCACCGAACCCGAGTCGAGGTGATCGCGACCGATGACGATGGGCGCCTTGAGTTCACCACTCGCGACCATGGCGTTGAAGGCGAGCCCGAGGCGATGCCGGTCACCGAGGCCCACCCAGCAGATGCGCGCCGGCAGGCCCTGGAACTTGATCCGCGTCTTCGCCATGTCGAGCCAGTGATGCAGATGCTTGTCGTCCGGCAGCAGCTCCTTCACCTTGGCATCGGTTTTCGCGATGTCTTCCGGATCGCCCGACAGCGCCACCCAGCGGAACGGCCCGACGCCGCGGCAGAACAGCGGCCGGATGTACGCCGGCACGAAGCCGGGGAAATCGAAGGCGTTCTTCACGCCTTCCTCGAGCGCGACCTGGCGGATGTTGTTGCCGTAGTCGACCGTGGGCACGCCGGCCTTCTGGAAATCCAGCATGGAGCGCACGTGCACGGCCATCGAGGCCTTGGCGGCCTGCGCGGTGCCGGCCGGATCGCGGGCGCGGCGCTCGAGCCATTGCTCCACCGTCCAGCCGATGGGTAGATAGCCGTTCACGGGGTCGTGCGCCGATGTCTGGTCGGTGAGCAGGTCGGGCCGCACTCCGCGCTTGAAGAGTTCGGGCAGTATCTCGGCGGCATTGCCCAGCAGTCCCACCGAGACGGGTTTGCCGGTGCGGTTGATCAGCTCGAGCGCTTCATCGATCTTGTCGGTGCCGTGATCGAGATAGCCTGACTTCAGTCGCATGTCGATGCGTGAACGCTGGCATTCGATCGCGAGGCAGGAAGCACCGGCCATGACGCACGCCAGCGGTTGCGCGCCGCCCATGCCGCCGAGCCCCGCGGTCAGCAACCAGCGCCCGGCGAGGTCGCCGCCGTAGTGCTGGCGACCCATCTCGACGAAGGTCTCGTACGTGCCCTGCACGATGCCCTGCGAACCGATGTAGATCCACGAGCCCGCGGTCATCTGGCCGTACATCATCAGGCCCTTGCGATCGAGCTCGTTGAAATGTTCCCAAGTGCTCCAGCGCGGCACCAGGTTGGAGTTCGCCAGCAATACGCGCGGCGCATCGGCGTGCGTGGGAAATACGCCCACGGGCTTGCCCGACTGGATCAGCAGCGTCTGGTCGGCTTCGAGGCGCTTGAGTGTCGCGACGATGGCGTCGAAGCATTGCCAGTTGCGCGCGGCGCGCCCGATGCCGCCGTACACCACGAGTTCGTCGGGGCGCTCGGCCACGGCCGGGTCGAGGTTGTTCATGAGCATGCGCAGCGGCGCCTCGGTGAGCCAGCTGCGCGCCGAGAGTTGCGTGCCGGTGGGCGCGCGGATGATGCGTGTCGGGTCGCTGCGGTTCATGGCGGGACTACCTTGTAGACGCGAATGCGATGCAGGCGTCGAGTATGTCGCGTAGTGCTACGCGCAGGCGCGCGGCGTGCGTGTCGTCGAGCGGCACGGGCCAGTTGTGGCGTGTCAACGCGCCCTCGGGCTCGTGCAGGTAGCCACGCATGGCGAGTTCCATCTGCACGGCATGGATGCCACCCGGCGGGTCGCCGTATCTTCGTGTAATCCAGCCGCCGCGGAAGCGCCCGTTGGTGACTCGCGAGAATCCTGATGCATCGCAGATTTTCTCGAGGGCCGCCGTGAGCGCGGGGTCGCAGGTCGCGCCCTGGTTGGTGCCGATGTTGAACTGCGGCAGCTCGCCGTCGAACAGCCGCGGCATGCGCGAGCGGATGGAATGCGCGTCGTACAGCACCACGCGGCCGAACTGCGCGCGCTTGTTCGCGAGCTCGGCGGCCAGCGCGGCGTGGTAGGGGTCGAAGTACTCGGCGCGGCGACGCAGGATTTCCGCGGGGCCGGGCTCGGTGCCGGACTTGTACAGCGGCTCGCCGTCGAAGGCCTCCAGCGGGCACAGCCCGGTGGTGGTTTGTCCCGGGTACAGCGACGCGCCCGAGGGATCGCGATTCACGTCGATGACCGTGCGCGACAGCGAGGTGCGAATCGTGGTCGCACCCAGCTCGTGCGCGAAATCGTAGAGCACGTCCACCCAGTAGTCCGCGTCCTTGCGCGCCAGCCAGGGCGAGACCAGGTTGGACTCCATAGGTTCGGGGATCTCGATGCCGGTGTGCGGAAAACTCACCACCAGCGGCGCCGCACCGTGATGCACGGACAGCCAATCGCGCGGCGCCGGATGGCTCACGTTCCCCTCCAGACCCGCGAATGCAGCGGGTTGAACCCCATGCGGTAGACGAGTTCGGCCGGCTGCTCGATGTTCCAGACGGCGAGGTCGCACTGCTTGCCGGCTTCGAGCGTGCCGATGCGATCGCTCATGCCGAGCGCCTGCGCCGCGGCGCGGGTCACGCCGATGAGGCATTCGTCGACCGTCATGCCGAACAGCGTAGCCCCGAAGTTGGCCGCCAGCAGCAGCGACGTCAGGGGCGAGGTCCCGGGGTTGCAGTCCGTGGCCAGCGCGAGCGGCACGCCGGCGTTGCGCAGGGCGGCCACCGGGGGCGGCTGCGTGTCGCGCAGGAAGTAGTAAGCGCCCGGCAGCATCACGGCGACGGTCCCCGATGCGGCCATGGCCGCGATGCCCGCCGCGTCCAGGTGCTCGAGGTGATCGGCGGATAGCGCGTGGTGACGCGCGGCGAGGGCGGCGCCCTGCATGTTGGAGAGCTGCTCGGCGTGGAGTTTTACCCGCAGCCCGGTGCGCGTGGCCGCCTCGAACACGCGTTGCGTCTGCTCGAGCGTGAAGCCGATGCGTTCGCAGTAGGCGTCGACCGCGTCCACCAGCCCTTCACGCGCGAGGGTGGGCAACATGGAGTCGGTGACTTCCGCGATGTAGTCGTCGACGCGCCCGGCGAACTCCGGCGGCAGCGCGTGCGCGCCGAGAAAGGTGGTGCGGATGGTCACCGCGCGTTCCTGCGCGAGCGCGCGTGCCGCGCGCAATTGCTTGCGCTCGGCATCGAGCGCGAGACCGTACCCGGACTTGATCTCGACCGTGGTCACGCCATCGGCGAGCAGCGCATCGAGTCGCGGCAGGGTCGCCGCCATAAGTTCCGCTTCGCTCGCGGCGCGGGTCGCGCGCACCGTGGAGACGATGCCGCCGCCCGCGCGGGCGATCTCCTCGTAGGTCACGCCGCGCAGTCGCTGTTCGAATTCCCCGGCGCGATCACCCGCGTACACCAGGTGTGTGTGGCAGTCGACGAGGCCCGGGGTGATCCAGCGGCCTTCACAGTCGATGGTTTCCAGCGCATCGAGCGACGTGGGCGCCTCCGCCGCGGAACCGGCGAACACGATGAGTCCATCGCGGCAGGCGACGAGCCCGTCGTCGACCGGCCCCAGGCCCGGGTGTCCCGGCGCCATCGTCGCGAGGCGGGCATTCCGCCAGATACGGTCGCAGCGCATGGCGGCAACATATAGAGGAGTCGCGTGGGCCGCCAGAGGTGTGGTACGCGCGCATATACTGCGCGCCATGAACCGCATGCTCGTACTGCTGCTGATGGGTGTTTCCGCGGTATTCGCCGCCGAACCGGCCAAGGTGGATCGTTGGCAGCCGGTGCGCTTCATGCTTGGGAACTGGCAGGGTGAGGCGCAAGGTGAGCCCGGGATCGGCAAGGTCGATCGAACCTACGAACTGGTGCTCGGTGATCGATTCATCGAAGAGCACAACACCAGCTCGTATGAGGCAAGGCCAGGCAAGCAACCCGAGATCCATCACCATCGCAGCTTCCTGAGCTACGACAAGTCGCGCCAGGCGGTGATGCTGCGCCAGTTCCACGAAGAAGGCTTCGTGTTGTTGTACGCGCTGAATCCGGCGAGCACGGCAACGAAGGTTGTGTTCGACAGCGTGACTTTTGAGAATTTCAGCAACGAGTGGAAGGCGCGCGAGACCTACGAGGTGATCTCCGGCGATGAGTTCGTCGAGACCTTCGAGCTGGCCGCGCCCGGCAAGGATTTCGAGATCTACAGCCGCACCCACCTGCGGCGGCGGAAATAGCGGCGCATGCATTTGCCGCCGGATTCGAAAGCCGTATTCATCGACCGTGCGCTGCTGCCCGATGGCTGGGCGCGCCACGTGCGCGTGGAAATCGCCGCGGGTCGATTCACCACGGTGAAGCGCGACGCCACTGCGCAAGCTGGCGACGAGCGTGTCGCGGTGGCGCTGCCCGGCATCTCCAACGTGCACAGCCACGGCTTTCAGCGCGGCATGGCCGGGCTCACCGAGTATCGCGGCCCCGAGGCCGACAATTTCTGGAGCTGGCGCGAGCTCATGTACCGCTTCGTCGGCCGCATGACACCGGATGATCTCGAGGCGGTGACGGCGCTGGCCTACGTGGAAATGCTCGAGGGCGGCTTCACGCGCGTCGGCGAGTTTCACTACGTGCACCACGACGTCGATGGCCGGCCGTACGGCGATCCCGCGGAGATGGCCGCACGCGTGGTGGCCGCGGCCGAGACCAGTGGCATCGGGCTCACCTTGTTGCCCGTGTTCTACGCGCATGGAAATTTCGGCGGCGCGCCGCCGACGCCCGGGCAGAAACGTTTCCTCCACGATCTCGACAGTTATGCGCGGCTGTTCGAAGCCAGCCGTTCGCTCATGGCGAGAGTGCCGGAGGGGCGGCTGGGAGTGGCGCCCCACAGCCTGCGCGCGGTGACGCCCGCGCAGCTCGCGGGCGTGACGGCACTCGCGCCGTCGGCGCCCATCCACATTCACGCGGCGGAGCAGACCAAGGAGGTCGATGACTGCGTCGCCTGGTCGGGCGCGCGGCCGGTGCAATGGCTGCTCGATCATGCGGACCTCGATGCGCGCTGGTGCCTGGTGCATGCCACGCATCTCGATGCGAATGAATGCGCGGCGCTGGCGCGCAGCGGCGCGGTCGCCGGCTTCTGCCCGGTGACCGAGGCGAACCTGGGCGACGGCATCGCGCCGGCGGCGCCGCTGCTCGCCGGGGGCGGCAGCTTCGGCATCGGCACCGACTCGAACGTGTCCATCGCCGTGCGCGACGAACTGCGACAACTCGAATACAGCCAGCGGCTGCGAGACCGGGCGCGCAATGTCCTGGCGACACGCAGCGCGCATTCCACCGGGCGCACGTTGTTTGCGCACGCGGTACGTGGTGGAGACCGCGCCACGGGCCTTGCGGCCCCGATGCCCAACGGGATCGCCGCGGGCGCCGTGGCGGACTGCTTTTCACTGGCCGGAGATCCGGCGGAGGGCGGCCACCAGAACGATGATTCCCTGCTCGACGCCTTCATCTTCGCGGGCGGCGGGCAGCGCATCGAACACGTGTGGCGGGCCGGGCGCAGGGTGGTGACCAACGGCGTGCATTGCGCGCGTGAAGCCGTGCGGGGACGTTATCGGACCACGCTGGCGCGGCTGCTGGGGTAGATCGCGCACATATAAGAAGAGGCCGCCCCGAAGGACGGCCTCCCACGTGGACCGTCGGGCAACACACGGTTGCCCTGCGGGATCCACCGCAGTTTCCAGCACGACTGCCGTTTGAGGGCGCGGCTGAAAGCCTGCGATTACAGCCTGCACGCCCGGCCCCAAAAGTCGAAGCGGCGGGCATCCCGGCCTCGGGACGGCGGGTTCTGACAGCCGGAAAACCATTTGCACCGGTGAACGGCGCCTTCGGCCGCGGGCCGCCGTGCGGCTGTCCCCCGGTTTCCTAACTACCGCGTGATGAAAGCGGTTTCATGACCAACCGGTGTCCTGCAAGTCAATCGGCGGACCTGCGGACACGCGCGGGACATTGAGACGCAGTCGACAGATTGGCCATGACACCGGGGGTTGTCGCCGTAGTTAGACGCTCCGGGGACGCGACTACGCAGCGCCCCGTGTGCATCATGGTCGCGAGGGAGTCAGTGGCCGCGGTCCCCATGGAGGGCCTGAAGTGTTCGAGACCGGAAATACGACGACGTCGCAGATGTCCCAGCGCGAGCTGGTGCTGCGCTTCCTGGCACGTACCCAGTCGGAGATGGCGCAGATGCGCGCATGCCTGCCGGATACCCAGTTGCCCATCGAGCCCCTCGCGCTCGCCCATCTCGAGCGCACCGCCGGCAAGATCTCGAGCTCGGCGGAGGCCTTCGGCTTTCCCGAGATCGGCGTGATCGCCGGCGCCATCGAACTACTCAGCCAGGTACGCGGCAATCGCACGGTGCGGGAACGCCTGGAGCTGGCGTCGCGTCTCGGCGCGCAACTCGCGGCGCTGGAAGTGCACGTCGAATACGAACTCGCGGAGATCGAACGCGCCAGCATCGAGGACGTGCCGCAGAAGCAGGCGCAGTTCGGGATGTTCCGCTCGCGCAAGGGCTGAGCCCGGACGCGGGCGAGGCGTCCAGGTCCTCGCGCATCCACGCCCTCACGCGTCGAGAATTGGCCGGAACCCGCCGTGGATGAGCCGTTTGCCGTCGAAGGGCATCGGCTGGTTGCGTGAGCGTGGATCGGCCATGAGTTTCGCCCAGGCGGCGTCGCGAACTTCCTTCGAGGGCCACTCGATCCACGAGTAGACCACGCGCTCGTCGTCCTGTTTTTGGACCGCACCCTTGAAGTCGGTGACCTTGCCGTCCGGCACGTCGTCGGCCCAGCTGTCCACGACCCGCGTGGCGCCGTATTCCATCAGCACCTCGGAGAAGCGCGCGGCGAACTCGCGGAACTGCGCTTCGTTGCCGGCGGGCACGGGAATGACGGTGCCGTCGACATAGCCGGGCTTCGACGCCTGGCCCCGCTCGCTGATGGACTTGAAGCCACCGTAGATCATGCGTTGGCCGTCGAACGGCATGTTCGAGCCCATCTCCTGCATCTTCGGGTCGTCGAGGTATTGCTTGACCGCGGCGTCGCGCGTCTTGCGGTCCGGGTATTCGAGCCAGGAGAACAGTACCGCTTCATCGGGCCTGGCTTTGACCGCGCGGCGGAAGTCCGTGAGCTTGCCGTCCGGCACGTCATCCGCCCAGGTCTCGACCATGCGGGTGACGCCGCACTGCTTGAAGTAGGGCAGCGCGTCGGTGGCGAACTGGCGGTACGTCTCCTTGTTCTTTTCCGGGACGGCGAGGATGAATCCTTCGATGTAGGCCATGGTCCTGCTCCCGGGATCAGTTGTGCGAGTGGCTGGCGTTGGCGCGCAGTTCGTCGACCTTGGCGCGATGCTCGGGCGTGAGGTTTTCGCCGAAGTCCTCGGGTTCGTAGAAGGGACGGATCTCGAGCTCGGATTCCTCGCCGGGCATCGGGTCCGGGCAGCGCTTGGCCCATTCGACGGCCTCGTCGAGGGATTTAACCGTCCAGATCCAGAAGCCGGCGATCAGCTCCTTGGTCTCGGCAAAGGGGCCGTCGTAGACGGTCTTTTCGCCGCCGGAACCGGTGAAGCGGATTCGCTTGCCCGCGCGGCTGGGTTTCAGGCCGTCACCCGACTGCATGATGCCGGCCTTCACCAGCTTCTCGTTGAACGCGAGCATCGCGGTGAACATCTCCGGAGTCGGCAGGACCCCCGCCTCGGAATTCTTCGTCGCCTTGACGATCACCATGACCTTCATTGCCGTGCTCCTGTGAATTGAGGGTTCTGGAGGTTGGTCGAATGCCCGCCCCATGAATCGACACCGAGCAAATAAATAATGCCGAAGACGGTGCCGGGACTAGAATTCGGCATTATTCAGCGACCTGGGACTACAAATGAAAACGGCGCCGAAGGGGCGCCGTTTCAATAATGCCGGATTCTAGTCCCGGCACCGTCTTCCATTTTCAGGCAAATCGGCCGGTGGAGTCGCCGTGCTTGTCGATGCCCTGGGCGCCCATGGCGTCGGACATGGAAAGGAACAGGTTGCTGAGGGGCTGGTCCTTGGCCTTCACGTAGCGGCCGGGCTTGAAGGCGCCGCCGCCGGCGCCGGCGAGCACCACGGGCAGGTTCACGTGCGTATGGCGATTGCCGTCGGCGTTGCCCGAGCCGTACAGGATCATCGAGTGATGCAGCAGCGACTGGCCGTCGACATCCTGCGTCGCATTCATCTTCTCCAGGAACTTCGCCAGCCGCTGCACGTACCAGCGGTCGATGAGCTTCACCTTCTCCATGATCTCCGGCGTGTTCTTGTGATGCGAGAGATCGTGGTGGCCCGAGGAAATACCGATGTCGTTGAAAGGCCGGTTGCTGCCTTCGCGCGCCAGCAGCAGCGTCGCGACGCGCGTGGAATCCGTCTGGAAGGCGAGGTGCAGCATGTCGAACATGAGCGCCACGTGTTCCTCGTAGCTCGCCGGCACGCCGGCGGGCGCGTCGATGTCCGGGTTTTGCACGTCCATCGACTTGGAAATCGCGATGCGCTGCTCGATCTCGCGCACGCTGGTCAGGTACTGGTCGAGCTTCTGGCGGTCGCGGCCGTCGAGGCGCGTGTTGAGCGACTTCGCGTCTTCCAGCACATAGTCGAGGATGGAATGCTGTTCGTACTCGCGCCGCTTGAGGTTCGCGACGCGTTCGCCACGCGGCCCGTCGCCAAACAATCTTTCGAACGCGAACTGCGGATTGTGCTCGGGCGCCAGCGGCTGGTTGGCCGACTGCCACGCGAGGTTGTATTCGTACGCGCAGGCGTAGCCCGAATCGCATTCACCCGACTTGCGCACCACGTCGCAGGTGAGCTCGAGCGAGGCGAAACGCGTCTTGTGGCCGAGCTGGTTGGCCACCACCTGGTCGATGGACACGCCGGCGCGGATGTCCGAGCCCGCGGTCTTCTTGATGCGCACACCGGTGAGGAAGGTGCCGCCGGCCCGCGCATGATCGCCGGCGCCGTCGACCTCGGGATTGGCGCTGACGTCGTCGAGGCCCGAGATCACCTGCAGTTGCTTGCGCACGTTCTCGAGCGGTGCGAGCGTGGGCGACAGCGCGAAGTCCGTGCCGCCTTCACCGGCCGGCCACCAGGCCGCGGGAATCGCGCCGTTCGGCACGTAGACGAAGGCCATGCGCGTGGGCGCGGTCTTCGCCGCCCCCTTGGCAAAGGCGGGGCTCGCCGACAGCAGCGCAGGCAGCGCGACGCTCGCTCCGAGACCACGCAGCACCTGGCGGCGGGAGAGATGCAACTGTCGTTCGATAGCGCGTGAAAGTAGTTTGTTCATGTCAGTTCGACACCGTCATCGTGGCCTGCGTACGCATCTTCTGGAACGGCGCGGATTCGACTACGCCGAGCAATAATGCCGAGAAGCGACCCTCGTTTGCATCGAGCTTCTTCACGATCTGGTCGATGGTTTCCACGTCGTAGTACTCCATGCCCCTTCCGGTCGCGTAGGTGAGCAGCTTGGCGGTCAGCGTGCGGTAGAAGTCCTGGCGGTGCGAGGTCACGAGAATACGCTTCAATTCGCCCACGCTGCTGAAGGTCTCGCCGGTGATCAGGCTGCCCTCGGCCACGATGGGCTGTTTGCGCTCCGATTCGCGCCACATTCCTACACCGTTGAAGTTCTCGAAGGCCAGGCCAATCGGGTCCATGCGGTTGTGGCAGGAAGAGCAGAGCGGGTTCTCGCGATGCACCTTGAGCACGTCGCGCAGCGCCGGCTCCTTGCCGTGGAATTCGCTTTCGCTGGCCTCGAGCGCGGGCACGTTGGCGGGAGGCGGGGGCGGTGGCGTTCCGAGGAAATTCGCCAGCACGAACAGGCCGCGCTTCACCGGCGAGGTGCGGTCCGGGTTGGAGGTCACCAGCAGCGCGCTGCCCTGGGTCAGCATGCCGCCGCGCGGACTGCCCGCCGGCAGCGTCACCTTGCGCAGCTCTTCGCCGACGACGTCGGGGATGCCATAGAACTTCGCGAGCTCTTCGTTCACGAAGGTGTAATTGCTGTCGATGAACTCGGTGACCGGGCGGTCTTCGCGCATCACGTGGCTGAAGTACAGCTCGGTCTCGCGGCGCATGGCGGCGCGCGTGGTCTTCTCGAGATCCGGCTTCTTCTTCACCACCTCGTCGATACGCTTGAAGAGCTCCCGGGCGGTCTTCTCGTCCTGCGCCTTGAACGCGGCGAACATGGCCTTCATCGTCGACTCTTCGCCGGCGTCGCGCAGCAAGATCTCGCGCGGGTTGCTGGCGATGCCTTCCACGTCGCGGGACTGCAGCCACTGGCCGGTGAAATTGCGCGCCAGGTTGTCGGCGCGCGGATCGGCCAGCATGCGTTTCACCTGCGCGTCGAGGTTCTGGCGCAGCTTGCCAGTGGCGGCGAGCTGCATGAGCTCGGCATCCGGCATCGTCGACCAGAGGAAATACGAAAGACGCGAGGCGAGTGAATAGTCGTCGACGTCGGCGAAACGCGCGGTGCTCGCCGGTGACTCGAGCCGGAACAGGAATCGCGGCGAGGCGAGCACCGCGGCCATGGCATGCGCCACACCCTGCTCGAAGGTCTTGCCGGGTTGCGAGTACGCGGCCTCGGCCAGCGCGGCCAGGCGCATGCCGGTGTCCTCGTCCGCGAGCGGACGACGATACGCCTTCTGCGCGAACGCGCCGAGCAGCTCCGCGGCATAGGCGCGGCGCTGCTTCTTGCCCGCGGGAACCGCGCGCGGGAAGAACTTCTCGTAATCTTTCGTCGCCACCCAATGGGCTTGTTCGACCGGTCCCTCGATCGTGACCCTGTTGACGAACAGGTCGATGATGGTTTCCTTCTTGCCCTCGGGCACCACGGGTTGCACCTCGATGCTCACCACGTGATCGCCGGCGCTCCACTGGTGCGCGGACTCGAAGGTGAACACCTTCTCGTCGTAGTAACCGAGTTCCTGTTCGAGCACCGTCTTGCCGTCGACCTTCGCGATGACGCGCGCGCGGCCAGGATCGGGCACGTAGCTGCCGTTGACCTCGAGTTCGAGTTTCACGCGGTAGCCGCCGGGCAGGGCGGTGTTGATCGTCTTCGTGAGCTGAGCCGCCTCGTTGAATACCAGCCGGCGCTTGCCCCACTTGATCCCGGCGTTGGTCCCGTCGAACTCGAGACCCGGCACGACCCGGGCGGCGGGCTTGCGCGCCTGGGTGGGCACGGCCTCGGCGATGATGGACTGCGCCGCGGCGACGTACTTCTCCATGAGCATGGGCGAGATGGTCAGTGCATCGCCGATGTTGTCGAAGCCGAAGCCCGAGTCGTCGGGCGGAAATTCGTGGTCGGTGTTGTAGTCGACGCCGAGCAGGTCGCGCACGGTGTTGCGGTACTCGACACGGTTGAGGCGGCGAATCGTGACGCGACCCGGGTCGGGGTTCTTCGCATCGATGCCGAACACGTCGTACTTGATCCAGCGTTCGAGCTGCTGCTGTTCGGCGGCCGGCAGGCGCGGCTTGCGCTCCGCCGGCATGAGACCGGCGCGCGTGTTGAGCAGCACCCTCAGCCACAGGTCGGGCTTGAGGATCTGCTCGTCGGTTTCGAGTCGATCGAAGGCGACCTTGCCCTTGTCGTAGCCGTCGCCGTGACACTCGTAGCAATGGTTTTCGAGAATCGGAACGATGGTGGAGTGATAGACGTCGAGCGGAGATTTTTCCGCTACGGCAGGTGAGGGTTCGGAGTACGAGAGCAGACCCGCGGCCACCAGGGCGAGCATGGCCGCCAGGTGTGCTCCGCGAAGCGCGCGCCTTGTCGAAATCACCAGCTACAGCCCTCGTTCGTCCGCGTGAAAACGCGGCGCATTCTGACGCATTTCGAGTACCCCTCGCCAGAACCGCCCCAAATCGTTTATAGATGCGACCCGCGTCATAAACCTTGCAGGACTTCACATGACACGCAACCGCTGGTTGAGATTCTGTAGCGTCGCTTTCGTTCCCGTTTTCCTGGCCACCGCCGTCACCGCCCACTCGGACGAGGGCAAGACCGAAGCGCAGAAGGCGCGCCACCATCACTACGAGGAACTCGGCGACGCCTTCAAGGCCGTGCGCGACAACTCGCGCGCCGATCCGCCCGACTGGGCGGCGCTCGAGAAGGCCGCGAAGACCATCGTCGAGGCATCGATCGACCAGCAGAAGTGGTTCGCCAAGGGCACGGGCCCCGAGGCCGGCAAGACGCGCGCGCTGCCGGAAATCTGGAGCAAGCCGGACGAGTTCACCGCCGCGCAGAAGATGTTCACCGACCGCGCGCCGAAAGTGTCGGCCGCCGTCAAGGCGAAGGACGCCGATGGCCTGAAGGCCGCGTTCAAGGATCTCGGCGGCGCGTGCAAGAACTGCCACGACACCTTCCGCGCGCCGGAAGAATAGACGGCGATGACCGATGAGACCGCGTCGTCCCGGACCCGCGTACGGGTCTGGGACGTGCCGACGCGCCTCGTGCACTGGTCGATGGTGCTCGGCGTCGGCGTTTCCTGGTGGACCGGCGAGACCGGCCGCCTCGAGTGGCACCGCTGGAGCGGCTATCTACTGCTCGGCCTGGTGCTGTTCCGCCTGTACTGGGGCCTGTTCGGCTCCGCCACCGCGCGCTTCTCCACGTTCGTGCGCGGACCGCGCGCGGTGTGGAACTACCTGCACGGCCGCTGGGTGGCCGGGCCCGGTCACAACCCGCTCGGCGCGCTGAGCGTGCTCGCGCTGCTGGTGTTGCTCGCGGCCCAGGTGGTGCTCGGCCTGTTCGCGATCGACGTCGACGGCATCGAGTCGGGGCCGCTGTCGGCGTACGTGAGCTTCAAGGCGGGGCGCATCGCGGCGGAATGGCATGGCGCCGTCTTCAAGGTGCTGCAGTGGCTCATCGCGCTGCACATCGTCGCGATCGCCTGGTACCGCCTGGCGCGCCGCGAGAAGCTGCTCGGCGCGATGCTGCATGGCCACCGCGATTTTCCGCAGCCGGTCCCGCAACCCGCGAAGGCTTCCGCACTGCGCTTCGTCGCCGGCGTGGTGATTGCCGCGCTGCTCACCTGGCTGGTGACGCGCGCGTGAGCGGATGCGGCGCCGCATCGCGTGCGCTGCAATGCCTTAGGTAGCTAGTCGTTACTAGTTAGAGTCGACGCGCTACGCGTTGCCGCGCGGGAATCCTGCCTGCTGCGCACGCACGGGGAATTTCTCGCAGTTCGGCGATTTGCTGCGCGAATGCCGGTGGCGGTCCGGAACTTCCCGTGCATCAAATACGCGCTCGCATGCGCGTGCCAACGATCGCAAGAACAGGCGCCCGCGCGTGTGTTTCTCATCATGGAGGATTTATGCGCAGATCACTCATCGCAACAGCGGTCAGTGTCGCATTGTGCGGCTCGGCCTGGGCCGGCGACATCAACCAGCAGAGCGGCATGGGCGACGACACGCTCACTGCGACTTCGACCGATACGACAACGACGACCAACACGGCGACTCTCACGGACAACGGCAACGACAAGAGCACCGGCGACAACCGCAACAACGATGGCGCGGCGAACGCCGAAGGCTGGGGCAGCGCCGCGGCCAACAACGGCTCGACCACCACGGCGACTTTCTCGAATGCGTTCAACACCAGCACGGCGGTGGCATCCACCGAGCTTTCGGCCTCGGTGTCCAACATCGAAGTCTCGGGCTTCGGCAACGTGGCTAACAACTGGGGCAACGCCAACGGTGCCGCTGGCGGCGCCGGCGGTGCGGGCAGCGGCGGCAGCGGCGACGGCGGCAACGGCCCCGGCGGTGATGGCGACGGCGGCAACGGTCCCGGCGGTGCGGCGGTCGGCGGATTCTCCGCTGGCGGCGCCGGCGGCGGCGGTGACGGTGCCGGCGGCAGCGCTTCCGGCGGCGACGGTGGCAACGGTGCACGCGGCGGCGACGGTGGTGCCGGCGGCGCGGCCAGCAATGGTGGCGTAGTCGCGGGACCCGCGGTCACCGGCACGGCTCACAGCGGCGGCGCCAACGGTGGCGATGGCGCGCGCGGCGGCGACGGCGGCGGCAGCGGCAGTGCCAACGGTGATGGTGGCGCTGGCGGTGATGGCCTCGGCTTCTCCGGTGACGCAAGCGCGCCGAGCGCAGGCAATGGCGGCAACGCGGTTGGCGCCGGTGGCTCCGGTGATGCCGCGGGTGATGGCAGTGGCAACACCGGTAACGGGGGTGCCGCGACTCACACCGGCGGTGCAGGCACCGGCGGTGCGGGCTCGGCAACTTCCGGCGACGGCCCGGGCACGGGTGGTGCCGGCGGCGGTGCAACCAACAGCGGCGGCGCCGGTGGCGCGGGTGCGGCCGGCGGCATGGGCGGTGCGGCCACCAATGGCGATGCGACATCCGGCACGGCATCGACTTCGGCGACGAATGGCGATGCGAACGGTGGCGCGGGTGGCGCGGGTGCGGCCGGAGGCAATGGTGCCGACGGCGGCGCGGCGACCGCAGGTGCAGGCGATGGCGGTGACGGTACCGGTGGTTCGTCCACCGGCGGCGCGGCCACCGGCGGCGCGGGCATGGGCGGCGCGGGTACCGGTGGCGCCGGCATGGGCGGTGCGGGTACGGGTGGCGCCGGTACGGGCGCGGCCGGGGGCAATGGCGGCAACGGTGGATCCATCACCGTCGACGCCGGCACCTTCGACATGTCCGCGAACATGTCGGCAACGGCCCAGTCCGCGGCAGGCGTGCTGGTGGTGGCCAACAACAGTGGTGTCGCTGCGCTGATCCAGCAGGGCGTCACCGTGCAGGCCAACCTGAACGTCGGCGGAGGTCCCTGAGATCCGCATGCAGTCGTGACATCGTCCGGGTGGCGCGAGCCGCCCGGACGAGTGCGTCTTCCGTACACAAGGAGTGCACATGCGTATTTTCATCAGGGCTGCCCTGTGGGTGACGGCGATGTTGTCGCCGCTCGCCGCATTTGCCGACGAGCCGCCGGCGACACTGGGCACGCCGGTGTCGCAGGAGACGCTGGCCGATCAACGTGGCGGTGACGAGTCGGCGGTGCACAACAACGTGCGCATCACCGGCGAAGTCACGGACAACACGGCCACGAACGTGATCACCGGCGCGAACAACATCCAGGACGGATCGTTCGCGAATTCCAGCGGCATCATGTCGGTGGTGCAGAACACCGGCGCGAACGTGCTGATCCAGAGCGCGACGATTGTGAACGTGCAGTTCAGCGATCCATGAAACGGGTCGCGCTGACCGCGGCGTTTTTCCTCGGGCTCGGGCCCGGGGCGCACGCCGCGACCGTCGAGGTTCGCGGGCCGCAGGACGGCGGCTTCAATGCGCGCGTACGCAGCGTCAAGGAAGCGCGCTTCGTCACCACGCAGCGCCAGCAGTTCGACTTCAGCTGCGGTTCGGCGGCGGTCGCGACGCTGCTCACGGTCCAGTACGGTCAGCCCGTGGGCGAAGCCGACGTATTCACCTACATGTACCAGCACGGCGACCAGGCGAAGATCCGCAAGGAAGGATTCTCGATGCTGGACATGAAGCGCTACCTCGAAGCGCAGGGCTTCAAGGCGGACGGTTTCCAGCTGCCGCTCGAAAAGCTCGCGCAGGAAGGACTGCCGGCCATCGTGTTGCTGAGCGAGCGCGGCTATCGGCATTTCGTGGTGGTGAAGGGTATGGCGCGCGGCCGGGTGCTGATCGGCGATCCGGCGATGGGCACGCGTGCCCTGTCGAAGGAACGTTTCGAGCGGCTGTGGGTGAACGGCATCCTGTTTGTCGTACACAACCGGCGCGAGCAGGCGCGGTTCAATGTCGCCTCCGACTGGCGCATCGCGCCGGCGGCGCCGCTCGGCGAGGCCATCGACCGGCAACGGCTGCTCGACACCTTGCCGGTGCGCCGCGCGGGAGCCTTCTGATGCGCGCAGTCAAACTACTGCCGCTCGCGTTCGCGTCGTGCCTCGGGTTCCCGGTCATGGCGCTGGCGGACGAGGCCTTCACCGGCATTGCGCCGGTCGAAGAATCCACCCTCGACACGGTGCGCGGCGGCCTGGAGATTCCCGGCAACCTGCTGGCCTCGATCCGGCTCGAGCGTGCCGCGTGGCTCAACGGCGAACTCATCGCGAGCCTCTCGGTCGACATTCCCGACGTCGCGCACATGTCGGCCGCGCAAGCCGAGGCGCTGCGCGAGGCCGCGGGCACGCTGGTCATCCAGAATGGGCCCGCGAACGCGTTCAGTGTTTCCGACCTCGGCCCCGCGTCGACGGTCATACAGAACACGCTCAGCGACACGCAACTGACGTCGCTGACCACCATCAGCGTCGGCGTGAACACGCTGGGCGTGATGCGCGACCTGAATTTCCAGGACAGCCTGCGCGACAGCCTGGTCGCATTGCCGGGGGTGCGATGAAGCGGCGCGCGACAGCGCTGTTGTTCATGGCAGCCTGCGCCACCGCACTCGCGGCGCGCGCGGCGGAAGCGCCTGACATCGAACGCCTGGCACAGCTCGAGCAACTGCTCGCCGAACAGGGCGCGAAACTCGAGCAACTGCAGGCGACGGTCGATGCGCAGCAGGACGTCATTGCCTCGCTGCGTCAGGCGGTGGGCGAGGAGATCCTCGACCGGCAACGCGGCGGCACCGATGTGACCGCGGTGGGCGGCATGCTTGCACTCGCCTCCACCGACACACCGGGGAAGGACCCTCCGCCCGCACAGCCGGTGGGCGAAGCACCGAAGCGCGAGACGCGCGCGCCCGAGGTGGCTCAAATCTTCTCCGAGCCCACTGTCCTGACGCGCGGCGGGGACTTCGTCATCGAGCCCACGCTGCAGAGCGCCTACTGGGCCAGCGATCGCGTCGCGCTGGTCGGTTACACGGTGATCCCCGCGATCCTCGTGGGGTTGATCGACGTCCGGCGTGTGAAGACCACCAGCATGGTGGGCTCGCTGACCGCGCGCTTGGGCGTAGGCAACCGCTTCGAGTTCGAAGCGCGCGCGCCGTATCTCTACACCACCGCCGACACCGTGAGCCGCGAGATCCTCACGGGATCCGCGCAGGACAACGTCTTCAACGCCAGCGGCGACGGCCTCGGCGACGTGGACGCGACGCTGCGCTTCCAGATCAATCACGGTGATTACAGCAAGCCGTTCTGGATCGCGTGGCTGCGGTATCGCTGGGCCACGGGCCGCGATCCCTTCGAAGTCGTCACGGATTGTGTCGAGCGATGCGTGGCCAACACCACCGGCACCGGCTTGCCGCTCGAGATGCCCACCGGCACCGGCTTCGACGCCGCGCAGGCCGGAGTCACGTGGCTGTATGCCTCGGACCCGGCGGTGTTCTTCGGCGGCGTGAGTTACCTGCACAACTTCCCGCGCGACAACGTCAGCCGCACGCTCATCAACGGCACCGAGTATCTCGGCACCATCGAGCCCGGCAACATCATCGGCTTCAACGTCGGCATGGGACTCGCGCTCAACGAGAAGGCCTCGTTCAGCATCGGCTACGACCAGAGCATCATCGGCAAGACGCAGCAGAACGGCATCGAGGTGCCCGGCGCGGTACGCACCACGCTCGGCAACCTGCTGCTGGGCGTTTCGTATCGCTACAACCAGTACTCGACGTTGAACCTGTCGGTGGGCGTGGGCGTGACACGCGACACGCCCGATGTGTCGTTCACGCTGCGCGCGCCCATCACCTTTTGAGAGCCTTCTGATCGTCTGACAAACATCCGTGCGTCGCGGGCGTTTGTCAGCCGGCGCCGGGAAATCGGAGCGCCGTGTTTCCGCGCCCTTAGTGCAGACCAGCCCGATGTTTCGGCGGGCACGCATGACGTGTACTGGAGCCATGAAATCCGCGAGCCAAGAACAAACCCGACTTCCCGCCCTCGAACCCGGCTCGAACTACATCAACCCGAACGTCCCGCGCCGCAGGGTGTGCACGTTGCAACCCGGCGAGCTGCCGGCGCGCGGCGCGCACCTGGTGACCCCCTGGCTGGGCTTTGCGCACCACGGGCTGTACGTGGGTGAAGGCCGGGTGGTGCACTACGGCGCGTTGCTGTACGACATCGTGCGCAAGCCCGTGGAAGAGGTGACGCTCGAGAGTTTTGCCGGAGGTCGACCGGTCTTCATCGTCGAACATGGCGAAGCGTGCCTGGACGGCGAGGAAGTGATCCGTCGTGCGCGCTCGCGGCTCGGTGAGAAGCGCTACCGCCTGTTCACCAACAACTGCGAACACTTCGTCGAGTGGTGCCTGCACGACGTGGCGCGCAGCTTCCAGGCGGAGACCGCGCTGGCATTCCCGCGGCTCATCGGAGAACGCATCGAGGCGGCATTGATGCGAATGATCCGCCGCGTGTTCAGTGCGCCGACGCTGGAACCGTCAAGATCACGCGTCGATAGGAAGTAAGCGCCGGGACGCCATTGTCCGTCACTTCCAGGACGAGATGCGCGACGCTTTGTCCGCAGGATTCCCTCGACGGCAACCAGCCGGGGCGGCAGGCGTCGGTCACGGTCACCGAGGTGCGCGGCAGGTTGCTGCTGGCCAGCGTGACCTTGGCCATGGCCTGGCCCGGGACGAAGCCGGCCTCCATGTAGTGAAACCAGCGGTAACCCAGCCGATTGCCATCCAGGTCGACCGTGCCCGCGGCGTCGAGCGCCACGGGTTGGCCCACCTCGGCCTGCACATATAAAGGAGCGGTGCCGGGAACGCCGTTCACCACGACGGCAGGCGCGTGATTGGCCGCGGCGAATTCCCGGAGGGTCCAGTCCATGCGTGCGACGAAATCATTCTGGAATGCCGGGCGCCAGCGCCAGATGGTGGCCTGGTCGGAGACATAGAGCTTGCCGTCGAGGCCATGCACCGAATCCTGCGAGGTGATGCGCGCGAACGCGTCGCCGCCCTGCGTCCAGATGGCGTGCGATTCACCGTAGGGCTGGCGGTACACGTAACGGCCGCCCCAGCCGCCCCAGCTCGGATTGCGAAAAGACGCGAGCCCGTTGTTCACCAGCCCGAGGAAGGAGGGCGTGTCGCCTTCCATGATGAACTCGAACTTCGGATACAACTTGCCCAGCGGTCCCTTGGCGCGAATGTGCTTGTCCAGCCACGAGTTGGTGACCGTGGTGGGATCGGCGCCGGCGCAGTTGCGGTAGTAGACGTCGCCACTGATGCCGGTCCAGGTCGCCGAGCCATACTCCTCGGCATTCGCGGCGCTCGGCTTCACGACATAGAAAAGCGTCGGGAACTCGCGGCGGATCCACGGCCCCGCGTCATCCTGGTCGGAAATCGAGTTCACGCGCAGCTGCGCCAGCACCGCCGTGAATGCCTCGGGTTCGAGCCGGCGTCGCAGATGCATGAGCGCCTCGGCGAGCGTGTTGGCGCCGCCCCAGACGGTGATCCACAGTGGCCGCGGATCGCTGCGCATGGCCGCGGCGATCAGCGCTTCCGCGCCGCTCGAGGCCTGCTGCGCGTTCGTGGCGCCCATGCCGTAGCCTTCCGGCCCGCTGCTCACGAGCTTGTGCAGCGCCTGCGCATCGGGCCAGCCCGGGGCGTGCCTGGCGAGATTGGCCTGCACTTCCGCGTAGCCATCGATGATGGCGTGCAGGTATTCCGGCAGCGGATAGTCCTTCTTCCAGGTCGAGGTGGTGGCGATCAGCCCCTCGATGTCGATCTCGTTGGAATACAACAGCAGTCGCACCAGCGACATCTGGTCGTCGGGCTCGTTGCCGACATCGGTGAGCACGACCAGGCGCGGCTTGCCCACGAAATCGTCGACGCCGGCGGGTGAGTCGGCCAAAGAAGAAGCGGAGACCGTCGCGGCGTACGCGGAACAGGCGAGCAGGAGCGGGATGAGGAGGGTGATCAGGCGCGGCATGCGGCCTGCACTCTACCTTGCCTGCGACACCAGTTCCCTTACGCGTGCATCGGCGAACAGATCATCGAAGGCATGCCACTGATCGACGCCCGGCAGGCCGACACCGTTCGACGAGTGCGCGATGCGCTCGAGATCGTCGAGCGCCTCCTTGCGGCGGCCCAGGCCGAGCTTCACCAGCGCCGGGAAGGAGAGCACGGCCGCGCCACGCGCGGCCATCGTCTCGAGCGCCGCGAGCAGTTGTTCGGCTTCGGCGCGCTTGCCGAGCGCCGCGAAGATGTAGCCGGACTCGCCCAGGGTGCGGGGATTCTGCGGATCGAGCGCCAGCGCCGCGCGCGCCTGGGTTTCCGCCTCGCTCCGGTTTCCGGACTCGAGCTCCACCAGTGCGAGCGTCGCATGCGGCTGGCCGAAGCCCGGCTGCAGTTCCATCGCGCGCTTCAGCAACACGCGCGCCTCGTCGTAGCGGCGCATCACGTACAGCATGTGGCCGCTGTCGGCGTTGATGACCGGGGAGAGCGGATCGAGCCGGCGCGCCACCTGCAGTTCCGCCAGCGCCTCGCCGTGGCGCGCCGCGAACAGGAACCAGGACGCATACCAGTGATGCGCCGGCGCGTAGTTGGGGTTGAGCGCGAGCGCGCGACGGAAATATTCCGCCGATCGCGCCCAGTCGCGCGTGCCCACCACCAGCAGTCCGAGCGTCGCATGGGGTTCGGGCAACGAGTCATCCAGTTCGATGGCCCGCAGCGCCGCGCGTTCGGCCTGCGCGAAGCTCTGCCGCATGTCGATCGAGGCGTAATACGGCCAGAGCGCGTACACATCCGCGAGTCCCGCCCAGGCGGGCGCGTATTGCGCGTCGATCTCGAGCGCGCGTTTGAAATACTGCTCGGCACGTGCGAAGTCGGCGGGCGTGTGCTGGTTCCAGTGATGGCGACCCAGCAGGCAGAATTCGTAGGCCTGCGGTTCGACGCGGCGCGCGGGTGGGTGGTGCGCCAGGTGCTGGCCCAGCACGTCGCTCACCTGCGCGGCGATGGCGTGCGAGAGCTCCTCCTCGATGCTGGCGATGTCTTCGATGCGGCGCTCGTACTTGTCCGCCCACAGGTGCCGATCCTGGTGCGCATCGATGAGCTGCACCGTGACGCTCACGCGATCGCCGTTGCGTGTTACCGCGCCCTCGACGATGGCCTCCACGTCGAGCTCGCGCGCGATCTCGGCGATCGGCATGCGCGCTTCCTTGTAGCGCATCACCGAGGTGCGCGAGATCACGCGCTGCGGCAGGGTTTGCGCGAGCTTGCTGATCAGGTCCTCGGTGATGCCGTCGACGAAATACTCCTGGTCCGGATCGGGCGAGAGATTGCGCAGCGGCAGCACGGCGATCGAGTGGATCTGCGTCGGCCGCACCGACGTCTCGGCGGTGGCGTGCCACCAGAACCCGAGCGCGAGCAGGAAGACCGGGAACATCGCGGCCATCAGCCAGCGCCGGCGGTTGCGCGCGGGTGGCGGCGCGATCTCGGGGATGGGGTCGACTTCGACGGCCGCGGGGACTTCGGAGATTTCCGTGCGCACGATCTCCACCGGCACGCGCAGGCGGTAACCGCGCTTCGCGACGGTTTCGATGATGCGCGGCTTGTCGGCCGTGTCGCCCAACGCGTCGCGCACCTTCTTCATGGCCGCGTTGATGCCCTGCTCGAATTCGATGACGGTGCGGCTGTCCCACATGCGCTCACGAAGCTGCTCGCGCGTGACGATGCGTTGGGGATTTTCGAGCAGCACGACGAGCAGACGCATCGGCTTGTCCTGAAGCCGAATCGACGTCGTGCCCTTGCGTAATTCACCAGCCGCGGAGTCCAGCTCGAATTCCGCGAATCGGTAGACGGGGTCCTTCATTCCAGAAACTGCGCCGTCAGGCGGCGCGATTGCTTTTTGTTAGTGCAGGCGGAGCATGCCTCGGAAACATGACAGTTCTGCAAGTCACTGATCCGGAAGGGGTGTATTCGCGCATATACAGTGAATATGAATTGAATCCACGGTGAATTGACGGCGGCGGGCTCTTTCAACAAAGGGTTCTCCATTACCGGGAGGATCCATGTTGAAGTCGTTTCGTGCAGGCAGCGGGTGGGTGGCCTTGGTCGCCCTGGCATTGGCCGGTTGCGGTGGCGGTGGCGGTGGAGGAGGCGGAGATGACCCGGGTCCGCAGCCCACCCGCTATTCGGTGGGTGGCACCACCACGGGACTGACCGGCAACGTGGTCCTGAGGATGAACGGGACCGACCTCACCGTCAGCGGCGCCACCTTCACGTTCGCCAACCGGTTACTGGATGCGGCTACCTACACGGTGGCCGTGCAGACCCAGCCCACCGGCCAGACCTGCGCGGTGACGAATGCCTCCGGCACCATCGCCGCCGCCAATGTCAACAATGTCTCGGTGACCTGCACCAACAACAACTATTCGCTCGGGGGCAATGTCACCGGCCTCACGGGCAGTGTGACGCTGCGCCTCAACGGCGCCAACGACCTCACGCTCAACGGCAATGGCGCGTACACCTTCGGGACGCAGCTGGCGCACGGCACGGCCTATACCGTGACGGTGCAGGGCCAGCCCGTGGACCAGGTCTGTTCGGTTGCGAACAGCACTGGCAACGTCGCGGGCGCCAATGTCACGAACATCAACGTGACCTGCGCCAACGAGTCGTACATCGTCAGCGGCAACGTGACCGGCCTGATGGGTACGGTGGTGCTGCAGTTGAACGGCGCCAACGATCTGTCCGTGACCACGGCGGGCGCGTTCCAATTCCCCACCGCGCTCGCCGGTGGCACCACCTACGCGGTCACCGTGCTGACGCAGCCCCTGGGCCAGACCTGCACCGTCACCAACGGTTCGGGCACGGGCATCGCGGACGTCACCAACGTCGCCGTGGCGTGCGCCAACAATCCGGCGACCTACACGATCGGCGGCACGGTCAGCGGCCTCACCGCCGGTGAAGTCACGCTGATGCTCAACAACAATCTCACCACGCTGGTGCGCAACGCCAACGGCGCCTTCACCTTCAACGCACGCGTACCCAGCGGACTGATCTACACCGTGCTCGTGTCGGGCCAGCCTGCCGGGCAGAGCTGCCTCGTGACTTCCGGGGGCGGTGTCGTCGCCGCGGCCAATGTCACCAATGTCACGGTGAATTGCAGCGCGGTCGCCAACACCTTCCAGCTCGGCGGCAACGTGAACAATCTCGACGGCGAGATCTGGCTGTGGCTCAACGGCGCCAACACGCTGGTCGTGACGACCAACGGCGCGTTCCACTTCGATGCGCGCCTGCCGAGCGGGACGAACTACACCGTCACCCTCATCCGCCAGCCGGATCACCAGGTCTGCCTGATCGGCAACAACACCGGCACCATGCCGGCCGGCGATCTCAACAACATCAACATCAACTGCAACAACCTGAGCATTGGCGGCACGGTCAGCAACCTCAACAGCCTCGGCCTCACGTTGACGCTCAACAACCTCGCGGAGCTCAACGTGCCCGTGGGTGCCACCACGTTCACGTTCCCGGCGGATTCGTCGATCCGCAATGGAACCATCTACACGGTGCACATCAAGTCGCAGCCCACCAGCCAGACCTGCACCATCCTGCATTCGAGCGGCTTCGCGGTGACGCGCCCGGTGGTGACCAACATCGAGGTGACCTGCCTCGACAACGTCACGGACTCGCTGGCCGGCACGTACATCTTGACCCGGATCGATGGCGACCCACCGGACTTCCCGGCGATCCTGCACATGGACGCGGACGGCACGTACATCTTCGCGATCCGCTCGGACGACGTCGATTGCGGCGCCGGCAACGGCAACGGCCTCGAATACGGCGTGTATCGCTGGAACTCGACCACGCGTGCCTTCGCGCTGCGCAACGCCGTGATCGACACCAACGGTGGCTGCGGCGTCGCCGACAACGGGGCGATGCTGGGCGGCACCATGACCAAGAACGCCAACGGCACGCTGAGCGGCGACCTGTTGGACAACACCGGCAGCGGCGATCACATCCTCGTGACGTTCACGCCGGTGTCCCAGACCGCGGGCAGCATCGTGGGCAGCTGGGGTGACAATCAGGGTTTCGTGATGTTCGGGAGCAACAACACGTTCTTCCACGCGAATACGAAGCACCTGGACAACGTCAACACCACGTTCCCGGGCGTCGAGTACGCCTGCTACACGGTGAATGGCACCAACTCGCAGGGTTCCTTCGCGGTGAACTTCACTGGCTCGTGTCTCGTCGATGGAGACCCGGTGCTGGATACCACCGGCACGGTCGGCTACTCGCCGATCCTGTTCCCGATTTCCTTCAGCGTGGACCAGGACACGTTGACCGGTTCGTCGGGTCCGATCACGCCGTTGTACGGCGTCGCGACGCGCACCAAGCCCTGATCGGCAGGCAGGGGTAGCGCGGCGGTTGTTCCGCCGCGCTACTTGCGATCGTTCAGCGCGGTGAAGGGCAGCTCCGGCCGCGGCGGAAACTTGTAATCTTTCTGGAAGCTCACGTGGGTGACGCCCGGCGTGAGACTCCAGCCTTCCACGTCTTCCTCGTTCTTGGCCATGATGAGCACGCGGCGATGGCCCAGATCGCTGAAGGTGCGGCCCGCATACCAGCGGTGATACTCGTTGAACTGGGACCGCTCGATCATCACGCCGTCGATGTACTTCTCGCCTTCGAAGCCGCTCTTGTCGTCCTTCCTGGCGAGGTCCCAGATGTTGTTGCCGACCACGATGAACTTCGGATTGATCCTGCGGCGCGCTTCATCGATGCGCCGCGCCATGTCGATGTTGCCTTCGGTCCAGGCCTTCTGCTCCTCGGGAGACCACTCCGCCCACTTGGCGCGCGTCCAGAGTCGCGCGCCGAGGTTGTCGAGGAACACGCCATCGACCTTGTCTTCCTTCATCAGCTTGATGACGTATTCGACCACGTTGGTCGACCACGCAGAGCCCGCGCGCATGTCGGCGAGATGCGTCTTCGGCCAGTTGACGCGCACGCCGTACGTGGGCCAGGGCCATAACGGCACCTTGGCGCCGTCGCCCATGTAGAACTCCCGGATGAGTTTGCACGGCATCTGGTCGTAGACCTCGATGACGTTCAGGTAGGTGAGCAGTTCGGCGCCCTGGGCGCGCGCCCGCTGGATGAGCGGGTCATAGCGGTTGCAATTGCCGGCGACGACGATCGAACCCGGTCGCGAGTAGAGCGAGAGGTTGGTGACGTCACCGCTCCAGAAGAGGCCGAAAGGACTCGCCTGCCGGTCTGACGGTGGCTGCGGCGCGGGTACGGGACTGGTGGCCGAAGCCGTCAGGACGACCGCGGCCATGAGGTTCATGAGAATGCGCATGGCGCGAAGTGTGGGCCGGGCAGGGGACCGGCTCCGTAGGAGAACGGGACGGGAACGTACGTCCGCTATCCGACATTCATGCCCTGCTGCTACTGTTGCAGTGGAAAGTATCGAGGTGCCCCCATGCTCCAGGAAACCCAGGCCGTCTCGCAACGCATTCGCGCGCGGTTGTTAGCCGACAAGCAGCGCTTCCATGCCAACGACAACATCTCGGCGTACATCGAACCCGGCGAGCTCGACGAGCTGCTGCGCGAGGTGTGCACGAAGATGGAGGGCGTGCTCGAGAGCCTGGTCATCGACCTCGAGAACGATCACAACACCCAGGAGACCGCGCGGCGCGTCGCGAAGATGTACGTGAATGAGGTGTTCCGCGGGCGCTACGTGCCGATCCCCAGGGTCACCGAGTTCCCGAACGCCGAGCACCTGAACGAGCTCATGATCATGGGGCCGATCACGGTCCGCAGCGCTTGCAGCCACCACCTGTGTCCGATCATGGGGCGGCTGTGGATCGGCGTGATGCCCAACAAGGATTCGGACCTGATCGGGCTCTCGAAATATTCGCGCATCACCGACTGGATCATGTCGCGGCCGCAGATCCAGGAGGAGGCCATCATCCAGCTCGCCGACGTGCTGGTGTCGATGGTCAAGCCCGACGGGCTCGCCGTCGTCATGGAGGCCGATCACTTCTGCATGCACTGGCGCGGCGTGAAGGACAACGCCTCCAAGATGACCAACAGCGTGATGCGCGGCGTGTTCCTGGAAAACGGCGCGCTGCGCCGCGAATTCCTGTCGCTGGTCAGCCTGCAGAAGGACTGACTACTCGAGGAACATCTTCCCCGCGCCGTACTCGCGGAACCACATGGTGATGATCATCTTGCTGCCCGAGGTCACCGGCTCGCCGCTGTGCTTGGTGTCCGGGTTCGGCTTGCGATTCGGGTAGAGGTTGTTCCAGAAGAGCGCGCGCCCCTTGCGGGGCTCGAAGGTCTGGTTGATGACGTGGAACTTGGTGCCGCCGCCGCCCATGCCTTCGTTGAGATACACCATGAACGTCCAGGTGCGGTTGCCGAACTCCGGGCCGTTCTGCTGGTAGGGGCTGTTGAAGTCGAAGTAGTCGCGGTGGGCCTTGAATTGCTGGCCCACCTCGTAGTTCTGCGCCTGGGCGCTCTCGGCGTACTCCGGATTGATGCCCAGGGTCTTGCAGATGCGCTGGGGAACCTCCATCGCGATCGAGCTTCGCAGCTGACCGAGGTAACAGGTGCGGCTGGTTCGATAGTCCGCTTCCTTGATCTCGCCGGCGACCAGCGAGGGCTTGAGGTGATGCCTGAGCAGCGACGCGACCTGGTCGCATTGCTTCGCGCTCATGAAATCCTCGAGCACGTAGAGATCGAGCTTGGGGGTGTCGACCTTGAACAGGTTCTTCGGCGGGTTGCGCAGGATGGGCGGCGGTTGCAGCGGGTCCTTGGTCTTCTCGATCTGGTGCGGATAGTAAGCGCCCATCTGCTTGCGCACGGTGTCGATGGAGAAGCCCTGCCGGAACAGGATGTCCGCGATCTCCTGGCGGCTGCAGCCGCGCTCGATCTGGGTCTTCATCCAGTTGCGCGCGACGGAGTCGAAGGGTGGTTCGGATGGCATGGCGCGCAAGTTTCGGAATCCTCGCGCGTCATTTCAAGTCCTGCGCGATGCCCGGGTTCTACGCCGCCATCACCTCGTGTTCGTAATACGGCGCTTGCCGATCCGCGAGGATCTTCTGCAATTCATCCAGCGAGTGCCCCGCCGGCGCGAGCCACGTGGCCAGGTTTGCGGGCTTGAGGTTGATGATCATGCGGTCATGCCCGGCCGCGGCCACTTCGGCGGGTGGCTCGTCGGTGATCGCAGCGAACGACAGCAACGGCGCTCCGCCCTGGGGATCCTTCCACTCCGCGTAGAGACACGCGATCAGCATGTCGCCGGCGGGCTTCGGAATGAAATGCAGCACTTCGTTCTTTCCCCCCCGATCGACGTTCTCGAAGAAGGATTCCACCAACATCACGGCATGCGACACGCCGAACTGGTCTTTCCAGTACTTGCCCAGGCTGTCGCGGCGCGCGTTGTAGAGCCCGGGCAGTTTGCGGTCGATGAACGCGGCTTCGTTGGGTTTGCGGCAGTGATATCGCGCGAGGCGCAGCACGCGCCGTGCGCCGTCCTGGATGACGATGGGTGCGTAGTGCAGAGGGAAGATGCGCGCCTCGGCTGGATGCGGCTTCTCGGCCTTGAGCCGCTCGAGCCGCGTCAGCGCCTTCTCGATCTTGTCGGCGGCGATGCGCTTGCTCTCGGTGGCTGCCTTCGTGGTCTTTACCGCCAGCGTGCGCTCGGCATCGGCGAGGCGCTTCTTCTGCGCGAACACCTCGCGCTCGAGCTTGGTGGTCTCGGCCGACCGGTACTCATCGATGAATGCCTTGATCTTCCGCTCGCCGTCGGACTTCGGGGCGTCGAACCAGCGTTCCACCGAGCGGGGAATCCGGATGCTCGAGTCCGACACACGCGCGCCGAAGATTTCGACGAACTGGTCCATGTCCATCTGCGCGCCGGTCTCGCGGATGTAGCGGGCCAGGGCGGCCTGGAGTTGGGCGGAATAACACATGCGGGCGATTGTGGGCTCGCGCCCCCGGGACATCCAGCATTCGCGGCCCGCTGACAGGATTGCATCAAAATCGGACCTGGCGGCAATCCGCAGGTCGTACTTTGCAGGCATCCGGCGCATGATGCCGCGCAAGGAAGGGTCCGAAAATGAACTCTCGCAAGGCACCCATCGACCTGCTGTTCGTGGTAGCGCCGCATTCGCTGCTGCTCGACATCGCCGGCCCTTCGGAGGCATTCCGGATGGCGAACCTGTGGCTCTCGGAGCACGGGCAACCCGCGCGTTTTCGTCTGCGCTTTGCCGCGCCCGCCGCCAATTCCGTGACGTCGGTGGGCCTGGCCGTGGCCAATCTGGAAACGCTGCCCAAGACCGTGGGCCCCTCGACCTGGGTGGTGATCGTGGGTCAGCCCAGCGTCCACGCCCGCCAGATTTCTCCCGGCGTCAATCACATCGCTCAATGGCTGCGGCGCGTGATGCGCGAGCCGTTGATGGGCAACACACGCAATCGCCTGGTGACCGTGTGTTCCGGATCATTGATCGCCGCGCGCGCCGGGCTGATGGATGGGCGGCTGTGCACCACGCATCACGACCTGCTCGCAACGCTGCGTTCGATCGCTCCGCGCGCCAAGGTCATGGACAACCGCGTGTTCGTGATCGACGGGCCCGTGGCATCCAGCGCGGGCGTGACCGCCGGCATCGACCTCGCGCTGCAGCTGATCGCGGACGAGTGCGGCGAGGCGCTGGCGGCGGCCGTCGCCGAAGACATGGTGGTCTACCTGCGACGCTCGCAACGCGACCCTGAACTATCCCCGTTTCTCGTCAATCGTCGACACGATCATTCCGCCGTGCACCGCGTGCAGGCGGCCGTGAGCACCGACCCGGAACATGACTGGACCATGCCGGAAATGGCGCGCCTGGGTCATGTCACCGAGCGGCACCTGCTGCGGCTGTTCATCCGGCACGCGGGCGTGTCGCCGCTGCAGTTCCTGCGTACCTTGCGCCTGGAGCGCGCGCGGCAACTCATCGAACGCGGTACCGGCATCGGTCGCGCCGCGGAGGAGGCGGGTTTCCGCTCGGCGCTGCACATGCGTCGTGCCTGGTCGCGCCAGTGGGGCGGCTCGCCCCGGGATGCGCAGGCGGGCAGCGCCTGAAGGTTACAAGTCAGGGGCATTTTGACGGGCCGGATTGCAACCCGGTTTGAGGTTGGCCCGTCTCAATACGCAGTCCGCAATCCGTGTAAAGGAGCTCCCCGTGCGTCGCTACCTGGCCCTTGCCCTCATTCTCGCCGCTGCCGGGTCCGCCCAGGCCGCGGAAAAGACCCTCGACCGTACCTTCACGGTCTCGCCCGGCGGCTTGCTGACCGTGGAGGCCGACGGAGGCGAGGTCCGCGTGTCATCCAGCGATTCCAACCAGGTCAAAGTCCGCATGATCTTCCGCGGCTCGGAGAGGGAAGTCGCCAGCACCACCCTCGACGCGGTGCAGAAAGACAATGGCGTGACCGCGACGATGAAGAAGGAGAAGAGCAGCTGGTTTTCGTTCTCCTGGGGAGACTCGAGCGGCGACCAGCTCATCGAGGTGACCGTGCCCCGCCACTACGACATCAAGGTTCGCACGGGCGGAGGCAGCGTGGAGCTGCGGGACACCGTCGGCGTCGCCAATTTGCGCACCTCGGGCGGCGACGTCCGCGCGAAGAACGTCACCGGGAATATCGAGCTTCGAACCTCGGGCGGCACCATCGAGGCGGATTCGATCAAGGGTGACGTCGATGCCGACACGTCGGGCGGTGACGTTCGCGTCCTGCGCGTCGACGGCAAGATCAAGGCCAATACCAGTGGCGGCAGCGTGCGCTGCAGCCTGGCGGGCGCGAACCGGGGCATCTCGGCGACGACGTCCGGCGGCGATATCGAAATCAGGCTGCCGAAAGGCACGGCCGGTAACGTCGAAGCCAGCACCAGTGGCGGCGATATCGAGACAGACCTTCCCGTGACGACGACGACGTTCAAGGAGTCGCGTATCGTGGGGACTCTCAACGGCGGTGGCGAGCCGATCTATGCGCACACGTCCGGAGGCAGCATCCGGCTGCGCGCGGAGAATTGAAGTCGAAGTGACAGAAACCTCGATCTCGGACGGGAAGATGAGCGAAGCCCGCGCGCTGGTGACGCTGCGTTGCGCCGTGGCCGATGAGATGACGCGGGTTTTTGGTGACGGGCATTGGTCCACCCGTCCGTGCAGGCGGGAAGTCGTGCGCCAGCTGCGCGCCTCGCAGGTGCTGGTGGCGCGACGTGGCGAGGAGATCGTCGGGACGGTACGCCTGGCGTGGCCCTTGACGTGGGCCATCGACTCGCGCGGGTTCACGCCGGTCGAGAAGGCGCTCTATGTCCTGGGGCTCGCAGTCGCGCCGGAATTCCGCGGCCAGCAAATCGGCCGGCAGCTCATGGACGCGGCGAAAGACAGGGCGCGCGCCACCGGCGCGCAGGCTCTGTGGCTGGATGCCTATGACCACGTGGCCGGCGCGGGACCCTTCTACATGAAGTGCGGCTTCAGGAAGGTGGGCGCCACGAATTATCGCGGCGTGCCATTGAGCTACTTCGAGTGGTCAGGGACTGCCTGAGCGCGGCAGCTTCAGGCTCTTCTGGCCGCGCGGCGAACTGACACGCTGGTTCGCAAGCAGTTTGCAGGCCGGGATAGCTAGGGCTCATGCTGTCGTCCTCCTATCTGCCAAACGGAGACCGACATGCGCGCCAGAGCCGTCTCCATCACGTTTGATCAATCCCTGCCGATGATGATGGCTCTGGTGCTGGTGGCCTGCGCCACGCAGCAGGCGTTGAAGACCGTAGTGCCGCGCGCCGGCGACGTTGCAATGAGTGTCGTCAATCCGCCCGGCGAGCAAAGCTACGCGAATGCGGGCGATGCGCAGTGGGACCTTCCGTACCCATTCGAAGAGAACGAAACACCCGTCTATCCACCGGAGCTGCTGTCGGCGAATCTGCCGCCTGTGACGGTGCGCGTTCGCATCATCGTCGACGAGCAAGGGTCAGTCGTCGATTCCATGGCGCTGGCGGCGCCACCTGACTACCCGCAGTTCTTTGCCGCCGCGCAGGCTGCCGTGCATGACTGGAAGTTCTGGCCGCTCGTGAAGTGGCAGGCCGTCGCAGGCACCCGAACGGACATCGAGTTCAACGGATGGGTGCGCACGTATGAAGGCACCGCGACCGCGTTGCCGTTCCACCAGGACTACGACATCACGTTTACGCAGAGGGATGGGAAGGGCGTGGTCACTTCGTCTTCGCCGGCTCCGCGCGCGGCGGAGCAGTGACGACAAGTGGGAAGTTGGCTCCCTGGGTTGGACTCGAACCAACGACCAACGGATTAACAGTCCGACGCTCTACCGACTGAGCTACCAGGGAACCGAGAGCCTTTTGAGGGCGCGCATTCTGGCGGCGGGGCCGTCTTACGTCAAGCAATCCTTGAGGATCAGCGACTTAGCGCCAAAAATCGTGACTTCAAACGGCCCAAGCGGCCGTCGATTGCCGCTTCATTTGAGGCTGTCGAAGTCCTCGCGCGAGAGCGCGCGACTGATCAGGATGCGGGAGTCGCCGCAGGTTCCTGCCGCAGGCGTTGCTGCCTCGCGAACTTTCGTCGTCGCAGCTTGTTGTTCGCCGTCGCGAGTGCCCTGGAGAGCACCCACAGCGCAACGGTTTGCAGCACCCATCTGGTGATCGGTTTCATGAGCCGAGTCTGCGCGGATGCAAACGAGGGGCGCAGCCGTGGCACGCGCCCATCGCGCGTGGGACGCACCCGACCCGCGTGATGTGGCCAGCGGCTCTCGTGCGTCCCTGTGCACGTCGACATGCACTCCGCGTCTTACATCACCACAGCAGCGGCGTTTGCGAGCTGTACCTGTTGTTTCCAAGACAGGGCAATTGGTGCCGGGCGCGATGCGGTCCGTCTTACATGGGCAGGCCAGTCCCTGGTTCCTAATGCGCCCCTCACCAATCGAGGGGCCGACATGAATCCCAAGCAAGTTCAGGAATTGCTGCTGCAGGCGTTGGAACACGAGCGCGGCGGCGTGAAGATCTATCAGGCGGCGATCGAGTGCGCTCGACGGCCGGACCTGAAGAGCGAATGGACCCGCTATTTGCAGCAGACCGAACAGCACGTGACCGAGCTCACCCAGGTTTGCGAAGTGTTCGAGCTGGATCCATTCACGATGACCCCGGGGACGATGATCGTGCGTGCCAACGGCACCGCGCTGCTGCAGGCCATGGAAGCTGCACGCGCGTCAGGCGATCTGGCCGCGGCGCAGATCGTCGCCGCGGAATGCGTGGTGCTCGCCGAGACCAAGGATCATCTCAACTGGGAGCTGCTCGGCGAAGTCGCCAAGGAACTCACCGGCGAAAAGCAGGAAGCGCTGCAGGAAGCCTACGAGCACATCGAGGATGAAGAGGACGAGCACCTCTATCACACGCAGGGCTGGTGTCGGGAGCTGTGGCTCGAAACCCTGGGCCTGGACGCCGAGTTGCCGCCCGCGGAAGAAAAGCAGGACGCGACCACGGCCGCCGAAGCGCAGCACGCGAAAGAAACGCGCCAACCGAGGCATTGACCGATGCCAAAGAAGCCGCCCAAGCGCGCCAGTTCGCGAAACCGAAGCGCCAGCAAACCGTCCGTCATCCGCCCCGCAAAGAGTCCCGAGCCCGCGCGCTCATCTTCGCGGTCGACGGTGAGTGGGCCCTCGACCAAAGCCCGCCGTCTCGATCCCAACGACGCCGCCTCTCGCAAGATGGCAGTGGCGGGCGAGCTGGCCGCGGCCATGCCGGAGAATCCCACCAAGGCGGGAGAATACGGTGACGCTGCGCGCGCACCGGGTGAGGGCGCGCATCACGCACCTCGCGATCCGGCAGCCACGGGCAGCACGCTGACCGAGGTCAATCCCTCGCCCAAGGTGGGATCGGGTGCGCCGCCCATCGGGCTCAACACGACCAACATGCCGCTCGATCGCGTGCGCGCCGATTCGGCGAATCGCGTGCTGACCACCAACCAGGGTGTGCCGGTCGCGGACAACCAGAACTCGCTGAAAGCGGGACTGCGCGGCCCGGCGCTGCTCGAAGATTTCATCCTGCGCGAGAAGATCACGCACTTCGATCACGAGCGCATTCCCGAACGCATCGTGCATGCGCGCGGCTCCGGCGCACACGGCTACTTCGAGTGCTTTGAGCCGCTCACGAAAATCACGCGCGCGTCGGTTTTTTCTGAGGCAGGCAAGCGCACGCCGGTGTTCGTGCGATTTTCGACCGTGGCCGGGGAACGCGGCTCCACGGACACCGCGCGCGACGTGCGCGGCTTTGCGGTGAAGTTCTACACCGACGAGGGCAACTGGGATCTCGTGGGCAACAACATCCCGGTGTTCTTCATCCAGGACGCGATGAAGTTCCCGGACCTGGTGCACGCGGTGAAACCCGAGCCGCACCACGCGATGCCGCAGGCGGCCAGCGCGCACGACACGTTCTGGGATTTCATCTCGCTGATGCCCGAGTCGGCACACATGATCCAGTGGGTGATGTCGGACCGCGCCATCCCGCGCAGCTACCGCATGATGCAGGGCTTCGGCGTGCACACCTTCCGCATGGTCAACGAGCGTGGCCAGAGCGTGTTCGTGAAGTTCCACTGGAATCCCGTGTTGGGCACGCACTCGCTCGACTGGGACGAGGCCGTCAAGATTTCCGGCGCCGATCCCGACTTCCATCGACGCGACCTGTGGGAGGCCATCGAAGCCGGCGCCTATCCCGAGTGGGAGCTGGGCCTGCAGGTGTTCACGGAAGAGCAGGCGGACACGTTCAGCTTCGACGTGCTCGATGCCACCAAGATCGTTCCCGAGGAACTGGTGCCGGTCCGTCCCGTCGGCCGCATGGTGCTCAACCGCAATCCCGACAACTTCTTCGCGGAAACCGAGCAGGTGGCGTTTTGCACCGCGCATATCGTGCCCGGACTCGACTTCAGCAATGACCCCTTGCTCGCGGGCCGCATCCATTCTTACGTCGACACGCAGATCACGCGGCTCGGCGGGCCCAACTTCCACGAGATCCCCATCAACACGCCGCTGGCCCAGTCGCACAACAACCAGCGCGACGGCATGCACCGCCAGACCATCAACCGCGGTCGGGTGGCGTACGAGCCGAATTCGCTCGGAGGTGGCTGTCCCTTCCAGGCCGGCAAGGTGGGCTTCACGTCTTTCCCGCAGCCCATCGAAGACGACAAGGTGCGCGGCAAGCCCGAAAAATTCGCCGATCACTACACGCAGGCGGCGTTGTTCTACCAGAGCCAGACGCCCGTCGAACAGGCGCACATCGCGCGCGCATTGCGCTTCGAGCTCACGAAGGTGCAGGTGCCGGCCATCCGCGAGCGCGTGGTTTCACAGCTGGTGAACGTGGATGACGGACTTGCCGCTGCCGTGGCGCAAGGCCTCGGCATCGATGTGCCCCAGGCGCAGGAGGCGATTGTGCCCAGGAACAATCGGCCGGAGGTGAAGACCTCGAAAGCGCTGTCGCTGTTCGCCCGTCCTGGTGACGGCAGCATTCGCACGCGGCGAGTGGCCATCATGGTGGCCGACGGCGTGAACGTCACAGTCGCGCAGGCGATTCATGCCGCGCTGCTGTCCGAGGGCGCCGTGCCGCGGTTCATAGGGCCGCGGCTCGGGACCATTCATGGCGGAAATGGCGCCGACCTCGACGTGGAGATTTCGCTCGAGACCGGTCCCTCCGTCGTGTTCGACGCACTGGCCATACCTGACGGCGACGCGTCGGCCAAGGCGCTGGCGAACGTGGGCCAGGCCCTGGAGTTCATCAAGGACACGTATCGGCATTGCAAGCCCATCCTTGCCGTCGGCGCCGCGAAGCAGCTGCTCGATGCGGCGAACCTGCCCAAGGCTTTGCCCAATGGCAAGCCGGATCCGGGGTTGTTAGTCGTCGCGGCTCCGGACCAGGACCTCGGACTGTTCATCGCAGCCATTGCCAAGCACCGGCACTTCGAGCGACAGACGGATCCGCCGCGAGTGTGACGGTCTCGCCCGGCGAGCCGCGACGCAGCGGCTCCCGGGCTACTTTTTCTTTCGGCTGCGCGACCGGCTGCTGCTCGACCGCGACGGTACTTTTCCGCCGGCGCGTCGGGCTTCAGACAATCCGATGGCTATCGCCTGCTTGCGGCTCGTCACTTTCGCGCCCGAGCTGCCACTGCGCAACGTTCCACGTTTGCGCTCGTGCATGGCGCGTTTCACCTTGGTCTGCGCCTTCTTTCCGTACCTGGCCACGGTTGCCTCCTTGCAATCAGCGGCCGCTTTTCATCACGCGGCCCGGTTCGCGACGCTCGCGTTGACCGCGCGGTGGCGTCGAGTCATCGCCTTCGTCAGCCTCGCCCTCGAGCTCGGCCTTGCGCGCGGCAAGCTGTTCGCCAAGCTGGTCGAGATCCATCTTCGAATCGCGCGCCTCGGAGAACATGCCGCCCGGCTGTTCCTCTTCCTTGACGTGGTGCTTGATCATCTCCGACAGCACCTTCACTTTCGGAGTGAAGTATTCATCGTCGGGAGAAGTAGCTTCGATCTCCGCGATCAGCTGCTTGGCGCCCTTGTGTTCGATTTCCGCCTCGTGATGCATGTCGGTGTCTTCCGTGGCGACCAGGAAGGCGGGGTAGAAGATCTCTTCCTCGATGGTGGCGTGGACCTTGAGCGCATTGCAGATGCGCGTCGCGAGGTCACGCTTCCAGTCTTCGCTGCGCGCCTTGAGGATTTCCTCGAACCATTCCTCGACCTGGCGGTGGTCAGCCTTCAACAGCGCAATTGCATCCTGGGAACCAGGAGTTTTTTTCGATGGATTCGCTCGGGCCATGGGATACCTCCGTGTATGGGCAGCCATGGTGCCCAGATGACGCGAGCAGAGATATCGACCTTCATGTGCGCTGTGCGTCAGGCGAGGCTCACAGCAAATGCGAGGCGCTCGCAAATGCGCGCACACGCGGCTTCCTACAGCGCATTTCGGACGGTGAGTTCCTAATGGAGTGGCGGTGTCTTACCCAAGGAGCAGCACATGGACGGAAAACAACCGCTGGCGCTCGAACGCGCCGCAGCCAATGCGAACAACCGCATCTCGGTGAGCTCGCCGGCAATCCACGGCACCATCTCGAAGATGCAATCCGCATACGGCGAGGGCGTGTCGCCCGAACTGTGGTGGGATCGCGTCGAGGGTGCGAAGTCCTACGCGCTGATCCTCGAGGATCCTGACGCGAAAAGCGTCGCGCCCTTCGTGCACTGGGTGGCATACAACATTCCGGCCGACCGTACTTCGCTGCCCGAAGGCTTGCAGGAGCAGGAGCGGCTCACCGAACCCGCGGGCCTGCTGCAGGGAAAGACCAGCAAGGGCAGCGTCGGCTACTTCGGGCCGCGCCCGCCGGTGGGCGATCCACCGCATCACTATCACTTTCAGGTCTTCGCGCTCGACAGCCAGCTCGATGTTCCGCCGGGCGCCGAATGCGACGACGTGCTGCATGCCATGACCGGCCATGTGCTCGCAGCGGGTGAACTGGTGGGCACGTACGAGCAGGCATCCGAACCGCAAAATTAGTTTGATCCCGGACTCTTATAGATGTGGCTGGACGCCTACAGCCGGAACCTCACCGAGCTGCGGTCCCGCCGCGCCCTGCGGCTGCGCGCCAGCACCAGCCCGTACCCGATGAGGTTGACCGCGACCAGGACACCGAGGATCACGAACTGCGTGCCGCGCGTCAGGCCTTCGGGATAAATGATCGGCGCGAGGTAATGCGTGATGAATCCCTCGCCATACGTGCCCTGTCCGGCCAGCGCGCGATAGTGGTTCTCGAGCGGCGTCAGCGGGCAGATCCTGCCGCTGGCCTCGATCCACGCGGCCCAGGCAAGCGCCGGAAGGTGCAGCCACAGGAACCCGCGCTTCCACAACACGAGGAATGAACCCAGCAGCGCGAAGGCGATGAACAGGAAGTGGAACGCCATGACGGCGTCTGCGACGAGCGCTGGGGCCATGGGGCTGGAGCATAGCGGGCGGCGACCCTTTGCGTGAGCTGCTTCGAGCGGATTTTCCGCTTCTACAGTGGGACCCGGTTTTCGAGGAGACCCGCCGTGAAACTCGCCATCGCACTTTTGTTAGCTCCCTGTGTCGTCTTCGCGCAGAGTCCGTTGCTGGTCAAGCCGGGTGCCCAGGGTACGCTGACCGTCCAGTACCTGTATTCGGCCAAGGGCAGCTACGTGTCGACGAGCAAGGACCAGAAACGCGACTGGCAGGTGAGCCGCACCGTCAATATCACCGCGCAGATGCAGGCGAACGTGCCGCAGTCCATCGCCGCCATGCACGAGGCCGACCAGAAGAAGCAGGCCAGGGAACTCGAGAAGCGCGCTGCCAGCATCCAGCAAAAAGCGCAGCCGACCATGAACGACATGATGGCCATTGCCGAACGCTGCGGGGACAACGAAGACTGCATCACCCAGGCCGTCATGGCCTATGGCGCCAGCATGCCGTCGAGCCAGGTGGACACCCTCAAGTCCATCCAGACCGACATGGCCGACCTGGCGGCCCGGGCGCTACCAGATGTGGCAGCTCGTCTCGCAGAAGGGCACGTACTCCCTCGATGAGACCTATCACAAGCAGGTGTATGAGATGACCTGCACGGACAAGACACCGTGCAAGAGCGAGGAAGTGCGCAAGGGTGGCGGCCCGCTGCCGCTGCCGCCGGGCGCGAAGGCCGGCGTCGGCGTGGCGATGCTCGAAGTGGCCTCCACGCGCAAGGACATGGTGGTGATGCTGCCGGTTCCCCTGATGGCTCTCGATTACTCGAGGACGCTCACCACGAATCTCCCGGATGAAGATCGCAAGAGTGGTGTGTCGAAGGGCCTGACCTCGAACTACCTTTCCAAGGCGACCGACAAGTTCACCGTGACGATCCCGGCCGACCTGCGCACGGTGTCCGGCACGCGCACGCTGAAACTGGACGGGGATGACGGCGAGGGCGGCACGCTCACCATCCACTGGTCATTCACGCGGTAGTTGACCTACGAGGAAAGGCGCGGCAAGACAAACGCGAACACTGCACCCGCGCAGAAGCTGGCGACGGCGACGAAGTACAAGCCGTGACTGATCCGGCGCAGGCGCATGCAGGCCTGTGCCGCCGCGGGATCGACCGGGCAGGGTAGCGAGCGCGCGCGCCACAACAGCGCGCCGCTCGCCAACAACAGGGCCGCCGCGATGCCGAACACCCAACCCTTGTGCTCGGACAGCCACACCAGCTGCGGGAATGTCGACACCAGTCCGACCAGTGCGGCGCCGGCACCGATCGACACCAGCACCGCCGGCAGCACGCAGCACAGCAAGGTCGCCGAGCTTGCGATCAGGGTTCCCAGCGCCACGCCGACATTTCGCCGCAGTGGATCGATCATTTGGGCGCCTTTCCGATCTCGGCGCGAATGGCTTCGAGAGACCGTTTCGTGCGCGTGATTCCCTTGACGTCATAACCGGAGTCCGTGAGCGCCTTGGTCAGCTCGGCGTCCGGAATGTCCTGGCCCTCGCGCGTCGACACCGCCACGAGCTTGTGCTCGAGGCTCACCAGCACGTCGGCCGTGGCCGGATTCCTGCGCAGGGTCTTGTCGATGCCCTGCGCGCAGAAGCCGCATACCAGGCCATAGACCTTCATCTCGATGGTGTCGGCCTGGATGCCGACGCCGAGCAATGCGAAAACCAAGATAGTCAGCTTTTTCATGAAAGTGCTCCGAATCAGAAGTTGACCATGGCCATGGCCTGAAGTTTGCCGTCGTCGGTGACGCCGGCTTCGACCCAGGCGCCGCGCTTGAACAGGCGCAGCAGCAGGGCCCACTCGGTGCCGTCGTGCAGTCCACCGGTGTAGTTGCGCGCCTGCACCACGAACCAGGTGGCCAGCGTGTCGAAGTCGTGCTCGTAGGGCGCCACGCCGAGTTGCAGCGTGTCGATGCGATGCGAGAAGGCTTCCGAACGATGCAGGTCGGTCTTCAACGATGCGTAGACACGGCGGGTCTCGTAGTCGACCTGCGCGCCGGCATTCCACGCAAAGGTGTGATCGTTGGACTCGCTGACGTAGGCCTGGCCGGCGCCGCCCCAGACGAACACGTTGGCCTGCGCCGCTTCCATGTTCCAGCGCTTCGCCAGGTAGTTCACCCGCGCGTAAGTGATCTCGCGCCGACGATGATCGATGTCACTCTCGAGCGCGAGATAGCCGCCGCCCAGCGAGTAAAAATACTTCGGCGCGTAGAACACCTGCGCCTCGACCATGGTGCCCGCGCCGTACTCGGCCATCACGGTGGTGCCATGTGAAAACGCAATTGGCTTGGCTTGCGCCAGGCTCGTGGCGCCCACGAGCACGAGGCACGCGAGCGCGGATTTGACGAGGTTCATGTGAACCCTCCAGCAATCGGATCAGGAATGACGGAAGCGCCAGCGCGACCGCCGCGAACTTTCTGATCAGCCGATGGGTGGAGGCTTGAGAGGCGGGTCGGAAGAAGAATCGGCCAGCCGTGCGGGTTCGATGAACGGCACGTCGGGCGAGGTGGCGATGTGCACCACGGAAATCACAGGAGCCGCCGCGACGGCGAGCAGGCAGGACGCCAGGCAGTCGCTCATGGAATCCACGCCGTCCGGGCAGCACGGGCAGTGGTGATCGCCCGACATCTGCATTCCGGCGCAGGGCATTTCTTCGGCGGCGGCCCTGGGCACGAGCGCCGACGCCATGGCCGGCACCGCCAGCAGCAGCTGCGCGGCGACGAGCAGGAGCACCCATGGCTTGGCGAGGCGTCGCATGGGCACAAGATATGCCCTTCGCCGTCGATTGGCCAATGGAGGGCTCCATGACCTGCGAACTGCTGCCCGTTTCGCCGGGCAGGTGGTGGTGGGGCGCGATCTCGACGTGTATTGATTCGCCTGGACTTCGTTCAGCTGCGCTTGATGCGCCGGAGGCTGAACGGCTGCTGCAGGGTCACCCATCTACCCGCGGCGGCGCCACCATCCTTGAGCGTGGGCGCCGCGCGGCGCGCGAGCCATTGATCCTTGGCGGTGTAGAGAAAGCGCGCGTCGAGCCTTTCGTCCGCGGGTTCACCTTCGGGGCGGATCACCCTGAAATCCACGCACACCAGCGATCCGTCGGACTGGACCTGGCAGGACGCGCTCACCGTCGCCTGGTCGTACTCGGCGCGCATCGAGGAATTGATGCCCTTGAGCGGCGGCAGCAAGTCGAACTCATGGCTCCTGGTCACGACGCTGGCATCGAGGATGTTCGTGGGCATGTCGATGTCGAGGCGTTGCTTCCGCTCGAAACGGAACGTGAGATTGCTGAAGAGGGGCACCGGATTTCCCGGGCTCAGCGCCGCCGTGCCGAACGCCAGGTGAGCGCTGCGCAACACCACCGCGCTGGAAAAGCCCTGCGGTAGTTTGTCGTCGGACTTGCAACCACCCACCGTGCCGCGATCCCGATGCACGCGGCAGCGGGCGACGACGGTCAGGCCTTCGGCCGGAATGTCGAGCCCGAGCGCGGTGTCGTGCAACACGGCGATGGAGGGCATGACCACGGGTGTGAGATTCGCCACCGCGATGTCTTCGCCTTCGGGCCGCTGTCCTTTCGTCTCGATCTTGAGCGATGTATGGCACATCGACTCGCCCTGCGCGGAGCGGGCGGCGAAGTACTGGCTGTGAAGTTCAAGCAGGCCCGCGGGATTGTGGAGCTCCGCGCTGGCCTCCGAATACCACGAAGCCTCGTGCCAGGTGTAACTGGAACTCGCGCCCGCCTTGCGTGTTTCGGTGATCGCCGGCTTCTCGCCGGTGAGCAGCGGCAATTGTTCGTCGTACTTCACCGCCTGTGCGCTAAACGTGCCGAACTGCTTTTCCATGTCCGCGATGAATGCCTGGGTGATGGTGTTGCAGGCTCTCGCGCTCGACGCTTCGACGTTGCGAACGGCCACCAGCCTATGCGCGCCATACCAACCGGGAGAAATGTTCACGCTGTGGGGCTGGCCGCCGAGTTGCACGGCGTCCGGTGCGGTGAGTCCGGGTTGCCAGTTCGAATTGGGCGGCTTGAACTCCTTCCATGCGAGCTGGGGTGCCGCGGCGCGCGCTTCATCGAGAGTCATGCCAATGCGGAACGGTCCGAGGGCAAGACTGGCGGGCGTGGGTTCCGCCGCGGCGGCCGGGCCCGCAAAAAGGGCGCCGCCGATGAGCGCCAGGGCCCCAAGCGAGCCGCAATTCTGCTTTTGGGGGCCTGCAAGTTGGACGCGTCGCACGTTTTTCGACCGACCTCTGTGAACCACTAGGAAAGATACCGGGTACCGGGCCATTAAACTGGTTCTCATGCCGTCACGTGCCTGGCTCATCGCGGGCCTCTCCTTATTTATGGTTTGCGGTCCTGTGGGGGCCGCGACCTTCAATGGCACGGTTTTCGAGGACGTGAATTATGGCGGTGGCGCCGGACGTCCGTTTGGAACCGCGGGCACCGTGGGCATTCCGAGCGTGCGTGTCGAGATCTACAACGCAAGCACCAACGCCTACATCACCGCGATCAATACCAGCACCACCCCCGGCAGCATCGGCACATTCACCTACAACAGCGGGTTGAGCGCGACACCGTTGCGCTTCCGCGTGGTGAACGGTTCGGTGCGTTCGACGCGCACGGGCGGGGCGGCGTGTACGACTTGCGTGCCCGTGCAGACTTATCGGACCACGGGCATTGGTAGCCCGTCGGGCGCCGCCACGGATCGCGTCGGTGGCGAGGTTCCCCAGTATCCGGACGCGATCTCCAACACCACGAACGCGGCATACAACGCGGTGGCCACCGCGAGCACACGCATCCAGTCCGTGACCACGGTGACGCCGGCCGGCACCGGCTCGACCATCAACGGCATCGACTTCGGCTTCAACTTCGACACCGTCGTCAACGTCAACGATCCGGCGAACTGCACGACCACGAATGTCAGCTACAACTGCCAGGGCTCGGTGAAGCAGTTCCTCATCAATGCGAACGCGCTGGGCAACGAGGCAGGTCTCGCGCAGTCCGGCAACGGCCAGCTCGAGGGCTCCGACAATCCGCTGCCGTCGGGCTATGAGTCGAGCATCTTCATGATCGCGGATGGCAGCAACGCGGCTGGCCTCAACACCGGTTATCCGAACCTGCTCACCGGCGGCGTCGCGGTGATCACGCTCAACACCGCGCTGACGGTGTCCGGCACCAACACCCGGCTCGACGCCACCACGCAGACCGCGAACGTGGGCAATGACAACCCAGGCAACCAGGGCACGGGTGGTTCGGTCGGTGTCGATGGCATTTCGCTGCCTTTCATTCCGGAGCCCGAGGTTCAACTAACTTCCGGCGACCGCGTGGTGACGCTGAGCGGCAACGGCAGCGCCATCCTCGGCTTCGCCTTGCAGCAGGGATACATCCTGATGACGGGCACCGGCTGCCTGGTGCGAAACAACCTCGTCGGCATGACGGCCACCGGTAACAGCGGCGCCGCCAGCAGCGCGGCGTATGGCATCACCTTCACGGGTCCCAACTCCACGGTGCGCAACAACTTCGTCACCGTGAACAACTCCGCCATCCGCACGGACAGCGGCGGCACCGGCTCGACCATCATGTACAACGAAGTGGCGCGGCCGGGCTCGGACCACAACAACACCTTCGACGGCATCCTGTTGGTGGGCACCATCAGTTCCATCACGGTTCAATACAACCTGGCGCGCGACCAGGAGGGCGGCGGCATCGAAGTGGGCCACGGGGGCGGCGCCGCGGCCACCAACATCCTGGTTACCAACAACACCGTGCAGGGAAATGGATTCACGGCGACCGGCGGCCCCACGGCGTCCACCGAACCCATCGGCATCGATGCCTACGGCGTGACCGGCAACGGCGTGGTGTTCAGCAGGAACGTCGTGCGCAACAACGCCGGCCCCGGCATCCTGGTGCGCACTTCGTCCGGTATCACGATCACGCAGAACTCATTCAGTTCGAACGGCGGACTGAGCATCGACCTCGATGCGCGTACGACCGATCCGAACACCATGGGTGCGCCGGAAGGACCGACACTCAACGACATCAACGACAGTGACACCGGCCCCAACGGCTTTCTCAACTACCCGGTGATCGCGACCGCCGCGCTGGTGAATGGCGAGCTGTCGTTCGCGGGATTCGCGCGGCCCAACAGCAGCATCGAGTTGTACATCGCGCAGCTGGATTCTTCCGGATTCGGCGAAGGACTCACGTATCTCGGTACCTTCGTGGAAGGTTCGGCGGCGGACCTGGATGCCACTACGGGTGGTTATGGCCCGGCGGCGATCAACGGCGTGGCGCAGGGCGAGGACAACACCAATCGGTTTGCCTACCGAATTACGGCGCCCGGCAGCGTGTCACTCGGCACGCGCCTGACTTCGACCGCAACGTTGAGCAGCGCGACTTCCGAATTCAGCGGCAACGTGATCGTGACCGCGGGCCCCTCGTTGGTGGTGGCCAAAGCGGTGAGCTCGTATTCCGATCCGGTCAACGCCACGACGAATCCGAAGAGCATTCCAGGTGGGGTGAAGCTCTACACGCTCACCGTGACCAACCAGGGCGCGGGCCCGGTGGACAACAACAGCGTGAACATCGCCGACCCGATTCCGGCCAATACCTGCCTGTACGTGAACGACATCAACGGCGTGGGTTCAGGCCCGGTGCAGTTCGTGAACGGAACGCCCAGCAGTGCGCTGACGTGGACGTTCACCGCCTTGAACAACAATCTCGACGATCTCGAGTTCTCGAATGATGGCGGCACATCCTGGAGCTACTCGCCCACGGCGGGCGCCAACGGATGCGACCCGGCCGTCACTCACATCCGCATGCGTCCCAAGGGCACGATGCCGGCGCAGGGCTCGGGCAGTCCCAATTTCCAGCTGCGTTTTCGCGTGGTGGTGAACTAAGAAGAACAAAGCGCGGCGGCCAGGGGAGGCCGCCGCGCGTACATGCGCGGTATCTATTGCGCGTCCGTAGTCGGCGCATCACCCAGTGTCGCGCCCTTGCCTGGAACACAATGGAGTAAGACGACCAGCGAAACGACGAGAATCGTCTCCGCCAGATCGGGAAATAGATAGAAGCCCTCACTCGCATATCTATCAAGAACCAATTGCCACCGCTCGAAGACGTAGCTCAGGATGAACAGCAGTACCAATGCATAGGCGTAGATCAGCCGAAGATTCAGACTGCGCATCGGCATGAGCGCGATTAGCCCAAGCAGCACTAACGGCGGCACAAAGGTCCAAAAGGTACTAGTTGCCAAGAAGAACAGCGCGCCCAACAAATGCACCAGTGACATTCCTACGCACAGCAACAAAATGCCGAATATCAAGCCCACCTTAAAATTGCGCCAAAACTTGTTCATTAATTCCTAGGGACTGGTTACGGTTGCGGAGGGGCGGAGTCGTCTGTGCCGGTGGCTTGATGCCCGCGTTACAAAAGTACTGAGTGCTATGAACATGAATAGACTTAGCCTACTTGTGTTGCTGTTCGCGGCGACGGCCGGTTGCTCTGGAGCTGAGCCCGACAAGTCAGAGTTAGGAATCCTTGTATCGTGGGACGCGTCTATCGACAAACCGCTTCCTTGCGTCATCGTTTCGTCTGATTCATCTGCTGAAACTCTTAAAGCGATCGGGGAGCGCGAGAGAGATTGCGGTGGTCCACGCGCATTCATAGTCTATTCCGCTTCTGAGGAGCACCTTTCTCAGATCCTTTCAATCCTTCCGGCGACCCGTTCAAATACGGTGGAAGGTCGCCCTTGGCATCTAATTCTCTTAAACAAAGATGGCGCCGAGGCTGCAAGGCTAAGCGTCGGCGAAGCGCTTGAACTATTCAAAGGCGTAGCAAACGCGTCTCCCGAGCTTCGTGAAGAGATTGAGTTCCGCCTGATTGGTCGAATGGAGGCGATGTTGCAACTCGAAACGCGGGTGAATTCCGGCCGATAGCTAGGCGATTTTCCGATGAAACCCTAGCTTGCGCGACTCATGTGAGGCGGGATGTCAAAGACAAGTCTCGCCACGAGAATGCGCATCAGCAACTCAGATGAGTCCCTTTTCTCTGAACTCTTCCTTGAAATACGCATAGAAGATAGGCGCGGCCACCAGCCCGGTGACGCCGAACGCCGCTTCCATCACCAGCATCGCGATCAACAGTTCCCAGGCGCGCGCATTGATGTGCGAGCCGATGATGCGCGCATTGAGGAAGTACTCGAGCTTGTGGATCACGACCAGGAATACGAGCGATGCCACCGCCACCGGCATGCCCTGGCTCAGGCACACCACCACGATGGCAGTGTTGGATAGCAGGTTGCCGATGATGGGCAGCAGGCCGAGCACGAAGGTGAGCGCCACCAGCGTCTTCACCAGCGGCAGATCGATGCCGAACAGGCGCAGCACCACGTCGAGGTAGAACCAGGTGAACGCGGTGTTGATCAGCGAGATCCAGAACTGCGCGAACACCACGCGCTGGAACGCGGACGCCATGCGCGCGGCGCGCCGCACGATCTGCTCGGTCAGCGGGCGCCGCTCCTTGTGGCTGGTGGCCTTCTGCATGGAGATCAGCGCGCCGATGATCATTCCCATGAGCACGTGCACCAGCGAGCGACCGATGCCGCGGCCGGCGAGCTGCAGCGAGCCGGCATTCGTGCGCAGCCATTCGGCGAACGTACGCTGCAGGCTTTCGCCGTTTTCGGGTAGATAGCGCCGCAGGCCCTCGGGCAGGATCGCCCGGGCATCTTCGACGATAGCCGCCATCTTCTGCATGAGCAGCGGCACGCTCTCGCCGCTGTGCCGCAGCAGCGTGGCTACGCCGATTCCGATGCCGACGAGCGCCGCAATGACGGCGCTTGCGATCAAGGTCACGGCCAGCACGCGCGGGCCGTCATGGCCGAGCGCCCCGAGCCGCAGCCAGGGCGTGAGCACGTCGACCAGCTTGAATACCAGGAGGCCCGCGATCAGCGCCGAGAGGAGGTGCAGCTCGATGATGAGCGCGAGCGCCACCGCCGCAATGATCCATGCAGCGATATCCGCGCGGGTGACTGAAATGGGGACATTCCTCATTTCGTCGTCACGATCCGCAGCGGCCTTGCTTGTTTCCTGCACAGCGAGGGATTGTTACAGCGAAATGAGGAATGTCCCCATTTTCGTCAGGCGGTCTTCTTTACCGGGCCGGCCTCGAGCACCTTCTTCATGCGCTCGATGGACTTCTCCAGCGTCGCCATGCTGCAGGCGAATGACGCGCGGAAGTGACCCGGCGCGCCGAATC